>JFJP01036943.1_pt1 | contig 180499 bp, 156 predicted proteins | sample 431651 | NCBI WGS metagenome assembly JFJP01 (sample SAMN02602958, study PRJNA72255) | Microbial mat metagenome, whole genome shotgun sequencing project. | biome: fresh water; feature: sink hole; material: water; isolation source: purple microbial (photo- and chemosynthetic) mats found in...
CCGGTACCAGCTTCCCAGCATACAAATATCTTGCAGTTGTACCGTCATAAACATATAATGCCTGATAGAACGGGTCGAAGTCTGTCAGGTTTCGGTTAATGAATGTTTCTGCACTCATAGCTGATGTGAACGGGTTCCCAAGCAGGTTCCATCCGCCACCGCCCCAGTTTGTCCAGCTCCGCGGGGTGGCCCAGACAATTTGATCCGGATTGGTATTACCGTAGGGATTGAGAGGGTATTTTGCCAGTCTGGTCTGGTAACTTTCAGCATATGGAGATGTAGCGTAAATGGACGCAGAGCTTACAACTGGTCCGGTCATGGAAAATTCCCCGTCACTGACGTCCGTCTGATACACATTATAGCCTTTCCCGCTTGAAAATTCACCTGATGTAACCGGAGACCAAACAGCGTTTAATTCATCCCAAATTCTGACAGCGTCAATTTTGTTATCATAAGCAGAAATAAATCCGGAAACAGACTGACCTCCTACCGGAGAAGAAAACAAATGTTTGTCCCCATAGTCATCGCCCTCACGTAAACTGCGGTGATAGGTAACAGTTCCGGTGCCGGAGGCTGAACTCGCAATCAGGGAGCCACTGCTGTTAACCCGGTCAGATTCAATTATTATGTTGCCGTTGTTTACCATATTACCGCTGACTGTAATAGCTTGGCCGTCAGTTATTGTAAGTGTGGCATTGACATCAATACTAAGATTTTTGCATACAGCCGTAGGTGAGTTAAAAATAAACGGTTGATTGGCAGCTGATGATGAGATAATTACATCAGTTGTAATAGTTGGTATTTCCAAGGGCCAGTTTGCATCATCGCCCCAGTCGGTTGTGAGGCCCAGCCAGGTTCCGGATGGGATATCTGCCCCCCCATCCCATCCTGCCATTCTGGCCAGCATCCACCACATGGCTTTTGCTAACCTTAATGCTCCAGTTGCCGAAAAATGATACGTACCTACTATTGGTGATAGATTAGTGGCTGTAATAATAGGATAGGTATGACCATTCCATACTATTGTGTTAGGTGTTTCCGATCCACTATCATAACAAAGAATATCTGCAAAGTCAAATAATATTCTATCTGCATCAAGATCTACATAATTCCTAATGGCCTCATGAGCAAGATATTTATTATAACCGACCTCTCCTACTGCTGTCTCACCATCAACAGGTCCTGTTGTAAAAAATACTTTCGTAGGGTAACTGTTTGTTTTACAATAATCTATATATGATTGTGTTGCATTAAGATATGTGGTTATCTTTGCTCCTACTTCTAAAGGATCCCAGCACCATCCAAATCCAAAGGCAGTTAACACAGGACCTGTTACGTTACAATATGTAATGCCTGCTTTTGTCCTTGTTATCGCAGTAGATGTTAAGTACCAATCTTCCTCACCATAACCATAAATCCAACCGGTTGAAGTGCTTAGATCTCCCCACGTAGCACGACTTGCTCGAAGGTTTGTAGTAGTATATGCTTCAGGTATTCCGGAGGTTCTGATACTAACGGCATACCTGGAATTAAGATTTTCCAAGGCTTGTAATCCTTCTCTAATAGATCCTGAATGAGATTCTCCAGCATAGGATAACCACATCTTCTTTACCTCATCAATATAATATTGTGGTATATCATCATACCTGTCAACTACCGTGTGATCAGCTATGATCTGTCCATACTGAATTAAAGAGATGCTGCATAAAATCAGCAGTATAATAGTCCTTTTCATCTTGAATCTGTAATTAATATTCAATGTAACACCAACTCTACACAGAGCCTTGATAAGGTTCTGCTTTCTACCATGCCGCTACGGTAATAGAAGCGTTATTGAACAACAAGTTTTCGCGAAGCGAAATTAGGGCCGTTATACCCTGAAAGTGTTACATAATTTCATAAAGGAATTACATAATTCACAGATAATTAGATGAATCCATAATTCTTCAATTGTGTGAATAGGCAATACTATGCCTTCCGGGAATGCCGATAAATCAGCCTTCCACGGATCAAATTCACCAGATCGCCTGTGGCATCATTTTTTATGGCCGGGGAGCTGGCTCCGATATTTCCGGGCAATTACTTTTTGTACCAAGCATGAATTCCCCGGCCTATTGCCGCAGAGCCTGCCCATATTATCGGGGCAACTAAGTAATGTAACTGGAATGTAAAAACGGGCAAGGCCTATCTCAGTTGATAGATCCAGGCATCTGAATTTACCTTTTCCCTGACTGCATGAAGGGTGGCGCCGGCCTCTTCGGGAGAAGAGTACCTTCCGTAACTGAGTCTGTCCGCCTGCCGGGCCTGGTCAATATCACTGAAACTTCCCACTATCAGGTAGTAGCCACCCTCAACTTCGGCCGGCGCCTCAGCTTCCATAATACGGTCCAGGAGTGCTTCATCAACAGATTCAGCCTCTGTGGAAGGGTTCGCCGCAACAACCGGATAGGCGCCGAAGGTGGGATCATCATCAGAAACGACAATATTTGCCCAGAAGTAGACCACAAAAAAGAGAATAGCGCTTATCAGGGCAAATTTTTTCATCAATCAATTTTGATCCTATACGAATAAAAAATACCGGCATCCTGAATAAAAACAAACAGCCGTCAGGATTGGTTCAGAATCAAATTTACATAAGGTACAAATGCATGTCAAGTTTAGTTATCAACCGGTTGGGGATAACTTCCCTACGTGCTATAATACTATATACCCAAAGGATAAAGGGTTGGGGGGTGGTTCGCCGACCGGATTTTCTTTTGTCTCCCGGAATGGGTATATTTACGGGTGATGACGCTGATAATGAAGCCACAAAAGGATGACCGCGGGGATCTGCGGAGAGGTGCCGGTAGCTGCGGGGATTTGCTTAGGGGCGATGATCGGCGCAGAGGTGCCGGCAACCGCGGGGATCGGCGCAGAGGTGCCGGCAACCGCGGGGATCTGCGGAGAAGCTCAAGCGCAGGCAAAGGCGCCAGCGCGAACGCCGTCGCCCGCCTCATCCCGGCGCTGCTGACTCTTCTCATGTTATCAGCCTCGAGCCTCTCTCTGTCAGCACAAACCTACCCCTACCGCGAGTATACCATCGATGACGGCATGCCCCAGTCGGAATCGATGGCCGTCTTCCAGGACAGCCGGGGATACCTGTGGATCCCCACACGCAACGGCCTGGCACGATTCGACGGACATATATTCATATCCTACCTGCGCAAGGACGGTCTGCCTTCAAATATTGTAACGCGCGTGGTTGAAGACAGGGACGAAACCATCTGGGTAGTAACAATTAACGGGATGGCAAGATTCAACGGAACTAACTTTAAAGGCTACCCAATACCTGATTCGCTGGGATTGAAGAACATAGTCATGGGCTGCAATGTTGGAGACACGGCTACCTGGTTACTGTCAGGTGCTACCGACGCCATGCGCAATAAAGTCATCCTCTTCAAAAGGGGAAGATACTATGACCTCACCACCTCTCACCCTAAACTGAGAGACCAGTCCTTCACTCCGTCGGTCTTTGACAATAAAGATTCAACCCTTTACATGGTAAACTCCAACATGGAGGCTTATTCATACCGTCACGGAGTCCTAAAACTTATTGACAAGGGGCCGGCCTCAAACGTGATACTTACTGATCAAGGTCCACGCCCCGTCAATGAGATTTTGGAATTTAAACAAATGGCGGCGCCTTATATTAATGAGATAGGGTCTTTGGTCCTTTCCCTGACCGACAGGGAGGGCACTATTTGGCTTGGAACGGAAAGCCGTATCTTCAGGCTGCTATCCGACGCATTCCTTGAATATGACCGGGATAATGGCCTTCCTATGAACACATGGGCGCTTGCGGCAGACCCCTCAGGAGGACTCTGGACAGGCTCAATCAACGGTCAACTGAAATTCTTTGACGGCACTAAATTCACAGAGCGAAATGAGTTTCTCAAACTGTATGATACTCCACCGTCATTCTACCGGGGCAGCACCACCCTCTCCAATGGCGAGGTATGGTTATCAACAGGTTCAGGGGTCCTTATCTGGGACGGAAAGAGCTTCCGCAAGCTTGATCTGATCAAGGGCCAACACCAGATCTGTATCATCTATCAGGATCCGGTAAACGGAAATATCCTCATCGGCTCAGACAATGGCCTTCATATCATTGAGGGAGAGAAAGTGACCTGCTACCCGCAGATGTCGTGGCCCGATTATGGTATCGCTGAAGGAATTGCACGTGATCATGACGGCAATTACTGGATTGCCGGCCATTATGGCGTGGTATTCTTCGACGGAAAAAATTTCGTTCCCTTTCGCTCCGCCCCTGCTCCGGCAGAGAGAGTGTGGGGCGTGGTATGCGATTACAGGGGAAATATATGGAGCGCAGGGTCTGACGGGATCTTTTTATGTGACCCTGACTCACCGGCATTCACTGAGGCACTGCCTGATGAAGTCAACCTGCCCGCCAACGTGATTCGTGACCTGGGCGACAGGAGGCTGATCGTTGGCCGTATGATGGATATTTGCATCATTGACCTTGAGAAATATTACTCCGGTACACCCGACTACTATTCGATTATTGGCCGCAGCCGCGGATTCACAGGCAACGACTGCCAGGACAACGGTATTATCAGGGATGCCGATGGTACATGGTGGATTCTGGCATCTGACAAGCTCATCCGATTCGACCCGGAGAGGATCGTAAAAAACGAGCATCCGCCCATGAACCATATCACCCTCGTGGAGATACCCGGTGACACCACTGAGTGGATGGCAGCCATCGACAGCTCCCTCTACTATGAAAAGGAGAGCCGGATAAATATACGGGGAAGACAGAACGGCATAAGGATAACCTATACGGGGATCTCCACCCGAAATCCTGAAGACATCTCGTTCCAGTACAGGCTGAGAGGCCTTGACGACAACTTCTCGAAGCGCACCAGGGAGAGATCCGTCATCTACACGGATCTTCCTCCCGGCAACTACACCTTTGAACTTCATGCCGTCAATGGTGACGGAGTAGTCTCGGAAACGCCCGATACCCTTGCTATCCAAATTGTACCCACAGTCTTCCAGTCGCTTCTAGCCCGGATATTAATGAATCTGCTCTTCCTGGCCCTGATAGTCTTCCTCTCACTGCAGATACGCAGGACCGTCATCGAACGAAGAGTGGCGGCTGCCCGTCAGCAGGCAGAGAGTTACCGTCTCCAGCTGAACTCTGTGATAAAGCAGTTTGACCCGCACTTCACCTTTAACGCCGTCACCTCCGTGGGGTCACTCATCATGAAGGGCGAAAAGGAAAAGGCCTATAACTACTTCATCAAGCTGTCGAACCTCCTGCGCTCCATCCTCTCCGACAGCACCGCCCTGCTCAAGCCCCTGGAAGAGGAGCTGGAATTTGTCACCCGTTACTGCGAGCTCCAGAAACTGAGGTTTGGAAACAGGTTTGAATACAGTATCACGGTATCCCCGGATGTCAACCTTAAAACCCCAGTACCCAAGATGATAATACAGTCGTTTGCTGAGAATGCCATCAAGCACGGGCTTGAGAACAAGAAGGGACTGGGAGTTCTGGAGATAATTATAGACAGACTGGATGAAGGGATCGGCCTGACGGTGCGCGATAACGGTATCGGCCGGGTTGCTGCTTCCGGGATGCGTACCAGCGGGGCCGGCACCGGACTCAAAAACATGACCAGCATCCTGGAAGCAATGAACAAAGCCAACAAAGAAAAGATAACCTTTACACTTACAGATCTTTACAATCACGGGAAGCCGGCGGGAACCGAGGTAAGGATATTTATTCCATATAACTATTCAATAGATTTCCCGGCTGACAGATATTGACCAATAACCAAAACCGAACCATATGACAGACCATAAAATAAGGGCTATGATCGTAGAGGATGAACAGGAGGCACTTGACCTTCTGTCAGGTCTGCTTGAGTCAACAGGGCTCGCAACGGTGGTTGCTTCCACCATTGATCCTTTCATGGCCGTGGACCTCCTCAGCCTCCATGAGCCCGACATGCTGTTCCTTGATATACGGATGCCGGGGATGTCCGGGTTCGATATCCTGAACGAACTGCGAAAGCCTGGCACCGTGAACCCCCACGTAGTATTCACTACAGCCCATGATGAGTACGCGCTGAAAGCCTTTGATTATGCCGCTTTCGACTACCTGCTCAAGCCCATAGACCCCGACCGGCTCCGTGAAACCCTGCAGCGGTTCAGGCAGAACGGGAAGAAAGATATCGCAGAGCGAACAGATTCTCTTCTGGGCAACGACAAGATACTTATTTTCAGGGGTGTTACCGGTGTAACATTCATTGACACAGAGGATGTAGTGTACATCACTGCAGACGGTAACTATTCCAATTTCCATTTCGTATCCGGAAGGGTGGAAACGGTTACGGCGCTTCTCGGAACAGTGGAGATACATCTCGGGAAACAGTTCTTCAGGACCGGCAGATCATGCATAGTGAACACACAGTATCTGTCACGCATTGACATGAAGCAGCAACATTGCGTCTTCATCAGGGACAACAGGGAATACAGGTGCGAGATATCCCGCGACAAAATCAAGCAGCTCATGGATCGCATGAAGAGCCGTTTTCCCGATGTCTAAAATTTTAACATTTTTTAAGTTATCATCCGAAACGGTCATTTCGTACTTTAGATAGACCCTTTCATACAATGGGCATATAATTCCATTGACTTCTTAAAATATTCTGCAATCTTTCTGACAACATACTTCCGGATAACGGGAGGCAAAGGTTTTAGTTAAGATAAATGACAGGTGGTTCTTCCCCCCATTTCCCTGTCAAGCCACACAGATCACCGGTGCTAAAAGCATCAAACGACGGTCTGTGTGGCACGTTTTTAGGGGGTAACTGTCACTTTTCGATCTTCATCACCCACACATGGTCCGAGGGAGGATTACTCCTTGCCTGTTGCGGCACTGATATGGTAAATGAATCCTCCCCGTTCTTCCAGTTGCATCTTATTCCTGAACCGAGGACTGATACCTTTGATCCTGCGGGGAGGGTTAAGCCCTTCATAGTCATTACTGCGGGCATTTTCTCCCCCTCGGCGGCCATATAAAAGAGGTACATCAGGTCATCGCCCTTCCTGTTGATGCACACCTTCCCGTCCTTGTAGGGTGCCATGGCGCGGGTGCCGTATATTGCCTCGCCGTTTGTCTTCATCCATCTGCCGATCTCGTCCAGCAGGCTATAGGCTCCTTCCGGCCAAGTGCCGTCAGGAGCCGGCCCGATATTCAACAGCAGGTTCCCTCCCTTAACCACTATATCAACCAGCAGCTGAATGGCATCATGTCCGGACATGAACTTCGGATCGGGAACCCATGCCCAGCCTCCACCGGCGATGATGCACGACTCCCAGGGGTAGGGAAGCGCCTCAGCAGGCACCCTGTTCTCAGGGGTCAGGTAGTTCTGGTTTTTTCCATAGACCGCCCTGTCAACCACAATCATCCCCGGCTGTTCCGTCCTGACCTTGGCCACAAGCTCATCCATGCGTATGTCCTGGCTCTGCACATTTACCGAACTGTTGTCAGGTGAAAGCATATGACGCCGCACCTCCTCATCACTCATCTTCTGTACCCACCCGCCGTCGAGCCACAGGATATCAACCTTGCCGTAATCGCCACCAACCAGCTCCATGATCTGTCCATGGGTGAACGCCACAAAGTCCTCCCACCTTTCCGGGTAATTCTTTATCTTATAGTTCACATTACGGTCCGGTGTTGCGAAGTTGGGCCACCAGTAGTTCTCATTGTGCCAGTCGGGCTTCGAGAAATATGCGCCTGTCCAGAATCCCTGTTCCCTGAAAGCATCGAAGATCTCCTTTGTCACATCGGCTCTCGGGTTGACACTGAAGGGACACTCCGCATCAGTGATCTTATAGTCGGTCAGTTTTGTGTCAAACATCGAAAAGCCGTCGTGATGCTTGGTGGTGAAAATTACATATTTCATTCCGGCATTTTTTGAGGCCGATGCCCACTTTTCGGGGTTGAAACCCACGGGGTTAAAACTCAGCTTGAGTGCCTCATACTGCTTTTTATACTCAACATAGTCAGGGTTTTTCCTCCGGCACCAGCCCACATCCTCGGCACAGATCGACCATGACTCGACGATACCCCACTGGCTGTAGGGCCCCCAGTGCATCAGCAGACCGAACTTCAGATCCTGCCACTGTTCAAGCTTCTGCAGAACCAGCGGGTCCGTCTCCGGCACATATCTCTCTTCGTGTTCCTGGGCTGCCAGTCCGGCAATGAAGCCCGCCATCAGCAATATTAGAAAGTATGTTTTCATTTCGTGGGGGTAATTATTTAGGTACCGTTACTCTGTCTTCAGCTTTCCGTCAAGCGACAGTCCTATGACGGTCATCTTCTCATCAAGCACCTCTTCGGGCACCTTTATGAAGTACACCCCGGCATGGCTGCTCCAGTAAGGCCTGAGATACTCCTTCACCGCGAGGGTTGTTCCGTTTCCCACAACAAAAGCCTTGCTTATCTTGTTCTTCACTCCCTCGAGCATCAGCTCACCACCTCCGTCGCCGGCAAAAAAGAGGTAGACCGTGGTGCTGTCGCGACTCATTGTTGAGGGACCCGCGAAGTGCCCTTCAGGGAGTCCCGCCGCGGTGCCGTAGATCGCCTGGCTGTGCTTCGAGGTCCACCGTCCCATCTCTCTCAGCACCTCTGTCTGTTCCGGTGGCAGGGTGCCGTCAGCCTTCGGGCCGATGTCAAGCAGCAGGTTACCACCCATGCCAATGCACTCGGCAAAGATCCGGATTACCTGCGAGGGGCTCTTGTAATTCCGGTCATTCCCCTGGTAGCCCCATGAATCATTGATTGTCATGCACAGCTCCCAGTGTTTTTCCGGAGGCCTCACCGATGGCAGTCCCTGCTCCGGCGTGGCATAGTCGCCGTAGCCCGCCAGCCGCGAGTTGATTATTGCTGATGGGTTGTGATCAAGTATCATCTTTCGGATCTCCTGTGCGCGCCACATCGAGGCGCTCTGCTCCCAGTCGCCGTCAAACCAGTAGAGGTCAGGCCGGAACTCCCGGGCAAGCTCGTTTATCTGGCCGTGGTTAAATGCAATAAACCGTTCCCAGCGCAGCGAGTCTGACGCGTATCTCCGGACGCTCTTCGTCATGTTCGGGTAGTCGGGATGCGACCAATCGAGCAGCGAGTAATAGAGCCCCACCTTCAGTCCCGCCTTCCGCAGTTCCTTTACAAACGGTTTGACCAGGTCACGTCCGGCCGGTGTTGTATCAACGGTATTGAGACGGCTCAGCTGCGTGTCCCACAGCGCCACCCCGTCATGATGCTTTGAGGTGAGCACCGCATAACGGGCGCCGCTCTGTTTGATGAGCTTCACCCATGCTGCGGGGTCATATTCAGCCGCCGTGAATCCGCCGAGCTGTTTCATGTAATCTTCATAGGGTATCAGTTCATTGTAGAACGACCATGACTCATCTATGCCGTTAACAGCATAGATGCCCCAGTGGATGAATATGCCCAGCTTCGCATCTGCGAACCAATCCATGCGCCCGGCATCCTCCGCCAGGGCATCATTGTTTTCCTGGCCGGCAACCGGCATGGACAATAACAAGAGCATCACGGCCACCACGGAGCCGAGATAAAATTTTCTGTAAACAGCCTTCATTATCAACTTTTTTTGAACGGTTATGAAAAGTCAAATCCCGAAATGTATGCCGGCGACTCATAGAACTTCTCCGTTTCAGCTGGAGTAAGTCCTGTGAATGAGGCATATACCAGTCCGGGTTTAGCATTCAGCATCCTGTTCAGCGCGCCCATGCCTCTGTTTGTGCGAAGGGTCTCGTAGAGTGAGGAGTGATCATCAAGCCAGGTCAGGGCGGTATTATATCCTTCTGCGGCGCATACTGCCTCAAACAGGTCAGGAAGCAGCTCCTCGCTTCCCGGACGGCAGTAGATTGCATTGAGGATAATATACCGGAACTCCTCGGGCCTGAAGAGCCTCCTGAACAAAGGTGTACGAGGCAATACCTTCATCATCAGCCACCCCCACAGTCCGGGTACATTGACAACCCTGTACTGTGCCGGGATGGCACCGACGCCTGCAACTATCTTGCCGTTGTGTCTGAGTACATAATACCTGTGATCATAGAATGAAAACTCGCCGGTATAAAAGCAGTATCCGCTGTACTGTTCATCCAACAGGCGCGCCATGGCGGGCTCCTCCTCCGGTCTGAGCCTTGCGACGGCTGGATCAGGCTTAGGGTTGAACCGGCTGAAGGCGACAGTCAGGAAGGAGCGTATATACTCATATCCCGACTGGTTGATCATGTTCCTGGAACGCTCATTGCGGCTCTCGACGTATGCATACATGACATGCGGATGGCCATTGACATGTTCCTCCCCGGTGACGTGCTGCGGGTCCCTGATGACAGAAAGTATCTGCTGTTTAAAGCTGTCGCCTGCCTGAGAGAGTTTTTCCCGACGGTGTTTCGGCGCCCTTTCGGTCTGAAAAGCGCTCTGAATGGCAAGATACCTGAGATAGGTGGAGTCGTACTGCTCACCCCTGTTCATGGTATTCCTGCGGCACAGGCCGATGACGCCCTTCAGGCTGCTCTTCTTGTAGAGGGCCATGAATGAGAGTCCGTCGCCGTATGACTTGATCCTCTCCTCAGTGTTCTGCATCGAGTAGCGCATGCCTCCCTCGGAGCCCAGAACCGTAGCCTTGAGCAGGGAGAGTATGTCAGCGTCAGGTCTCCTGATTCTCTTTATCTCCAGTTTCTTGTAATCCAGTATGTGCTCCTGTTCCATCATTTCCCGCGGTTCATTGCCTGAGTTTGCCGGCCAGTATGTGTGCCACAGCCAGATCCTCAGCGGTTCATTGCCTGAGTATACCGGCCAGTATGTGTGCCACAGCCAGATCCTCAGGTGTCGTTATCTTTATGTTCTCCCGGTTTCCGTGAGTGAGGTGTATCTTTATCCCGTCGGCCTCTGCCACCGTTGCGTCATCAGTGAACGAAGGATCGAAGTCGCGCTCATAGGCCTTCATGATGATGCTGGCGCGAAACACCTGCGGTGTCTGAATCAGCCTTACCATGTTTCTTGGCAGTGGTCTGCTGTCATCGCCCTCGAGTACTCTCACCGAATCTGCCGGTTCGATGAATGGTACCGCGGTGCCGAACTCCCCGGCATCGGCATAACATCGCCATATTGTATCATGGCTCACCAGCGGCCTGACGCCGTCATGCACCGCAACAAGAGAATCTCCCTTCACCAGCGCCAGCCCGGCCCTTACCGAGTGGAACCTCTCCTCCCCGCCGGCAGCTACCCTGTGAGAGATACCAAAAGAGTACTCCTCCACCAGACTGCTCCAGAGAGAGTGATGTTCCGGAGGCAGAACAACTATTATCTCAATGAGCGGGTCAAAGGAGTGAAACCGCTCGATGGTATGCATCAGCAGCGGCTTCCCGTCAAGGAGAAGGAACTGTTTGGGGATGGCTGACATCATACGCCTCCCGCTGCCTCCTGCAACTATGATACAATACTTTTTCACTGTCATATATTAACGGAGAGGCCCATGACGGGCCTCTTCAATTCATTTGGGTTCTACTCCTTCATGTAGAGATACCGCTTGATACTCCTCTTGGGCGTCTTGGCAAACTCCTCGGGATGGACTCTGAATTTGGTCACGGCCATATACTCCGGCAGACGGTTGTTCACATCCTTGCGTATCTCATCCAGTGCAGCAGCAAGTCCGTCCTCACCTATACCTGCAGTCCTGAGCGCCTCATAATCAGGGAAAATGAGTCCTACGAGCTTGTTATCCTCAGAGATGACAACAGCCTCAGTTACATACTTGTAGTTGTTTATCTGTGATTCGATCTCCTCCGGATAGATATTCTTGCCCGAGGGTCCCAGCAGCATATCCTTGCTTCTCCCCTTAATGTAGATATAGCCGTCCTTATCAATCACGCCGAGGTCGCCGGTATGCATCCAGCCATCCTCATCGATCACAGCCCTCGTTGCCTTCTCATTCTTGTAGTAACCCAGCATCACGTTATCACCTCGGAGGATGATCTCACCGACGGTCTTCTGCTGGTCGGGTGAATCAATCTTAACCTCTAGTGTATCAACCGACTTACCACACGATGCGATCCTGGCCGTCTTCCACCCGTCATAACTGATCAGCGGTCCGCACTCAGTCATGCCATAGCCTATTGAGAAGCGCAGTCCTATCTTCTTGAAGAACTTCTCGGCATCAGAGTTGAATGCTGCCCCTCCAATGACAAGCTCCTTGAACCTGCCGCCAAAGCTCGTCTCAAGCTTCTCGCGCACCTTTTTAAAGAGTATTTTATTGATGCCGGGCACCTTCAGCATCACCTGCATCGCAGGTTTGCTGATGGCCGGCAGGATCTGCTTCTTGTATACCTTCTCTATCACCAGCGGGACAGAGAGGATGAGCCTGGGCCTGATCTCCTTGAATGCCTGGATAAGCACCTGCGGCGAGGGTGTCTTGGTGAGTATCGTGATATGGCATCCGTAGGTGAAGGGGAAGAGGAACTCAAAAGCGCATCCGTAGGTGTGTGCAAGTGGAAGGAAAGAGACCACCGGGTCACCCGGCTCAAGAGGCATGTTCGTCTGTGCGTACCGTATGTTTGCGGCAAGACTCCGGTGGGGTATCATCACACCCTTGGAGAAGCCGGTGGTGCCGGAGGTGTAGCTGATCACGGCCAGCTTCTCATTGTCGATACCGGAGAACTTGATATCGGCAGGACTGAAAGCCGGGAAGGCTTTTTTAAAATGATCGTCGAGATTCCTGTAGATTTCAGTGATCTTATCCGACCTGCTCATGATCATCTCAAAGGTATCAAGGCTCTTGACGCATTTTATCTCCTTAAGCTTCTCCTGGTCCAGGAGCTCCCAGATCTTGTCATCGACGAACAACAGCTTTGAGTCAGAGTGGTTGAGAATATTATGCAGGTCATCTGTCTTGAAGTCCGGAAGGATAGGCACAATCACCGCACCGTAGGTCACCACGGCGAGATACATTGCACACCAGTTGGCCGAGTTCCTGCCCAGAAGCGCCACCTTATCGCCCTCCTGGATGCCATATTCACGGAAGGCAAGGTGCTGTTTGACCATCATCTCAGCTATCTGCTTGTATGAATAGCCCTTCTCACGGTAATTGGAAAGCGCCTCTTTTTCCCAGTTTTTTCGGATGCTCTCCTCCACATAAGTGATAAATCTTTCTTTGATCATGATTTTGGAGTTTTTTCTTTTTATATAGTAAATATAATCTTATTAACCGGATGACAAATCATAGCCTGTAAAGCAAAAGCACAGTTATGGCCATGACAATATTCACCGCGGTAAAAACCAGGTTATACCTTACTCTCTTAGCGCTGAAACGGGTTATCTTCCGTGAGAAGATGCCTGCCGTTGGGACAAACAGGACCGCCAGGAATATGAAGAATTCCGGGCCGTCGAACACCTGGCTCACGCCTCCTCCACGAAGGCTGGCGAAGTAGATGACAATAAGCATCACCAGCAGATAGAGCAGGTAACTCCCCTTGAGGGCGAGGGTCGAAAGAGGCCTTGAGTGATGAAGTTTGTGAGGTTTAAGATAGGCATATGCGATTGAGAACACAATCACCGCAAAGAGTGCACCTATGATATAACTCATCATCTCCGGCAGGTTGTAGTTGGTCATTTGTTCTTTCAAATTACCGCTTCTGATCCATCTCAGACCAGACCAGGGAGCTTGCACCAAGCACTGCGGCGTTCTGCGTGCTCAGCTCCGAAGGCAGCAACTTCACCTTGTCGCGGTATATATAGAGCAGGTTCTTTTCCATATGCTCTTTTGCCGGTTCAAAGATCAGCTCCTTCGCCAGCGCCAAACCTCCGAAGAGGAAAATTGCCTCGGGGTTGGTGTGTGCCACCACATCGGCCAGCTTGTATCCCAGCATGGCGCCCGTGTGTTCAAAAGCGTCGAGGGCGATAGGGTCACCCCGGCGCGCCGCCTCATAGATCTTCTTTGAGTCGAGCTCCTCGAAGCTGAAACGGCGCAGCTCACTGTCCTCAAGCCTGTCAGCCATGATCTTCAGCACTGTCCTCTTCAGTCCCGTGGCTGAGACATAGGTCTCGAGGCATCCTTTGCGCCCGCACCCGCAGTCGCGGTTTGAGACTCCCGGCCTGATGGAGGTGTGACCTATCTCACCTGCAAAGCCGTCATGGCCATATACCAGCTTGCCGTCGACTACAAACCCGCTTCCAAGTCCTGTGCCGAGAGTTATCACCACAAAGTTTTTCATCCCCTTGGCGCCGCCGTAGATCATCTCTCCTACAGCCGCTGCGTTGGCATCATTGGTGACCAGCACCGGCAGAGATGTGTGCTTTGCAAAGATGTCTGCCAGCGGTATAATACCCTTCCACGGTAGATCAGCCGGGTACTCAATGGTGCCTTTGTTGATGTTGCCCATGGGTGCCCCGATGCCAAAACCAAGTATCTCTACCTCCCTGCCAATTCTGGCTGCAGTGATCATCATCTTCTCATACAGCGCGGCAACGAACACCTCCGGCTCATCATAGTGATTGGTGGTGATATGATCCTCCGCCAGGATTTTCCCTGTCCTGTCAACAAAGCCAAAGACGGTGTTGGTGCCTCCGATATCTATGCCGACGACTACCTTTTCCTTATGCATGGGTTAGAATTAGAGTTAAACTAAACGTAAATATAATGTTTAGAACTAAAGGGTGAAAATAAATGTCTGCCGGGGCAGGAGGCTCATCTCTCTTCTTAGGCGGGAACATATTCATTCCCCACCTTCCTGGCCCTCCGAGGATGGTCAGGATCAATCTTCAGGGCGATCCCTGTGTCAACCAGTATGTTCCACCCGGCGGCAAGCTGGAGATACTCAGCATAATCTCCTCCGTCAGGAATGATAATAGTCGGGAAGATGGTCTTTTCTTTTGCTATCGCGATGACATTGACCTCTGCCCCCTTCACTATGCACTCCATGAACTTGTCGTGGTCATGTTCAAACGGGTCAACCCATATGAGGACCTCATTCTTATTCATCACCTCCTCTATCCCATGCAGGGCGAAAGTCCCCTCGAGGAACGCGGACTTCTTGCGGGTGATCTCATTGGTCTTCAGGGCCAGTTCTGCAGCAACGCCATTATCCCGTCCTGCGAAATATATCATGTCGGCATTGGCAACCATCTTAATGATCTTCTTGTCTATCCGGGCCGTCAGCACCTCCTCAATCTGATCAGCAGCCTTCTTCAGGCCTGTCATCTTCTCGCCCCGGAGATGACGCATGAGTGAGTCGTAGAAGAGCGCCTGTTCAATCACCGACTTGGTTGCGGCCACGGCGTTCTCCTTGCCGCATTTGAGTACATGGGCAGCATCAACCATCTCCTCAAGCTTGGTATTGACATTGGCTGTCAGCCCGAAGACAGCATTGTGCTTCTTCTTTTTCAGGGCGGAGACCAGGCGGATAACCTCTTTTGTCTGTCCTGAGTTAGAGGCGGCAAAGACCACAAAATCTTTGAGATTGTACTCCAGCGACTGGGTGCAGCCCTCTGTCATCACCGGCATGAGGAAGTCCTTCCTGAACGATGAGAAAATTGTTCTTTTTGCAGGAAACAGCCTGCTGCTGCCTTCCCCTGTCAGGAAGAGTCCCTTCTTCGACTGGAAGGCCTTCAGGAAAGGTGCGGACACTTCAGGTCTGAATGACCTGATGATACCGGGTGTCTCCATCATTTCGCGCACCAGCGCATACTTGCTGTACTTCTTTTCAGTCAGATTCATATCGGTTAATTTAATGTTTAACGATGAATTCTTTCAGGTCACGCTGTATCTGAGGGTCTTTCTGAAAGCCACCCCCAAGGTGCTGCCAGTACACCTCGGCATACTCTACCCCTGCCATCTTACCGTAGTTCTTATTCCCCTCAAGCACATAGCCAAAGAAATCGTCAATCTTGTGCATGTGCTTCATCAGCTCGAGTTGTGAGACGTGCTTGCTCAGCATTTCGATCTTCGTCTGCACCGCGCTGGTTACGTCAACGAAAAAGTGAGGCGGGATTATCTGTGAACCCAGGGGGTCACTTAGCGTCAGGGGGGAGGAGTGATAGAGCAGCGGGGTGACCTCCAGCGGCTTCTCAGGCACCGGTACCGGGTCAAGGGAGGCTACCATTGCCGCCGCCTCAACTATGGCGGCTGTGGCGCGGTGGTCAGGGTGATAGTCGTTTGGCAGGTGTGTAAAGACGATGCCTGCACGCACCCTGCGCATCAGCGAGATCGTCTTCAGCCGGAGCTCCCGGGTGTCATAGAGTGAGCCGTCAGTGCCTCCCATTGTATAGTATTCGGCGTCCAGGACGGCGGCGGCGGCTTTAGCCTCCTCATAGCGAACACGTGCCGTCTCCTCCATGCTCATGTTGCATCCGCCCAGATCGCCACCGGTCATGGTGGCAATAACGATCCGGTATCCCTTGTCATGCAGGAGCTTGAGCACCCCTGCGTTCCATGCCTCAGCATCATCGGGATGAGCATTGATGGAGAGAGCCACTTTGTTGAATTCAGTTGCCATTATCTTCAGTTTTATTTTAATACCATAATCTTTTTTAGCCTGACAAAGTCGGGCATGTCACCGGTCAGCGGCCTCATATATTTCATAAAAGCGTCAGAGACGAAGTTACCGGCGGCGTTGAAGTACTCACCAGGCATGGGCCTGGCTGACACCGCCACCTCGTGGAGGGGCACCTTGCCGAATGTCACCTCATAGGGATCATCGGAGACCCTGTTAATGCTTACCATGTACCCCGACTCCCCTCTCTCTGCCATCCGTACAGCCTCAACGCCGCACCTGTATGCCTCATCGAGGTCTACTGGCAGCGACCTGACGTAATCGCTCATGATCAGCGACTCGGTTATCTGGAACTCACCCCTGAGTCCGAACTCCGATGTGATCATGCGGTGAAGTGCCAGTGCCACGCTGGCCCCGCCCATGGCACCGAACTCAGTGTTGCTGAACTTATCCTTCACCACTGATTCACTTACAGGAGTGCCGTCAGCATATTTGATCCCCTCTCCGCATACAACCGAGACCCAGCCGTATCTACGGATGCACTGGTCAGCGTCAGCGAGGAACTGCTCCCTCACAAAATGGTGCTCGGGAGTATATATCAGGTGAGGAGCGTCGTCCTCTTCCCGTTTTGCCATGGCCGTTGCAGCGGCGAGCCATCCCGCATCACGGCCGATGGTCTGGTAAACTGTAAACTGATCTACCTTCTTCATGTCTCGTGCCAGCATCCCGGCCTGCATCACATTGAGGGTGTTCGACCATGCCGCCGAGGCGAAGCCCGGGGTGTGGTCTGTTCCGAAAAGGTCATTATCGACGGTCTTCGGAATACCAATCCCGGTGAGCTCGTAACCTTTATCGCGGCAGTAGGCTTCAACCCTGTTGATGGTATCCATGGTGTCATTTCCTCCTATCAGGAAAAAGTACCTGATATCGTACTTCTCAAGTACTGAGAGAATCTTCGGAAAGTCTTCCTCCTTGAGCTTGTGGCGCGATGATCCGAGGGCAGATGAAGGAGTACGGCGCAGGCCCTGGATGATGTCATCAGGCTGTGCCCCGAGGTTGAAGAGCCACTCATTCATGAACCCCTCAATGCCGTAGTTCATGCCGTAAACGCCTGATATTATGCCTGATGCTTTGGCTGCGGTGATCACTCCTGCGAGGCTTGAATTTATTACTGATGTCGGACCGCCGGACTGGCCGATGATTGCATTCCCTTTAATCATTTGCGATTTGCGATTTGCGATTTGCGATTTATATTTATTTAAAAATTTCGATTGGCGCGTTGCGATTTGCGATTTGCGATTTGCGATTTGCGACTTTTAATATTGGCCAGAAATCTCGTCTACTAAACCTACTTCCTAAATCCTAAATCATCATTCCTTGTTCTTAAATCATTTATATGAATATCAGTACTCCAAAATACTCCGGCCGGTGGTAATCTGGTTTTTCGGTGCCCACCGGGTTCCATGTCACAAAATGAGGATTGCTCAGCTTGTCGCCGCACTTGTAGAAATTGGCCCTGAAGCTCCTGCCAGCCAGGCTGTCGACCTTATGATGAAAGAAGGTGGTCAGCGGGATGGCCAGTGTCAGGGACCAGTGTATGTCGCCGCTGATCTCTGCGAACGGCTCGTGGCCCATGGTTGTGAGGCGGCGAATGCCATCAACAACGGCGGCATCGGTCCTGGCGCTGTCATGCCGGCCGTGGCCGGAACCCATGAGCGCAGTTCCAATAGGGTTGAACTCAAAATTGTAGTAGATGCCATCATCAGCAGGTGAGACAAAGAACTCCACGCAGGAGTCCTCGCATACCATCTCGTTAGTGCGGCTCTTCTCAGCCTTGGTGTGAGCCTCCCTGACATAATACTTTATAAAAATCTCGCTGTCGCCGTATGCAATATTGAACTTAACTTCAGGCCTGTAAGAGAATGATTCCCAGTTAACGGTTCCTATGGAATGACCTTCGCCAAGCTCATCGAGCCTGGCTGAAACCTCCGCCATGGGCGGGCTGCTTTTTTCGCTGTTAAGTCTGCTGACCTCTATGGTTTGCATCTGTCTGGTATTATGTATTACAAAACAATGAATTCCTGCCGCAACTGGCCGGTGCCAGCAATGCCTGTACCGTGTCACGGTATTGGGAGTCAATACTAATTAGCATCTTTCCAGATGAGTGCCGAGGCGCCCAGGATGGCTGCGCGGGCTTCGGGCAGTCCCGACGGCATCACGGTGAATGTACCCCGGAATATGGGCTGTACCAGTTCGTCTGCGTACTTCCGCACCGGTTCAATAATGGCGGCTCCTGCCTGCGCCAGTCCGCCGAAGAGGAATATCTTTTCAGGGCTGGAGAAGATGACTGAGTTGGCTATGCCAAGAGCTATCATGTGTGCTGTACGGTCGAGAGCTTCCACGGCAATGTCATCGCCGGCCGCCGCAGCCTCAGACACCATGCGTGAGGTGATCTCGCTGCTCTTCATATCTCGGAGCACGCTCTCCTCACGGCTGTCGCTGAGCAGTTCCAATACGGTACGCACCAGTCCCGTCGCCGAAGCATAGGTCTCGAGGCAGCCGCGGCGGCCGCAGCCGCACTCCCGTCCACCTTCGACCATTATCATGTGACCCAGCTCACCGGCGAAGCCGGTATGACCGCAGACAACCTCGCCGTCTATGACGATGCCACTGCCGAGTCCTGTGCCTAGTGTGAGGATGATAAAATCCTTTACCCCTTTTGCCGCGCCGAATATCATCTCACCCAGGGCGGCAGCATTGGCATCATTGGTGATGCGTGCTTTCAGTCCGGTCTGCCGTTCCGTCATCTCCACGAGGGGGACTATCCCCTTCCAGTTGAGATTGGTGGCCAGCTCAATGGTACCCTTGTTGAAATTGGCATTTGGGGCCCCTATACCTATACCTATAATTTTCAGATCTTTATGACCTGTCATCATCTCCCTGATCTTACTGTCAAGGGCAGTAACAAAATGCTCTGCCAGTTCATAATCAGCAGTAGGGAGTCCGCCCTCGGCGAGAATAGCCCCCTGCGCATCAACAAAGCCTATCTTGGTGTTTGTACCGCCAATGTCTACTCCGGCAACTACTTCTTTCATATAATCTCTTTTTAAATTTCTTTCAGCAGTTCAGGTTTGGTTCTGTATGTCTCGAGCACCAGCTCACCGAAAAGCGTGTTGGCCCAGGCAAACCACTTCCTGGTGTACCGGGTGGGGTCATCCTTTAGGAACGACTCATGCATGAATCCGGTGGCAGCATGGGTGTTTGCAAGCATCTTGAGTGATGAGACAATATCGTAATCGTTGCTGGCCGTAAGAGCCCTCATGGTGATGGCTATCGGCCATATTCGGTTAAGACCGGTATGCGGACTGCCCACACCGTGACCGCCAATGCCGGAGAAATAATAGGGATTGCTTTTGCTCAGCACAAAACTCCTGGTGCGGAGATAGAGCGGGTCATTGCGATCGATGGTTCCGAGATAGGGCATGCTCAGCAGGCTCGGCACGTTGGCATCATCCATGAAATTGTAATTGTAATACCCGTCTGTCTCATAGGGTATGACCTCTCCGTGCTGCGGATGGATAGCCCTGGCGTATTTTACAAGGGCAGTCTCAACCTCCCCGGCAAGGGCGGCGGCTTCGGCAGCCAGCGCCTCATCCCTGATAACGGCTGAAGCAATCTCCGCTATTTGCCTTAGCGACTTCACTGCAAAATAGTTCGAAGGTATCAGGAAGGGCCAGATGGCTGCATCATCCGACGGCCTGAAGATGGATACGATCAGCCCGACCGGGTTTACCGGGTTGCCGAAGCCGCCGCCGGCAACGGTGTCAGTCTGCCACCCTGTTACCCTCTGGAAACGGTACGGTCCGGGTTCGTCTTTGCGTTGCTGCTGACGGAATGTCTTTATTATCAGATTCATGGCCGAGGCCCATGCGGCGTCAAACACCGAGGTGTCACCGGTGGCCTTCCAGTAACCGTGAGCCAGCCTGACAGGATAACAGAGAGAATCTATCTCCCACTTGCGCTCATGAAGCTCAGGCTTCATGTCAGTCAGATCACTCATCCATTCACTCTGTCCCGGACCGTCGTTGAAGGCATTGGCGTAAGGGTCGATGTGAATACACTTCACCTGGCGGTTGATGACTCCGGCTATCAGCTCCTTCAGATCCGCATCGCCGGCTGTAAGGGATATGTATGGCCATACCTGGGCGGTGGAATCACGCAGCCACATGGCATTGATATCTCCCGTGATGACGAATGTGTCAGGCTTGTTTTCCTTGACGGAGAAATTGACGGTGGTATCAAGAGTGTTGGGAAAACAGTTTCCAAAGAGCCATGCAAGCTCGGTGTCGCCAAGGAATGACTCTATCTCCCTGATGGTATCCTCCACGGCCTTGCTGCGGAACTTACGGAGCCTTGATGCCGGCCTGTTTGATGTCCGTTTGGCAGCCCTCCCCGTTGAAAATGCCGGAACACCGGCAGTGATGGCCGCACCTGCCACAACGGTATTTCTGATGAACCTGCGACGTGTTGCCATGTGTTTATCTTTTTGTTGCCGGTTTATTCCTCAGCGAGAGATCCTTTACGTACATCACCCCCAGGTCCCAGTCCTGCTCCAGCGCCCAGTTGATCTTGACGTCCAGTTCACCCTCATAATAGGTAACCGGCTCCGGGTTTCTTTTGAAGTGATAATTGCCTGTGGTCCATACCTTGTTTGAATCAAGGTCATAAACAGCCTTCAGCCTGTAGCGTCCCTTTTCAAGAAGCGGGAAATCAATCTCCCCGGGGCTTTTCAGGTAAGCCTGCCTGACGATCTTTTCCTTGTCTGCGATAAGCTGGATGATGACATCCCCCTCATAGCCCGAAAGCTTTACCTTAATGCTTCCGTAATCCTCAGTGGTGGCAATCGAGAACTTGTAGTTTGTTGAGTCGGTGGCGTTACCGTAGATATCCCGGAAAGCGCCGGCCAGGCAGACCATCGAGTAGGAGCCGCCAGGTGTCAGCGCGGCTCTCATCATGATGCGGCGCGCTGTAATGCTGTCCCTTATAAATGAATAGGTAAGCTCTGTTTGTACAGAATCCAGGGTCTGAATAAGCGTTATCAATGATGTGTCCGGGTCAGTCAGGGGTGTGGTGGATCTGAATATGGGCTCAGTGCCAGGTCTCAGTTTGCCGGTGAGGTTCGTGGTAAGCGGCAACGGAGGCATCCTGCCGGCGCCTCCCCTGGGTGTGGGTGGTTTGGTGTACCGGAGGTTAAGCGTATCGGTCCTCGCAATGAGAGTCCCGGTGCTGTCGGTGAAGGGATAGGTAAGCAGAGTCTCCAGCATATCGATGCCGTAGACCTCCGGATCAGTGATCCATAGCATAAACGTGTCACGGGCAGCATTGGTCTCCATATACCACGACTCCGGGGAGGCGCCGGTAATGGTTACAGACACCTGCCCTGTGTCGGCAGGCATCGCCAGCCCGAAGCCGGCTGACCATGCACTCTTCCTCTCAGTAAACTTAAGATACTGCTTCCTGGGCTCCTGCTGGAAGGCATAGAGCCTGTGAAGCCCGAAGAGGAAGACATCCGGTTTGGTTGTCTCGGTGGCGTTGGCCGGCTTATACTTTACCGAGTCAAGCGCGATAGAATAATAGTCCTCCGGGGTGATTCTGATGACCGAGTCGCAGAAGGCAAAGACCTCGTCGTCAAGATCGTAGAGCTTGTTGCCGTTAAGGTCCTTCAGGGCATAGAGCCGGTACTGACCGGGCTTAATATTGCTGATCATGAATCCGCCTGACGGGTCGGGACGAGAAATATATGATGGAAGGAGAGTGCGCGGAGCACTGTCGGTGAGATTGGAATACATCATCACGGTGACATCCTCCACAATCTCAAGGTCGAGGGCGCCAAACACATTGCCGGTGAGTGAGAGAGAATCAAGCACGGGACCCGTGGAAAAGACATACTGGTAGTTGGGTATGGGGTTGCCTTCATTGTTGTCTCGAATGGCATCCTGGAAAAAGAATGTATAGGTGGTACTGTCTGCCAGCTCCTCCTCCCATGTCACCAACAGGCTCTTGCCCTTAAGCTTTACCTCGGGCCGGGTTGCAAGAGGAGGCGAAACCATGAACTTGTCGGTAATCCTGTCAAGAACGACGAATTCGTCAAAATCGACCAGGAACTCCTTACCCGTAAACATTACCGTACCGGGCTCGGGCTGGCTTTTCAGGATGACCGGCGGATCATTATCCTTAGGCCCGCCGGAAGGAGAGCTGATCTTGGCACAAGACAGTATAAAGAGCATTAGCAGGGCCGCTGCGCCCAGACTTCCTGATATGTATCTCCTGTGATCCACCGCTTACAAACTTACATCAAATTTCGATATTTAAACAGGATGAAGCTTCCGTGTAACCTTATCTTTGCGGCCCTTAAAGTTTCGCTGTTGGTTTTTTATTTAAATTTGTATCCCAAACACCAGAACAATGGAACTTCAGATAATTCCTTGGAATGTTGATCCGGAGATCTTCCGCATCGGCAACTTTGCAGTAAGATGGTACGGCCTGCTTTTCGCATCAGGATTTGTATTCGGATATTACATCATGAGGAATATCTTCAAAAATGAGGGACTGAGCGACACTACGCTCGACAGGCTCACCGTCTATGTTGCCGTGGGAACAATCGTCGGCGCCAGGCTCGGTCACTGTCTCTTTTATGAGCCTGCCTACTATCTTGCCAACCCGTTCGAGATACTGAAGGTATGGCACGGTGGACTGGCCAGTCACGGGGCTGCCATCGGGATCCCACTGGCAATATGGCTCTTCGTCAGGAAGGAGAGGAAACCGTTCATCTGGGCAATTGACCGCGTGGTGATAGTGGTTGCCCTGGCCGGAGTACTGATACGTCTCGGGAACCTGATGAACTCCGAGATTTACGGGGTGGAGACAACCCTTCCGTGGGGATTCGTGTTCCTCCGTAACGGAGAGACAGCGCCAAAGCATCCGACACAGATATATGAAGCGTTGGCCTACCTCACTACCTTCGGCGTGCTGATGTTGGTCTACTGGAAGAACAAGGGGAAACAGAAGCCCGGCCTGCTTTTCGGCTTATTCCTCATCATGGTATTCGGATTCAGGTTCCTGGTTGAGTATGTCAAGGAGGACCAGGTTGCTTTCGAGGCAGGGATGAATCTCAATATGGGTCAGTTGCTCAGTATTCCGCTTGTTATCGCCGGAGTGGCGCTGCTTGTATGGGCATTCACAAGGAAACCGGTTCCCGTAACTACGGGGAAGAAAAAATAATAGCCAGACGGCATCTTGTTGTTACGGGGGGAAACACAGGGCTGGATGCCATTTGCAAATACGGGGGAAAACAAGGACCGGACTACCTCTTGTTAATACCGTTGAAGATAAGGTTCAGAATGGCCTCAAGGCGGTCATTGATGTCTATATCGCGCTTGCGCCAGAAAAGTGGAACTTCCATTCCTTTAAGCATAGTCTGTATTGCCATCGCGGTATACTCGCTTGCTTCAACCCTGAAGATACCCCTCGTATTGCCCACATAGACCAGCAGCCTGAGGATGGCCAGCTCCTCACGGTCATATCTTGACCTGATCTTTTCTATGAATTCATAATGATCAAGGTTCTTGTCGAAGACGGCGTTGTAATAGTTCGAGAGCTTGGCAAACGCCTTCATCCTCACATATATGTAAATGCGAAGCTTTTCCTGGGGCGAGTCCACCTCCTTGATAGCAGTGGTGAGCTGCGTGCGAAGCTGGTTTGCCTCATAAAGTACTACCGCCTCAAATATCTCCTCCTTGCTGGCAAAATAGTAATAGATGGAGCTCTTCCCCTTTTTCAGCGCCCTTGAGATCTCTTCCATGGTGGTCTTCCTGAAGCCGTAATGACTGAAGATCTTGCTGGCTGTCAGGATAATCCTAGTCCTGTATTCCTCTTTGTTGACCATGAATTTTATTCTAATGCAAAAATAATCAATTCATTCAAATTATGTAGAACAAACGGGTCGGAAAGTCGAAAATGAGTTTTAACAAATTATGTGAACATGCTGATAATCAAAATCAGTGTAATTATTCTTAATTTTACGCATTAATCCCGGTGGGGTATTTTTGTGATGAAGGTTGGGGAAAAAGATTTCAGGAGTATCTGGCATGAGGTGGCAGACCCGGGGTCGGTACATGTGATTGATCAGCGGAAACTGCCATTTTCATTTGAAGTGATGACTCTCAGGAGTTCTGGCGAGGTATGTGATGCTATCAGCAGCATGGCTGTCAGGGGTGCTCCTCTTATCGGGGCTGCAGCGGCATGGGGAGTATATCTCTCCTTCCTTGCGCACAGCAGCGATAATGATGTTTACTCCTCAGTGATGATTGATGCCCATAAGCTTAAGGCAACAAGACCCACCGCGGTCAATCTTGCGTGGGCTGTTGACTACATGACGGAGGTTCTGAAAAGTTATCCGGATGCCGGCGTCATGCGCCGGGATGCACAGGGACTGTGCGACGATGAGGCAGAGAGAAGCCGGAGCATAGGTGTGCACGGACTGCCGCTCATAGAGGAGATAAGCATTAAAAAGGGAGGCGAGGTGGTCAATATTCTTACGCACTGCAATGCAGGGTGGCTGGCCTGTGTCGATTACGGCACCGCGCTGGCGCCGGTATATCTGGCTCACGATCGCGGGATAAAGGTACATGTGTGGATTGACGAGACGCGTCCCCGAAACCAGGGGAGTCGTCTGACAGCCTGGGAGTTGAGCAATCACGGTGTCCCGTGCACGCTCATCACGGACAATGCCGGAGGCCACCTGATGCAGAACGGCATGGTTGACATGGTCATAGTGGGATGCGACAGGGCGACGGCATCAGGGGATGTGGCGAACAAGACCGGCACCTATCTCAAGGCTCTGGCGGCCAACGATAATGGCATTCCGTTTTATTCGGCCTTCCCGGTTTCGACATTTGACATGTCAATTGATGATCCGAATCAGATTGTCATTGAAGAGCGCGACGGAGATGAGGTGAGAAAGATTGATGGCATAAATATTGCTCCGGAAAATATTCCGGTATCGAATTACGGATTTGACGTTACGCCCGCACGTCTGATCACCGCGATAATTACTGACCGGGGGGTATGCAGGGCGAACAGGGATTCAATTTTAAAAATATTAGCATAATTATATGGAAGGTTTTGTAAAGTTCAACTGTTACTGGAGTCAGTCAGGCTCCGTCATCACCGATGAGCAGTATGAGATCATCAATCACTGGAGGGATATACTCTTCAATCTTGATCTTGTGGGAGCCTTTGAGAACGGTGTGGGGTTCGGGAACATCAGCATAAGGATAGGAAAAACGCAGCAGTTCATGATCACCGGTTCATCAACGGGAGACATCCCGGAGCTTGAGCCGGGGCATTATGTAAAGGTATCATCATATAACATCGACGATAATGCCGTGATGTGCAGCGGTCCGCTGAAGGCCTCGTCGGAGTCGCTCACGCACGCCGCCATCTACACGGCCGATCCTGGTACTAACGCAATTATTCATGTTCACTCCATGAAGCTGTGGGAGGAGCTGATGAACAAGGTTCCCACCACTGACCCGTCTGTTGAGTACGGCACCACGGCCATGGCACGGGAGATGATACGCATCTTCAGTGAGCCGGAGGTCTTTGAGAAGAGGATCATCGTGATGGCTGGTGACCGTGGCGGGCTTATCACCTTCGGCTATGATCTTGATGAGGCGGGAGGGGTACTGTTTGATTATATTAACAGGCAGTAGGCCAGGCCACAGCCTTCAGTCTTCAGTCCCGACTGCTGACTGCCGACTGCCGACTGATAAATAGGTTTGCAGATATTTCAATTGTGTATTATATTTGCACCCTGTTTGACAGGGCCCATAGCTCAGATGGTTAGCAGCATCCCGACTTTAGTCGGGAGGGTCGCTGACCGGATCAGCAAGATGGCCCGGTGGATTTGAAATGTTTTTTGGGGCCCATAGCTCAGATGGTTAGCAGCATCCCGACTTTAGTCGGGAGGGTCGCTGACCGGATCAGCAAGATGGCCCGGTGGATTCAGCAAGATGGCCCGGTGGATTTGAAATATTTTTGGGGCCCATAGCTCAGATGGTTAGCAGCACCTGACTCATAATCAGGGGGTCGCTGGTTCGATCCCAGCTGGGCCCACTCCAAGGCAGTCTTTTCGACTGCCTTTTTTCATTTCTGCCGGGGATCGAGCCAGCCCTGCAAGCTGGCCCCTTCGCTAGCCTTAGGATTAACTCCAACCCTGGGTGGTCAATTTGTTCCGGCGAGTGATGGTTAGAGTCACCGGTTTATGTACTAAAAGTAAAAACATTAAGTCAGTTTGCCACGATACCGTCCTCTTTATTATTATTTTTGAATTATGATTTATAAAAGAAAGCCTGTATTCGAAAAACGCATTTTTTGGGATGTAAACTTTGAGCAGATTGACTATGATGCCAAAGCCAACTTTGTTATCGAGCGGGTTTTTGAACGTGGCGATGTTGAGGATATTCGTCAGTGCCGCAGGTATTATGGTGATGAAAAAGTGGCTTCAGCTCTTTTACATGCAAAGTATTTGCCACTACAAACAATCCATTTTGCCAGCGCAATAATTGATAAGCCACTTACTGAATTCAGATGCTACATATTGAGACAATTGAATCCGGGGCTCTTTCCTTACTAAAGGAATTAATGACTTTGCCCACACTTAAATCTTTTTCATTAGTGGGAGGAACAGCCCTGGCGCTGCGATATGGTCATCGCAGATCAGTTGACCTGGATTTATTTTCACACGAAATTCTTAATTATCCCTCATCGATGACATTAAAGTTGACATCGTTCATTTTCCCCATCGACCCATTACAGCTATTGAGGAAAGTGACTCAATAAGAATGTACAGCAGCGCTGATATTTCCGCAATGAAGATTCAGGCAATACTTGGAAGGGCACAGAAAAAAGATTTTTGGGATTTTTATGAATTGCTCCGGCATTATCCTTTGCAACAATTAATTGATTGGCATAAACAGAAATATCCAAGCCAGATGCTTGCTATAAGCATCCCACATGCTTTAACATACTTTGCTGATGCTGAAGAAAGCGAGCCCCCGGTGAGTTTCAAAAATCAAACCTGGGAAAGTATAAAATATGGCATATCGCGGGCGGTAAGTGATTATCTTAAATAAACCCGGCTTATATGAAAAACCATTGGTTGTCAGGATAACAGCGAGTTTTATTTGAATCTTGGGTTACATCGCATACTATGCGAATAAACATATTCAATTTCCTTACTGGCAAATATAGTATGATTAAAAAATACCACGGCCTGGACACCTGGTGAAACTCAGGAAATGTATATTTGAAAAAGATTTACAAAACAGTAAAACCTAACCCTAACAATTAATAGTATGAAGAAATCGTTTTTATTTTTAGCACTATCACTACTTTTATTTGGGTGTGAAAAAACGCCTCAACCTGACCCTGAATCGAAAATAAGTTTCGGAGTATCAGAAGCCTACATGATTACTAACGAATCAAGAGCATTCGTGGTTGTATTCGATAATAGTATAATAATAATGTTGGTATTTATACGGCGTCAACTACTCCCGGAAAATACAAAGTTTTAGCTACTTTAGTTTCAGACCCCACTCAAAAGGCTAGTGCAGAAATAACGGTATCAGATGTTGCAATTGACGATGAACTAATTTTTAATAACGGGAATATCGGAGGTGTACAAAATGGTCCAACTAACCCAACTGTATTTACAATTGATCATGAACGGCTTATTACGTATTTGAATAACTATCACTATTTTAATAACGGAACACCACCTGGTACCATTTCATTAAAACATTCCGATGGAACAGTTTATGGACCCTGGCAAACCTGGGGTGCAGTTGGTCAGGGCGGAGTAAGCAATGCGTATTGGGTATTTTATCCACTGGTGAAGATTAAAGCTGGAACTTATACAGTTATAGATTCTGACCCAACTACATGGTCGCATAATAGCGAATCAAACTATTGTGGTTTCACATATATTCGTGCTATGAAACTTATTTGAACTACAAATAAAGATCGTGCACCTGCAAGGCAAAATAAATCGGAATAATCCTGGGCAGGTTCTCACTACAAAATGATCTGGTACAAACAGATAAATATCTGTATAAACCTTGGAGGACCGTCATAAGAAACTCATAATCATGGGGTCGCTGGTTCGATCCCAGTTGAACCCACAAACAAGGCAGCCTTTCCGGCTGCCTTGTTTCATTTCTGCCCGGGATCAAGCCTGACCTGCAAGCTGGCCCCTTCGCTGCCCTCGCTGCAGTATTGCTCTTACCCAAAAACACCCACATATTGTTTTTAATGACCAGACCTCCACCGGGCAATTTTTTTACGCTCGATCCAGATTCCAACCGGGCACACGTAAAAAAGAGTATGAGCGGGAGCGAGAGCGGTTATGAACAGACACCTCAATAAAGCGGAAATCAGAATTCCGACAATCTCTGCTTTAAACGATTACAGCTCAGCAATAATAACTTTTGGAAAATACCATTGACCTGTTTGATAAGCAGATGTTTCTTTCAGTAAGAAGTATATGCGCCCGTTAGTTTCAGCTGTTACAGCAAAACTGACTTCCTGTGTGCCTGTAAAAGACATTGAAAACAAAGCTGAATAAGGATAGGACCCTCCGTAATAAACAGTTATCGTTCTAGTTTTGGATAACGTCATAGTAATTGGAACCCTGACACTGTATTGTTTCCCTGCTATAACATCAAAATCAATGTAGACAGTTTGTCTCAAATTAATATCTCTCACATTATGGGGTGCCGGTAAGTCGCCCATACTAAAGCCATTTTCGCCAATCCCAAGAGGGAAACGCAAGTACAAACTTGCTTTTTCAGTATTGGTAAAATTTTGCGGCGTTAGTTCGATCTTCATTTTGGGAGTTGTGCCAATCTCAACCGTTCCTACAAAATTTCCTTCAGTCGGGGCGATTTGAGTAACTGCTTTAATTTCTTCCGATTCCAACACTTTCTGGCTCAATCGTGTTGTGGTGACCGCGGGCAATTTGTACCCGGGCACTCTTATTACACCTGGTCTTACCTGAACAGTTTTGAACGTTGGGATTGTTGTTGTCTGTGCGCTCATAAAAGCAGCGCTAAAGAAAAAACACACAAGAATAAATAGTCTGTTTTTCATAGGTGGAATTTTTAAAATACCAAATAAATATACTAAAAAACATGTAGAAATGGCAGTATCACTAAGAAAAGTAATAAAAGCATCGCATTCGACTGATAATATTAACAATAATTTCTAGACCCTTTTCTAGCGTAAGGGCTAAAGCTCTGAAATCATCACCTTTGGAAAACTCCAGGCTCCCGCTGCGGGTAATGCATAGCAAGCTATATAGATTGTCCCGGTATTTTGAGGGACCAACGTAAAAGCAATTTCCAGGCTGCCCGAAAAAGTGGTGGTAAATAATTTTATATTATTGTAGTTGTTAGTTGCTGAAATAAGGAAAGATCTGGCCGCAGTACCGTCTACAGTCACCGGAATTCTTATCAGATACTGTTTCCCGGAAATAACGTCAATTCTAATCAAGACTGTCTGATCAGAAGCGATATTTGCAAATCTACTTTCATTATTGTCGCCCATATAAAATTTATCATAAATAAGCACAGGGAAGATTATATACAGATCTCCCCCTTTTTCTGAAAGGAAATTTTTTGGCGTGAGTTCGATATTCAATTTGGTAGTCGTGGTACCAACCTCGACCGTACCCACTAATGTCCCCGGGGCAATTTCAGTAATAGCCTTAAAGTCAGAGGAAGAAATTGATTTTAGGTCCGGTCTGGTTGCAGTGCCGGCACGCAGACTGAAGCTGGGAACTTTAATTACACCCGGCCTGACCTGAACAGTTTTGAAAACCGGTACTGTTGTTTTCTGTGCTTGCACGGAAAAAGTGCCAATCAGGCACAATACAAGAAGAATCGATATGCTTTTCATTTTATTAATGTTTCTTAAATGTACAAAATCTCGTATAATTACCGATGATTTGCCATTATATTTTCGGTCAGCCTGACGCCAAACGGGATAAAAAAGGCAATCTCACCGCTGATGGCCGTCATTATTATTTGAATATCGAATTGTATCGCATACGTTCCGAATAAACATTTCCAATTAGCTTCGAGATAGCCCTGGTCACCCCCATTTTTCATTTTGTCAAATTGATTTACACAAAACTCAAATAAAACTTGCAAATTAAAATATTCCTTAAAACTTTGTGGTTAGAAGCTAACATATGAAGCAGTGGAGGCCTCCGTTTTAAAAAACAAAATAGAAGCTAATACGGATTTTCAAAACGAACAAACAAGGTTCCTTCAATCTAAGCGTGCTTATTGCAAATTGCATGTTTTCTATACCCATAATCTAAATTTTAATCTTATGAAGCTTAAATTATTAATGCCATTTCTCCTTTTTACGGTATTAATTCTTGCGGGTTCTTGCGGAAAGAGTGATGCCCCGGATGTACCTGGCAATAACGATGAGGAGATAAAACAAAATTTAGCGTTGCTCGAAGAAACAACCGGTCAAATCGAAAAAGCGCTTAGCGCAGGTGACCCGGCAGCTTTTCTTGGCTTTGTCAGTCCTGATTATGAAAAGTACTACAAAGACGCCGTTCAGGCCAATGCCACAAAACTTGTACAATTTGCCGATATTTTCAAAACCCGCAAGTTACTGACCTGTAACGGATTTTACGCGGTGTACGAAGTGCAGTACAATGGTAAAAAGTTCGAGATATCGATGATCCTGGATGACGAAGGCAAATGGAAGATAAAGGATTTATAATAACTGGCACAGTCATGAAAAAAATATTTGCAACCCTTATGCTAATTCTGGTATGTGTAAATTATTCAATGGGGTATGATAATAAGACTGCACACCGTGAATTTAACACTGCAATGGTAACCCAGTTTAAAAGTTCGGCTCCTGCCTGGACTGAATTTAAATATTACAATTTTGGATTTGAACTTATAAAAGTACCCGGACCTGCTGTAACAGCATCAGGGTATTTCAATGTGACGACAGAAGATAGAAGTTACACCATAAAAGACTGGATAAGAGAAGGCGGGTACAGCGCCGATGAGCCTGAAGCCCCAGCAGCATACCGTCATTTTTACGATCCGCTGGCGAATGATGGCAAAACCCATTTAACCGATATTAATGCCGCAGGAGCCCAGTTTAATCCTGATGTTGATGCGATATACTGGCATTTTATGGGCAATGATGTCGGCGGAAGCAACGATTGGTCGTGGTATAAGGCGAAAGAATATATGATAAAGGCTATTACAACCGGCGATGAAAAGATCAGAAATCAAAATCTGGCAATGGCATTCCGGGCGTTAGGCGAAGTACTCCACAACACCGCTGACATGGGTTGCCCGCCGCATGTGAGAAACGATGCACACGGAGGATTTGGGCTAGGAGGCAGCGATCCGTTTGAGGGGGGATTTCAACCTGCCTGGATTGCCAAATACGCGTCAAATACCTGCGATCCAACTTTAAAAAGCCAGTTTATTGGGGCAACAAGCGCTATGGAAGTAAACAAGTTGCTTGCAAGGTTCACCAATAAGTACTTTTTTTCTGACGAAACAATATCCGGAACTGGAGTTGAACAGTACAGTTCGCGAAACGGTAAAAAGGATTATGCAAATCCTAAAATTGATAAGCTGGCGTACGAAACTGAATCGTTTAATTACTATTATGATTTCCCAAGCGGAAGAAAAGTACAGATTTGCAACGACCAATCGGTATTGCTGGGTTTTCTGACCTCAAATTTCAGGTCGTACCCGAGAGTTACCTTAAAAAATGCAGAGACCCAGGCAAGCGAGTTGGTTCCGGCAATTATCGAAGCCGGGGTAAATGTGATGCATCGCTTTATTCCTGTATTTGCGATTTCACTCGAAATTAAACCGCAAGACAAACTGATTAATGGTACAGTAAAACACACAGCCACAGGCGAATATCCAAATTCATTACACTACAATGGAAAGGTAAGTTTTTTGGTTGATGGTAAAATCTCAACGGAAACAGCCACTGCTTCCAATGGCAATTTTTCAGTTACCGAAACTGACAAAAAGTTCCCTAATGCCAAAAAGATAACTGCGTACATTGAACTGGCTGACATCATGATTAAATCGAACGAGTACGATTTCAGTGCAACTCAAAAATACAATCAGTTCGATCTGAATTTAGGGATGCCTGTCAAAGTAAAAGTAACAAATCTTGTTACCAACGAGATTTCTTACACACCAGCTTTTGTCGATAACAGCTCTTTTACAGGACCAATTTCCTTTTCAAATAATATTTACACTGGTAGCTGGAATAAATCAGATACTAATCCTAAAAATGAAGGTTCGGTAAAGGTAACTCTGGATGGCGAAAAGACAGCCACAGTTGAGTTTACTTCCAAGTTCACTTATACTAATGGGGACAGTTATAATTATACTTTTGTGAGCAAAGCCATTCCTTTCGCATATAAAGCTGCAGGACAAATTATGTTTTCCACTGCCGAAGCCTATAATTTTACAAGTTCTTACTCCTATTTATGGACAAGACCCGGATATGAGAAAAGAGAATATACTGCAATTGAAAAGGATGAAACAAATCAAACAGGCGGAATTACACTGACTTTGTATATACAATAACCCCGGTTAGGTTTAAGGCAGCCTTAACGGCTGCCTTTTTTCATTTCTGCCAGGGATCGATCCAGCCCTGCATGATGCCCCCTTAGCGTGGAAAAGGGGTTTGTTCTACTTCACATTAATTCATCCTTATCCTCATCCAGATTGTTGTGATTATCACCGCCGATGCTGTAGTAATTGTTTTCCTCATCTTCATTGCCGACAATTTCCTGCTTATCATCCAACTCTGAACCCGGAACATCCAGATTTAGGCCATCATCGGATTCTTCCCCCATAATTGCAGGAGTATTATCACTTTGATCTGCTTTTTTTACCCTGGAAATGTCCTCGGGATCAATGTCTTCCTCTTTCGTATATTTATTGTAGATATCTTCGCCAGCCGGATACACCGGGTATTCGCTGAGATAGTCATTTGCATCCTTGTCTGGCATCTGTTCAGCAGCATTCTTTTCCTGACCTTTTTTCATGACTAATGGATTAATTTATTCTTTCGGTAATTCTACCCGGTCAGTTCATAACCTCAAATGAGATCTTTGCCGTTACGCGGAATTCGGAGATTTTATTTTTCTCCACTTCCGCACTCATGTGTTGAATGTAAACTGACCGTATTCCTTTTACCGTTTCCCCGGCAGTCTTCACAGCGATAATTGCTGCATCCTCCCAGCTTTTGGGAGATGATGCCATGATTTCAATAACTTTTAGTACTGGCATGATATATGATTTTATGTTAACAATTATGATTAATTCTTTTATGAATACAGAATCTTTATCGATTCAATATACTTTGCGAATTACACATAGTAATCTGATACAAATATCCCAATCTCTAATCTGTGAGCGTTACATAACTAAATGATTAATTTACATGATTCACCTGTCAGACAAAGCACGATGCCTGAAAGGTAAATGAGTTGGACGAAGGAAAAATTGAAATCCATCCACCTGAGATTTTTTCAGACGGATGGATTCTGTATTAAATTAACCAGGAAAGTAATTTACAATCAATGATTTACTCTTTCTCCGGAGCCGGAGGAAGGTTTTTTGATCTTTTGCCGGTTATCAGCCCTGGGTGCTGAATCATTGACTCAGTTTCCACCGGATAAACTCTTCTATTCCTTTTTTGAAATCAAAACCGGGATTATAATCCAGCTCATTCCTGGCTTTGGCTATGTTGGCACATGTTCTTTCAACATCTCCCGGTTGCGGGGGTAGAAACTCTTTAACTGCTTGCTTACCGAGAGCGGTTTCAATAGTCTCTACCATTCTGCCCAGTGAGATTGTCTCGGATCCTCCGATATTATAAATGCTAAACCCCTTCAAACGGCTAATTGAGTTGCTAATGCCCTCAATAATGTCTGATATGTAAGTATAGTCCCTGGAGGTGCTGCCATCACCAAAAATCTGTATGGGTTTATTCTCAAGGATCTTGCGGGTAAACTTATGAATTGCCAGGTCAGGCCTTTGCCTGGGGCCATAAACAGTAAAAAAACGAAGACAAAAAATATCAAACTCATATAAACTATGATAGGTATAACATAGCAACTCACAAGCTCTTTTTGAAGAAGCATAGGGAGAGATCTGATTATCAACCGGATCTGACTCGGTAAACGGGATCTTTGAATTATTCCCGTAAACGGATGAACTGGAAGCAAATATCAACTTGTTAACCCCGTACCTCCTCATTGTTTCTAAAACCGTCAATGTCCCCATAACATTAACATCAAAATAATTCAACGGATCCTCAATAGATGGTAAGACACCAGCCATTGCAGCCAGATGGATTACCATTTCCGGTCTACTTCTCTCGAATAATTTCGCCAGTTCATCCGGATTCCTTATGTCAGCTCTCACAAGGCTGAATCCCGGATGGTCTATGAAAGAAGAGATGTTTCTCTCTTTAATTCCCGGATCGTAAAAACTGTTGAAATTATCAATGCAAACTACCTGATGACCAGCTTTCAGCAGGTATTCACAAAGATGAGAACCAATAAATCCGGCTCCCCCGGTGACAAGGATACAATCTGATTTTTTCAAGGCAGTAATTATTAAAGACTCAATATCTCAAAATAAGTAAAACACATTTCGACCGGCCTCTCAAATCCTTACAGTTCCGGCGTTTTCAAGCAATCTGATTCCCGATTACCTCTCTTTTTCTTCTCTCCAGTGCCGGAATGGCACCCAGTAATGAGGCAAATACAGTAATCAGATAAAAAGTAAGGCTTACGGCAACAGCAACTTTCTGGTCAAGAAAAAGATAGTTGGAAATTGATAAAAAGACCAGTTCGCGGATGCCGATTCCACCAACTGATATTGGCAGCATTGCGGCAACTGATGAAATCAGGAAGATGAACAGATAAGCCGGCTGATCATTTTTAATATTGAAAGCCCAGAGTATTAGCAAAACCGCCAGAACCTGAAAAATCTGAACCATAAACGACCAGCCCAGAAGCTTCCCGGCAATCCCTTTCAAGCGAGGCATAAAAACAAGTATAATACCGATAAAACCAATAATTGTAAGGGGAACGCCTGCGAATGTCACCCATCCATACTGATCGTAAAGGCTGGTAAACGGGATGAAGAGCAGAGCCAGTACAGCCAGGGCGGTGACTCCTCCTATTCTGTCCATTAAAACTGACCCGGCACTTATCTTAATACCATTTGTGTGCATTTTGTTAATCACAACCGTTTTGTAAACATCTCCACCTATCCCCCCCGGGAGGAAAAGATTATAGAACATCCCGGTCCAGTACAACTTCAGGTTATACCATCGCGAAATGGGGATACCATAGCGGTTCAGGATCAGGAGTGTTCTGAAGGCAGCCATTACCTTCGATATGATAAAGAGGAGGAAAGCTAAACCCAGAAACAGGATTCGAGCTGACTTTATAACATCAGTAATATCAGCAAGGCTTATCTTCTTAAAGACATAAAGAATGGCAGTGAGAGACAGAACAACCTTCAATACCAAGATCAGCCTCTCCTTAAATTTTTTATTCAGCACGTGAGACTCTCCTTATCCTGTATGGTTTTATTGCCTTTTTTTCATAATCATTTCTAAGCACCGCATCAAGAATAAGGCCTGTAGAAATTACCTGGAACCCTATAAACATGAATAATACACCAAGTAGCAATATTGGCCTGCCCCAGATATCCTGTCCAAGGATCTTTTGCACAAGCAGCCACAAAAGAATGACTGATCCTGCCAGGAAGGTGATAATCCCAACTTTGCCAAACAGGTACATCGGTTTTTGTCCGTACCTCTTTAAGAAGCTCATAAGAATAAGATCGCTTACAACTTTCATTGTACGGCCCAATCCGTATTTCGATTTTTGGTGAATCCTGGGGTGGTGACTTACCCTGACCTGTTCAATGGAAGCTCCCTCCAGCGCCGCGAGAGCTACCAGGAAACGGTGCCTTTCGCCATATAATGGCATCTCTTTCAAGATGCCGGATTTAAATATTTTTATCCCGCATCCATTGTCTATTATTTTGGTTTGGGTAACCTTCCGTACGATAAAATTAGCAATAGATGAGGGTATTTTTCTCAGGAAGAAATCATCATGTCTGTCTGCCCTTATCCCGGCAACAATATCACAGTCCTTTTCCTTCAGCAGGTCAAGCATCATTGGCAGGTCTCCGGGATCATTCTGAAGGTCGCCATCAAGAGTAGCAATATATTTCCCTGTTGACTGGTCAATACCGGCCTGCAAGGCAGCTGACTGTCCGAAATTCTTTCTAAGCTCAACAAGGATAATGTTTTGCCTGATATATCCCCTTATCGCATCAGCTGTTTTATCAACCGATCCGTCATCGACGAAAATAACTTCATACTCTGTTCCTGATCCCAAAAAAGACTGGTTGATCTTTTCTATCAACGGCTTAATGTTATCTTCTTCGTTGCAAACAGCAATAACAACTGACAGTTCTACCATGTTTACCGTATTTTCAGTAAGTAAATATTTTTCAAGTCCCCTTCTCTGGTTTTTGGGTTTAGAAATCTGACAGAGATATTTGTCAGTTTCTTATAGGGAAAAGTATAAGTCTCCGTAATAATTGTTTCGTCAAATGACCTGATATCAATCAATCCCGCTTCATTGGTAATAAACCAGGATGATTTGTCTGAAAGAATCTTTTCCAGCTCTTCTTTGTCATTAACCTTCAATGACCTGATGGCGGGGTAAAAATATGTTTCGTACTGTTCATAGCCGTAGGTGTACAGAACTGGATTTTCAACCGCTATGTTGTTAAACCGGTATGATGCCTGGATGGGACCGTGATACTTTAAAGCTGAAGGCATATAGTTGGTATTGGCGACGAAACTTACCGCCAGAATAGTTATTAAAAGCGGAACAATCAGTTTTTGAATTTTTGTCTTTAGACTTAAAAAACTGAAGACCAGAAGAAGGAACATAATTAGCAGGGGAATCCATATCAGTAAACTCCGGGTAGGGAAGAAATAAACAATCATAACTATTGCCATTGGCCACATTAAGGCGATTATTATGTTGCGTAAAATGAGCATCCATTTATAAGTTTTTGGATACTGGTCAGTGAAAGATATGTCAATCATGAATCTGCCTGTAATAATGGCAATAAACGGTATTGCCGGCAAAAGATAATGCGGTGCCTGCTGGCTCGACACACAGATAATCAGTCCAAAAATGATGACAACAGAGTAGAGATAGGTGCATTTATAATTTTGGATTACAAACCCGTTCCGCCACCATGCTCGAAAATCTTTGACAAATGCGAAGTAAGCGAACAGTGACCATGGCAGAAAGACATAGGCTAGTGTGTGAAAGAAAAATGAATAATCATGCCTGCCGCCGGAATAGTCTCCCTGTATTCTGTCAACAACGTTTGACCAGAAAAAAAACTTCAGGCCGTCAATCCCAAACTGATCCCACAATCCTTGGAAAGTGGGGTAGAGAATTAACAGTAAGATGGGCAGTCCGGCCAGCCACCATGGTGAAAACAATGTGCGAAAATCCCTTTTAATTATCAGATATCCGGCAACTGCAATTACCGGGACAGCTAATCCGATTATTCCCTTTGACATCATGGCGAGTCCGGCACCAATGAATCCCAGGATAAAATTCAATGTCTTTCGTCTATCGAGATATTCGGCGAATTGCCATACACTGAAAACTATGTTTGTTGTCAGCAGCAAATCTGTATGAACATCCATATTAAACAGGAAAAAAGCTTCGCAACTCAGGTATAATATGGCCGAAATGATGCCTGTCCGTTTATCATATATCAATTGTCCAAGACGATAGGTTGAGTAAATACCCAGAAAAGAATAGATAAGATTCGGCAGTTTAAAGGCGAATATTGATACTCCAAATATTTTAAAAAAGAGAGCTCCGAACCAGAAAAGCAGCGGAGGTTTTGAAATATATGGTTCCCCGTGTATTCTTAAATGAATAAAATCTCCGCTTTCGTAAATTTCCCGGCTGACAGCAGCGTATTTAGCTGAATCAACGGTAGTTGCAGGGAACAGGCCGGTTACATAAACAAGAAGAGTAAGGACACCCAGGCTTACGTATAAATAAACCGGATTGTTTAAGTTCCTTTTTACAAAATCCATACGTTATAACTTAAAATTACCATTATTGGCCGTTTAAAAAAGATGGCGGCACTTTCACCTGCTGCATCATGGCACTTGTGTCGCCGTTAAATGTTTTGGCAACAGGCTTGCCATCACGGGTCAAGCCGTCAAAGAGGCCGGCATCCACCAAACCCCATAAGGCGTATTTTGCCTGTGCCTCAATGGTTAACAGCCCGAAATGATTTTCTGATCCAAGCGGGTTTGCAGCACTCTTCCACTGTTCATCAAAAGCTTCAAAATAAAAACAGCTTATACCTGAAGCGTTGGTCCATTCCCGCATCAGATGATAATATTGTGCGGATTTGTATTCATCGGTCGCCCTGGATCCCGTATCACCATAGTGTTCGTTTGAAACGGTTGCCCAGCCGGTTTCGCCTATATGGACGGGTTTATCAACACCGAGGCTTTTCACGTAGGTTACCACGCTTTCATACTGAGCAATGGCATTATCCCTTGCTCTTAGCATGGCCGCGTCAATCTTTTCCATATCTGAAAAATCTTCCTGTTCTTCGGGGATTAGCCAGAAGTCAGGGTTATAGTGCGTTTCATGCATAGGATAGGTATGCATTGAAATAAAATCAACCGATTTAATGAGTTCGTTGAGGTCCTCCAGGTGATACTCTGTTCCACCGCCTCCCCACGCAGCATAATTGTCTGAACTGGTTATCCACAGAGTCCCGGGTAATGTGCCTTTCTTTTTCAGGCTCTGCAGATGATTTACCCATTTCAGGATGATAGCGGGTTCAACATAATAATCCCATGCCCAATGCACCATTGCTTCGTTACCCACTGCTATTATTTTTACAATATCGGGGTATTGTTGTGTCAGCTCGACAGCGCGTTTAATTTCAGTTGCATTTCTGGGGCTCTCTTCGTTTCTGATACGATCGGGGAGTTCAGTCCAGGCATTTTTGCAGTCTATCCAGGCACCAAGCATCACATACATCTCAAATCCGGGGTCGTCTTTCTTCATCTGCCTTATGGCTTCAAGCAGGTTGGCAGCTTCCTCGAGATGGACATTATAGGTGCGAATCAACTTAATTCCCATGGCTGACAATATCTTCATGTCTTCTTTCAGCTGGGGAATTGTAGGTTGAATATCTCGTGTTATTTCGCGATACCCTCCGTATGAGATGGCCTGGTAGTCGGGGGATCCCAGAATTTCGGCTGCGGTTTTGCCTGTGGCTACCGGCCTTTGGTTGCATGATACCGCCACCATGGCCGCCATGGCGAAAATCAGGAATAGAAGGAACTTTCTCATAATGCCGTTGATATTATCTGTTTTTTAAGAACTCACAGGCCCCCTGCGCGCCCGTTTTTAGCTCAATTCTGATTCTTCTCTTCTTTTTTCCAGTTCTTCCTGCATCAGGAGGCAGGTTTTATGGTCAATGGCATAGAAATAAAGAAGAATGGCACACGACATGTACAGAACTCCGGGAAATACTGAAATCATCAGTTTAATTCCGTTAATGGTTGTGGCTGACTGGTCAGTATTGGGAACGAAATGAAATATGGCAAGCATCCAGCCTGCCAGTGCGCCTCCAATTCCCCAGCCTGCCTTCTGTGCAAATGTGGCAGCCGAAAACACCAGCCCGGTTGCACGCCGGCCAAATTTCCACTCGGAGTAATCAGCAGTATCGGCAAGCATGGTCCAGAGCAGGGGAACGGCAGGAGCGTAAGTGAATTTTGCCAGAACATTCAGAATGTAAACGGAGGTCATATTCTCACTGCCCGGGAAATACAACAAAATGAAAAACAGACCGGAAAGCAATGAACTGGCAATAAATACATTTCGTTTCCCAAACCTTTTTGCAAGGGGCTTTGAGAATGGGATACCCAGTATCAGCGCAACGGTACCAATTACATTGAACAACTGGACATTCTGTTCCTGTCCAATATAATATTTGAAGTAATAGGCAATGGAAAGATTCTGCAGGGCAAACATTATAAATGAGACAATGCCCACAAAGAAAAGAATGACCCATGGACGGTTCCGGAAGAGGTTTTTTATATCCTGCTTAAGATTGTGCTGTTGCTGGGCAGGAGGCTTAACCCTCTCCCTTGTTGTTTTGAAGGTAATCATGAAGAGAATGAAACTTATTGCCGCAAACAATAACAGGGTGTACTGATAGCCTTTGGCGTTGTCTCCCTTTCCGAAATAGCTGGCCAGGTAAAGGGCGGTTCCCGTGACAATAAACTGCCCGGCAAAGGCAAATATGAAACGGTATGAATTTAATCCGGCCCTTTCGTAAGAGTCGGAAGTCATTACGGCGCCCAGAGAAGAATAGGGAAGGTTGATGGCAGTAAAAACGGTCATCAGCAACAGATATGTAACTCCGGCATAAATAACTTTCCCGGAGGGGCCTATATCCGGTGTAGAAAAGGTAAGCACTGCCAGTATGCTATAGGGAAGCGCCATCCACAGCAGGTATGGACGGAATTTACCCCATCGGGTGTTGGTTCTGTCTGCAATAATACCCATAATCGGATCGCTGATCATGTCCCAGAAGCGGGCGATCAGCATGATAGTGCCGGCAGCAGCCGCAGATATTCCGAAAGTATCTGTGTAAAAAATCAGAATCCAGAAGCCTACCATGTCCCATACAAAGTGCGAAGCTGTATCGCCAAGGCCATATCCGATTTTTTCCTTCAGGGATAATTTTGTCGTGGTTGTACTCATAAGGCTGTAAGAATTGAATAGCTTAATGTTATCAGGTTGGATAAAATCAAATGCCAGGATAAAACCAATACAAACTTGGGTAAATTTTTTCAGTCCTTCAAATGAGGTGTTTTCTTTTTTTGTACGCTAAACTACTTTTACCCGTTTGCTGCCGGTTAATGTCCGGGAGGGGGTGCGTATGACCCCCGTTTAATTCCTGCAAACGCAAGGATGGCTAAACAATGCAACGGATAACTTGTTTAGTAATCAAAAACTTACAATATAATGGAACATATAGTCAGGATACTTGGCACAGATCAGATTACACATGACGTCATCCGGTTCAGGGTGGAAAAACCGGATGGATATATATTTGTACCGGGCCAGGCGACAAGTGTCTCGGTAAACAGACCGGAACTGAGAAAAAAAAGAAGACCATTCACCTTTACGGGACTGAACAGTGATCCATTCCTTGAATTTATCATTAAGATCTACCCGTCACACCAGGGTGTGACCGCGGAGCTTGCAAGGTTGAAACAGGGCGATGAACTAATAATCGGAAATGTTTGGGGCGCAATTTCATATAAAGGAAGCGGCCTGTTCATTGCCGGTGGATCAGGGATAACTCCTTTTATTGCCATCTTCAGGCATCTTCATTCAGAAGGGTCTCTGGAGGGCAATAAACTGATATTTGCCAACAAAACCAGGGCCGATATCATACTTGAATCCGAACTGAAGGAGATGTTGGGAGCGGCATTCATAAATATACTCTCAGACGAGAAGGACGAGGAATATGCAAATGGTTTTATCACCCCCGGGTTTATAAAGACTAATGTCACGCCTGACGATAAGAACTTCTATTTGTGCGGCCCGCCACCAATGATGGAATCGGTAAAAGAACAACTCCTGAGCCTTGGCATAGGTGAAAATGCGATTTCTTTGGAGTTGTAGTGCTCTCAGTTCTTCGCCACTTCTGGAGACGATAAAGAGAGCGGCTGGATTAGGACATCAACGTTACGGATACCGATTAAAAATACATTAGCAATATTATTATCTTAAAACGTGTATTTTTAGTAGCTCGAACTCTATAATCATCCACGGTGAAAAAACAGAAAATATTGTTGAGGATTCTATTGATGCCGGTCCTGCTTCTGTCAGTACAGATGCTGTCAGCACAGGGGAATTTTGAAATCAGCACAGGAGCCGGACTGTTTGAAGGTATATTCATCAAAGCAAAATACGGGCATAAAATACAGGTGGGACTGAGCCAGGACCTGGTCAGTCAGCTTCACACCACGGGCCTGGAGGTCTATTACCGGCTGCCGCGAAAAGCAGCGCCTGAAATGCCCGGGCCATTCTATCTCATGTGCGGCTTCAGTACCACCCTCTTCGGAAAGGGCTATGACACCTTTGAGCAGAGTTACATTTATCCGAGGATTGGACGGTCATTCCTATTCGCAGGAAAGACGGGCAGGGCGGGAGTTAATGCTGACCTGGGAGTAACTGTCCACAGATACACAAACCCGCCTGAAGGTTACATCACTGACCTGGTACCTTTTTCGGGCAGCATCGGCTTCTTCTACAGATTCTGAAAACCGAACATATATTAAATGATATTATAACCGCTAACTTAATTCAAACCATACCGGCCATGTCAATTTTACTATCCCCGCTGACAGTAAGGAACATTACCCTGAAAAACCGTATAGCCATGTCTCCCATGTGCCAGTATACGTCAAAGGATGGATTCGCTAACGACTGGCACTTGGTGCACCTCGGAACCAGGGCTGTGGGAGGTGCTGGTCTTATTATCGCAGAGGCGACAGCTGTTGCCCCTGAGGGACGGATCAGCCCTGGCGATCTCGGGCTTTGGAGTGATGAGCACATCGAAGGATTAAAGAGGATCACGGATTTCATACACGGGCAGGGATCCGCGGCAGGGATCCAGATAGCTCATGCCGGAAGAAAAGCATCATGTGCCTTGCCCCGCGAGGGAGGAAAACAACTTGATCTTAACAGTGGCGGATGGAAAACCGTCGCTCCCTCAGCCATACCTTTCAGCCCGGGAGAGAGAGCGCCTGAGATGCTCGGCAAAGCAGCCATAATGCAGCTGATAACAGACTTCGGAGCTGCTGCTGCACGAGCCCGGAAAGCAGGATTCGATGTGCTTGAGATCCACAGCGCTCACGGATACCTGCTGCAGGAATTTCTGTCGCCCTTGAGCAACCACCGTACAGACGAATATGGCGGGTCATTCGAAAACCGTACAAGAATGTTACTGCAGGTAACCGAATCCGTCCGGTCTGTATGGCCTGCAGAGAAACCTCTGTTTGTTCGGATTTCCTCAACTGACTGGACGGAGGGAGGATGGACCCTCGAGGAGAGTATAGGACTGGCTTATCTGCTCAAAAATGCCGGCGTTGACCTGATAGACTGCTCCTCAGGAGGCAACGTTTTTAACGCGAAGATACCGGCAGCGCCCGGATATCAGGTTCCATTCGCAGGCGCATTGCGAAAAACAGGAATAATGACTGGCGCAGTGGGCCTAATAACCTCATCAGAACAGGCAGAGCAGATACTACGGGAAGAGAAGGCTGACCTTATATTTATGGGACGCGAACTGCTGCGAAATCCCTATTTCCCCTTACTGGCTGCCAAAGAGCTGGGGTCTGATATTTCATGGCCGTTACAGTATCTCAGATCGAAATCCTGACCCGATCTGCTTTAAACGCCGGCATCAGGCTACTTCTGCAGTGAATAGAGGTATTTTATCTCCTCTGCCCACAGAGTCTCGTCAGGAGTCTCAAGAATGAGCGGCATGCCGTCAAAACGGGGGTCATTCATTATCAGGCCGAAGACCTCATCACCCAGCTCTCCCTTGTGGAGGCTGTCATGCCGGTCAACACGAGTGCCTAATGCTTTTTTTGATTCATTCAAATGCATACCCTTCAGGTATTTGAATCCTACGATCCTCTCAAACTCATCAAAGACCTTTTTGAATCCATCGGCTGTTGACAGATCGTATCCTGAGGTAAATGCGTGGCATGTGTCTATGCACACACCTACCCTGCCCTTATCCTCGACCCTGTCAATGATATACTTCAGGTGTTCGAACCTGTAGCCAAGGTTGGTCCCCTGGCCGGCTGTATTTTCAATGACCGCAATGACGCCGTTGCTCTTTGAGAGGGCAATGTTGACCGATTCTGCGATCAGATCGAGACTCTGCTCCTCGGTTAGCTTTTCAAGGTGACTCCCGGGATGAAAATTCAGCCTGTCGAGGCCGAGCTGTTCACATCTCTTCATCTCATCATTGAAGGCATAGCGTGAACGGCCGAGGCCATCGGGATCAGGATTTCCAAGGTTTATAAGATAACTGTCGTGCGGCAGTATCTGAAATGGCTTGTAGCCGTATTTCTCACAGTTATTGCGAAAGGCGTCAATGCTTTTCTTTGTCAGCGGTGGCGACACCCACTGGCGCTGGTTCTTGGTGAAGAAAGCAAATGCCTTCGCTCCTATCTCATGCGCATTGACCGGGGCATTTTCAACCCCACCTGCCGCGCTAATGTGTGCTCCTGCATATTTCATCGGATTCAGTTTTATCTATCGGTCTATGAGCGGTTTTTCATAGACAAAGATATCAGTGAATCCCAATCCTGCAAGTTCAGGATAATACGGGTAAGTCTCCTCTCTGGTAAAGAATCCTGTGACAACAACCCGGTATCTGTCCCAATCCTCCATTATTTCAACCGGCAGCTTCAACTTCCGTTCGATTCTCAGTTTAGCCCTTTCCGCCTGCGGTCGCTTCAGATAACTTCCAGCGTGGAGGATAAATCTGGGCACCGGTGGCGGCGGCACGGCCTCTTCCACCACTGCGGGTTGTTCGGGCACGGTAATCTCGGGAACATCCTGCCGTACCGGTGGTTCATCAACCGCAGGAACTGGAATAACTGGCGTAACGGGTATAATCCCGGCCTCAGAATCGCTGATCACCACGATGTCTTTAAAGCCATACTTCCTCAACAGCGGAAGGAAGTCTCTCACCTCATTTGTATCAGCAAAGTCTGTTATCTGGACCTTGAACAGACCGCCCTCGTTCCTGATAGTAACGAGCTTCTCAGCGGCGGCAAGGAGCCTGTTGCTGATTGCCTCCGTCTCCTCCAGGGTGTTGAACGCACCGAGCTGAACGGTTGTTCCGGTAATGGCCACCGGGTCAGGTTTTTCAATGACAGTCTCCTTCACTACCGCAAGCGAATCATCCCTGCCGGTGGTGATCCATTCGCCTTTCACCGCCTTGTTGGTGATGACCCATATTTCGGTGATACCCTGTCCGTGTATGATAGGAATATATTTTTGAAGATCCTCGCGATCATCGAATCCTGTTATGCGCACCTTCCAGAAACCGTCTTCCTCGAACAGCTCCACATTCTTGTCAAGAGCGCCCTCAACCTTTTTCTTCATTATCTCTGCATAGACCTTATTCAGGAAGGCTCCGAACTGAACTGCATAATAGTCTTCGGTTATCGTTACCAGTTCGCGGGTTACCTCATGAATAACGAGGTATGAAGTGTCTTTAACCACTGTCTTCCCGGGTGGTGTAGCAATCACCTGCAGGGTGTCGGCAACGGCAGCGGAGTCAGGTGCAGCGGCTACGTCAGCCACTGTGACAGTGTCAGGAAGAGGCTCAGTCTTTCTGAGCGTAAAGTCAAGCCCGTCAATGTAGTCTCCCTCCGCGTTTTTCATAATGGTGATGCTCCTTCTGTCCGGCTCACTGATCATCTTCAGCCTTTTCAGCTGTGCCGTGTCGACGCTTAGAAGGTAATCGCCAGGAATAAGTCCGAAATAGCTGAAATAGCCGTCTTCCTCAGTAAGAGCCCTGGCAACAATGTCTCCGTCTGAGTTGAGGAAGTTTATAATAATCCGGCTCAGGCCCGCCTTCCCGCCGTCTGTTTCAAGCGTCACAGAGCCTGTGGCTTCTCCCACAACATTAATGGGCACCTCAATCAGTTTAAGCATGTTTGCATCAGCTATGACCGCAATCGATTTTTGGGGGATCCTCCAGGAAATATTGTCGAAGCTGCTTTCATCAAGCTCAATAAAATGCTTCACATACGGTTCAAGTCCGGTAATATGAATTATACTGTCTTTTGCACCAAATTCTACCCTGCCGCTGTTTGCCCGCAGGTTTAGTCCGGCTGCCTTTGGCTCACCTTCGTCACGCATGCCGTTGTTATTCAGATCAAGAAAGGCCACGACTGATATGCCGCCCCTGCCAACATTAGTCCGGTTGTCAGCCTTCAGGAAGGAGGTCTTTCTGTCATTTATGAGGCTTCCTCTTGCATACTGTACAAAGGTAGTCTGTCTATTGGTTTGACGGGCAGACATACCGGCCTGTGCAAACGAAAAGTCATACCTGATGCCCAACTCCGCTATATTCATATTACCGCGAAAGTTATGTTCATAGGAGGCGTTCAGATATCCTTTTTCAAAAAGTCGTTTCTCAACGCTTATACGGGTTGAAAGTAACTCCTTTTGCGAATAGTTGTACTGCACCTGAGGCATGATGACAAAGTATCCCGGGAGCCGGAACCCCATAGACAGGCTACTGTATATGTTCGGATCGAAATAATCAGAAAAAATGCCGTAGGTGGTAAGGTTTGTGCTGACACGCGAAAATGAGCCGGCAAGGAGCCATTCGGCAGTAGCGTACTGTGCTCCGGGAAAGATTATCTGGTAATATGACAACCTGGAAAATGCAGCCATTTTCTTTATCCTTACAGGCAGGGAGACAGAAGCTTTTCTTTCTTCAAGGTAATTGTAAGAAATGGCCTTCTGGTCCTTGTCATACCTGGTGTAGATAAGGTCAAGCTGAATATTCGAGGGGAGACGGTATGTCAGTGTTCCTTTTGACCTCACCTCATGAGTGTATTCACCGGAAACCAAAAGGTTATTGGTAACTCTTAACGATGCATCCACAAATGGCATGATGGGTCCGTCTGTTACTGATGAGAGGTATTCAAATCCACCTCCGAGCGTGAGGGATTTTGTGGCACCATAACGGACAGTGGTCCTTGAAAAGCGGCTCCAGACGCTGTCCTGGACAAAGCCTGCGCTTACTGTATATTCTAATTCCTTGTGAGGTAAAAAATTATAAGGAATGCTGATATTCTGTTCACGCATTCTCTCCTCGCCCCATGGCCCGTAGAATTTAAGCTTGACAAGCGTATTGCCGTAAACCAGAGGAACTTCAAACGTAAAAAATCCGGAGGCATCAGCCTTGATATAGTCTACAAGAACATTGTTTACGTAAAGCTCTACCGTCCATCCTGGTTCGCTCCTGTCAGTAAGCGTATATGTGCCGAACGAGCGTCTGAAGGTGGTTGGCCTGTTTGTAAGCTGTACTCCTACAACGGGATTATAGATTGATGCCGTAGCCTGTGTGTTGATCTTTCCGGCCATTATCTGCCTCAGCCATGTCCGGTCATTGTTGACATGCCGCCACATATAATACTGCTGCTTTTCGCTGAAGGCAGCCTGCGTATAAAGTGTGAGTGAGGCCGTTGCCTCGCCGCCGGCGATGACAGAACCAAGCGAGAGGTTAAGCCGGCCGTCAGTCTGGCCGCCCGCCTGCTCACTGGCATATACAGACCAGTCGGCCATGCCAAACCGGAAAGCAGGATAACTCCTGCCAATGGTGGTATCAACCTTAATATCTCCCTTAAGACGGGTTATGTTCCTCCTCATCTCCTCCTGTCGCATCTCACGTATAAGCGGCAGTTCAAGCTTTGTATCAATCGTTACCGTCAGATCCCTGAAGTTGAACCTGCAGTCAAGACCGAAAACCTTGCCGTAGTAATCAGATTTCAGGTAGAGATTAGTCTCTGAACGTATTAAATCTCCTTCAGCGAGACTGAAGGTCCTGTTGCCGAAAACAATGCTATTGCTGCTCCTGTCAACGGTGTATGTATCGTCAGGATTTATAAAGAACCCGGACACCTTCTCAAGATCCTGTGACGGTAAGTTTTTGATTTTAAGGAAATCAAACAATGCGGCAACAGACAGAAACACTTCTTCTCCCCTGATGACTGCATCAATTTCTGTAACACCAACATACGGGACCCTGACATAAACGGGGAACTCATCATATTGCACCTCCTCCTGCGCAATCAGCGGGCTTGTTACCGGCAATATCAAGAGCAGAAAAAGTAAAATACAATGACATCTTGAAAGCAAAGGCATACCCCCGGTGTTATGAGATTCGGTATCTGCCTTTATTTCTTGCATCAGGGATATCTTTTTTCAGTTTATCATTCCTGAACGAATGTAACATCTATTGTTCCGCTGTAGTAACCAGCCGGATTGGAGGCCATATTGCCCACGGTAAGGATACCTCCAACCAATACTGTTGTCTGTTGCTGGTAAGGCACCATAGTTACAAAAGGCGATGCCGGGAATGTGCCGTTCACCTGAAGTGAGAGAGTGCCTCCGTTACTTCCATTGATGGTCGTCGGGGGTCCTGAGAGCAGGGAGATTACCGTACCGGGATTGGCCCTGATATAGAACATTGCAGGAGTAAAGATAAACCCCATGTTGAGAAGTATTACCGTCCCGGATGATGAACGTGTACCACCAACGGCACTTACCGCTACCGTACCGCCTGAGGCACCAGGGGTAAAGGCGCCAAAAGCCAGAGACTGAGAATTATTGGCAGTAATAATAACTGGTCTCGGAGGATTGGGTTGTGCAATGACATTACCATAAAATCCACATAATAACAGTAGGCCGGCAACGATTCTAAGTCTTCTCACTACAATAAATGAGGCTTTTTCTTTCATCTTCATATTCCCAGAACCATTTTTATGTTGCGCTGCTGTGTCCCTGTCTTATACCTGATAATGTAAACCCCCTGCCTCAGTGCCATCGTCAGGTCATATTGCCCCGGTTCATATACCTTCATTGAGTAAACCGGTCTTCCAGCCACGTCATACACGTTAATCATTCCCTCACTGCCGTCAACAAAACCTACCGTTGCTTTCACAATACCACCGGACAGATATGCAGAGAAAATATCTCCCGACTCTTCAGTTTCCGGAATACCGGTGGTACTTTTAATAAATGCAAGGATAAACCTGCCGTGATACTCTCCCTGTGTCAATATGACCTTATATTCATTGTTACGGAGCATGTCTACGTTTGCACCGGTAACGGCATCACGGAACCAGATGCTTTGACCGACGGGCAGATTTTCAACATCCCGGATCGTGAAGCTTACCTCACCATCACGATATACAGTCAGTCCGAGAGGAATATATATTGCTGTATCAAGCTGTTCAGGCAAAGCATTTATTGAAAGTTTCTGCTGTGACGGAAGAACCGAGAAGAAATTGGTTACCATCATGTCTGTATTAAACAGCTTCAGGGCATCATAAGCGCCGTCAAACTCTTTTTCCGCGTTATTGTCAAAATATATCACCAGAGGATCGGCCGATGTCTGGTCATCTGTAAAGGAGGCTGTTGCCCTTACCAGGAACCGGTAATTATTCAGCCTGGCCGACTTCAGGAAGGGTCTGGTCAGATTATTTATCCTTGAGCTGTTTGATACCCCAAGTGTGCCTGTCACCGGGTAAGTCAGGTCAGAGACATGCACAAAGAAACCCTGCATTGACGGAATAATGTTGGAAGCAAACCCGTCTACGCTCGGGACCCCGTTGACGTAGCTGCTGTATGTCCCCCCGTACTGATCCGTGGTGCTGGCCATGAAGAAATAAAGGGCATCATCAATATTCGTTTTTGTCCATCCCGGACCGTCCCAGTCAACAGGTGAGGGATACGGGTTACCAACCAGGTTAAAGCCGGTGGTAAACACACTATCGTGATTAAAAAGAGTAACAGAAAGGCTTCCGTTGTTAACAACACCGGTGACATCAACTGTTTTGGGATCTGTCAGTTCTCCGAAGTTGACAGCGTAGCCCTCCATAGGATTAAGGATGTTAGTGCCGGTTACGTAACCAATCCATCCTGAATAGGGGCTGTTCTCATCGAACCTGTATAACAAAGGAAATGAATAGGCAAGGTTCATGTCATCTCCAAACTCACTCACCGTTGATGCCTGAAAGGGTGAGCTGAAATACTTGTACCCGAATCCGGGGTCAAGGTATCTCTGCATTGTGACATTACCTGCCACCGTACCGGCACCCGATCCGTCTATAAGAGCTGTTCCTGCAGCTGTTGAGGCAAGGGTTAAATTGCCGCCTGAAGAAAGGGTTCCGATTGGTACATAAACCACTCCGGTAACATTCAGCGGCCCCTGAAGGGTTACTCCGGCAGCGTTATTAATTATCAGACCCTGAATGGTATTTCCGCTGAAGACCCCGGATCCTATCTGCTGTGCAATAGTCCCGTTCATTTCCACGGTGCCGGCGGAGGCATTAAGGCCTCCATTGCTGGTGATAGTTCCGGAAATAGTGAGTGTGTTACCTGTAATTGTCAGTGACGCTCCGATATCTATTACAATATTGCTTACAACCCCGTTGGCTCCGCTACTAAGCACGGGTTTATTCATGACATCAGGTATCTGCACGGATAATGTCTGAGTGGGGACAATACCGCATGACCAGTTTCCGGCTAAATTCCAGTCTGTTCCTACTGCACCTGTCCATATCTGGTCATTCATCACAGTAACAACAGCAAGGTCAGTGAGCATAACCCCGCAACTATACTCGTTTAATGCCCAGATATTATATGTAGTGGTAGCTGCCGGCGTGACCGGTATTGAAACATCCCCTCCGGCCATGCTGCTCACCGGCGGTCCGACAGGAGAATTATCACTGTTAAGACGAAGCTGATATGTAATGCCAGCAGGAGCGGCAGAAATGATAATATTCACCGGCACATTGATGCACGTAGTCGGATCAGATACAGTATTATTATTCGGAGGAACAGGGCTTACGGTGACCGGAAGTGTATTTATTACTGATGAGGAGCCTGTTTCGGTTACTCTTACCGATCCGGCTCCCGTGGATGTCCAGGTTACATTAATAATATTGTTTGTAGCACCAAGGGTAAAGGTGCCGCGGGTTACTACCCATGCATAAGTATGAGTGCCAACAAGGGGTGTTGAATATGTTTCAACAGAACCCAGGCATACGGAGGTGTTCCCCGTAACCAAAGGATTCGGAATATCTGTAATTGAAACGTTGTAGGGAGGAGTAGTCCCAATGCACCCCCCCAGGGTTACCGTTTCTGTCAGGGTTATGCTTCCTGCCGGACCGGAACCCCACAGCACTGTTATGGAGCGTGTGCCCTGCCCGCTTTGTATGACACCTCCTGTCACACTCCACAGAAATGTAACTCCCGACACAGCAGGAGTACTGTAGGTTACAACGGAATTTGCCGGGGTGGTGGTAAGCCCTGAAATTACAGGTGTGGGAGAGGCATATAATGTTATATCAGCGGCGGTGGTGAAGTCACGTATGCCCGTTGTGCCTGTTGCATCACGGATATAAGAGACAGTGAATGAATAGAGGCCCGGCCCCCCGGAGGCAAGCGCCGGCATTGCATTGGAGACGACAAGAGTATATGGTGATGTTCCAATATTTGTAATGGTTGTCTCACTGGAGCCGTTAATCTTGTATCTGATGGTCCAGGGAGCTGTTCCTGTCAGACTTATAGAGATGTTTGTAGTGGAGCCGTCATTGCATATCCCTGCTGCTCCGCTTGTTATGGTTGCTGTGGGCAGGCTTTCAACTCCTAAGGAAAACCGGTGATCACCGGAGAGGCTGACTACCGGGCTGGTTATTATGGTGCCGGAAAGGGCAGTGCCGGTGATTTTTCCATTGCCCCTGTTGATCCACGAGGGATTCCACTCAACCACACGCAGTTTTGTCCTTGTAGCGGCATCAACCGGAATGATGCCACTCCGATCGTCCCACCTGAGGGTAATATTGGCCGTAGATGGGGCGGGGCCATTTACCCTCCAGTATTCAGAGCTGCTGACAACATCAATTGGTGCTGTGACATTAGCGGGGTCATACCCGTCTATAAGGGGATTGTGGTTGTAGTAATGCGCCAGGTAATTACCAGTTACGGAAGCGTCAGTAAGTATCAATTGCCCATACCGTAATCCGCTTGCATCTCCTACAGGAAATGTAAAACGTCCTCCGCCAAGAATGCGTTTCTGCAACGGACCGCTTACAAAAGAGTTTACGCTCCCTCCATTAATGACGTTTTCAGCTGTGTTGGAAATTGAAAGCAGGTTGACAACACTTGTGCTGATTATGCCATTGGTTAAAGTTAATTTGTCGGTAATATTAACTTTCCCCGCACCAGACAACGTTAATCCAGTAATATTATCTATCTCCAGGTCATAAAAACTCTCTGTAACGGCTCCGCCTGTAATTGTAATAAGCTCCGGACTGGTTCCGTTAAACAATACCAGCCCTTTACCAGGGATAAAGCCACCTGTAGCTGATGTGTTATTGTCAATCCAGCTGCCGGAGAGTATTATTTTCTTATTGTAGAGCTCATTGCTTAAGACAGTGGATGGGTCCTGAATAGTTATATTGCCAAGTATCTTCAGGTCTTCCGAAGGAATTGTTTTTTTGCCCGTTCCTGATAAAATCACATTCTGGTAGGGCTTGTATATGTTTCCTGGTTTTGCCGGCAGTGATGCCTGGTTGTTCCCGAAGAACTCTACAGTGCTGCCACTGGTATTCACGAAATCACCAAAGTCACCACCGGAAAAAACAAAAATACCCGCTGATGTTGATGTCAGCTTCAGAGTCCCGTTGCCACTCACGTGACCCAGGTTATGATAGATTGTAAGTGCGGCATCAAGAGTTCCGTTAAGGGCCACGGAATATGCATAAGCAGAATTATTGTTCAGGGTAACCACATGACCCGGTTTAATCACCACGATATTCCCGTTTGGATCAAACCCGCAAGGTGGTCCGCCGTCAGAAACTGACCATGTATTATCACCGAACCAGTTACCGGTTTTGATGCTGTACATGGTAAAAGTATTTGAAAAATTGACGTTTTTCCCGGCAGTGTATTCGCCGTCAATATAGTTCTTGGCAAGGAGGGTTATCCGATGGGTTACAGGATTAACCGATGATTCGGCAATGCCGCCCATAGGAGACCAGTTACCCGCAACAAATCTGCCTGTAACATATTCTGCTTCCACTCCCGTTACATCAGCGGCAAAGTAAAGATAGCTCTGGTCAACGGTATAGGCGCTAACAAACCCTTCTGATACTATGTTCCAGTAATACTTCAGTTCATCTCCTGTGGGAAGGTCCATGAGCGGATGGATGTAATTAACAGGTTCCACCGTTATTGAGGCTCCGCTATTTGGGTTTGATGAGAAATTATATGAGACCGGCGTGTACTTACCTGCCACTCCAACCGGGAATGTAAATGCTGATGCCCCGGAAGGGAAGATCTTTGTAACTCCCGCATCAGAGATAACGCCGTTCAGGATGATCATCCTGGATTGATCCGTAACGCCTCCAATTGAGGCGTTGACGCCCAGGGTAAGAGGATAGTCGTCAAGATATATGGCCCCGCTGGTAAATGTAAGCAACCCGTTTATGGTTATTCTGTCGACTATGCTGATGCCGGTAGTGTTATTAATTATAATGTTGCCAAAAATACCCTGCCCGCTCCCTGAGATCACCTGCGGCTGGCTGCCCTCGAGGCGTATGCCTCCGCCGGCTATTGAACTTGCATGGGCTGCATTGTTGATAACATTACCCATCAGAAAAATATTATTTCCTCCGTCATCAAGGTACCCTGAGCCAATGATAAGGTTGGAACTGATCCTGATTGTGCTGTTGGATGAGAGAAGCAGCGTGCCTTCAGAGTCAATCGTCAGGTGTGCAAAATTGGTTAGGTTAGACCCCGTGCCGTTTATGGTACTTAACACGGCACCATTGAATATGGTTACCTGGTTTGTGTTACCCGGCTGATATCCCCCGGTAGTCAGGCCTGTACCCGATAAGCTGTTACCGTTTGTCAGGCTGCCTCCCAGTGTAACATTCAGTCCGTTAGCCCTGAAAACCGTGTTTCCGTTTATGGTAAGGTTGTTTTTAAGTAATAATGGATAGATCTTCAGATCGAGGGTTTTACTGCCTGAGGTGGCGTCTATGACCAGGTTGTAGAGTTCTGCTGATGTCGCCATCTGGAACAACGTATTGACAGTCGTCACTGACGATCCGAAAACAATACTTCCTCCGGTTACCGTACTTGAATCAGGGACAAGATAAAAATCAAAATAGTCAGTACTATTGAAGGAACCGGTTATGTTAAGTGTGCCTCCACTCATTCTGAATTTGCTGCCCGAATTCAATATTTCAAACACTGCCCGGGCGTTATTGGGATTTCGGCCTGCAACGGTTACTACGCTGGCATTATTGCTCTGTGTGTAACTCAGAGAGCCCGTGTTGATTGTGGTTACCCGTCGGATCTGCCCGTTTACATAAAGCGTTCCGCCACTGACCATTATTTCAGGTGAGCCTCCTGATGAATATTCAATATCATTGTTCAGGTTGTTCCCTGCAGTACCAATATTGATAACTCCGGCAATTACTTCGAGCCGGCCGGCGAGTATCAGATCTGTGCTGTTTGTTGCTGCCGCTCCTCCAATGTTAATAGTACCTCCGTTTGCAGAAAGTGAACCGGTCATGGGGATGGTGAAGCTCCCGGCATTCGTAAGATTAAGAATTATGGGGCTTGTAAGCCTGAAAGTACCATTGGTGAGGAGGAGCGCCGTTGAAAGGCTCGTGTTAATTGTCAGGACTGATGATTTGACCTCCAACACGGTATTTCTTGAGGAGCCTTTATTAACCTCCAGAATGTTAAAGTCAGTTGTGGCGCCGGTGCCGTTAATTTCTTTGTTGATGTTACCGGCAAAGGTAACATTACAAACCTGAGTCGCCCCGGTGTTCATATCAAAGGTGCCATTATTGGTCAGGCTGCCATAAATTGTTAAAAGGTTGGTGGCTGATCCGGTTGTGTTTACATCAAAGACGGCACCATTGTTAATGATAACATCCCCTGATACAATCAGGCTCTGGGCGGTATTGTTCCCATTCATGTAGCGCAGCGTACCACTCTGAACGACCAGGTTTGAGTCAATTGTTACAATCCTTGTAGCGGCAAGGATATTCATTTGAGAAATACCGCTGCCAGAAACAGTAAAATCATCATAGACGGCCTGATTAATATTTGGCAGAATAATATTTTTCGCGGTTGCCGGCGAGGTAACAAGGTTGTTATATCCCGTCAGGTTAATGGTTGACGCACCTGACAAATAAGTAGTTGGAAGCGTAAATGTGGCCGCCCCCATTGTGGTTGTACTGTAATATTCAACAATGCCTCCGCCCTTTGAAAGAAAATTACCAAAATCGCCACCGGGAAATACTGCTGATGCTCCTGAAGATGAAATACGCAACCGGCCTGTTCCGGTTACCCGGGTATCAGGGATGGCACCAAAATTATGTCCTGTAGTTGTCTGCAAGTCGAGGGTAGATCCTTTGTTTATCTGCAATCCGCCAACAGTAATATTATTAACCCCAACAGGTACCGTAACGATATGGTTGTTCGTATTATCTCCGATAACAACAGGGTTTCCGGCACCCGGTATGGCTCCGTCAATAGCACCGCCTACACCTATGGAGCTCCAGGTGGCTGTATTATTCCAGTTGCCGGTTTCTCGACTATAGAAAACTTTAATACTCTGGAATGCTGGAGTCTCTCCGGCGGTATAATCACCATTTATATAATTTACAGGTCCGAAAAGTATTGTATTTGTTGCATCAACAACTTTTGAATTGTCAATTATAGGTGTCCAGGCGTAAGGACGATATGAACCCGGGATATAATTGCTTTCCGTGCCTACGATATCTGAGGTTACATATTGATAAGTATGCGAAACTGAGCCTGCCGGCACGCCGGTGAATCCCGAAGAGGTAACCGACCAATAATAGGTGAGGGCCAGGGCGGAAGTTAACAGGGGGTGCACCTGTGCCACCGGCCTTACCGTCACGGAGCCCCACTGTGCCGGGGCGGCAGTAAACTGAATCGTTGCCGGCGTGTAGTCGGCAGCAGTTCCTATGGGAAAGAGGAAGGCTGTTGTGCTGCCGTATGTCTTGGTGACTCCCCCGTCACTGCTGTTACCGGCAAGTCGGATCATTTTTGTGGCAGAAAAATTTGCCGTGGTACCCGTAAGGGCATCATAAATATTACTTGAAGAACCCAGGGAAAGGTTAAAGGTACCTGCATCAATCAAGCCGTTTGCCAGCCGGAGGTTTCCTGTGACCGATTGGTTTGCAGTTAGTGTTGTTGTTCCGGAGACTTTATTGACAGAAAGGTTGCCAAAGACTCCTTTACCTGATCCACTTATTGTCTGTGCGGTTGTTCCGTTAAGGATAATGGCACCACTGGCCTGGCTGGTATGGCTCCCTGAGTTGGTAATGTTCCCAGCCACGGTGATGGAATGGCCTACATCATTGAGGATGCTGCCATTGCTGATTACCAGGTCTCTTCTAATTATCAGATTGTTAGAGAAGACGTCAGTGTTTGAACTGTCGGCAATTGTAAGATTATAAAGCCCTGTTCCGTTATTTACCGTTCCTGCATTAGTAAGCCGTTGTCCGGCCAGGCCGTTGAAAGTTGTGGTATTATCTCCGCATTCATATCCGGCTCCGGTATTTATATCAAAACTATGCCCAATTGTAACATTACTGCCGTTGGCGTTAAAGACTGCATTGTTCAGAATGTTCAGATCATTGTAAATTATAAGAGGCTGGGCAGTTATGGCAGGAATGGCAGGGCTGGCATTACCTGCATAAGCCTGTATTTGTCCCTTGTATGTTGTGGAGGTGCTTATAAAATTCAGGTCCCAGAGTGGAGATGTGGTGTTGATATAGGCATTTCGGTTAGTGGGCACGGTTATATTTATAGTGCCGCCGGTGACATAAAAATTATTGGAGCTTGAACCAAGAAGGAGGCTGAAGTTTGATCCGGAACCACCAGTTATTGTTGTCGGGGAAATAATGTTGATAATCCCCCCGGTCATTCTGAAAACGTTATCCGGATATGGAAGTGTGAACGAGGCATAAATGTTCAGTCCGGTAAGATTTAGAGTGTTACCTTGAATATTAAGGGTACCTCCCGACATTATGAAGGCTCCCCTGTGTGCCCCGGAAATATAAGATGTACGTATACAGGCAGTGGTAACCACGCCCGATTCAATTAATAATGCACTCTGGTCGCGCATTACTATTCCCTGACCTCCATTAGCGTTAAGCGTCGCCACGTTTGATACCCTGAGATTGCCATAAACAACGATGGAAGAGTTTGATGCTGCAGCAGAAAATGTAACATCCGACCCGTCAAGCCAAAGTTGTGCATCAAGGTCTATGTTATAAACAGCATCACTTGAGAGGCTTGGTAACACAATGTTAGGCCCCAGGCGAACCGTACCGGCAAGAAGACCAAGGGCATTCGGATTTTCAATTGCCGGCGGATCACTGGCCGGCGGACTTGTCTGTTGATCAGACCTTCCGAACAACTTGAAATTAGTATTATTACTGGCGTCAATATTCAGAATATAGGTCTGGTCAATGCCCTTGTCTATTTCTATCCTGTAAAAATCACTCTGTCCGTTACAGGTAAGGCTCTGGTTTGCATTGGGATTATTGAAGACAAGATCAGACCTGCCATTGGTGGGGGTTGTGGTATAACTCGGAGTTGCCTGATTGGTCATCCTCACCAGCCCATCGTTAATAAAATCTCCTTTTACTGTCAACCTGTGGTTAGCGTTACCAGTCCCTATTCCAATACTTCCGTTAGCCCTTATGTCAATATTGCCGGCAACGGTTATATTCCGGCCTGTGGCGGTGGCGTCATTAATCTGAAACTTTCCGCCGGTAATTGTCAGATTAGCGTTAATTGTCATATTACCTGTCAACGTTGCCACAATGGCCGTTGTTGAAAGATTTATTATCAGGTTATTGTATGTGGTTTGAGAAAATGTAAAATTTGAAGTGTTGTAATACTCCACCGTACCGCCATCCTCTGCCACAAAATTGCTCCAGTCGCCGGATGGAAATATGCCTGTCTGTAATCGTACAAGTCCTTTTCCACGTATAACAGTGAAGTTTTGTGTTGTGAAGGTCCCCAGGTCAAGTATTCCCCCGTCATTGATCTGAACGGATAAGACGTTTACGCCGTTTGCGGTAGTAGATACAGTACGGCCATTAAGTATTACAACACGGTCAGTAATTGAAGGTATTCCCGGGCTTACCGACAGTGTTCCTGATGGGTCTTTGGTCCATGTGCCTGCTGTGTTCCAGGCTCCTGACTGGTATGAGTAGTATGTACCATATACCGGTTCCTCCCGTGCTGTCCACTGTCCACTGAGGGTTGTGGTTCCGGATACGGTCATCGGGTTTATTCCGGCAGCACTATAAAAACTCGGTTGAGTCCAGGCACCACCAGTATAAATAAAAGGGACATACTTTGTCTGGTCTCCGCCGGTTCCCACTTCACCGGGGTTGATATAGGTAAGCCTGATATTTGAGGATATCCCGCTTATACCCACTGATGATGTGCTCCAGTATTTCATTAAGTCCGTACTGGCTGCTGCCGGGGGACCCGGAGCCGTACCCGCAACAGCCCTGATGCTAATACTGCCTGTTCCGGTAACAGTAGCCGTTAGCGCCGTAATTTCAAAAGGAGTATAATTGGTGCCTGTACCTAACGGGTAAACGACGGCAAAAGCAGAGGCAGCAGTTCCCAGCTTTATCAGGCTGCCACTTCCGTCGCAGACTATCATATGGGTATTGTTGAATGATCCAGACGTTGTTATTGTTGCCCCTGTCCCTAATGTAAGATCGTAGGCTCCGGATCCGAGGCTGAGATTTCCATTGTTGAGGCTCAGGATTCCGGCAACAGATATGCTGCCCTGCATTGTTTTTGTATTACCGCCACTGACAGTAATATTTCCATAGGCCTGGGCAGACACATTCTGTGCACCGGCAAAACCATATACCACCGTTGAGCCCGGATCAATTATTTCAACACCAGACCACACAGTAACTGATGAAACATTATGATTGTATGTTGCCCCATTATCAAGTTGAAAGGTGGTGGCTGCAGAAAGAGTAATTGCCGCATTGGCGGTAAGAGAAGCCGTGCTTTCCACCTCTACTTTTGTGTTGCTGCCCGAAACGCTCCAGGCTGCACTGGCAGTCATGGAGAATGATGGCTGAATGATAAAGGTCTGGTTGTTTGCCGTAAAACTTGTCGGACTGCTTCCCCCTCCTGCTCTGTTTGTATTCCAGCTTGAAAGAAGTGTCGGGTTAGCGTTTCGGGAATAATATATTAAACTGGGCGGCAAAATATTAACGGTATAATCTTCAACTTCCCCATCGAACCCTGTGTCACAGGAAGCGGGATAAGCATTGTACCTGGCAGAAACCCTCATCCTGACGGCGCCGGTGACCGCTCCGGCAGGAACGGAAATACTCAGCGGGCTCAGGCTTGTAGGACCATTGGCTGTGTTGACAGCACTGCCCAGGTCATATGATTCTCCGGCATCATTAAAACTTCCGTTACCGTTCCAGTCAATCCATGCCATGGCATAAATGGTATAGTTGCCATCAGTGTTCAGGTTGACGGTCAGGTTATAAGAGCTGCCCTTGACAACATCGGCAACCTGTGATGTGTAATCACTGTAACCTGAAGGCTTGGCGCTCGTGTTGCTGATTGTATTGAAGTTTACATATGTTATACTTGTCTGATAGGTTGTATTACCATTTGAAGTACAATATGTGACTATGGAATTGCCTGATACTACCACATTTCTGACAGCAGAGCCTCCCCCGCTGTTTGTAATATTCCCGCTATAATTTGTGCCGGGACTTGTGGGGCTAAACCGTACATAAATGGTAGTTGCAGCAAGTATTGACGATGAAAAAGGCACATTGATTGATGAGGCAAAGCCGGAACCGGAGCTTAGTGAAACTTCAAAGTTGGCGGGTGCTGCAACGTTAATATTACCTGCGGAGGGGAAGAGTCCTGCACCTGAAAGTGTATAGGTCATGTTGGATGATGTCGAACCGCTGGCAACAAATCCAAAATCGAGAGTTGTTGGAGTTACAGTCAAACCGGGAGGATTCCCGCTTATTATAATATCATCTATTCTGTTAGTCCCGGCGGCATTTACAGTACTACCATTAATTGAGGTGTTTGAGGTCATTATCCAGCGTAGCTGAAGAGACGCCCTATTGTCACACGCGACAGGCAGGGCAAGATTATCTAAAACCCCGGTAGTGAAATCATTTGCGACTGTAATTGAGCCCCCTGAAACCACAATCCACCCTGCACCAATATTATATTCCAGCCTGAAATCTCGGGCGCTCCTGGTAGTAGTACCTCTTTGAGCAGAAGAGACTGTGATATTATAATATCCCGTGGTTACAATATTAATATACCAGTATTTTGTTCCGCTGCCACTGGCCCATGATGTAGCATTGGCGCAGTTGGTGGTTGCCCCACTCTGGTTAAAGTCAATTGCGGAAGTTCCGCCAACCGTGGTTATTGTTTTTGCCGCGTTTGCGGCAATCCCCCCGTCACAGATGGCATTATCCGGATTATTGGGAAAATTCCATTCTGCTAATGTCGTCTGCCCCCATGCCATGTTGGATAACCCGGAAAATATGATAAGCCCGACGCTGAAAATCAACGTCCTGAATAAATCTTTACGGCATAGGGCTATGTTTTTCATTATTTTCTCAGAACCAAAAAGTGATGGTTAAGAAACAGAACCGCTATTGACATTCAGTTCAATGTCAATTCTGCCTCAGCATATTTTTCAGGTCTTACATCGGATGGTGCTGAGAATGTGACATGAATCTTTCCCTGTCTGTAGTTGACTTCCGGCAGGTTCATGAGGTTAAATTCAAACGTCCTCCTGGTATTTGGCGTGTATACTGCAACACCATTAGCAATGCCGACCCGGATAACCTTTCCGTCAGGGGAGATATGGTCAACAGCAATATCTCCGTAAACCGAATAATCTCCCGAGCGGTTAAAGGTGAACCCTAATCTTGGTATCGTATCCTGTTCAAACTGCAGATGCAGGTCTGACAGACTGACATTTACCGACCCCTCGCCTGTTCTTAATATCACCGGTATGGTGATTCCGAAGACAGGGATCAGTTTTATCGAAATGGAAGAGGGATCCTGCTGCACGGGCACCTCTTCTCCCATCGGTTTTTCTTTGGGAACCGCCCGGAAATAGAGGTGAGACCTGTATTCCCCGGGCTCCAGCTCCCTGGTTCTTGTTGCCTGGATCTTTATCGTCTGCACTTCATCGGGACTCAGGGTGACTGACCGTGGAAAGAACCGGAGGTACGGACTGGCAAACTTTTGTCCCTCGTCGGGATCGGTGATGGTTTCAAAGGTCCCTGCTTCCGTCATCCTGATCTGTACAAACGAAATTGTATAAGTGGCAGTATCGTTTCCTATGTTAGCAAGGCTCAGGTCCATAGACCTTTGCCTTGCATCGAGAACGACACGTCTCGGCGTTATGAGCAGGTCTCCCTGGGCCTTTATATTAAAAGGAAAAAAGACCTGAATGAGGATCAGGCCAGCACCAAAAAGCCGCAATGATAGCTTTGTCATTATATCAGGTTTTAGTGTTTCTGTCAGCGGTCAGTTAAACTCAAATGTTATTGTGTAGGTACCCGTGTAAACACCCACAGGGTTATCATTCAGGGTGCCCACACTGAGAGTGGCACCTACATATACAACCTGTGAGCCATTTTCAAGCATTCCTGCGCCCGGTTCTGCTTCCGGGACAGACCTCCAGTCTTCAACCCTCATGGTTCTGGCAGAACCGATATGGGTAATCATCACCGGTGCTGAGGGCAGCGAAATTGTATACGCAACCCCGGGATCACCGGTAACATAAAAACTTGCAGCGCTGTGAGTGCCGCTGCCCGGCCATACGCTTCCCATGACCGAGATGGAGCTTTCCGGCGTAAGGACAAGCTTACCACCCTGGGGCCCCGGTGAAAATTTACCAAAACTCAGCTGAGTGGTCTCTGTGGCAGCCAGCGTAGAGATGACCTCTGCAGTGATATGACCTGTTACCGTTGAAGCTGCCGCTGGCTGTGCCTCCGCCGTTATGACGGAGGCACAGAATAAACATACTAGGCTTATTGATTTAAGTATGAGCCTTTTCATTATGTTTAAGACAGGCTATGGTAAGTTTCTAATTGTAATTTATAGTTACAGGGAAGTTTGCAGAGTTATAGACACCTGCTGCCTGGGCTGCGCCCACTGTCAGTGTTGCACCAACAGTAAATGCTGCGGCTCCCGAAGCGTTAAGTGCGGGGTTGGCGCCCATGCTGTGCTGAAAAGCATTAACTGCCATAGTGTTGGCTCCGTTGATCAGCGTGACAGCACCGTTTGCAGGCAAGGTGATGGAAAAAGTTCTGCTTACCTCTCCTGATACAGTGAATGAAGCGGCAACGCCATTAGCGGGAGGAACAAGAGCCGGACCAACGGCAGTCCTGGAGTTATCCGTACCCAGAACCACAGTGCCGGCAGTACCCGTCACTGCTATGGTACCAAAATTCATATCGGATACCTTCGTCAATGCAAGCGGACCGACGATGGTCGCCGTTGCTGTTGTCTGTTCCGTGTCAGTTGACTGAGCAAACACTCCTGCAGTAAAGGCGGCCATGATAATTGAAAACAAAAGAATCTTTTTCATTTTAGATAAGTTTAAAGTTTGTTAATTACTATTCGCTATGACTAGTTTTCTATGGTTTAACTTAAAAAATAAGGAGATTATTATCCGATAATTGAATTTTTTCTAAAACTATAATCAGCTGTATCACTTTGACCAGTTAAACATGAAACCTTCCGCAAGAGTTTCATTGTTTTTATGAATCGTAAATTTAAACGGATAAACAGGGGTAATTCTATTGACTAATGTTAAAAAGTTAACATCGCCCTTTACTTATTAACAATCTTCAGAAGCTGCTGCTGCCATCCCAGCAATGGGTACAGAGCTTTTCCTTCGGCAGTCCGATGGCCTCAACAAGATCGTCAAGACGCTGAAACATCAGGGTGTCCATACCCAGATTGGAAGCTATCTCATTGACCATCAACCTGTATTTTTCTGAAGCGGGATCAAGATATTCTTCAATATTCTTCTCTTCCCCTTCAAGCTTAACAATAGCCTTGCGCGCGGCAAGCTCCAGGGTTGAGCGCGACTGTGAGAAATTAAGGAACGGGCAGGGATAAAGGAGCGGCGGACAGGCTATCCTCATATGCAACTCGGCAGCTCCGGCCTCACGCAGATCACGGGTGTTGTCCCTCAGCTGCGTTCCCCTCACAATGCTGTCATCAAGAAAGATGATCCGCTTGCCACTGGTCACCTTCTTGTTGGGGATGAGCTTCATCCTCGCAACCAGATCCCTCTGTATCTGCCTCTGGGGCATGAAACTCCTCGGCCATGTGGGTGTATACTTGGAGAATGAACTCATGTAGGGAAGCCCTTTCCTGTTCGCATACCCGAAGGCATGCCCGACACCTGAATCGGGAACACCACACACGAAGTCAGCATCCACGGTGTCACGCTCAGCAAGCGCGGCACCACACCTGTAACGCACCTGTTCTACATTCCTGTCTTCATACTCGGATGTCGGGAAGCCATAATAAACCCACAGAAAAGCACAGGCCTGCATCCTTTTCCCGGGAGAATTAAGCCTGGTAAAACCGTTGGAACGGATATGAACAATCTCACCGGGACCAAGAAAATATTCAGTCTCGAAACCTGTGTTTGGGAAGGAACATGTCTCCGAAGCCACTGCCCGGGCTCCGTCGCGCTTGCCTATAACCACCGGCGTGCGCCCAAGCCTGTCACGCGCAGCAATTATACCGTCCTTGGTCAGAACCAACATTGAACATGAACCCTGTATCTTCTCAAACACATTGGTAATACCCTCAACAAATGAGTCGCCGTCACAGATAATATTGGCAACCATCTCTGTCGGGTTGATATTGCCCATGAAATTTTCTGTAAAGTGCTTCTTCCGCGCAAGGAAATATTCAGCCAGCTCACCAATGTTGACTATCCGGGAGACAGTGACAAGTGCAAACGGACCCAGATGCGAATTGAAAAGTATCGGCTGCGGATCGGTGTCACTGATGACTCCCATCCCGCTGTTGCCGATGAATTCCTTAAGCTCCGCTTCAAATTTATTCCTGAAATATTCATTCTCCAGGTTGTGTATCCGCCTCCTGAAGCCAATCTCCTTATCATAAAACACCATTCCGGCCCGCTTTGTCCCCAGGTGCGAATGATAATCAGTACCGTAAAATACGTCGTCAACACAGCTTCTATCGGAGACTGAACCGTAAAATCCACTCATAAACAGTTATATATAAAGGTTGAATTTAAGTGAAAATATCCCTGGCTAAGATAATCAAACAGGAGAAAAATTGGTTGTACTGATATAATTACTAATTTTGCACCGGATTAAATAACTTACAAATGGAAAATCAGGAAAAATATCAGGCTGAACACGTTGAGCATAAAAAAGGTGCTCCGATTGTCATGATTGTGTCAACCATAATCCTGACACTGGGCTTAATAGCACTGGTGGTACTCTATTACAACCAGAAGAGCAAGATGGTTGAAATGGAACAGGTACTCACGGAAGAGAAAGACTCTCTTGCAGGCGAGCTCCGCATGATGATGTACGGCTATGACACTCTGAAGACAAGCAATGATACTCTCAATGCTGAGATTCAGCGTGAGCGTACCAGGATTCAGAAGCTTCTCGAGGTTAATGCTTCAAACGCACAGCTGATCAGAAAATACAAGGCAGAAATCAGCACCATGCGGGATATCATGAAGAGCTACATCGTACAGATAGACTCTCTCAACACGCGCAATCAGGTACTGACCGCAGAGAACGTCGAGATCAAACAGCAGATCACCGCAGTTCAGGAAACAAACGTAGAACTTGAAAAGGTTAAAGAGGAACTCACCTCCAAGGTAACAGTGGCATCCGTCATACAGGCCAAGGATGTGGTTGCCGTAGCACTTAACAAAAAACGCAAGGAGACTGATGAGCTCAGGAACCTTGACAAAGTAAGGGTATGCTACACACTGAGGGAGAACCCTATAGCCGAAGCCGGCAATAAGATCGTCTACCTGAGAGTAGTGCGTCCCGACCAGCTGGTCATCACCCCCTCACCCGACAACCTGTTTGAGGTTCAGGGCGAACAGCTGATCTACTCAGCAAACAGGGCCGTGGATTATGCAAACGCTGACATTGAGATGTGTATCTTCCTTGACAACACCGGTGATTTCATCCCGGGAATATACAATGTGGAACTCTACCTCGACGGCGAAAAAATAGGAAGCAGCACCTTTACGCTTAAGGGAAAGAACTGATTAAAGCTCAGTAAGCAACTCGGCAATTATATTGTCAGATATCATCTTACCCTGGTCCGTCAAGACCAGGGTATTTTTTTCCCGTCTCATCAGTCCGTAACGAATATACTTGTCAGAGAGATTGACGAGATAATCATGCAACTCCTTGTCATAAGACTCCTCCACGTACGCAAGATCAATACCCCACATCGTCCGGAGAGAGGTCATAACGTATTCATTGAATATCGTCAGACGACTAAGCTCCTCCCTGATAAAAGGCACTTCACCACCGCTGACAGACCTGATATATTTTTTCACATCGGAGACATTCCACTGGCGTGATCTCCTGTCAAAGGAGTGAGCCGAGGGGCCAAGCCCAAGATAAGGAACCTGCATCCAGTATGAAGAGTTGTGCCGGGAGATGTATCCGTCAAGTGCAAAATTGGATATCTCGTAGTGAATAAACCCATGATCCCTGCAGATGTTGCCAAGCAATGTGAACATCGAATTGCTCGTATCCTCATCCGTCTCATTCAACTTTCCCTCCTTCTTAAGCTTACCCAGACGGGTGCCATCCTCAATTGTAAGATGATAGGCTGACAGATGCTTCACCGGGAAGGTAAACATCTTTTGCAGATCAGCCATCAGATCAGCAGTTGTCATTCCGGGAACTCCGTATATCAGATCGGCCGAAACATTCTTTATTCCCTCACTGAAAATAAGTTCGAGAGCCCTGGCTGACTGCACTGCTGTGTGCCGGCGACCGAGATACCGAAGCCTCTTCTCATCCCACGACTGCACCCCGAGACTAACCCGGTTCACTCCTATCGCTTTCAGGGAACCGAAATATCCAGCAGTAACATCGTCAGGATTGACTTCCAGGGTTATCTCAGGGTCACTGCCCATGCTGAAATTCTTCCTTATGGCAGAAATGATGCTCTCTGTCTGCTCAACAGTCAGAAGTGACGGTGTTCCTCCACCGAAGTAAACCGTATCAACCTTCTCTCCCTCAAGGTATCGCGATTGCAGGGCCATCTCATCGATAATGGCCCTGACAAGAGCCTCTTTACTGCTGCTGTCAGTTATACTGTAAAAGTCACAGTAACTACAGAAGCTCTTACAGAAAGGTATGTGAAGGTAAACGCCGGCCATTGGAAATATCTTTTCTAAAAATACTAAAGATTAATATTAGTTTGTTATTTTCACACTTTCAAATATAAAACATGCTATATCTCTTTATAAAACAATATTATAAGAGTATAATCATCGGTCTGCTCATTCTCTGGCTGAGTCTTTCTGGAAGTAAATCACTTGTTCCCGGCCGCATGTTAAACATCCCGTATATTGACAAAATGGGACACTTTGCAATGTACGCATTCTTTTCGGCAATGCTTTTAATGGACTCATGCAGATGGCAGACAGAACGCCGGTTCAATTATCTGATACTTATAATTCCGCTTCTTTTCGGGGCCCTTATGGAGATAATGCAGATGACCCTTACAACATCACGCAAGGCTGAAACTATTGATCTTGTGGCTAATATTGGTGGTGTCACAGCAGGCATACTACTGGCTCATATTGTAAAAAAATTGATTGAAAGATTCAGATCGTAATAGCGGTATTACCCTCCGCCTGCCTGACCAGAGACTCTATTGTTTTGGAACTGAAAAATTTCTCCAGGCGGACTTTTTCCTGCCGAAGGTCATTATGCAGAACACATAGACCATTGTCAGGATTGTCAAAATTGCACCTCTCTCCCGTCACATAGCAACTGTCAAAAAAATTCCTTCCGTCAATGGCATCTATTACATCCATCAGCGTCAGCTTTGATGCCGGTATCATCAGATAAAATCCTCCATGGGGCCCCTTTGAGGAATGCAGAATCTTTTTCCTGGCAAGAATCTGCAGGATCTTCGCGAGATAAGGCTGCGGAATATTAAGCTTTTCGGTAATCTCCTTCAAACCGGTGTTTATCTTCTGGTCAGACTTCGAGGCAATGAAGATCACAGCCCTGATACCGTATTTGCAGGTGGCTGACAGCATCTAACAACTCTTCATGGGTATTTTTTCAATACGCCTCTTATGCCTTCCCCCTTCAAACGGAGTGGAAAGAAACGTCTTAACAATTAAAATAGCCTCGGCCTCAGATAGAAACCGCCCAGGCAAGGCACATATGTTTGCGTCATTATGTGATCTGGCAAGCCTGCTTATATCTTCATTCCAGCATACGGCGGAACGAATCTTCTGGTGTTTGTTGCTTGCCATATTGATGCCGTTACCCGAACCGCAAATAGTAATACCGTACGAATACTCTCCCTTTTCTACCGCAACGGCAAGAGGATGAGCATAATCAGGATAATCCACGCTGTCTTCCGAAAAGCAACCAAGGTCCTTTACTTCATGCCTGCTTGAGATAAGCCACTTGACAAGCTTCTCCTTCAGCCTGAAACCGGCATGGTCTGAGGCTATTATGATTTTTTCCAAAACGCCCTTATATTTTTATACAAATATAACCCTGTAATTATTAAAAGAAAAGAAAACATGTATAGTTTGATCTGTTCATAACATGTAACCGAATATTTCATTCATTGTTCATTAGTTTCGGTTGACCTGTAACCAGGCTTCACATGTTTTTTCCCGGTCAAATCAAAACCTTTTTCTTACCGGTTTGATATAATATTTCAACATTAACTGAACACTGGTACCATTCATTTCATTACATTTCTGCTATTAACAAAATTGGGGTAACAGTTGTTAATTATTGGCCTAATTGCCTCTTTTTCAGAAAAGGTACACTTTTTGATATGTTAATAAGCTGTTATTAATCTTTTAACTGCCATTTTTGCAATAAGAATCGTAAAATTGTTTAAACAGAACTAACAGCATATAATAACTATCATATATTTAAAATTTTAAAAACTATAATTAATTATGGTTGTTAATAAAGGCTTAATTAAAGAAATTGAGGCTCTGAAAAAGGAGAAAAATGCTGTCATACTTGCTCATTATTATCAGAGCTCAGACATCCAGGATATAGCTGACTTTGTGGGCGACAGCCTGGCACTGTCACAAAAGGCAGCAAATACAAAGGCTGACATGATAATTTTTGCAGGTGTCAGGTTTATGGCTGAGACGGCAAAGATACTCTCTCCGGAGAAAAAAGTGATCATTCCTGACCTGCTTGCAGGATGTTCCCTTGCAGATTCATGTAAGAAGGAGGATTTTGAAAAGTTCATCAATGATAATCCTGGAAGAACGGTGGTAACATATGTAAATACCACTGCGGATATTAAGGCGCTCAGCGATATAGCATGCACTTCATCAAACGCAAAACAGATAATTGAATCACTTCCTGAGAATGAGAAAATATTATTCGGACCGGACAGGAACCTTGGAAATTATATTAAAAGTCTTACAGGAAGAGATATTATTGTCTGGGATGGTGCATGTCATGTGCATGAACAGTTTTCACTTGAGGCATTAGTAAAGATCAGGGATGAAAACAAAGGTTCAAAAATCATTGCACATCCGGAATGCGAAAGACCTGTAAGAATGGTTGCAGATTATATCGGATCAACATCTGGATTATTATCATTCGTAAGCAGGGATTCAAGCAGGATTTTTATTGTAGCAACTGAACCGGGTATCATATACCAGATGAAAAAGGCGCAACCGGAAAAGATATTTATTCCTGCACCACCAAAAGATTCGACGTGCGGATGCAGTGAATGCAGCTTCATGAAGCTCATCACGCTTGAAAAGATATATAAATCACTTAAATTTGAAGAGCCGGAAGTTACTGTCGATCCGTCAATAATTGAACGTGCGGCGGTACCGATCAAAAGAATGCTTGAAATATCGGCAAAACTGGGTTTATAAGATGAAGAGACTTTTTCTTATTTTGCTTGTAACCGTACCTTCCATTCTCGCAGCTCAACAGGAAGGCCAGCTGAAGGACGGATTCCAGCAGTTCAAATACCCTAACGGGAATCTGTCAAGCGAAGGTTACATCAGGAACGGTAAACCTGATGGCTTCTGGAAGAGTTATTATGTTACAGGTGTGCTTAAGTCGGAAGGAAAACGTACAAGCTTTCTTCTTGACAGTGTATGGGTGTTCTATGACCAGGCCGGTGACACAACTGAAAAGATAAGCTATCTCCTGGGAAAGAGAAACGGATACCACCTGAGATACCTGAAAGATCCGGTGCACGGGTTGTATATCCAGTCATCTGAACTGTACGCCGGTGACAAGAAAGAGGGAACAGCACGCATTTTCTATCCTGACGGCAAGACAAAACAGACGATTCCCTATGTGAACGGCAAAAAAGACGGGCTGTCACGTGAATATGACCCTGAGGGAAAGATCATCACTCTGCTGGAATACAACAATGATTTTCTTATCAGCAGGGAACGGATAAACCATACAGATGCCTCAGGACTAAAGCAGGGAGAGTGGCTCGAATTTTATCCCGGAGGAGGCCTTAAAACAGAAAGGAACTACCGCGATGACCAGCTCCACGGCTATTATAAGGAGTATGATGAAAGGGGCAGGTTGCTGGTTACCCTTCTTTATGAGAACGGAAAAGTTACCGGGACAGATATCGACAACAGCGCTGAGATTGATATTCAAAACAGGTATGACGATTCAGGGAAGCTGGTCTATTCAGGTCCATTCCGCGAGGGCACACCTGTAGGTATACACCGTGAGTATAACCCTGACGGGACAGTGAAAAACTCCCGCATATACAATGACAACGGATTACTTATCTCTGAAGGTATTGTTGATGAAGAGGGCAACCGCAAGGGTCCATGGAAAGATTATTCATCTTCCGGAAGCGTTATAGCGGAAGGGGCATACACTGAGAGCAGGCGTACGGGTATGTGGAAGTTTTATAATCCATCCGGGAAGCTCGAGCAGGCTGGTTCATACAGCAACGGGCGCATTGATGGCACCTGGCGCTGGTACTATCCTGACGGGGAACTGCTTAGGGAAGAGGACTATTACCAGGGACGGAGAGACGGTATGTATACCGAATATACAAGGACAGGTGAGATAATTGCCCAGGGAACCTACGCCGACGGAGAGAGAAACGGCGACTGGAAGATCACCACGGGTGACAACACTGAGGAGGGAACATACCTTCTTGGCCTCCGTGACGGTGAATGGAAGTCGTACTATCCGAACGGAAAAATCAGGTTCCGCGGCGATTACAAACAAGGTAATCCGGAAGGTCATCACCTGCTCTATTATGACAACGGAAGGCCAAAGGAAGACCGGTACTACAAAAGCGGACTACGGACAAGGACATGGAAAAAGTATAACGAGATTGGTGAAGTGATACTCACCATCACTTATCGCGATGATGTAGAGACAAGCATCAACGGGGTAGCTGTAAATCTTCCGGAGAGCAGCGTCAGGCGCATCAAATGACATGAGAAATGAGCGAGCAGTTTAATCTGAGAAAAGAGATAACCCTCGCGGGAGATGCGGAGCTTGAGAAACAGCTGCGCCCGCTCTCTTTCGCTGATTTCAAGGGCCAGCAGCGCATCACAGACAACCTGAGCGTCTTTGTCACTGCTGCCCGTCAGCGAGGCGAGGCTCTTGATCATGTGCTGCTTCACGGTCCACCGGGACTAGGCAAGACCACCCTTGCTGCAATCATCTCCAACGAGATGATGGTGAAGCTGAAGGTCACTTCAGGTCCGGTGCTCGATAAACCCGGTGATCTGGCCGGACTGCTCACCAGCCTTGACGAAGGAGATGTTCTCTTTATAGATGAGATACACCGCCTGAGCCCGATAGTTGAGGAGTATCTCTATTCGGCGATGGAGGATTATCAGATTGACATAATGATTGACAAGGGCCCCGGTGCCCGTTCCGTTCAGCTGAAACTGAATCCATTCACCCTGATAGGAGCAACCACACGCAGCGGGCTTCTTACAAGCCCACTCCGTGCCCGCTTCGGCATCAAATTTCACCTGGAATATTATGACACACCGGTGCTTAAGGGTATTGTCAGGCGTTCGGCACAAATCCTGAATATAAACATTGACGATGTTGCAGCCCACGAGATAGCATCACGCAGTCGCGGCACGCCAAGGATCGCCAACGCACTTCTCAGAAGGGTTCGCGACTTTGCACAGGTAAAGGGCACCGGGTCAATAGACCTCGCGATAACACGCTACAGCCTGGAGGCACTGAACATAGACAAACACGGCCTTGATGAGATGGATAATCGTATCCTTCGTACTATCATCGAAAAATTCAAGGGTGGCCCGGTGGGACTAAGTAACGTAGCAACAGCGGTGGGTGAAGAGAGCGGGACCATAGAAGAGGTCTATGAACCATTCCTGATAAAAGAGGGATATATCAAACGTACTCCACGCGGACGAGAGGCAACGGAGACGGCCTACCGTCACCTGGGAATAGTAAAGGGAAGGGAAGAAACTCTCTTCTGATCAGTAAAATATGCAGAAAATCAGGAACTTATCTTTTCAAGACCCTTCAGGTCCATTATCCTGATCTTGCGGCCGTTGAGCTCAATGAGTTTATCGCTCTTGAATTCTGAAAGAAGCCTTATAACAGATTCGGTAGCTGTGCCTACGATATTGGCCAGCTCCTCGCGCGTTAGTGAGATGCGCAGATATTTCTGCTCATCGAGACCGAAGTCCTTGACCAGGTTGAGAAGCACCTCTGCCACCCTCTCCCTGACAGTCTTCTGGGCAATATCGGTGATATATGAGTTGGCCTCTGCCAGCTCATGACAGGTCAGTTTGACTATCTCAAAGGCAAAAGCCGGATTGGTCTTTACAAACTGTATAAGCAGCTCGGATGGAATGAAACATACCTGGCAGTCCTCAATTACCTTGGCAGAGGTACATGCAGGCTCGTTACTGAGCACTGACCTGTAGGCAATTATCTCTCCCTTGCGGGCAAAGCGGATGATCTGTTCCTTGCCGTCAACACCGGTCTTGAAGACTTTGATAATGCCTGAGTTAATGCAATAGAAACCACTGATGCGGTTGCCCTCATGGTAAAGAATATCACCTCTCCTGTAACGCCTGAAATCCTTCTCAAAATTTAGCCTGTCGGTCTCATCCCTTGTCAGGAAACGAAATACGGAGTTTGTTTCAAAAGCGCATTTATCACAGAATGCTATGGTATAGTCATGCTGTTTCATTACTCTGGATGTTAAGTTGACAAAGGTGAGGATTAAAACACTAATATCATAAAATTTCAGTCCTGAACTGGTTGAGGAAACGTATGTCGTTTTCGAAGTAGAGCCTCAGGTCATTGACGCCGTATTTAAGCATCGCGGCACGCTCAATTCCCATTCCGAAGGCATATCCTGTATATTTAACATGGTCAATGCCGCAAGCATCAAGCACATTGGGGTCAACCATGCCGCATCCCAGCAGCTCAAGCCAGCCTGTGCCTTTACATACGTTACAGCCCTTTCCTCCACAGATGTTGCAGCTTATGTCCATCTCAGCGGAGGGCTCCGTAAAGGGGAAGAAAGAGGGTCTTAGCCTGATATTCACGCCCTCTCCGAAAAGCTCTGTTGCAAAGTACAAGAGCGTCTGCTTCAGGTCGGCAAATGATACATTTTCAGCAACATACAGACCTTCAACCTGGTGAAAGATACAGTGCGCCCGCGCAGAGACAGCCTCATTGCGGAAGACTCTGCCGGGAGAGATTGTACGTATAGGTGGTTTCTGCGTCTCCATCACCCTGACCTGCACTGACGATGTGTGAGTGCGAAGCAATACATCATGCGGATCGGACTCAGACCCGGATTTTTTCTCAATGTAAAAGGTATCCTGCATGTCACGAGCCGGGTGGTCTCCTGCAAAATTTAGCATAGTGAATACATGATTGTCATCCTCTATCTCCGGTCCTTCCGAGACGGTGAAGCCAATCCGGCTGAAGATGTCTATTATCTCATTACGGACTATGGATATCGGATGACGTGTTCCCTCCTTCATCGGGTATGACGGCATGGTAAGGTCAACGCCTGAATGCACGGCTTCTGCCATCGAGAGGCGCTCCCTGAATTCATTGTATTTTTCAGTTGCTAACTGTTTCAGTTCATTAAGCAGCTGTCCGGTTTCCTTCTTTGCCTCGGGAGGAATTTCTCTGAAACCCTCAAAAAGAGTTGAGATCTGCCCCTTCTTGCTCAGGTAGGCGATCCTGAACTGCTCAAGATCAGCTTCACCTGTGATCTGAAAAGCATCAACCTCACTCCTTAATTCTGCAATACTCTCCTTCATTTCTGTAGGTGAAAATTATTTTATGATTCTGACCTTCAGGATCCTGATGTCCTGCACCGGTTTATCTGTGGCGTCAGTGGCTGTCGCTGCGATGGCATCTACAACTTCCATACCCTCAAGCACTTCACCGAAAACAGTATAGGCGCCGTCGAGGAAAGGTGTACCGCCAATGGTCTTATAGGCATTGCTGCGGATATCAGGCATGACAAACGGCCCTGCTGCTTCCATATCTTCATAAGCCCTTATGATGGCATTCTGTTGTATGACGTCATCTGAGACTGGCGCAGCACTATCCGCAGCAGCCTTTCTAAGGTCCAGCAGGGCCTTGTTGTAAAAGTACTGCCGGCGGTTGTACTCAATTCGCTGAACGGTTGCAGCAAGGTCTTCATCGTTATAAACTTTTCCCTGGACAATATAAAACTGTGTTCCTGAGGAGTTCCTCTCAGGGTTCACGTCATCACCCATGCGGGCTGCGGCAACAACGCCTCTCTTGTGAAAGAGCGAATCGTTTATCTCGGCAGGTATAGTATAATCATCGCTGATAAGCGAGGAATCCTGTCTGGTTGATCCGTCTCCGGTCTGGATCATGAATTCCTTTATCACGCGGTGAAATGTTACTCCGTCATAAAAGCCGCTCTCTGCAAGCTTTATGAAGTTATCACGGTGCAGCGGGGTCAGATCAGAGAGAGAAATGACAATATCCCCTTCGGTGGTTTTGATCTCGGCGCGGACGCCTTTTTTGTCGCCTGATGCGCATCCTGCAATCAGAAGCGCGGCAACCAGGGTCAGTGACAAACGTAATGAAGTCCTCATTTTCTTTTAATTTACGAATGACAAAGATATATATTTGCAGTAAGAGTTAAGCATGAACGATATACGCAAGCTTGCAGGCCAGACTGTCATTTACGGCTTCGGAACCGTTGTTCCGCGATTTCTGAACTATGCTCTGCTCACCCCTTTCTACACTTACATTTTCGGGCGTGAGCAGTATGGCGTAGTCACGGAGATCTATGCCTGGATGGTTCTGGCGCTGGTCATCCTGACCTACGGGATGGAGACGACCTACTTCCGTTTTGCCGGGAAGAAGGCTCCTGCTGAAAAAGTTTACGGCACAGCCATTATCAGCCTCTTCACAACCTCGCTCCTCTTCATTCTGGCAGCTTCACTGTTTATTAAACCCATCTCCGGTTCGCTCGGTTACGGTGAACATCCCGAATATATCAGGATGTTTGCCTGGATCGTCGCTATCGACGCCTTCTCGGCTATCCCGTTCGCCTGGCTTAGGAACAACAACAAGCCTGTAACATTCAGCATCCTGAAGATTATTAATGTTGCCGTAACCATGGTCACGGTTTTTTTCTTTCTGAAGGCAGCGCCGGAACTGGTTGGAAAAGGAAGCACCTGGATACTAAGAATATATAACCCGGAATTTCAGGTAGGCTATGTATTTGTGGCCAACCTGGCAGGGTCTGCCTTTACGCTGGTATGCCTCCTGCCCTTCATGCTGAAGATACGTCCCGTCTTCGACCGGAAGCTGCTCGGAAAGATGCTGGCCTACAGCTGGCCACTGCTGATTGGCGGTATGGCCGGGTCACTGAATGAGGTGCTTGACAAGATCCTTCTGCGTAGACTGATCGGTGGGGCTGAGGGTCTTGCAACAGTAGGACTGTACGGTGCGGGGTTCAAAGTTGGAGTTCTGATGTCACTATTCATACAAATGTATCGCTTTGCGGCTGAGCCATTTTTTTTCGAAAGGGCCGGTAACAGTAATGCCAAAGAGACCTATGCGGTAACCATGAAGTATTTTGTGATCACGGCATTGATACTGTTTCTGGGGATAAATCTTTATATCGAAGCTCTGCAGATCATAATAGGACCAGTGTTCAGGGAATCTCTGATAGTTGTCCCTATCGTGAGCATGGGATATCTTCTGCTGGGCATATTCATCAATCAGAGTATCTGGTACAAGGTTGATGACAAGACCATTTACGGAGCCTGGATAACCATAATCGGGGCAGTGGTAACGGTGACAGTAAACCTGGTTTTCGTACCTGTATACGGTTATATTGCTGCCGCCTGGGGCCATGTGGCATGCTACTTGTCTATGGTGCTGGTATCATACTTCGTAGGACAGAAGATTTACCCGGTGAAGTATGAGACGGTGAAGATAATACTGTATATAGCACTTGCGGTTGGCCTTCTGGTTGTTTCCGGACTCCTGGCTGGGGAGAATGATATTGTTAACATTGTGATTGATACTGTGCTGATTATGATTTTCTTTGCGGCGGCAGAGATCAAAGATCAATTCTTTACGTTAATGTTTAAGAGAGGATAATGAAGATCAGGATAGTTAATAAGTCGTCACACAGGCTGCCTGCCTATGAAACGGAACATTCCGCAGGGATGGACCTCAGGGCCTTTACAGCAGAGCCGGTAACGCTGAGTCCACTGGAGCGGAAGCTGATTCCAACCGGACTATTCATAGAACTGCCCGTTGGATATGAGGCCCAGGTACGGCCAAGAAGCGGCCTGGCATTAAAGCACGGAATCACGGTTCTGAATTCACCGGGAACAATTGATGCGGATTACCGGGGAGAGATAGGGGTGATACTGGTCAATCTTTCTGATACCGCTTTTACTGTTAATGACGGAGATCGAATAGCTCAGATGGTGATAGGGCGACACGAAAAAGCTGAATTGATTGAGGCGCAAGAAATTAATACGACAAACAGGGGAGCCGGCGGTTTCGGCCATTCAGGGAAGAAATGAGAAAGAGAGAAATATTGGTTTTTTTGATGGTGCTTGCAACCGCTTGCACTCATAAGGCTGTTACCAATACAGATTTTAAAGGCAAAACTGATAAGAGTGACGGACGCTATGAATATCTGCTGGCAGAAGCCCTGCGGCAGAAGTATGTGGGTGACATTAATGAAGCTGCTGGTCTGTTCGAGAAGTGTATTGAAACAGACCGACAACGTGCTGTGCCCTATTTTGAGCTGGCGCAGATTTATTCAGCTGCAGGTCTGGCGGAGAAATCGATGGCATATGCCTCAACTGCAGCCCGGCTTGAGCCGGAAAACTACTGGTACCAGCTGGCCAGCGGGTCTCTGTTTACTCAGTATCAACAGAAAGATTCTGCACTGGTTTATTTTAGCAGAGCACTCGAGGCTGACAGCCGTGCAGTGGAGATTAACACAATCCTTGCAGGACTATATGCTGAAAAGGGTGAGGTAGATAAGGCTGATTCGCTGTTCAGGGTTCTTAATAACGAAGGAGCACTGAATGATGACATGTTCCTGATGATGATATCTGGTCTGATAATGAAGGGGGAGATGAGTGAGGCAGCTGCAAGGACGAAGAAGCTTATAGAAAAGCAGCCGGACGAGATGCGTTATAAAGCCCTACTGGCCGACATCTATTTTGAGGATGGCAAAAAGGAGAAGAGCGACAGCATTTATAAGGAAATCATTGCAAAGAATCCGGGAGACATCGAATCACAACTACTTTATCTTATGAATCTTGTCTATAAGAAGGAATATTCCGGAATTACTGCTTTCCTTGACAATGTATTTGAAAGCGAAATCGTCGAGAGGGAAAGAAAGATTGCCGTGGCCGGAAGGCTGCTGAGTGATACGGCATATGTAATCGAGAATTCAGGTTCGCTCGAAAAGAGCCTTAAGATACTTGAAACGAGGTACCCTGAAGATGAGGAGATACTCGCCATGAGGCCTGGCATGTATGAAACAGCAGGCAGGAAGGATGAAGCGATTATTCGATATGAGGAGCTTCTGACAAATATAAAACCAGGGTTTTACTTCTCTGAAAGACTCATACTGCTTTATGCTGATAGGCGTGAATACCGCAAATTATTCAACCTTGCTTCTGTATATGCACGTGAAAATAACCGAAGCATACTCGGCAAAGTTTATTATGCTATTGCTGCCATGGAGCTGAAAGAGTATGAGACAGCCGATAGCGAGCTGCAAAAAGCACTTATACTGGCCGGGAACAGTGATGAACTTAGGGTGCAGGTACTCTCGATGATGGGCGACCTTAAGTACAGGATGAAGGATTTCGACAGCTCATACGGATTTTATGAGGAGGCACTAAAAATATCTCCGGAAGAGCCGCTGATTCTAAATAACTATGCATATTTTCTTGCCGAGGGTGACCGCGACATGAAGAAGGCCCTTAAGATGGCTGAGACGGTTATGGCGAAAGAGGGAGACAATGAAACCTATATCGATACGTACGCCTGGGTGCTTTTTAAACTTGGACGCTACCGGGAGGCTCATAAGACCATGTTGAGGATATTTGAAAAAGAGGGCGAAAGAGATCCTGAGATCCTGGAGCACATGGGATACATACTAAGCGCTATGGGAAAGTGCAGTGAGGCTGTTGAATACTGGAGGGAAGCGCTGGATAAGGACAATACAAAAAGTTACCTTGAAGAGGAGATAAGAAAATGCGTCAGATAATCATTACAGGGTCGGTGGTCCTGCTCATTATGCTGCTTGGAGGCTGCTCGGCTGCCAGGAAAAGGAAAACCGCTGAGGGCGGAGTTGTCGTAGCTGAAGCCGATTACGTGTCAATGATTCGAACAGTAGCTGATAATAATATTACTGACAAAGGATTTGTAATCAGGCGGGGTAGAATAGAACTGGATGGTACAGAGATTGACGGAAGCTTCGGACTGACTGCCAGGCTTAACAGCAAAGGTGATTTTTATGCATCTGTCAGGGGTCCGCTGGGGATAGAACTGATAAGACTCCTTGCTGTGGGAGATGATATTGCCGCAATTGACCGGATTAACAGAACGGTCTATATAGGTAAAAAAGAGGAAGTACTTAAAAGGCATGGCATGCCGGAGGATTTCATGGAAATTATCTTCGGAGATCTACCGGTGTCAGATGGACATGACTTTAAACCGGTGGCAGGAGGGGGATTGATCGTATCGACTACAGATGAGGACTTTGAGAGGGAAGTTCGCATATGCCCTGATGAGATGAAGGTGTGCGGAGAGCGTATATCGTCGGAAAATACAGAACATGAGATTACTCTGGACTTTAGTGAGTTTCGCACGAGTGGTGAAGGACGGTATGCATCGAGGATACTGATGCATGAAAAGAAACGGATGTTCCACGTGAAACTGAGCATAGAGGAGCTTGAAACAGTGTACGATACTGACATTGAGTTCGCTTTGCCTTCATATAAGAGAAGCAGTTTATGAGAAGTGCAATGTTAGTATTTTTTCTTTGCCTTACCGTGGTTACAGGACTGTCCGGGCAATCGAGAGCCGAGCTGGAGGAGCTGCGGAAGAAGAACCTGCAGGAGATTGAATATGTTGACAGGATGCTTAAAACAACAGCTACCCAAAAGAATGAGAACCTGAATGAGCTGAGGGTTATAGGGAAGAAATTGAATCTGAGGGAAAAGCTGATAAATGAATATGGTGAGGAGATTGGCCTGCTTGAATACCGTATCTCACTGAACAGGCTTGCCACAGAGATGCTGGAACAAGACCTGACTAACCTGAAGAATGAGTATGCAAATTCTATAATCAGCGCCCATAAAGCCACTAAAGGCACTCCGGCGGTCGCGTTTATACTCTCTTCAGCTGACTTTAACCAGGGCTATAAAAGGCTTAAGTATATTCAGCAGGTTGCCAGGTACAGGAGAAATGAGACCGAAACTATCGAGACTATATATGACGAACTCCAGGGAACCAAGGAAAGGCTCGAGAGTGATAGAAAGAACATTAATGATCTGAAGAATAAAGAGGTAAGGCAGAAACAGCTGCTACGCGATGAGCAGGATAAAAAGGAGAGGCTTGTGACAACACTTAGCCGGAAAGAGAAACAGCTGAAACAGGAGCTTGATGAGAAGAGACGTATTGCAAGGCAGATAGTGAAGGAAATTGAACGGCTTATTGAGGAGGAGAGACAGAAAAGTGTGAAGACCCCGATGAGCAGTGAAATGAAGATAATAGGAGAATCGTTCGGGGAAAACCGTGGCCGTCTGCCATGGCCTGTAGAAAAGGGCATTATCACGAGTCACTTCGGTCTGCAGAAACATCCGGTTCTAAAAAATGTGACTGAAGACAACATTGGTATTGAGCTGACTTCCGGTGGTGCTACTAAAGCGAAATCAGTCTTTAAGGGAGAGGTTGTAAGGGTTTTTGCGATCTCAGGTGCCAATATGGCTGTAATTATCAGGCACGGGAAATATCTGACTGTTTACCAGAACCTTGTTAATGTCAGGGTAAAGGCGGGCAACAGTGTTTCAATAGGCCAGGACCTTGGTGATGTTTACCTCGACAATGTCAACGGAGGGAAGTCTGTTCTAAAATTTATGATCTACGAAGAAAAGAAAAAGCTTGACCCTGAACTGTGGCTGTTAAAAAAATGACTAAATTTTGCAACAAAATAGAAGCCCTGTCAGTTTAAAAATAGATAGGGAATTAGGATGGAAAGCATTACTATAAATTCAGACATTGAAAAGCTGCGCGTTGTAGAGACGCTGGTTGATACATTATCAAAAAAGCTTGGTATTCCGGATGAGGTTTACGGAAAGATATTGATTTCAACGGTTGAAGCGGTTAATAACGCTATTCTGCACGGAAATAAGGGAGACGTCAGAAAGATGGTGACGGTTAACTTTACTGCTGACGGAAATATGTTTGACGTTACAGTAACAGATGAGGGTGAAGGATTCATGTATAATTCCCTTCCTGATCCGACTGACCCGGCAAATATTGAAAACCTTCATGGTCGCGGAGTGTTTATTATGCGGAGTCTTGCTGATGCAATTGAGTACAATGATTCAGGCAATGAGGTAAAAATGCATTTCAGGTACTGATATCTTGAAAATAAACTTTCACTACGATATTGAAAAATTCAGGCTGCGTGAAAGCAGGATGATAAAGAAAGTAGTAAACCGGATTGTCAGTAATGCGGGTATGAAAGGTGGTGTGGTGGATGTGATCATTACCAGTGATGACAAAGTTTACGAAATCAATAATGAGTTTCTCGGACACAATTATTATACTGACATTATCACTTTTGACTACAACAGTGGTAAAACAGTAAACGGAGAAATTTACATAAGTGCAGAGAGGGTCAGGGAGAATGCGGAGAAATTTGGTGTCTCTGCCATCTCAGAAATGAAGAGAGTTATATTTCATGGCTTCCTGCATTTATGCGGATATGATGACAGAACAGCGGAGGAGAAGAGGAGGATGTCAGAGATGGAGGAGATGTATCTGGCCTTATCATATGCCGAATGAACTTCAAATATGATATAATTGTTGTAGGCGGCGGTCATGCTGGCTGTGAGGCAGCGTACATTGCTGCTACTATGGGAGCAAAAACACTGCTCGTAACCATGGACATGACAAAACTGGCCCAGATGTCATGTAATCCAGCTATGGGTGGTATAGCTAAAGGACAGATAGTAAGGGAGATAGATGCACTTGGTGGCATGTCTGGCATCATTACTGACCGCACTATGATTCAATTCAGGATGCTTAATCAAAGCAAAGGCCCCGCCATGTGGAGCCCGAGAGCACAGTGTGACCGGATGCTGTTTAGTCGCGAGTGGAGGAAAGCGCTGGAGGGAACAGAAAATCTAAATATATGGCAGGAGCAGGCAAACGGACTGATAATAGAGAATGACATAGTGCGTGGGGTGACAACTACCTTTGGTACTGAGTTCCGGGCAGACTCTGTAATTCTTACTAACGGCACCTTTCTGAACGGCCTGATGCATGTGGGATTTAATACAATGGCCGGAGGAAGATCCGGTGATGGAGCTTCAAAAGGGATAAGTGATCAGTTAAGGGAGGCCGGGTTCAGCGTTGAAAGGCTTAAGACCGGTACCAGCGCCAGGGTTGACGGCAGGAGTGTGGAATTCGGGAAGATGGTTGAACAAAAAGGCGATGGTGACGGAAGGTGCTTCTCTTACCTTCATGACAGGGTTTCTATTAATGATGAGCGAAGTTGCTTTATTACCCATACAAACGAGGAGGCTCATAAGGTGCTTAGGGCAGGATTGAATTTTTCTCCTCTATTTACAGGAAGGATCAAAGGAAGGGGACCACGTTACTGTCCCAGTGTGGAAGATAAGGTAGTTACATTCGCTGATAAGGAATCACACCAGCTTTTCCTGGAACCGGAAGGATGGGATACCAATGAATACTATATAAACGGGTTTGCAAGCAGCCTCACGCTTGAAACACAGCTTAAGGCGCTTCAGCAGGTACGGGGCCTTGAGAATGTTGTAATATACAGGCCTGGATATGCAATTGAATATGATTTCTTCCAGCCAACGCAGCTTAAACATACTCTTGAAACGAAAAGGGTAAGCGGGCTCTATTTTGCAGGACAGATTAACGGCACGACCGGTTACGAGGAAGCCGGTGCACAGGGATTGATGGCCGGAATAAATGCGGTTCTTAAAATGAGGGGGAAGGATGAGTTTATCCTAAATCGTGATGAGGCATACATCGGAGTACTGATAGATGACCTGGTAACGAAAGGTGTTGACGAGCCATACCGGATGTTTACATCAAGGGCAGAGTACAGGATTTTGTTGAGACAGGACAATGCAGACGAGAGGCTGACGCCAAAAGCATTTTTGCTGGGAACAGCCGGTAAGGAGAGGATGAATAGACTGGAGGAGAAATACAGTCTGGCAGAGAAGATCATCGAGTTCCTTAAAAGTTACAGTATTTCACCTGATGAGATTAATTCGTTTCTGGCGGAAAGGGGCACCTCTGAAATTAATCAGAAAATAAAGGCCCTGAACATTGCAACAAGACCACAGGTAGGACTTGAGGAGCTACTTGAGAGAATTAAGGAATCGGAATCCCTGCTTCATAATCAAGCCTCAAGAAGAAGAGAGATTATTGAAGCAGCAGAAATCAGGATAAAGTATTCAGGCTATCTTGAAAGGGAGAGGGGCGTGGCGGACAAAATAAAGCGGCTTGAGGATCTTAAAATTCCGGATGACATTGACTACGACGAGCTGGCGTCAATTTCCACTGAAGGACGGCAAAAGCTTTCTAAGATCAGACCGGGCACTATCGGTCAGGCATCGAGGATCAGCGGCGTCTCAACATCTGATGTATCTATCCTTTTCATGTATATCGGCAGGTAAACCAACGTGTTCCACGTGGAACACTTTTTTTGTTCTATACTATGAAAGTTTCAGGAAAAATTATTGATCTGCACCAGAGGCGCATTTATCCCGGCACCATTACTATTACAGCCGGTAAGATTGAAAAAATAGAAGAGAATAAAGAAAGTCCCGATCTGTTTATTTTACCGGGGCTCGCAGATGCGCATGTGCATATAGAAAGCAGTATGCTTGTGCCATCGCATTTCGCGGTTGCCGCAGTGAAGCATGGGACAGTGGCCGTTGTTGCTGATCCGCATGAAATTGCCAATGTTATGGGTAAGGAGGGAGTGCGATTCATGCTTGATAACGCAGAAACCGTACCTGTAAGGATGCTTTTCGGTGCTCCTTCGTGCGTGCCGGCAACATCTTCGGAAAGCGCCGGAGCAAGAATAGGAGCGGAGGATATTGCAGAACTTCTCCAGGATAAACGGGTTGGTTTCCTGGGTGAGATGATGAATTTTCCGGGAGTGATATATGACGATGGCGAGGTTCACAGAAAGCTTGAAGCTGCTAAAAAAGCAGGAGTGCCGGTAGACGGACATGCTCCAGGACTGACAGGAGAGGAATTAAAGAAATATATAAACGCGGGAATCTCAACCGATCACGAATGCACATCACTCGAAGAGGCCCTGGAGAAGATTTCAGGCGGAATGAAGATACTTATAAGGGAGGGAAGCGCTGCAAAAAACCTCGAGGTATTGGCACCGCTTCTTAACTATTATCCTGAAAAGGTGATGCTCTGTACTGACGACCTGCACCCGGAGACACTGGCAAAAGGTCATATTAATAAAATCGTGGCGAGATTGATCGGAATGGGTTATGATATTTTTAATGTGATGCGGGCTGCCTCTGTTAACACAGTGGAACATTACGGAATTGCATCAGGATTACTTCGTGTGGGTGACCCGGCCGATTTCATTGTGGTGGATGACCCTTCTAAAATGAACGTGCTGCAGGCATGGATCGATGGCCGGCTGGTCTATGACGGAAACAGGGCACTGTTTAGTCCCGGGGAGATAAAAAAAATAAACAGATTTAAATGTACCCGACTGCTTACTGATGAGATACGCGTCCCCAACGAGGGCGGAAAAATACGCGTCATCGTGGCTGAAAATGGTTCCCTGGCAACCGGGTGCGGGGAGATGCCGGCGGGTGACGACCAGTTCGTTATTCCTCGTCCGGAGGAGGATCTGCTTAAAATTGTTGTCAAGGAGAGATACAACGACAAGCCTCCGGCAGTAGGCTTTATTAAGGGTTTTGGCCTAAAGAGAGGCGCCATGGCATCATCCGTGGCGCACGACAGCCATAATATTATTGCCGTGGGAACTAACGACCGCGATATTGTTGCTGCCATTAACCTGATAGTTGAAGCAGAAGGTGGCATGTCAGCCGTGTCCGATGATGGCACAGATATCCTCAAACTCCCGATTGCCGGGATCATGTCAGATATGCCTGTAACGGCCATGGCGTCGCGTTATGAGCGTTTATCGGAGACTGTAAAAAGCTTCGGATGCCACCTTGATGCACCATACATGACACTCTCCTTCATGGCGCTGCTCGTGATTCCCCGTCTGAAACTCAGCGATCGCGGTCTGTTTGACGGCCTCACCTTCATGCATGTACCTCTATTTATTCCAAAGACCTATCCGGGACAGAAGCAATAAGATATTACACGTTACACGCTGATTACGTAACACCGGCAAAAACTCTTTCATGGCAATAGTCGGCAGTTTGAGGCTCCGACACAGGCGGAGTCCCGCATCCGCCGGCTGGCGGATCGGGGAGGAACCTCAATCCCGCATCCGCCGGCTGGCGGATCGGGACGGCAGTCATGTCAGGCAGTAGGCAGCAGGCAATAGGCAGCGGTGGCAGGAATTAAGAATAAAGAATTTATAGTCATGGCCTTAGGCCGCAAGACTGCATGGCCGCAGGACCTTCAGACTTCAGACTATGGCCTTTAGACCTCAAACTTTTAACCCTTAACCTTTAACCTTTAACCTTTAACCTTTAACCTTTATCCTTTATCCTTTAACCTTGCACTACTGCCTACTGCCCATTGCCTATTGCCATTCTTTTCTAACTTTGGGCAGAATCCAGCTCCAATTAATCAGCTTTGCCCGAAAAATATGCCATAAAATCGACTGTCTCCGGTCTTCCTGACAAGCCCGGAGTGTACCAGTTCATCGACGCCAGCGGCATTATACTGTATGTAGGTAAGGCCCGCAGCCTGCGCAAACGCGTTGCTTCATATTTTTCCAAAAATCAGTCGGGTAAGACACAGGTCATGCTCTCCCGCGCCGCTGAACTCCGGCATATCGTTGTTGACAATGAATCCGATGCACTGCTGCTTGAGAACAGCCTTATCAAAAAGCATCAGCCCAGGTATAATATCCTGCTAAAGGATGACAAGACATATCCCTGGATTTGCATTAAGAATGAGCACTTTCCGAGGGTATTTCTGACACGCAAGCTGATCGCCGACGGCTCGTCATACCATGGACCGTACACCTCTGTTCCGGCTGTACGGACATTGCTTGAACTAATACGGCAGCTCTTCCAAATCAGAACCTGTCCGCTTCCCCTTAACAGTAAGGGCATCACTGAAGGTAAATTCAAGGTCTGCCTCGAATACCACATCGGAAACTGCAAGGCACCGTGCATAGGTCTTATTAACGAAGAAGAGTATGATCAACAGATAGAGAGGATTAAACAGATCATCAAGGGCGATGTTAGCGCTGTCAACGGCCACCTGCAGGCGCTAATGAAGAGATATGCTTCGGAACTCCGGTTTGAGGAGGCCCAGAAGATAAAGGAGAAGCTCGATCTGATTGCACGCTACCGCAGCAAGTCGGTGGTTGTAAACACCTCAGTCCGTAACGTGGATGTTTTCGGATGTTCTCAGGATGACTCCTCAATATTTATCACATACATGAAGGTCGTGGAGGGTGCCGTTGTCCAGACTTATTCCATTGAGCTGAAAATCAGGTTAGAAGAGGAGAAGGAGTCACTCCTATCAACAGCTGTGACCGAGATCAGGCAGAGAGTCTCGAGCGATTCGCCCGAGATAATTGTTCCGTTTATGCCTGATATTCTGCTTGATAAGGTGAAATATTCTGTCCCGCAGCGGGGTGACAGGCACAAGCTCCTGGAGCTTGCAACACGCAATGCAGTGTTCTTCCGCCTTGAACGGCAGAAGAAGGCCGCAGAGCAGTCAAAAGAGAACCGGACTACCCGGAACCTTGAGAAGATGATGAAAGATCTTCACATGCCCGCCATACCCCTTCATATCGAATGTTTTGACAACTCCAACATCCAGGGGGAATCAGCCGTGGCTGCGTGCGTTGTGTTCCGCAATGGTAAGCCCTCAAACAGGGAATACCGTCATTTCAATATCAAGACCGTAACCGGGCCTGACGACTTCGCCTCAATGGAGGAGGTGATATCAAGGCGCTACAGACGGATGCTCAGTGAAAATAGCCCTCTTCCCCAGCTGATTGTGATAGACGGTGGCAAGGGACAACTCTCTTCAGCAGTGAAGAGCCTTGACAATCTTGGCCTGAGGGGAAAGATCACCGTGATCGGAATTGCAAAAAAACTCGAAGAGATCTATTTCCCGGGTGACAGCGTTCCGCTTTACCTCGACCGGAACAGCATAACCCTGAAAATAATCCAGCACCTGAGAAACGAAGCCCACAGGTTCGGAATAAATTTTCACCGGAGCAAGCGAAGCTCAAAGATGAACAGTTCATTTCTCGATGAAATTCCCGGCATAGGGGAGAAGAGCAAGAATCTCCTCCTGAAAAAATTCGGCTCGCTGAAAAAAATGTCAGAAGCATCCCTGGAGGAGCTGGAGAGTCTCCTGGGTACAAAAAAAGCTGCAATCCTCGCTGCGGCCCTTAAAAATTGATTTTTTTCACGTGGAACAATAATCCCTTAAAAACCACATAAATAGCTGTATGACAACAGTTTTGACCCTGTTATCTGTTGCCTTAACTTCGCGAGAATTGAAAATTTTCCCTCAGGCGGGCAGTCCCCCGAAGATTTTCTTCAGAAAACGGTGAATGGAATGGATTCCGTTGGGTTTCCAGAACATCATGATGCACTGGTTGTGGATCAGGTTTACATCTTCCTTCTCCAGTTCTTCAATCACGGATTTTGATTCTGCCCCTTGCTGGATCCAAAGATCTTTTACTCCGTGTGCAATTGCCTCCCTTGCCACCGAGAGGGTCTCCTCTTTCGGTGTCATGAAAATAACCCCCCTGATGTCAGATGGCAGTTCGCTCACCGAGTTGTAGCATCTTACCCCGTCAATTGTATCTGCCCTGGGATTGACGGGAACCACGTCCATACCTTTTTTACGGAGCTCTTTAAACATTTGTTGTCCGAATTTTTTCGGGTCTCTTGACACACCTGCTACAGCATATTTTTCCAGTGACAGGAATCGTGCAACGTCTTTCATTTTTTTCTAAGAGTTGAAAATATTACAAATTCGATAAGTGCGGACTTTGTTTCTGAATCGGGATATGTCTCAAGAATGACCATTGCCCTGTCAGAGTACTCTTTCATCTTTGTTTCGGCATATTCAAGGCCGTGATGCTCTTTTACGAAGGCGATTACCTCGCTGATTTCCTTTCTGCCCTTTGTCTTTCTTCTTAAAATCCTGATTATAAGTCTTCTCTTCAAAGGGTTGGTCTGCCTGAGGGCATGGATAAGGGGAAGGGTGATTTTTTTCTCCTTGATATCATTACCCTCCCGTTTGCCTGTCAGGCCGTCGCCGACATAATCAAGCAGGTCATCCTTGATCTGGAATGCAACTCCGAGATACTCGCCGAACTCCTTCATCCGTGCAATCGTCTCTTTGTCTTCAGTGACGGAGCTGGCTCCGCAGGCGGTGCATGCTGAGATAAGGGCGGCGGTCTTCATCCTTATAATACGGAAGTAGTCCTCCTCCTTTATATCCAGCTTACGGGTCTTCTGCAGTTGCACCAGCTCACCCTTTACAATCTCCTTTACCGCATCGGAGACTATACCGAGCATGTTGAATCTCTGCTTTTCGACACTTATGAGGAGGCCCTGTGCAAGCAGGTAGTCACCCAGCAGAACGGCGATCTTTGAATTATAGAGCACGTTTATCGAAGGAAGACCTCGTCTCTCCGATGCGTCATCAACCACATCATCATGTACGAGGGTAGCGGTGTGAAGCAGTTCTATCAGGGTTGCGGCAACAAAGGTTGTCTCACTGACAGGCCCGTTTAGCTTTGCTGTCAGGAATACAAGCAACGGCCTCATCTGCTTGCCTTTCCGGCGGATTACATTGTTCAGAATGAGGTGAAAGAATGGGATGTCACTCTGCAGTGTGCGGCTGAAATAAGCTTCAAACTCGCGCATCTCTGCTGCAACAGGCTTCTTTATATCTGTGAGCGATGACATCTTATGCCGACGGTAATTCCCTCAAAAATAAGACAAAATGTGGAATCTGAACCTATTTCACGACAGGTAGCTCCGTGAAAAATGAGGAATTAGACCAGTCGGCAGTCCTATCCGGCAGTAGGCAGTTTGAGCCTCCGACACTATGAGTTGGATCAATCCCGTATCCGCCGGCTGGCGGATCGGGAAGGCAGTAGTGAAGTCCTTAGTCGGCAATCGGCAATCGCCAGTCACTAACTTATTGATTGACTGAGGACTGTAGACTGATGGCTGCAGACTCTATAAATCGATGATTACCTATGATCTTCAAGAAATTTTTTCTGGAAGAGGAGTATGGCCAGAACACCGGTTGTTATGGAAGCATCGGCAATATTGAAAACCGGCCTGAAGAAAATGAATGACTGTCCGGGTTTGATCGGCGACCAGTCGGGCCAGTAGGTGTCTATCAGCGGAAAGTAGAACATATCCACTACCCGGCCGTGAAGGAATGAAGAATATCCACCGCCTTCGGGGAACATTATTGCCGGTGTATGCCAGCTCTCGCTGAATATCATTCCGTAAAAAGCACTGTCAATGAGGTTTCCTGCCGCACCGGCAATTATGGCGCTTACGGAGAGTATCAACCCAATACTGGCATTCTTTATGATTATGCTTCTGAGATACCAGGAGATTCCGACTATTGCCACCATCCTGAATATTGAGAGCGCCACTTTCCCTGTTTTTCCTCCCCACTCCATCCCGAAAGCCATGCCGTTGTTTTCAAGGAAATGGATCATGAACCAGTTACCCAGCACGGGTATCTCCTCGCCAATGACCATGTTGGTCTTAATAATGATCTTCAGGACCTGGTCAACAAGCAGGATTGAAAAAATCAGAAGCAGTGCTTTGTTTCTGGAGGACATCTGTTAACATTTAGCCGTAAAAATAGCAAAAAAACATCAGTCACCCCAGTGATCAGCAGATTGATGCTATTCAGGGCACCCGGACAAATCCGGGAATCAGTAATACAGGAATCTCTTGATCTTGAGGGTAGCTGTCTTCTGGAAGGGCTCGGGCTGATAGACAACCAGCTGGAGCTGGCTGTACCTGTTGACTTTGGAGTTTACATACCTGCGAAGTTCTTCGAGGTACTCATCAATCATCAGTTCGGCATGGTCGGTAAAGTCTTTCTTCATCTGCTGGTATTTAACCTGCAGCTCCTCTATATTGACATAGACCATTGCAACCAGTTTCCCCTTCTGCTGCACAACCAATGACTCAATCACATGACCGAAGTCGTTGATAACCGATTCGATCTCTTCAGGATAGATATTCTCGCCGCTTGACCCGACGATCATGTTCTTCAGTCTTCCCTTGATGCTCAGGTAATTTTGCCCGTCAATGAGGCCAAGATCGCCTGTACGGAACCAGCCGTCTGGTGTCAGCACTTCGGCTGACATGGCCGGCTCCTTGTAGTAACCCTTCATCACGTTGTCACCCCTGGCCCATACTTCACCTTCTCCGGTAACAGGGTCGGGATTGTTGATCTTGAGTGTCACTCCCTCCATGGCAGGGCCGGTAGATCCCAGCTTGCATGATCCCACTTTGGTCCCTGCCAGCAGGGGCGCAGTCTCTGTCAGTCCGTAGCCTATAGCATACGGAAATCCTGCGTCAAGCAGGAATTTTTCAACCGTAGGATTGAGTTTCGCCCCGCCGATGCCAAAGAACCTGAGTCTGCCACCGAAGGTCTTGTATATCTTTTTGCCCGCAATCTTATTGAGCAGCTTCCTTACAGGGGTCTTGTGATAAAGGAATGAAACAAACTTGTTCTTGCTGAAGGTTGGCACAATCTTGTTGAAATATATTTTCTCCATTATCAGTGGCACGGTAAGCATGGTGGTAGGTCTCACCTGCTCAAGCGCCGGCAGTAATACGGAGGGAACGGGTGCCTTCCGGAGATAATATATTGCAGCCCCGTTGAACAGCGGCAGGACCAGTCCCAGTGTTTGCTCATAAGTGTGTGAAAGTGGAAGGATGGATAGAAAGACATCGGTATCCACAACATGCTGTATAGTCATCACCTTTGTTGCGGTGAAACATATGTTTTTATGGGTTAACATTACCCCCTTCGACTTTCCAGTGGTTCCCGAGGTATAAATTATAACAGCCAGATCCTCTTCTGATACCCTGTATTCTCGCAGCGGTTTCAATTCAGGATTAAACCTTGCTCCCCTGTCGCCTGAGATGAGCGTAAAATCATCCGCTGTAATAACTGTCTCAAGGGTTTCAGATTTGAACCCGGCAACCTTTTGGTTGAGATTGGCAGATAAAAACAGAACCCTGGCGCCGGAATGAACCAGTACGTTTGCTACTTCCCCCGCTGAAAAGTCGGGAAGAATTGGAACCGCAACCGCCCCCATCGATGTAATTGCCAGGTAAACAACCCCCCAGTTTGGCATGCTGCCGCTGAGAATGGCCACCTTATCACCCGGCTGAACTGAATATTCTTCAAGCAGACGTATTACCGCGTCTGTTCTCTCTTTAAGCTGGTTATAAGTAATAACCTCTTCTCCCACAAAACCCATAGCCTTGTTCTCACCGTGCTTCCTGAAGCTCTCTCCGGCAAGGAATGGGATAGTCATCATCTGATTGTTATCCATTGGTTATTCTTCTAATAGGGTGCAAAGGTAAGCTTAAATTTATTTGTATGACATTGAACATCATAAATATCAGTGAGAAATCTCACCGTAAACAAAAATCCTGTTAATTAGTTTACTTTTGCGGATACTAATAAAATAATCAATGGCCTTAATCCGTGTAACAAAGGAGTTTCGTTTTGAGATGGCTCATGCGTTGTGGAATTATGACGGCCCCTGCCGTAATGTCCATGGGCACTCCTACATCCTGTATGTCACCTACGCCGGTGAACCGGTGAATGATCCCGAGAATTCGCGTAACGGTATGGTGATTGACTTTGGCGACATGAAGAAGATTGTACGTGAGCATGTTGTTGACAGGTTCGATCATGCCCTTATGATATCCTGTTTTGCGCCCGCAGAGTCGGTTGAAATCTACCGTAAGCATTTCGGCAACGTCATAGTCTCGCCCTACCAGCCCACCTGCGAGAACATTGTGGCTGACATTGCCGTCGTTTTAAGCGGCAATACCCCATCCGGAGTCCGGCTGCACAGTATAAAGCTATATGAAACGGCCACCGCTTTTGCCGAGTGGCATGCATCTGACAACCAGTGACAGTGACTGAGAACGATAAGAGGCTTTTTCTGCTGGATGCGTATGCTCTGATCTTCAGGTCATATTATGCATTTATCAAGAATCCGCGGGTGACATCAAAGGGGATGAATACCTCTGCGGTGTTTGGCTTTCTTCTCACCCTTGAAGATCTGCTTACCAGGCAGAAGCCGACACATATTGCCGTTGTCTTTGACCCTCCCGGTCCCACCTTCAGGAATGCGATGTACCCGGCCTACAAGGCCAACCGTGATGCTACTCCCGAGGATATTAAAATAGCCGTTCCCTACATTAAACGGCTCCTGGATGCCTATCGCATTCCCGTCATTGAGATAAATGGCTTTGAGGCTGATGATGTGATTGGAACCCTGGCGCGAAAAGCAGCAGAGGAGGGGTACACCGCATTCATGATGACACCAGACAAGGATTTTGCGCAGCTTGTAACCGACAGGGTGGTGATGTACAGGCCGGGACGGGGCGGCGGAGAGGCTGAGATATGGGGAGAGAAGGAGATTTTAAGGGAGTATGGAGTTGCACCCGGAAATATCACTGATCTGCTGGGACTGATGGGGGACTCTTCGGACAATATTCCCGGAGCTCCTGGAATAGGCCCAAAGACGGCCTGTAAACTCATCAGTGAGCATGGAAGCATCGAGACCCTCCTTGGCAAGACGTCAGAGCTGGCAGGCCGGCAGAAGGAGATTCTGGAACAAAACAGGGAGCAGATACTGCTTTCAAAGCGTCTGGCCACCATAGAACAGAATGTGCCGGTTGAATTCAGGCACACAGACCTTCATCGCAAGGAGATTGATGCGGATGCTCTTCGCCGGCTTTATGAGGAGCTCGAATTCCGGACCCTGGCATCGCGCCTTCCCTCTCCCGGAGGACGGCCGCAAACACCAGCCTCACCCTCCGGTGCTCCACCGCCTGCATATGCTACGGCGGCATCCGAAGCACAAGCACCAGCGTCTGTCTTACCTGACAGTGAGCATTTGCCTGCATCTGCCACACCGGCCGGCAAACCGCCAGAGCCGGAGTTTTTTGCCCCGTTACGACAGCCCTCCGCGGAGACACAGGGCAACCTCTTCGGGGAAAACGCTGAATCTGACGTAGCATCTCTGGCAAACATAAACACCACCCCGCATAATTATTCCATTGCCGAAACTCGCGAGCAGTCGGAGGCTCTGGCAGCAAAACTGTTAAGCCTCAGCGATTTCTGCTTTGATACCGAGACTACCTCCCTTGATCCTTTGAACACCCAGCTGGTGGCAGTAGCGTTCTCCTGGGAGAAGGGCTCAGGCACACTCCTCTGGATCCCTCCTGACAGGAGCATCGCCGATGATCTCCTCGAGCCATTACGGAATGTCTTCGAGAATCAGTCAATCAGAAAAACCGGGCAAAACCTGAAGTTCGACATACAGGTGCTTTCCGGCTACGGCATCACGGTGAAGGGCGCCCTGTTTGACACCATGATGGCCCACTACCTGCTTGAGCCGGACATGCGCCACAACATGGACCTTCTGGCTGCAAAATATCTCAGATATGAACCTGTTCACATAGAGGAGCTTATAGGTGAGCGCGGGCCCAGGCAGAGAAATATGCGCGATGTTGAGAAGGAACGGGTGAAAGAGTATTCTGTGGAGGACGCTGACGTGACATGGCAGCTCAGGGAAATCTTTGAACCGCTGTTGAAAAAGGAGGGACTGGCGAAGCTGGCTGAAGAGATAGAGATGCCCCTGATTAGCGTACTGGCAGCAATGGAGCGCGAGGGTATCAGGATAGACGAAAGTGTGCTTAAGAATTATGCCGTGATCCTTCGCGAAACGATCTTAAGGCTTGAGCAGGAGATCTATACACTTGCCGGGCAGGAGTTCAATATCTCCTCACCCAGGCAACTCGGGGACATCCTGTTTGTCAGGCTGCGTCTCGACGACAAAGCCCGGCTGACCAAGACCAGGCAATTCCGGACTGACGAGGAGGTGCTTCAACGTCTCACAGGCAAGCACCCGGTAATAGACAAAGTACTTGAATACCGGGGTCTTAAAAAACTGCTGTCTACCTATGTGGAAGCTCTGCCGGCACTTATGGATCCCAATACCGGCAGGATACACACGACATACAACCAGGCAGTTGCATCGACAGGCAGGCTCAGCTCCACCAACCCCAACCTGCAGAACATCCCTGTTCGTGACGCCGAGGGACGCGAGATCCGCAAGGCTTTTATACCCGGCAGCGGCAAGATCTTTATGAGTGCCGACTATTCGCAGATTGAACTGCGGCTGATGGCACATCTGAGCGGTGACAGTGACATGATTGCCGACTTTCTTTCAGGGCAGGATATCCATTCGGCCACTGCATCGAAGATTTTCGGAGTACCTGTCAGCGAGGTCACCAGGGAGATGCGTTCAAGGGCCAAAACTGCCAACTTCGGCATAATATACGGTATCTCGGCTTTTGGCTTATCAGAAAGGCTTACCATCGGCAGGAAAGAGGCAAAAGAGCTGATTGACGGCTATTTCAATTCCTACCCGGGCGTGAAGAGATACATGGATGAGAGCATCAACAGAGCGAGGGAATCAGGCTACGTCACAACGATGTTCGGACGCAGGCGCTATCTCCCGGATATCCATTCGAGAAACCAGGTGGTAAGAGGCAATGCTGAGCGCAACGCTATCAATGCACCACTGCAGGGAAGCGCCGCTGACATCATCAAGATAGCAATGGTAAGAATTGCTGACAGGCTTGAGAAGGAGCTTCCCGGAGCGAAGATGATTCTGCAGGTGCATGATGAACTAATCTTCGAGGTTGAGACTGACTTTGTTGAAAAGCTGAGGGAGATTGTTGTCAGGGAGATGAAGGGTGCGGCGGACCTTAAAGTGCCGCTTGAGGTTGATACCGGCACCGGAAAAAACTGGCTGGAGGCGCATTGATTATGAGTTCCACAGTGAAAGTACTCTATTTTGGGGCCGCCCTGGAGATGACCGGCAGGGCTGAAGAAGAGATCGGGGCCGGCGACACAGCTTCACTTCGCCGTGATATACTCGATCGGTATCCGGCAATGAAGGAACTCACCTTCAGGATGGCGGTGAACAGGGTTTTACTAAAGGAAGAGTCTCTCCTGAAAGAGAATGATATAATTGCAATACTGCCTCCGTTTGAAGGAGGATAACATCCTTAATTCTGAATATGAAAAACAGGTATCTTGTCGGGGGACCAATCACACCTCTGCTAATTTCCGAATTGTTTACCCTGGGCAATGATGATGCCGGTGCAGGCGCCGTGTCTGTATTCATCGGCAGGGTGCGCGATGATGAGGTCAACGGCCACAGGGTGACGGCAATAGAATATTCCGCTTACAGCGACATGGCAGGGAATGAGGTTGATGAGATCGTTAAGACGGTTAAGGCTGCGTTCAGCGATGTGCGCAAGGTCATCATCGTCCACTCCACCGGTGTTGTAAAAGCTGGTGAGACATCACTTTTCATCATGGTTACTGCGGGTCACCGTGATCATGCTACGCGGGCATGCCGCCATACCCTTGAGATGGTCAAGGAGCGGCTTCCTGTCTGGAAGAAAGAGATCTATTGACCTGCTGACAGCTCTGTCTTTAATAATTTTCTACGACGGTAGAACACATCAGTCTATTTATGCGATCACCGTACTGCGACGGGAGCCTCAGCAGTGTTATCTGTGCTCACCGTAATGCAGTGGGAGCCTTCAGAAGCGACTCGCGTCGTGTCCTGTCGCCGGCGATGCTCAATGCCTCTTTCACCTGGGTGTCACGTGAAAGCGAGTATTGCACCATTCCCGAATCATAAAAATATCTGCCGGCAAGCTCTGATTCTATCAGTTCTGCCACATCGGCACGGTAAGCCGTCATATCCCTTTCAAGGGTATGGCCAAGGCCTCCCTTAAGCTTTTCTATCGTCTCCATGTTATCAGAGTACAACTCCTCTTCCCTGGCAGCTGTGACAAGGTCATCGAGGAGCGTCTCGGAGTCAGTCCTGTAGGTGAAATTCTTCTCCTGGAGAAACGCTGCAAAGCGCTCAATATCACTATCCTTCAGTTTCAGGCTGTCAAGCACGGGAGGTTGGGGTGCCGACCAGTAGTACTCTGTGGCAAAATCAAAAATCATGTTCTGGACATATAGTTCGCTGGTGAACCGGTTGAGCATGTCAGAGGCCACGATCACATCTGGAATAATGCCGCCGCCATCCTTGACGGGTCTGCCGTTCTTTGTTGTGAATGTTTTGATGAGCGAATCAGGTATGTATCCCACGCTCCCGTCTTCATTGGGATGAGAGAAGTCTACCGCCTGTATGCACCGGCCGCTTGGGATGTAATATTTTGCAGTTGTGATTTTTACCTGCGCCTTGTAGCTCAGTGGCCGGGCTACCTGCACCAGGCCCTTGCCGTATGATCTTTCCCCTACTATTATTCCGCGGTCGAGGTCCTGAAGTGCCCCGGCCACTATCTCCGATGCTGAAGCCGATGCGCGGTTTATGAGAACAATAACAGCCATATCAGGTGCCACCGGGCTCTTTGTGGTGCGGAAGACGGCATCATACTGCCTTGCCCTGCCCTTTGTGCTTACAACCTCCTGCCCGGGCCTGACGAAGAGGTTCACTATCTCTACAGCCTCATTCACCAGGCCGCCGGGATTGCTTCTGAGGTCAAGAATGAGATCCTCGGCTCCCTGTTTCTCCTTAAGGTCGATGAGCGCTGCCCTTACTTCAGCTATGCAGTTCTGGGTAAAATTGGTGAAGCGGATATAGCCTGTATTGTTATCCACCATCCCGTAGTAGGGTACGGCAGATATGGAGATCCTTTCTCTCCTGAGCTTCTTCGAAAGTTCCTCACCGTTTCGCCTGATAATTATTTCCGCCTCAGTACCCGGCTCTCCCTTAAGCATGTCTGATGCCTTGTCAGAGGTGACACCCTTAAGCGAAACCCCGTCAATGCTGAGCATCAGATCGCCTGGCCTGATGCCGTTTTTATCTGCCGGGAAACCCTCATAGACATTGGTAACCAGGATGTAATCGCCTGATTTTCTGATCAGCGAACCGAACCCGCCATATTTGCCGGTGGTCATGAAATCCAGATCCTCAGTCTCATCTTCTGGATAGAATGAGGTGTAGGGGTCCAGGGTGGAGAGCATCCCGGCTATACTCTTGTTTACAAGCTTTTCGGGATCGATCTCATCGACATAGAAGGCATTGAGTTCTCTGATCAGAGATATGTAAATGTCAAGGTTCTTGGTGAGCTTGAAATCCTTGTTCTCCTGTCCGCCCATCAGGAATCCGAATGTAAGTATAGCCACGGCAATCAGTGCCGGCACAAGCAGTATCTTTTTTCTGTTTCCGCTTCTCATGAAATGAAATTTTCGCAAAGTTAATATTTAAGGCGTGTCAATCTTTCGATCACGTCATTTACCGCCTTCAGTGTCTCATCATAAGGCCTGATCAGAGTATCAATCCAGATTATTGCAAGCTCAAGACGCCTGCCGTTTCCCTCCATCGCGGTTTCGACAGGCTTCTTATTGATTCTCCAGGCCTCTCTGATCCTTCTGCGGATAAGGTTCCGGTCAACGGCTCTTTTAAAGTGCCTTTTAGGTACGGAGATAAGCAATCTTACGGGATGAAGTGACTCATCTGCCGGCATCACCCTGTATACAACCCTGAGAGGAGGCTGGTTGAATCCGCGGCCTCCGGAAAAGAGTTCACTGACGGCTTTAATACCGCAGAGTCTCTCACCCTTTGGGAATGATGCATCTTTCTGTCTCATTTATAATGAAAATGCACCGATCTGTCCGGTCCTCAATGCCTGATAGCGGACGGATTGATGCATTCCCTGTTCGCGTTATCTCAGTCGGATCTATTTGTTGTTCTTGTTAAAGTCCCGTATGAAGCAGTCAAGAGCCATTGTCATTGAAGGAGCCTTGGGGTTAGGAGCCTGTATGTCAAGCCTGTAACCCTCATTGGTAACGGCTTCTGCTGTCGTCGGACCGAAAGCGGCAATCTTGATCTCGCCCTGGGTGAATGACGGGAAGTTCTCTTTGAGAGACTTTATGCCGGAGGGACTGTAGAAGACCAGGATGTCATAATCAAGCTCCTGTGATTCAAAGCCTCTGCTAATGGTGCGGTACATGGTGCCGAGTATAAACTTTATATTGTTCCTTTTCAGCAGCTCGGGTATGTCAGACTTGTGCGGCTCTGACATGGGCACGAAGAAATTTTCATCCTTGTGCTTTGCAATCACATCAATGAGGTCTTCAAAGTTAGCCTTGCCGTGAAAGACTTTCCTCTTGCGGTAGACTATATACTTCTGCAGGTAAAATGCCAAATTTTCAGTGATGCAGAAATACTTCATCGTTTCGGGCACGGTAATGCGCATCTCGTCACAGATCCTGAAATAATGATCAATGGCTATTTTGGATGTAAATATAACGGCAGAAAAGTCGGGGAGATTGATCTTCTGCTGCCTGAAATCCTTTGCGGGTATACCCTCAACCTGGATAAACTGTCTGAAGTCGATTTTCAGATTGTATTTTTTAGCGAGCTCGAAATATGGTGATTTCGGATTGTTTGGCTCCGGCTGCGACACTAGTACCTTCCTTATCTTCAAAGCCATAAGTTTTAAGTTCAACCTCCTCTCTATACCCGGCATGATCAGAAGACACCGATTATCTTCAATATGACCAGTACGGGTAAGACTTCAAGGGCACAAAGGTACAAAATGAAATATAATATTGAAACATGCCGGTATTTAAATATGGAAATCAATCTTAATATTCTAATTATAAGGAATATAGCTGTAACAGCAAGCCCTGCAATAATGAATGCAAGAATATTATCAAGCGGCGCAAAAAGGATGATTCCGTTAAGTATGAACAGGACTATTGAGTTAGCGTACCAGGCGTTGTAGACGACATTCATATACTCACGGAAGAGGCTTTTCCATCCGGTTACTTCTGCCGCCATTATGCATGTCAGGTGTCTCAGCAACAATGCAGCCAGGAATGACCCGATGAGGAGTGCCGCCAGCTTCACGGAGCCTGAAGGGTCAGTACGACTGACAGAGTCAGACAGCAGAAGGGCTGATGCAGCAAAGAGTCCCACGTTCAGGACCGTGAAAATATTTCTCAGGAGGGAAGGCCAGCCAAACACTTCAGAGGTTCCCGGAGGCGCCAGCTCCGGGCGTCTGCGAAAGCCGATGGAGGAGAGTCCGGCCATCATGCTTTTCCTTCCGAACGACATCATTGCTGTCATTACCAGAAGTGAGAGCGCCAGAATAATGAAGCTGAAGTCAGTGTTCATCTTCTCCTGTGGCAGCGGCAGGCCATCAATTCGTTCGACGCCGGTTATATAATCGCTCCGCAGATCTCGCACATTAATCTCCTTTCCGGGAAGATGGACTTCAGAGGCACGTACCGGAATGATCCGGCCAATACTGAATTGCTCCTTTTGTGCCGGTGATGAGAGAGTATCAGCAGCAACAACGCTTAAGGTATCGCCCGGCCCGGTAATCATGATTTTATTCTAAAAATAGGCGGGCTGACCCGGGTACAGCTCAGCAAGAATATTGTTGGCCAGCCGTGAGGCTCCTATCCTGAAGTACTCTGGTGAGAGCCATTTTTCACCGAGCATGTTCCTGACTATGAAATAATATACCAGCGCATCATCAGGGGTAACAATACCTCCTGCGGACTTGAATCCGATCATGATGCCGGTCTCATTCCAGTAGTCGCGTATTGCACGACACATAACCCAGGCGGCTTCGGGGGTTGCCGACACCGGGATTTTTCCTGTAGAGGTCTTTATGAAGTCAGCCCCCGACTCCATTGCTACCACTGATGCCCGGTAAATGCTCCTTTCATCTTTCAACAGACCTGTCTCGAGGATCACCTTCAGGGTTGCTTCTCCGGCTGCCTGTCTTACAGCCTTCAGTTCTTCAATGACGGTGTCATAGTCTCCCTCAAGGAATGTTCCAACGGGAATGACGATATCTATTTCATCGGCTCCCATCCTGGCGGCCAGTTCTGTCTCCAGGATCTTAACCTCGAGGAATGTCTGAGAGGTTGGGAATGAGGCTGCCACCACTGCCAGTTTTACCCCGCAATTGTTCAGCTGCTCGCGGGCAACTGTCACAAAGTTAGGGAAGACGCACAGCGCCGCAACATTGCTGATATCACTGAAGCTGTAGCTGAATGATGCAGTCCTCTCTGCAAAGCTCTGTATAGTACCTGCACTGTCAGATGTGTTGAGGCTGGTGAGGTCAATAAAGGAGAAGATATCCTTCAGCAGAGGGGTGCGATCCACCGAGCCGGTCATCCGCCGAGCTTCGGTAATGCATTCTCCCATCTCCCCCGGGGAGTAGTCGTGATTTAACAGTTTCCTGTATAATTTGGTCATAATTAATGTTATGTATATACCAACAGACGTCCTTTGCCTGCCGGCAATTGCGGGTCAATTTAATTGTTTTTAATGAAACCCCCATGTTTCTATAAAATAAACACTGCAACCTATTTGCGCAGGCTTTTATTTCTTGCCAGGGAGGCAAAAATACCCGCAAAGCAGAGGATTGCGAATATCACAAAGGCGCTCTTCATTGCACCAAGTAGCTCCGGGTAGTTGGTGGGATCGATCTTTGCCTGTCCCATGTAAATGGCCAGGAGCATGAGGGCTATAGCCATGCTGAATGTCTGGCCTACGTTCCTCATTGTACCCAGCATGCCTGAGGCATTGCCGAGCTGCCGCTTCTCAACGGAGCTCATGATGGCGTTGGAGTTGGGCGACGAGAAGAGGGAGAAGCCAGCTCCCATAATTACCAGCACAACTACAACGAAGAGTATGGAGGTCTCTTTTGTCAGAAAGCAGAGCATGATCAGTCCCACCGATGTAATTGTCATTCCAATGGATGCCAGCACGCCCGGGTTGCGGGTGTCAGACAGCCTACCTGCGGCCGGGGAGATGAGAGCCATGGTCACCGGCCATGCCATAAGTACGAATCCGGCATCCCGGGGACCAAGCTCTTTGATATACTGGAGGAAGAGGCTCAGGAAGAACCCAATGGCGCTGGTGGCGGCATAATGGATCAGGGCCGCGAGGCTGGAAAAGGCGAAGACTCTGTTTCTTGATATCAGGGTTATGTCAAACAGAGGGTGTACCGTCGTCTTCTCTCTCAGGATGAACAGGGGCACAAGCGCCAGTCCTGCTGTGGTTATTACCCAACCGGCAACCGATGGCAGCTTTGAGAACCCGTATATCAGGGCCGCTATCGACATCCCGTAGATCACTGCGCCGGGCCAGTCAAAACTTTCTCCCCTGGCTTCAGCCCATTCACCCTTCATTCTCCTCCGTATCATGATCAGGCTGATGATGCCCATCGGGACAAGAAAGGCAAAGATACTCCTCCAGCCCAGGTAACGCGTCAGAAGTCCTCCAAGGAATGGCCCTGAGGCCAGTCCTGCATATACGGCAGTGACATTTATTCCCATTGCGCGTCCCCTCTCCCCGGCAGGAAATACAGATGTAAGGATGGCCATATTGGTGCCGAACATCATTGCACCGCCTGCTCCCTGCAGTATTCTGACGCCGATAAGCCATTTTATTCCTGGGGTGAATGTCAGCATGATCATTGTGAGCGTGAATATGACCAGACCGGCAGTGAATATTTTTTTTCGCCCGATAATATCTCCAGCCCTGCCTGCAGGGAGCAGCAGGATGGAGGTTGTGAGCATGTAACTGCTAACTATCCAGTTCAGGGTGACTGCATTAAGGCCCATCTCATCCCCGATGGAAGGCAGGGCAAGATTGATCGATGATCCCATAAAGGGAGTCAGAAACGATGCGAAGGCGGTGACCGTCAGTACAGACCTTTTCAGCTCTTTATCCATCATTCCCTGTTCCTGCTGTCTATCATAATCGTTACGGGACCGTCGTTCACGAGCTCAACATCCATCATTGCCCCGAACACGCCGGTACTTACAGTATGTTGCAGCAGCTCTTCCGTGCGGGCAATGAAATCCTCATACAGTGGTATCGCTTTCTCCGGCCTGGCGGCCCTTATGTATGACGGCCTGTTGCCTTTTTTGGTTGATGCGTGCAAGGTAAACTGGCTGACTATCATTATTTCTTTACCGGTCTCTGAGGCTGACAGGTTCATTACTCCGTTACTGTCGTCAAAAAGTCTCATGTTCACCACCTTCGCTGCCAGCCAGGCGGCATCGTCACTGTCGTCTGCCTCCTCAATGCCTGCGAAGACAAGAAGGCCCTTCCCGATTGATGAGCGTTTCTCCCCGTCAATGGTCACCGAGGCTCTTTTTACTCTTTGTACAACAACCCTCATTTGGCTTAACAGTGTGGCAAAAGTAGTAATTTATAACTATTTTTACGGCCTTCCTGCTGCCCATGGATATCGTTACACTAACAGGTATTGCCCTCGGTCTGTCGTTTGACAGCTTTGCCGTGTCACTCTCCTGCGGGGTCATTGAGTCCGGTATACGTTTCCGGAAAGCCATACGCGTTGCCATCATTCTTGCACTATTTCAGGGCGGGCTGACCGTACTGGGTTTTTTTCTTGGTTCAACGTTCAGCCAGTACATAGAAAAATATGATCACTGGGTGGCTTTCGGGCTGCTGACGATTCTTGGTGCCAGGATGGTCATAGAGGGTCTGAAGGCTGAGGAACAGAAGGAGCCGGTGGATTTCACGCGGTGGACGGTATTGCTGACTATCGCCATTGGCACCAGCATTGATGCCTTTGCCGTGGGCATCAGTTTTGCCTTCCTGAAGGTTCAGATATGGCTTGCCGGACTTATAATAGGCACCGTCACCTTCCTGGCATCAATGACAGCCATACGCATCGGGAAATCAGCAGGCAGCAGGCTGGGATCAAGAGTCGAGATCCTCGGTGGCCTTATACTTGCAGCAATAGGAGCAAGGATACTGATAGGACATCTCACTGCGGCAGCGTGAGAGATACTTAAAAGGGGATCATGTACCGCTCCCGTTTCCTGAAGACGGCCATATCACGGTACCCTGCCTGCCTCAGGAGATCATAAGCCTCATCGAAATACTGTCCGATACGTTCCGGGAAATGAGCGTCGGAGTTAACGCATACAGGCACGCCGTGTTCTGCAAACAGCGCCAGGTATTTCCGGTCAGGGTAAAAATCGTTCAGAGGCTTGTTGCGGCCATTTGTGTTCAGCTCGAAGGCGACGTCATGGATCTCAAGGGCGGATGCCATCATGCTGTACAGATGGGTTATGTCACCTTTTGGCATGTAACGGTGGATCCTCACCAGGTCTGGGTGACCGATGATATCGAAGAATCCTGTGGCTGCAGCCTCGCATACAAGGTTGAAGTAGTTTTCGTAGATCTTGTCTATATCCTTCCCGATATAAAACTCCGGGCCGAGGTCAACAGTCTCTTCTCCCAGGTAATGGACTGACCCGATTATATAGTCAAATGGGAAGGAGTTGATGAGCCTCTCCGTCTCCTTCTCCATTCCAGGCAGGTAATCAACCTCGATGCCCATCCGCACGGCTATCTCCGGATGCTCTCCTCCCAGCCTCATGATATGTTTGGCATATTCAGGAAGCCTGTCATGATCCATGCACCACTTAAGGTGTTCACCGGACGGATTCAGATGATCGGAAAAGCCTATCTCGCGCAGGCCCCTTGCCACCGCAGCCTCTATGCAAGCCTCCGGTCCCACCCGGCCGTCGCTGTAAGTGGTGTGTATATGATAATCAGTTCCGTAATCCATTCTCTTTTCCTCCATGAGCAGAAGTTTGTCAAAATTAGAAAAGGTGAACGAATATATCTTCAGATTGTTCTAAATTTGCATAATCCATGGCTTTCGTGATACAACAACTGAAGAAGAAATGCAGCTGTCTCTCATGTGAACTGAGAAACCTCACCTTTTCCACACTGGAAGGAGAGGACATAGAGCGCGTATGCGCATCCAGGGAAGAGATTCCCTACTCAAAGGGTGAGCTTATACACAGGGAGGGTGACAGGATACACGATTTCAAATACCTTAAGAACGGGCTGGTGAAGCTTTACAAGGTCACTGAGAGCGGTGAGGAACAGATCATCACCATCACCAGGCCATTCGAATTCGTCAGTAATACCAACGTCTTCTATGAGGAGAACTACAGGTATTCTCTCTCGGCGCTTGAAGATTCTGTAGTCTGCTGTATCCACATTGACCTCATAAAGGAGCTGATCCTTAGGAATGGCAAGTTTGCCATGAACCTGCTCACCATTCTTTCGCGCACATCCGAAAACATAATTTCACTGGGTCTGGAAATACGCAAAAGGAACCTGGCCGGCCGGATAGCCTATGTGTTACTTTATTTTTCCGGGGAGATATATCACTCAAGGATATTTGACCTTCCTGTCTCCCGGAAGGAGATAGCCGACCTGATCAGCATGAGTTCGGCAAACGTCATTCGCACCTTCTCGGAGTTCCGGCGTGACGGTATCATCAAAACCAACGGCCGTACGATAGAGATATCGGATATGAGCAAGCTGGAGGTGATCTCCAAAAGAGGCTGATTGTACCCGCAACATCGCCGGTCGTGGAGGCGGGCAGGAATACTTGAACCAAAGGCGTTTATTGCAGGCAGTCTCTCAGGGCAGAGGCTATATCTGCGAATTTGAATCCAAACCCTGAATTAACAAGCCGTCCGGAGGAGATCCTGCTGCCCCCGGTAAGTACTACGGACATTTCTCCAAGTATGGCCTTAAGCAGCCCCGCGGGCACATGAGGCAGGAACACCGGCAGCCGCTTCTGCCTGGCCACCTCGCGCATGAGCATGTCATGCGTGATATGATCCGGAGCTGCGGCGTTATATGGTCCGGCCATGACGCTGTCAGTGACTGCCCGGAGATAGATACGGCAGAGGTCATCAATATGAATCCATGGTAAATACTGGCTGCCCGGACCAAACCTTACAATCAGTCCTGCAGCTGCCGGGAAAGTCATCTTTGACAGCGCCGATGCCCGGGAGGCCAGCACCACGGCTGTCCTTATCTTTACCACCCTGATTCCGGCTTCAGCAAACGGCTCTGCGGCAGCCTCCCAGAGGCGGCATGTCTCACCCAGGAAATCATCTGCGGGCGGATCACTTTCGGAATAGATTTTTTGAGTTATCTGCGAGCCGTAAATATTCACGCCTGAGGCGGTGATAAATACTGAAGGCATGATCCCCCGGCCTGCCGAGACGTGGTAAAGCAGATCAGCCGTTACCGTACGGCTGCTGATGATCTTGCTTTTCCGGTCATTGTTCCACCGCTTTTCTCCAATGTTAGCTCCTGCGAGGTGAATTAGCGCGTCTCCTTCCATTATGGCCTCACTGTCACAGTATCCGTTCTGCGGATCCCAACGGTACGATTTGTATTTCCCTCCCGGCCTGACAGCACGGGTGAGGTGCACCACCTCAAACCCCTCTCCGGCAAGTAGTTCACTCAGGTGTGATCCTATCAGACCTGTTCCCCCGGTTATTACCACTCTTTTCATTTTTGGCTAAGCAGTTCAATTATTTCAATGGCATCGGATATACACTTTTCACAAACCTTTTCGGTGAGTCCCTTATGGTCTATATTTCTTCTTCCTTCGAAGGAGTTGAGATTCTCCCCCAGCAATTCTGAGCAGAGATCGCTTCCGTTTCTGGCAACGAATATCCTGTTGAACTCTCTCACTTTATCATATACCCTGACTTTGTCTTCCTCTCCGGGCAGCCCCTCTTTCCCATACGCCAGTCCTAACCAGATATATGCACCGGTTACCGCTCCGCATGTCTTTTGCATCCTCCCCATCCCGCCACCGAAGGCAGCCGCTGTCCTGGACGCATCTGCATTCTCACCGGCACAGGCCATCAGCACTGACTGCGAGCAGCTGTATCCGTTGCGGAAATGGCTGATTGCCTTCTCTTTTGTATTCATTAACTTTTTCCTCAAAATTATTAAAAAATTAAAGCGGAGCAGGATTACCTTTTTGATATGATTTTGAAATGTTCTACTTTTACCGCCTGCATTCAAAATTTATTAAACAACGCAAGGTAAAATGGTAAACCAGAAGAAAATCAAAGGAGTGATTGGTATCCTGACTGGCGGAGGTGATGTCCCGGGACTTAACCCTGCAATCAGGGCGGTGACCATCAGGGCTAACAGGGAAGGATATAAGGTGATAGGGCTTCGCCGGGGATGGGGAGGGATCGTCGAGATAATAAGAGATCCCAAGGCAGATAACAGCAACTGTTTCATTGTACTGACTGATGACATCGTTAACAAGTCAGGAAGAACCGGTGGGACATATCTTCATACCTCGCGCACAAGGCCGAGCCACGTGGCAAAAAACGCAGTTCCTGATCATCTGAAGGATACTTACAAGGATGAGGTCAATGACCTTACACCCGAGGTTCTCAAGAATCTGGAGTGGCTCGGCATCGATTTTCTTATCCCCATCGGGGGTGATGACACGCTGAGCTACGGAGTACATCTGTACAAGCAGGGTGTAAAGGTGGTTGCCATACCCAAGACTATGGATAACGACGTTCCCGGAACGGATTATTGCATTGGTTTCAGCACCTGTGTCACACGCACCATTCAGATGACAAACACCCTCCGTACCTCGGCAGGGTCACACGAACGCATCATGGTCCTTGAGGTTTTCGGCAGGTATGCCGGATTCACTGCGATGCTCCCGACCATGGCCGGCGCTGCAAACCGCTGCGTAATTCCTGAGTATAAGTTCGATATCGAACAGCTGACGAGGCTTCTTGTTGAGGATCGTAACTCCAACCCGAGCAAATATTCAATAGTGCTTGTATCCGAAGGCGCGCTGTACAAAGGCGGTGACATGGTCTTCCAGGACAGCGAGCGTGACGCATACGGACATGCAAAACTGGGCGGCATCGGCGATCTTGTATCTGCTGAGATCAAGGAGCTAACGCCAAAATTCAACAACGGGAAAACAATCAACATCATTAACCAGAAGCTCGGCTATATGGTCAGAGGCGGTGACCCTGATGCTGTAGACTCCATCGTTCCGATGGCATTCGGCAACCTGGCCCTTGACCTGATCATGAAGGGTATTCACGGCAGGGTTGTGGTGCTCAAGAACGGTCGCTATGACAACGTTCCCATAGACGTGGTAACCTCATCCAAAAAGGTGGTGAGGGTGTCAGAGTATTACAATGTCGAAAGGCTTAGGCCTTACTATTCAAACTTTGAGATGAAACCTTTCTTCCTGATGGCATCAGAGTATTGAAAAGCCTATTTGCAGATAGTAAAACAGGTGATGCCATGTCTTCCATGGCATCACTTTTTTTATTTTTGCCACAAATCTGAGGAGGTTGAGACACGGTATTGTCATAAAGTCGACCGGGAGCCGGTACAGGGTTATTGATGATGACGGGAACATCTATGCGTGTGTCCTAAAAGGCATATTCAGGGTCAGTGGCGCCCGTACCACAAATCCTGTAGCCGTTGGTGACAATGTGACCTTTGACGAGTCCGAATCACTTATAACCGCTCTCCTGCCTAGAAGAAACTACATCATCCGCAAGGCATCTAATCTCTCGAGAGAATCGCAGATAATCGCTGCAAATATTGACCAGGCCTTCCTGATGATATCGATAAAGATGCCTTCAACCCCGGTGGAGTTTATTGACCGTTTTCTTGCTACAGCTGAAGCATACCGCGTACCGGCAACGATTATCATAAACAAGGCTGACCTTTACGGAACAGAGGAAATAGCCACAGCATTGAAGATCAGTGAGGTTTACCGGAAGATAGGTTATCCGGTATTCATTATCTCTGTCACGGAAGATGAAAACATTGACCAGATAGCAGTGGCTATGAAGGATAAGACCACCCTTGTCTCGGGCAACTCAGGCGTGGGCAAAAGTACATTGCTCAACAGGCTGAACCCCTCCCTCGCACTGCGTACCGGTTCAATATCCGAATACCATGAACAGGGCCGGCACGTCACCACCTTCCCGGAGATGCATCCCCTTCCCGGAGGGGGTTATGTAATTGATACTCCGGGAATACGGGGTTTCGGCGTTATTGACTTTGACCGTAACGAGATCTACCATTTCTTTCCTGAGATATTCCGAATGGCAGCCGGCTGCCGGTTTTACAACTGCCTGCACATGAATGAGCCCGGGTGTGCAGTGCGTGATGCCGTGGCCGGCAACGCAATTGAACCGTGGAGATATAAAAGCTACGCAAGTATGATGCTGGAGGACAATGATAAGTACAGATGAACGTTATCCTAAGGGAATGAACCATTTTGAATGAAAAAGATCACTCTTGCTGCATATAGCGCTTTCCTTCTCCTGATGCTGGTCACGGTCCTGTTTTACGTCAGCCTCTACAGGAATCAGATAGAATATTCAAACAAGATACTTGACAGGCAGGTAATGATTGTCGGTTCCGATATCGACAACACCAGCATGTATATCCTGAGTGACCTTAATGAGATCGATTTTTCCGACGATATTCCGTTGTTCTTCACTGATCCGGCTGTCAATGAGCGTGCCAGGGAGAAGATGAAGCTATATTATTCCAGGTATGAGGATCTCGTCGTGGGACTGATGCTTTACACCACGACCGGTGATGTCTATACCCTTTTCAAGGATGAGGAGCGCAATTCCTGGCTTGACGGTTCATACAGGGCCCAGACGGTACCGCGTATCTTCACTGTGGAGCAGCTGGAGAACGAACGCGGCAAATACAAGTATTACCTTCCTGTTCTCAGCAACGGACAGGTGCTTGGTAACCTGGTGATCACACTCGACTTCAGCCGGTATTTTTCAAGGATTTTTGCAAAGTATAATCTCGAGCAGTACCAGTGGCAGTGGGTGGTAAATGATACCGGCACTATCATCTACGATAATCATGGCGGTGAAGTAACTTACAGCGAGATGAAAAAGCTGACCGATGCCCTTGATCAGGGTATTTCAGGGAGGCTTGCCCACGGGATGGAGGCTAACGGTTCCGGCAACGAAATACTCTCGTCGTTTTACCCGGTGAACATTGTAGGACTTGATTTCGGGCTGGTTTTCTCCGCGCCTACCGATTTTTTCCAGAAATACATTGTAAGAAATTCACTTATACTGGGCTTTCTGACAATGCTCACGCTTCTTTTCATAATCTTCCTTTTCCGGTTTTTAGTTCGAAAACAGGCCGCGCAGCTCAGGGTGACACGCGACTCGGAGAAGACTTTGATCTCAATTATTGACCAGATGCCGGTGGGGTTCATCATTTACAACTCCGGCAGAGAGATCATCAGGGCGAACAGGCAGGCAGCCTCCCTCTTCTCTTATGAAAATGAAAAGGAGATGACCGGGAAGCTTGTGCCTGACTTGTCGCGCAATGATTATGACAGTGATCAGCCCGGCCGGTATAGCCAGGGAAGAATAATAAGACTTCCCGGAACTGATGGTGACAGGATAGTCTTCCTCAACAGCATACCGGTGAAGTACAGGGGTGACGACTGCACCCTCGAGGTGCTCATTGACGTCACCTCCCTCGAATCAGCCCGCCGGCAGGAGGCAGACGCAAATATCGCCAAGTCCGAACTGCTGGCCCGCATGAGCTTTGAGATAAGAACCCCCCTTAACGGTATCCTGGGAATGACCGAGATGCTTAACAGGTCAGATCTGCCTGAAGAATCAAAAGAGGTGGCCCGGCTGCTCAGACGGTCAGCTGACCTGCTTCTGACGATCATCAATGATATATTCGATGTCTCAAAAATGGAGACCGGAAAGATGATCCTCGACGAAATACCATTCAGGCTACGGGAGGAGGTAGCCTATTGCTTTAACCTCGTCAAACGGCAGAATCCTGAGTCGCTCATCAAGTTTGTTTCATTGGTAGATCAGGCGGTGCCTGAGAACCTGATAGGCGATCCTTACCGGCTGCGGCAGGTGATCAGCAATCTCCTGAATAACTCCCTCGCCGGTACGCAGAAGGGGGAGATCAGGATGGAATGCCGCGTCAGAAAATCGACCGGTAACCAGTTCACCCTGGAATTCACGGTGACCGATACCGGCAATAACTACACGAAGGCAGAGATCAGGAAGTTGTTCGGAGACTATATTACCAGCCTTAGCGAACGGTCGGAGTGGGCAGAGGACCTGAAGCTTGGACCTGTGCTTGCCAGGCAGCTCACTGAGCTTATGGGAGGCGAACTCACGGCAGAAAGTCCTGCAGGAAGAGACTCTGCCGGCCAGGAGAGAGGACTGAAGGTCACTTTCACCATCAACGTCCACCTCAATGAAAAGATAGTCAAGAAGCTGGATCTCAACCGCTACGGCGAGCTGTCCGAAATACGCACTCTCGCCATAACGGGTACACAGGGGCGTGATGACGATTTCCTAAGTGTTGTTCACCGTTTGGGCCTGCCGGTTTCAGTGACAAGCTTCCAGAAGCATACCATCTCACAGATCAAAACCAGCCTGCAGAGCGAACAGGAACGGTATATTCTTCTCATCATCTTTGACGAACCTGAGACTGACGGGTTTGAGGTGGCGAAGGCGATGATGGATGCCGGGCTGACAGGCGAACATATCATACTGATGTTCACCTCGAAGGATCCCAGGGGTCACTATGCAAGATGTGTCGACCTCGGTGTTGACCATCTTCTCGTCAAGCCCTTTGCAAGTGAGGATCTGCTTCACGTTCTCCGGGATCATTTCCCTGCGCTGAGTAACCAATCCGGTCGATTGTCAGCCGACAAATCCGAACTGCCTGTCATCCTCGTTGTTGATGACAACTACCTTAACAGAAAGGTAGTTGGCTCCCTTCTCAAGGTTTTGGGAGTTACGGCCGAATACGCCGCCAGCGCTGCAGAGGCTATCGACATGGTCATGGAGAAACCATATGACCTGATTCTCATGGACCTTATAATGCCTGAAACAGACGGTTTTGAAGCTGCACGCATCATCCTTGAACATGACAGCTCCACCTTGATAGTCGCACTTTCAGCTGACACCATGCCCGAGACCAGGGTAAAAGTAGAAAAGACAGGAATGAAGGAACTGCTTTCGAAACCTGTGACTGTTGAGGACCTGAGAAGGGTGATAGACAGGTATCACAAGCAGAAATAGGAGATGACGCTGAATCTCAGGAAACTTTCTGTCGTTGAATTTCTAAGCCTGAGGCATAGCATACCCCTGGTTGATGCCAGGTCCCCGGGTGAATATGCATACGGTCACATCCCGTGCGCGGTCAATATCCCGCTCTTTGATGACGCTCAGAGGGCCGAGGTGGGAACGCTTTACAAGAAGGAGGGTTCTGAAAAGGCAGTCTTACGCGGTATCAATCTCGCAGCTCCGCAGATGTCGGCTAAGCTGGCCATGGCCCTTGATCTGGCGGCGGATAAACAACTGCTGGTTCACTGCTGGAGAGGCGGAATGCGGTCAGAGGCAATGGCATGGCTGTTTTCTGCCGGCGGCATAGCAGCGACGATCCTCGAGGGCGGATACAAGGCATACAGGAATCACATCCTTGAAGATCTGGGCAGGGAACGGAGGTTCATAATCCTGGGGGGCCTGACGGGAAGCGGCAAGACGGGGATACTGAAACATATCATGTCGGCAGGTGATCCGGTCACTGACCTTGAGGGACTGGCCTCGCACAGGGGATCAGCCTTTGGCGCACTGGGACAGCCGCCCCAGCCTTCTTCGGAACACTTTGCGAATCTGCTTTACGACGACCTGAACCAGAAACTGGCTGACACCAGAATATGGCTTGAGGACGAAAGCCGTAACATAGGCACGGTGTTCATGCCAGACAATTTCTTTGAGCAGATGCGAAAAGCGCCGGTGATAGCCCTGATGATGAGTATAGAAACCCGTATGCCCCGTCTGTTGAATGAATACACATCATTTCCTGTAAGTCAGCTGGAGGCCTCGGTGATGAGGATCTCCAAACGGCTGGGCGGAGACAAAACCCGCGAGGCACTGGAGGCACTGCAGAGAGGTGATTACCCGACAGCTATAAAGATCACGCTTGAATACTACGATAAGTCTTACTATTACGGTCTCTCGAAACGGACTGCCGGACAGGTGATTTTTGTGAAGACAGAGACTGATGATGTGGCTGTTAATGCGGCGAAGGTGAAAGAGGCAGCCGGCAGTATCTTGTAAAAAACTGCGTTAACCTTTTTTCAGTGACGAAGCGTCAACCCACAGGAATACCCTGTCTGCCCGTCTCACTGTGTGCGGAATCTGCACGGAACAAAGCTCTCCCTTCTGTGCCTTTTCAACCTCATTGGCAGAGGCATCCCTCAGTGCAGTGACCGTATGATCAACTGACCCGGTGGTGGGGCCGGAGAAGATCAGGTCATCCCCAACGTTCAGGTCGCCCGTCTCCAGTTTTATCTCAGCCACCATCAGCCTGCTGAAGAAATTGGTGACCCTGCCCAGGTATATCTTTCTTTTTGTGGCCGCGGAGCCATAGGTAGTGCTCCATTCACCCAGCTTCTGTCCCAGGTAATACCCGTCCCAGAAGCCCCTGTTGAATACTGTCTCAAGGCGTCTCATCCACCCTTCGATCTTCTCCGGTCCGAAGGTGCCGTCTGCCACTGCCGCGGCCGCTTCGCTGTAGCATGCCGTGACCGTGCTCACATATTCGGCCGGCCTGGCCCTTCCCTCTATCTTCAGAACCCTTGCGCCGGCATCAATTATCTGGTCGAGGAACCTGATGGTGCAGAGGTCCTTTGGCGACATAATAAATTGATTATCAATACCAAGCTCATAGCCGGACTCATTGTCTGTGACCGTATATCCTCTCCGGCAAGTCTGGTAACAGTTGCCCCTGTTGGCGGAAGCGTTGTATTCGTGCAGGCTGAGATAACATTTTCCGGAGATGGCCATGCAGAGAGCGCCGTGAACGAACATCTCGAGCCTGATCAGTTCTCCGCCCGGTCCGCGGATCTCTTCTCCTACGATGGAATCATATATTTTTTTGACCTGCTCCAGGTTAAGCTCACGCGACAGTACTGCCACCTCGGCCCACTGTGAATAGAACTTCAGTGATCCGGCATTGGATATATTCAACTGGGTTGAGAGGTGTACAGCAAGGCCTGCCTCTCTGGCGGCCATGATGGCAGCCTGGTCAGTGGCTATCACCGCTGTCACCCCGGCGCTTACTGCGGCAGCAAGTATCTTCCGCATCTCATCGGCCTCATCATCAAACATTACGATGTTCAGGGTGAGGTAGCTTTTCAGTTCGTTTTCCCTGCAGAGGGCAACTATTGAGGGCATGTCATCAGCCGTGAAGTTATCTGAAGAGCGTGCCCGCATGTTCAGGCTCCCTACTCCGAAATAGACTGAATCAGCTCCTCCCCGGATAGCTGCGCGGAGCGACTCCCAGGAGCCTGCGGGAGCCATTATCTCTATGTCGCTTCTCTTCATTGCGGCCGTTGCCAGCAGGTCTCTTATTTCTTCAGTATGATACGCATGCAGCTTCCCAGACCCGGTTCCGAGCGCAGAACGAATATCCGTCCCTTATGATACTCTTCTATGATTCTCTTTGAAAGTGAGAGCCCCAGCCCCCATCCGCGTTCCCGTGTTGTATAGCCGGGTTTGAAGATCGTCTTGAAATCCTTTCTCGGGATACCCTTGCCCGTGTCATCCACATCAATGAATGCCTCTCTGATGGTCTCAGAGAGCCTTACTATAATCTTGCCGCTGCCCTTCATAGCGTCAGCGGAGTTTTTGACAAGGTTCTCGATGACCCAGCCGAGGAGAACAGGATTGAAGGGCACGGCGGTGCATCTGGTGGTCTCGTTCAGCACACTCAGCTCCACGGTTGAGGCTATCCTTTTCCTGAGGTAAGCGGCGGTCATCTCCGCCAGGGCAGGGAGGTTTTCAGGATGAAGTTTCGGCTTTGACCCTATAAGCGAGAATCTTTCAGTAACCCTCATAAGCCTGTCGACATCAGCCGGCAACTCCTCGGCTATATCGGTGCCGGGGTACCTGCTGCAGATGATCTCGCTCCATGCTGAGAGTGATGAGGTGGGGGTGCCCAACTGATGGGCTGTCTCACGGGAGAGCCCCACCCAAACCTGGTTTTGCTCGGCCATGCGTGAGGAGCTGAAGGCCACATAGGCCACGGCTATGAAGAGTAAGATCACCGCTAGCTGCACATAGGGATATATCCTCAGCTGCCTCAGGAGAGAGCTCTCGCGGAAGTAGAGATAATTAAAAACGCCATCAGCAAGCTCTATGGAGATTGGTTCGTTTCTCTTCCGCATCCTCTCAAGCTCCCTGCGGAGCGATGCATTGTCAGAGGCAACGCCTGACGGGATATTACGGTGTGATATTATTTTTTCATCATTGTCAATGAGGATTACGGGAACGGTGGTGTTGTCCTCGATGATGCTGAAGAGGAACTCAAAATCGTCCGAGGTAACAAGCCTCCTGGTAGCCTCGGCCCACTGTTCAGCCTTTTTTCTCTCCTCTTCCTTTAACCTGGAGACAAGGTCATGTGTATAGATGAGTGACCCGAGGCCGATGACAACCGCGAAAATAAGAAGCAAAACCTTCCATAACAGTCTCTTACGGTATATATTCATGGATCACTTTTTCTTTTTCAGGAGGATTTTGATCGGGCTCTCCGTCACCTCCTCCTGCTTCTCAGCGGCAGCGGCAGGCTGCTCTTTCCCCTCCTCCCAGGTGATGTTGAACTTTGGCTTGCTTTCAGCCGGCTTTACCTTCACGGTGTCTGCCTGGTACCATCCGTATTCTTCGTTGAGAATGCCCTTCAGCGTCTGCTTTTCCAGTGCAATGTCAGTCTTAATGTTGTCCTGTGCCTGCCCGAAGTCATAACCTACATCGGTCTTCCCGTCAACGCAGACTATCTTCAGGGGTATGGTAGCCTTGCCGCTGCCGTCAACCCGTACCTGGCCGAATGAGCTGACATTACGGTTTCTCTCTCTCGCTTTGCGGCTCATCACCTCCGAAAGAAGCAGGCGAACATGGTACGAATAATCATTGTTGAAACTGTGGGTTCCGTAAACGGTGAAGTTGACAGCGGTAGAGTTGATGAGCATCTTGGGGATCGAAACGTTCCCGTTGTTGATGAAGAGGTCATTCTCGAGCCGTGAGAAATTAATGTTCTTAAGCTCGTCCATATCAAGGTATGACGAGAGGCTTTCTGCCGGTCCGAAGTCCGTCAGCCTTCCTTCCGTGATCAGCAGGTGAGCCTCTGCAACCAGCGCCTTTTGTGCGATCCTGTAGCTGGCGTCAAGCGGTGAGAGCATCGTCAGCGTGCCTGTCAGGGCGCCCTGTAGGTTGTCGCTCACGATGAAATCCTGCCCGAAGTTTTTGAAGGAGATGAATGCCTTGTTTATGTCGATATCCGTTACACGAAGCTCTGTCCGGGTGATGTACCCGCCCTCCTTCTGTTTGCCTATCATGAATTCGCCGGCAAGGAGGCCGTCAAGACCATGTGCCCTGATATCGTGAAAGGTGATCACAAAGGGCTTATAGTCGATGGCAGTGTTCAGTTCGGTAGCCATGAAGTCATTGAATATGAGGCTGTCAGCCCTCAGGTTCACATCGGCTCTGACATCTGCAGGGAAGATGTTCATCTGCCTCCCTCCGCCGGAGGTGGTATCGCTTTTCCTGTCAGTGAACATGGCAGTTACAAACCGGTCAGCATGAATATCACCTGTGATCTCAAGGATCTCCGGTCTTCCGGCCACCCACGGAGTAAAGTTCTTCATCAGGGCGTCAATTGTAAAATGCTGCTCCCTGAAGGTGAATGAGAGACTGTCAGCAACCAGGTCATTGGCAATTGCAAGCATGCCGTTCATATCTGACACTGCCAGCCCGCGGTCAGCAATGGCAGCACCAAACTCATTGAATACGAGTGATATGTTGGGGTTCAGCATGGGCAGTCCGGCAATCATCCCGGTGTTGTCGGGAATAGTACCGGAAAGCCTTATACTTCCCTTTATAGATCCCTTCTGATCATGGATATAACCTGACTTTATGATCCTGTTCAGGTCGTTGAAGTCGAGGTCACCGTCAAGTGCAAGGTTAATGTGAGGCTTGGTGAGGTTGTTAATCATGAAAGAGCCCTTAACGGATGCCGATCCGTAGGTGGCTGTAAGGTCGTCAACCGTGCAGTGGAAGGTCTCGGCTGAATTGAGCTCCCCGTTGGTCATGCCTCCCCGGAACTCCAGGTTGTTGACCCTGAACCCGGTGGCATTATGACTCATCTTCCCTCCTGTAAGGTCGTAGTTCACATCGATGTGAGGTTTACCGGCCTCTCCGTAGGGGCCTGTAATTTTACACCTCAGATCAACAATTCCGGAGGGTGTCATGGAGCCTGTGAAGGACCTCCATTTTTCCGGCAGGAGTGAGGCTACGGATGCTATGTTTATCTTTTTACCGGCAACAGAGAGGTCAATGGTGGAGGAAGAGTAATTGACATTACCGTCAATGTCGAATTTAAGATCTGCAATCTCCAGCAATCCCTTTGCCACTGTGAGGGAGCTGGCCGATTTGCGCAGTTTGACTCCGGCACTGACAGGTATGGCTCTGAAGGCCATACTTTTAATATTGACCGAATCGATCATCGCAGTGACGGCAGTATTCAGATAGATACCCGTCCGGAAAATCTCACCGCCAAGCACAGCTTCACTGAGACTTCCGGCTATCCTCATTCCGGCGCTCCTGTCATTCCAGACGGCCCTGATGTTGACGGCGCTGATATTTTTCAGCCTGACATTCTTCCCATCCTTCGTTTGCTTTGCGAAGACCTCGTAGTTAATGCCACCCCGTTTGTCGGTGAGCAGTGTCACCTCTCCGTCCCTGGCAGTGATTGAGCGGATTGCCACGGTTCCGGTAAGCAGTGAGGGCACAGACACCGTCAGCGATAACGATGAGACATATAGAAGGGTATCATTATTCTCGCCCCCAAACTGTGTCCGGTCGTAATAAGGCGACGGCTCAACGAGCAGGTCGCTGAACTTTACGGTGATATTGGGGAATGACTCGAAGATGGTTACACGCAGATTGCTGTATGATATCCTGGTGTTGACGCTCTCATTGACCTTTGCCGTCAGTGCTGTGGTGATCTTTTCCTGCCTGAGGGTGGCATAGATGCCAAGTAATAGAACCACCAGCAGCAACAGGCCGCCCGCAATAAGCGTAATTTTTTTCACCCATCCCATTGACCTGGCGCCGGAGCTTTTTATTTCTTTTTTCTCTTAAGCAGGAAGGAGAGGTCGCTGCCCGGAGATACCTCCAGCGGTTCGTTCCCGTATCTGAAGATACGCGCGTTCCGGGGTCCTATGAGTGTGAGTCTGTCTCCCTCCAGAAGAAACATTGTGCCCTCACGCAGTCCGGCAACATAGATATCCCTGTTGACCTCAATGAATTCCTGTATCCGTTGTTCACGGGTCTCGCCGGCATGTCCTGCCGGGTTGGCGTCGAGGTAGTGGGGATTGATCTGGAACGGGATAATCCCAAAAGCCCTGAATGACGACGGTGCAGTGACAGGCATGTCATTGGTAGTCATGAGGGTTGGGCAGGTGACGTTTGATCCGGCGCTCCATCCGATATATGGGGTTCCTGAAAGAACCTTCTTCCTGACCGGTTCTATCAGCCTGTTCTCCCTCAGGCACTTGAGGAGCATCCAGGTGTTCCCGCCACCGATAACTATCGCCGGGGCATCCATTATTGCTTTCACGGGATCCTTAAAGCGGTGGATAGACACCACATCATGCCCTACTTCGGTAAAGCGGGTTCTTACTTTTTCCTCGTAATCATCATATGAAAATGTGACGGCAGCATACGGAATGAACAGTGCCTTGACCTTTTTGGTGCCCAGGAACTCCCTGATATTGTTCTTCGGGTAATCAAGATATGCCTCGCCGGCATTGGTTGAATTGCTGATTAAAAGTAATCTCATCTCTTATGAATTTTCCGGTTGTGATTTCTAACGATCTGTTGCAAGAGGTATTGCGCCAAAGATATATAAAAAAGAGAGAGGGTATTTTGTAGAAATACCCCTCCCTCTGATTATTCGTTTACGGGCCGGTTCCCGTGTGGATCACACCCGGCGAGAACTCGTGCCGTAATCTGTAAGCAACAATGTCAGTCGTTGATTGTCAGTGCAATGCCCACCTCGAAAGGATAAAGTTCCGGGCCCTTGTTATTTTCAAACATCGGCGACAGGTAGCAGGTGCCGTATACCTGTATCATCTCATAGCCTGCTCTTGCGGTGACGCCGTACCTCAGGACGTTCAGGTTGAAATCGTCGCGGTTCTTATCCTTCTGTTTTCCGTCATCATGATAGACAGTTTTGGTATGTGACCCCAGTTTCACTGTTCCGATCACACCTGCTCCCAGGTTAATGGTGCTGCTGCAGGTCACAGGTATCTGTACTTCGAGCATCACGGGAAGAATGCCATAGACGGTAGCAAGCTTGCTCTTATCGTAGTTAATGCCTTCAGCCGGATAGGCGGGGGTGACTATGCCACCGTCATCGACAGCCAGGGAGTTGTTACCGTCAAACCGGTAGTTGTTGAAACTGATTCCCAGTCCGGTCACTATTCCGAAATGGCGTGTAAAACCCAGGCTGACGGGTGGTGCGATGATGTTAAAGTTTGACGATTTTGCGGTGTTGAGATCAAGGTATCCCTCCATTGTACCGTCGTTACGGCCCCACTGGTCAGTTGAGAAGGTGTTATACCCGAACTCGATCCCTCCCAGGTGGCCTTCGAAATACCTTCCCGGACGGCCGGGAGACTCTGTCTCTGCGTCCTCTTCAAACAGGACCTCTGTGTCGTCATCTTCCGTAAGGATTCTTATTGCCTTCTTGCCGATTCTTATTACGGTCTCGTCTTCTGTCTCCTCCACAGTAACAATATCTCCGATTTTTACGCGTGATGTGTCTTCTTCAGCATACTCTTCCCATTCTTCCTCAGCGGCGATCTCTTCTTCTGGCTCCGTAACTGCGATCTCCTCTTCTGCTTCATATATCAGTGTATCAGGGGGCGTTACCTTTTCCGTTTGCTGTTCCAGCTTCTCCAGCTCTTTCAGTTTTTCTTCCTTTTCCTGGGCCTGTGCAGGAATCAGGAAGGCAAGGATAAGTGCAAATGCAAGCAATGTTCTTTTCATGGCAAATAGTTTTTTGTTGTTTATTACCGGGACGATCAGGGGGACCTGAAAGTTACACTCATGGTGAATTTTTGTTCACCGGGGCTGTAAATGAGATGAGTGAAGAGCTGAAATTAACTGCAACGGGGACGCCTTCCCTGTTGCTTGCCCGTTCCAGCTGCATCTCCCATCCGAGTACATTGTTGATGCCGGTGACGCATGCGCTGGCGATGACATAACCGTCAATGTTCTTCTCCTCCCGGGTTACCGTTTTTGCAAGAAGGGAAATACCGCGGATTATCCAGTTGTCTGCCTTCTCCCCTAAGGGCGACGTTATGATGGCTGCCATCTGCATGGCCTGGAGATCAGTAGTTATGTTTGCCGTCATCCGAGCCGGGTTGACGGCGTTGATGGCAAGAGTGACAGGGAGGACTCTTGCCTGACCTGCCACCTCAGCGCCGGATACTGCCTTAACAGGTCCGGTCATATCAGCACCGGAGACTGCAATCCCCCGATCAGCAATGTCACCGGCAGCAATTGTCCTTGCCGGTTCATTCATGTCAGCGATCAACCGGGTGGCCGGTTTTTTCGTATCAGTGGCACGGCGCGCCCCGACCGGCTCTTCTTTGGCGCGATCCGGAATTATTACCGGTGATGCCTCGCGAATGAGTGCTTCGGACATCACTGACCCCTCCGGAAGAGTGCCAGGCATGATATCAGTTGTCCGGCTTCTGAGGGCCGGTCCTGTCAAAATTATTGCGACAACTGCTGCAGCAGACAGGAGAGTGATTACGAGAGTACGTCTGATGACTCTGGTTGAAGGTGATTCTTTCAGGAGTCGGTCCCTGTATATCCAACTGTCGTTATACGGTTTAAGCGTTAGCTTTCCGAAGCTTTCAGCACGGGCTCTCCTTGAGGGGATAGCAGCAAGAACCGCACTTAGTTCCGTGAGGGAGTCTCCTTCCAGGGACTCTTCTGCCCATGCAGCAGCCAGAAGGTCAAACTGTTCATCAGTAAGCTCTTCCGGCTTGCGGAACAATCCGCCAGAAGCCGGGTACCTGTCGTCCGGCGGGATCAGACGGGGGAAATCGCTGTCGTCTGTCATTGCCATACTGATGTTTTTACAAGGTAATTTCTGAGGGCTACACGCCCCCTGAAGATATAGGTCTTAACCTGTGCCTCTGAGAGGCCTGTGATCTCCGCTATCTCATGGTAGCTGTATCCTTCGTAATCGCGCAGGAGGATAACTGACCGCTGCGCTGACGGAAGTCTCTCAAGGGCCCTGTGGAGGACCTCATTAAGGTCAGTGCTGTTCTCCTCGGCGAAGAGGGTGCTCTCATCATAATACTCGACCCCGACAAGCCTCGAATCTTTCCGGATCACATCTATCATCCTGTTGTAGGCAGAGGTAAAGAGCCATGATTTCACGGCTGCATATTCTACCTCCGTGACACACCGCCAGAGCTTTTCGTAGGTGTCCTGCACGATGTCGCCCGCCCTGTGGCTGTCCTTCAGGCTGCGGTAGATGAAACGGTAAACGTGGTCACCGAACTCTTTTACAGCATTATTGTACTCTTTTACGGTCATTCAAGTCAATGCACTGTCAACCTAAAGACGGCTGTAATATGCCAAATGTTACAGGTTCCCGGAAAAAATTGAGTGCAGGGCCATGACTGCCGCTTAAAAAATAAGAGGCTGCCCCTTTAGAGACAGCCTCTTCATCAGCACCGTTAAACGGATATTATTTTGCCTGATAAACCCTTACCCAATCGACCTCCATGGATGAGATGCCTCCTATGGGTTTGTCGACACCGCCAGCGAGGTTAATGTACATCGGCTCCTGCGGTACGCCTGATGTCTGGCGCATCACCTCCATACCGTTGATCTTCCAGACAAGGCTGTCGGAGGTCCACTCAAGGGTGTAGATGTAAAAGTCCGAAAGATATTTTGATCCCAGGCTCTTTTTATAGTGATTGCCCGGAGCGGTGAAGAGGTCAAACCAGACCTTTCCATGACCTGACCTGCAAACATCAACATGCGGGGTGATGCGGTCGCCGATCAGCCAGAAGGCATTGCGCACATTCGGATCGGTAAGTTTAATCTTTGCTGTGAAGATGCCATACTTCTGCCTGAAGGAGACTCCGGTATTTAGAATGCCCGACGTGAATGCGAAATCGCGTGTGTAAAATCCCCTGGCAGGGTCCCACACCTTGCCGTTAATCTTTTGAGGTTTGGTGATGATCCGGAGCACGCTGTGACGCAATTCAAGATTATCTGAAGGAGTATAACAGTGCAGGTCAGAAGCCTGGCTGTAACTGTCGTGTAGCAGCTTATCACCCCAGTAATACTTATTGAGCCACTTTTTATTATCCGGCACTGCGCCGTCAAACTCGTCGCTGAAGGTCAGTTTTCGGTTTTTAATTATATCGAACTTGTTTGAATCCTTAACGCTGAAAAACCATTTTATATCGGCAGAGTTTTTCAGGTTCTCATAATCCTTAAATTCCCTGAACATCTCTGTCTTCTCAAAGCGACGCTTGTCGAGAAGATATTCTTTCTTTTCTGTGAACTCTTTGGTTTTCAGGTAAGCTTCCAGCTCTGCCAGCCTTTTTAGACGGGCGGAGTCCTTTACTCCGACATAATTGTGGTATTCTTTTGAAGCCCTGAACTTGTAGTATGATACAATGTCCGGAGCGTTTCTCTTTCCCTTGAAATCAAGCAGCTTCTGATACTCCGGGCTATCCTTGAAGGTCACCGGCTTCATATTCTTCTTCAGGAGGAAGGCCGATGATGTAACGATTGTCTGCAATTCCCTGAACCTCTCCGTTTTGCCGGGGTTTAAGTTCTTCTTTACCTCCCTGTCCCCCTTTAGTTTCTTGTATTCAAGCCATTTGCCATACTCCTCGGTATCCTTGAATGTCACCGGCTTCAACCTCTCTTTCTGTTTGAATGCAGGCGACTGGATGAAGAGCTCAAGATCTTCGATCTCCTTAATCCTGGCCGAACCATCGAGGGAGGTGAAATTTTTCAATGGGGCGCTTCCCTCGGTCCTGAAATATGAGACAATGTCTTTCGCTTTTTTAAGGCTTAGATATTCGGCCTCCCTGGCATGTTCCTCAGAGCCTTTGTAGGTGAGCGATTCAATCTCTTTTCTTTTCTGTCTGAAGCCGGCTGAATTGACGCTTTCATGAAGAACATTGTATTTTGCCAGCGCTTCGGAACCGGCAAAGGAGATCATTCTTTCATACTCGGCGAGCAGAGCCTTCTCATCCTGTTCCAGTTTAGAGGTGGCGGGGATCATCCCCAGCATCAGCTTTAAGGTTGACATTGCAGATTAAGTTTTGGTATAGTCCGGTTAAAGTTAAAAATCTTTCAAACACAACAGTCGCGATCAGCCAATTATTTGTTACTTAGGAGATAACAAACGAAAAGGACTGATTTTGACAATCATTTAATTTTCAACAGAATAAAAACGGATGAAAAAGCTCATTATTGTTACCGGCATGATTATACTGGCATCATGTGGCACTCTGAAGCAGAAATCAGCTTTGCCTGCAGAAGGACAAGAGCTCCCTGCCCTGGCACCTTCTGTCATACAGGACGATCCTGTCCGGGCCTCCGGGGAGGACCAGGACCATCTGATACTGGCAACGCTGTGGTACCAGAAATCGGCCGAGATGAGGGCCTTGTACTATCAGTGTTTCCGCAATGCCGCGATTGCCCTTGCAGAAAATCTGGCATGGGCAGGGCGGACGAAGCCTGCAGCAGTGACTATAGACATCGATGAGACGCTGCTCGATAACAGTCAGTACCAAGGCTGGCAGGTGATTGAGAACAGGGCATTTAACAATGAGGACTGGGTCCGGTGGGTGGAGCTTGCCCGGGCAGAACCTTTGCCAGGCGCCGTGGAGTTCACCCGGTATGCAGACTCACTGGGGGTGGAGGTGTTCTACGTCTCAAACAGGACCGTGCAGGAGATGGGGCCGACAATCCAAAACATGTCAGCTCTGGGGTTTGCCAATGCTGACAGCGCCCATATGCTTTTGAAAGAGACTACCTCATCAAAGGTTGAGAGGAGGGCTATGATTGAGAAGGATTACGAGATCATTTTGCTTGTGGGTGATAACCTTGCAGATCACAGCGGTGTGTATGAAAAGCGAGGTACTGATTATGATTTTGCCGCAGTGGATGCGGACCGGCGGCTTTTTGGCACGAGGTATATCGTGCTTCCCAACCCGATGTACGGCAACTGGCTCTCGGAGCTGCTGAAAAAGACAGAGGGGCGAACGGAGAAAGAGAAGCTGATTAAGCTGCTTGAGACGTTCTAAAGTCTAAAGTCCCGATACACTTCGTTATCGGGATTAAGTCTCCGCTGATGCCGGAGCCTCAATCTGAAGGTCGAAAGTCCGTAAAGTCCAAAGGTAATCCGGGCTAACTAATTAATTCTTAATTCCACTACTGCCTACTGCCTACTGCCTACTGCCTACTGCCTACTGCCTATTGCCTACTGCCTATTGCCTGATTTAGAATGACATACAATTAATGACTATAAAAGTAGACGAAAAGTGATAATAAATTTGCACGTCTATAAATATAGTCGTATATTTGCATTGAAGAATTAATTGAGAAGCAGAGTCCGGCAGCGGGCATTGTCATAGTCTTATTAAAATATTTAAACATGCAACTTACGAAGGCTGAAGAGCAGATAATGCAGATTTTATGGGATCTGGAAGAGGGAGTGGTGAAGGATATCAGGGAAAAGTTCGAGGATCCTAAACCAGCCCGCAATACAATCTCTACCGTACTGAAGGTGCTGGAGAAGAAGGGATATGTTGATCACAAGGCATACGCCAACGTTTTCCTCTACTATCCGCTGGTATCGAAAAAGGAGTATTCAAAGCACCAGCTTTTTGGCCTGCTTGAGGGGTATTTCAATAACTCCTTTCCTGCAATGACATCGTTCTTTGCCATGGAGAAGAACCTTTCCATCAAGGATCTGGACACGATACTTGAGGAAGCCAGGAAGGACCTTAAGGCTAACCAACAGGAATGACATATGGAATCAATTGCTATTTACCTCCTGAAATCGGCCGCATGGCTTGCGGGCTTCACACTTGTATACCTTCTTTTTCTCAGGAAGGAGAGGTTCTTCAGGCTTAAGAGAGCATACCTGGTTGCCGGGGTTGTCTTGTCTTTGCTTCTTCCGCTATTAGCGGTTCATTACCGGGTTGAACTGCAAGCACCAATTATGCAGGAAACCAAGGCCGGGACTGTGGCTCAGACAATGGCCCCTGCAGCTGCCACAGTTCAGCCTGAGCAGAAATCCCCCCTCAGCCTGTTCCTGCTTGTATATGCCGGTGGAATGGTTCTCTTCCTGCTCCGGACTCTGATCCACATATTTTCGCTTTACCGGGCATTGAGCACGGGATCTGTTAGCAGGGCAGGAGATGCCGTGATGGTCAAAACTGAAAAATATACCTCAGCTTTCTCGTTCTTCAATTATGTTTTCATCAATCCTTCAGTGAGTGAGCAGGAGGCCAGGGAGATCCTGAATCATGAGATGGTGCACCTTAAACAGAAACACTGGTTCGATCTCCTGCTTGTTGAAATGGTGTGCCTGATACAATGGATGAATCCGTTTGTATGGATCTACTCCGCGCTTGTCAGGCAAAATCACGAAAATCTTGCCGACGAGGAGGCTCTGCAGAGCACATCTGACCCGGCAGGTTACAGGGCGGCTCTTCTTAACCAGGTCTTCAATGCCAGGCTGATAAGCCTCTCGAATTCTTTCAACTTTTCGTTTTACACAAACAGATTTGAAATGATGAAAAAGAAAACTTATTCTCCTTACAGGAGGCTTAAACTGCTCCTTGTACTGCCTCTTATTGCAGGAATGTTGTTTGCATTTGCATCTCCCAGGTACGTCTATGCGGAAACCGCAGGTACAACGGAGTTAACTATCACCCAGTCGGCACCATTGATCCAGAATACTGTAAGGGGAGTCGTTTACCGTGAAGACGGAACCCCGTTTCCTGGAGTAAATGTCAATGTATCCGGCACCTCCCTCTCAATGAACACCGATGCTTCGGGCCGCTTTGAGTTTAAAGGCATTCCCGAAAATGTGATGTTGGTTTTTACTTATAAAGGCTACAAGTACCTTCCACTTAATCCTGTCACTGATAAGGATATGACCGTCAGGATGGAACCTGACCCCAATTACGTCGACCCTGCCACAGTGAAGCCGGATTCTTCGGGAAAACTGAAACCGAAGCAGCTGGTGGTTGTCGACGGTGTCCTTACTGATCAGACCGTTTCTGAGGTTATGGAAAAGATGGGAAACAACTTCGGTCTGGCAAAATCCCTGACCCCGAAGGAAGCCACTGAAAAGTATGGTGAGGAGATAGCCGGAGGCTCAGTGGAAATATATTCCAGGGAGAAAGCCAGAGAACTGGGTATGACTGTTCCTCTTCGCAGGAAGTCTCAAGACGATTTTCCGACCTTCGGGGGTAATTTTCATCTTGCGTTTACCGAATGGGTGATAAGCCGCACTAAATATCCTCCGGAGGCTTCTGCTGCCGGAATAGAGGGTTGGGCTCATGTCAGCTTTACGGTAGAGCCGGACGGTACCGTCAGTAATGTAAAACCCAAAGGAACAACCAACCCTCTTCTTGGCAATGCCCTGGCAGAAGTGGTCAAAACCTCTCCCCTTTGGGAGCCTCCGAAGAATCCCGATATGAATGAGCCCTTTACCTCCGAAATCACGGCCAAGTTTTCCCTTCCTGATAAGGTGGGTGGCGGGGAAATATTTGTCGTAGTTGAAAATATGCCGGTATATCCGGGTGGTGATGCAGCCTTGTTCAAATTTATCTATGAAAATATCAAGTATCCTCCTGAAGCCAAAGAACAAGGTATACAGGGGAAGGTCATCCTGAGGTTTGTGGTCACTTCTGATGGCGCAGTAGAAGATGTTACTGTTGTCAGAGGAGTCGACCCGCTTCTTGATGCCGAAGCAGTAAGGGTAATGAGCATTCTGTCCGACTGGACGCCCGGAACACAGGGCGGGAAGCCTGTCAACGTATGGTATTCTGTCCCAATCTCATTCTCACTATCCTCTGGCGAAGAAACACAGAAATAATACCGTGAGAGAAGTCTGACAGAAATGCAAACCGGTATCCCTGCAATTCAATAATCCGGGAGGGTGATCTCTCCCGGATTTTAACAATCAGGCCATAACGTTTAACGGTAAAATACAGGTAAAAGACTAAGTTATTATGCTTCTCAAACTGCCTGCAAGTAAAGTGGTAAAGAAATAAGATATTGTCAAAGAAGAATTTTAATACAAAACACTATTGGAAATAATATCAAGTATATATAAAACACAATTGGGGAATATGGTATAGTATTTTTCTTCTGGGCTCCCTAACGTGAATGATAACGAACCTGAAAATAAATTTGCTTTTTTGAAAATCGCGTTTTAACTTTGACCGACCGTTCAATCAAAGAGCGGTTTTTAAAGGATGTTTTATTGAATGAACGTTTAATCAAAAAATCATGTCGCCAAGATCATCTGCACAATTCGAAGAGATGAGGGAGGAGAAAAAGACCCTCATAATGGATGCAGCCCTGGAACAATTTTCAAACGTCGGGTTCCACGCCACAACAATAACCCGGATAGCCAGGCATGCAGGCATCTCAAAAGGCCTCATGTATAATTACTTCAAAAGCAAGGAGGACCTGCTGGCGGCTATTTTGAACAGATCGTTTACAGAGATATACGGCACATTCAATCCTGATCATGACAGCAAGCTGACCCCCGCGGAGTTCGAACTGTTTATACGGCAGGTCTTCAGCCTATTCCGCGAGAAACGGCAATTCTGGAAGCTGCTGCTCAGAATAATGATGCAGCAGGGTGTGTACGAAAACCTCCTCAGTGAAGAGAAGATGCCGATTTCCGTTTCCGGCACTCCACTCCGGGAGTTCTCAGAGAACATGATTATGCTCCTTGCGGAGTATTTTGCTAGTAAACAGGAATCTGCTGGCACTGATTATAACCCAACCACCGAAATGCTTATGTTTACCAATACCATTAAGGGTTTTGCCATGACTTACCTGTTTGCCGATGAGCATTACCAGGGTGACTACTTTGAAAAGATGATAGAGGCTTTAATTAAAAGATACAAATGACACATCCATTTTTCATAGACACAAAAGTAGTAAAGTCAAAAATTTCCTCCCGTTTTGCGGGTCAAGCTATTATCCCTTATTAAAAAATTTATGATGATGAAAAAAATTGTCAGTCTGTTAACCATGCCTCTGACGGCACTTCTTCTTCTGCCGGCCTGGCATCCTGTCTCAGCCCAGCAGCTGACAGCCAAAGAGATAATCACGAAGGCAGACGAGAAATTCAACGGCGAGATGTCAGGTTACAGCGTGATGAGCATGACAATTGTCCGTCCCACCTGGCAACGAACAGTGGAGTTCAGATCATGGTCGCTCGAAGATGACTATTCACTCACCCTCATAACCGCCCCGGCACGCGAGAAAGGCCAGACCTTCCTCAAGCGTGGAACCGAGATGTGGAGCTGGAACCCGGCCATCAGCAGGCTGATAAAACTTCCACCTTCAATGATGTCGCAGGGATGGATGGGCTCCGACTACACCAATGATGATATCCTCCGGGAATCATCGGTAGTTGATGACTACACCCACTCCATTGAAGGGGATGCAGAGGTCGACGGTCGCCCATGCCATAAGATCAAACTTATCGCCAAGGAGGATGCTGATGTCCTCTGGGGCCACCAGGTCTGGTGGGTCGACAAGAAGGAATTCATCGTTCTGAAGGCCGAACTTTATGATGAGGACGGATACCTTGTCCGTACGGAGAGAGGCACCGACCTGAAGACAATGGACGGAAGATTTATCCCTTCTACCATTGAGTTGGTACCTGCAGAAGAGGAGGGCCATAAAACCGTTCTGAAGATCCTGGAGATGAAATTCAACATTAAACTCGAAGAGAATTTTTTTTCACAGCAAAATATGAAAAGCATAAGGTAACATCCGGTTAAAGAAAGGGTTATCAGCATGAAAGACTATCAGCTCGCCTGGCGCAATCTCTGGCGCAACAAAAGAAGAACGCTCATCACTGCTGCCTCGGTCTTTTTTGCGGTGTTCTTCGCACTTGTAATGAGATCATTCCAGCTCGGGACCTATGAGAAGATGTACAGGGATGTCATTGAATCATACTCCGGTTATCTCCAGCTCCAGCAGGTTAATTACATGGATGAGTCCAGCCTTGACAACGGCTTCGTCATTGATCCTGAGATCGTAAGACGGATAGAGGAAGATCAGAACGTGACAGCTGTCACTCCAAAACTCGAGTCATTTGCCCTGGCCGCTGTAGGCAGCCGTACACAGGGTGTCATGGTCATAGGGATGGATCCCGAAAAAGAAATAAAGGGGCTTAACATCAGGAACCGACTTGTAAGGTACAGGCTCACACCAGAAGCAGTTGAGTCACTGAAGGCCGAAAACCTTTCAGGCCGGACGGGAAAGCTGCTGGATGTATTCATCAACGAATCATTCACCGACGAGGCAAGTCTCATCTCCATCCTTGGCATCGACCGCTCAGATACCCTTGAGGTCCTTCCTCTCTTCAGGAAGTACGCCATTTTTGAGAACAGTTTTCTGACTTCTGCCGATTCAGGATATGCTGTCCTAGGCAATGGCCTCTCTGAATACCTTAAGGCAGGCGTAGGAGATACTCTGGTGCTGATGGGCCAGGGTTACCACGGAGCATCGGCAGCCGGACTCTTCATTGTTAAGGGCGTAGTAAGCATGCCCCAGCCTGAAATTGACAACCGTTTTGTCTATCTCACGCTTAACGATGCACAGTACCTCTATGCAGCCCCTGGCATGGCTACATCTGCCATTATAAGCGTACTGGAGACAGATGACGCTGACCTTATTATGACCCGTGACAGGCTGGGGGAAGTCACCGGAGAGGGTCTTGCCATCCGCACATGGAAAGAGATGAATGCCCTTCTGATTAACCAGATGGAGGCCGACAACAAAAGCGGTGCAATAATGATAGGCATCCTCTACCTGGTGATCGCCTTCGGGGTCTTCGGTACCGTGCTTATGATGATGGCTGAAAGACGCCGGGAGTTCGGTATGCTGGTATCCATCGGGATGCAGAAGGGTAAGCTGGCCAAAGTGATATCCATGGAGATGCTGCTCATAGGGTTCCTGGGAGTTGCGGCCGGAGTGGCAGCGTCACTTCCTGTTGTCATACTCGGATATGCCAGGCCTCTTCGCTTTACAGGTGAGATGGCCAGGATGTATGAAGACTATGGCTTCGAGCCGGTGATGCCTATGCTGTTGCCCGACACGTATTACCTGTGGCAGGTAGTGATAGTTCTCCTGATACTTCTCATTGCGATCGCCTTCAGCGTCCGCAAGGTCTTCAAAATGAATGTTATAAACGCTATCAGAGCATAACAGAACATAAACATGATAACATCTTTAGCCTGGAAAAACGTCTGGAGGAACAAAACAAGAAGTCTGACTGTCATCGCTGCCGTCACGGTAGGTGTCTTTGCCGGTGTCTTCGCAATGGCTGCAATAAACAGTTCCATTGTCCAGAGGATTGATGCTGCGGTCAATGAAGAACTTGCCCACATACAGGTTAACAACAAGGAGTTCCGGAGCAGCAGTGATATTCAGAATCTCATACAGGATCCGGCGACTGTGATCAGCACCCTTGAGAATACCCCCGGTGTGACTGACATCACCGGCAGGGTCATCGTCAGGGGCATAGCCTCTACATCTGCCGGCAGCACCGGTGTTGAGATCACGGGAATAGATATACAGAAGGAACGTGAGATGTTCACCCTGTCGGAAAGGCTGATACCGGTTACCGGAAGCTACTTTGGATCGGACACTAAGCTTAACAGTGCATTTGTCGGGGAGAAGCTCGCCAAGGAGCTCTACATCATCAGGTATATCCTTACTTCCGAAGCATTTCAAACGCTTGAGTCGAAAGGGGTTCCCGCTGAGGTCATCGAAAAACTGAAGCCACTTGAAGGGGAGCGGTTCACCACTGAAAAGAAGCTGACGGATGTATTTACCGGGCTTCTGTCCGTCAAGGAGATAAAAGATTACGGGATGAACATCAAAGAGGCAGCCTGGTCTTACCGGGAAGGCTCAAGGATCATCCTCTCCTTCCTCGATGTCAACGGCCACCAGACAGGTGCGGCGTTCAGGATATGCGGCATCTTCCGTACCAATAACGATCTTTTCGAAGCAGTGTCACTCTTCGTTCCCCAGGATGAGCTCCGCAGGATGACAGGCCTGGAAGAGGGACAGTATCACCGGTTTATCGCAAGGCTGGAGGAGGATGATCTCACCAACAAGGTCACTCCGGTTGTCAGGGAGGAGTTGCCAGAGCTGGAAGTCATGAGCTGGAAGGAGATACAGACCGACCTGGCCATGGTAACGGATTACATCAACCAGATCTATGCCATATTCATGGTCATTATTCTTGCCGCCCTTGCCTTTGGCATAGTTAACACCATGCTGATGTCGGTCCTCGAACGGACCCGCGAACTTGGCATGCTCTCAGCCATTGGCATGAACCGCCGCCGTGTCTTTATGATGATTATGCTGGAATCAGTTTTCCTTTCGATAGTCGGAGGCTTTGCAGGAATGGCTGTCAGCGCTGTGGTCATTGCCATTACCAGCCGTACAGGAATCAACCTGATAAAATATGCCGAAGGGATGGAGGCATTCGGATACTCTGCGAATCTCTATCCCACAATAGGTGCAGATTTCTTTATCATGCTTACGGTGATGATTGTGATCACAGGAATATTATCGGCGATATACCCGGCCCGCAAAGCGTTGCAGCTGAATCCGGTGGAAGCTTTAAGAGGAGAATAACAAAAAAACAGTATAACAATGAAAGTAGTCGAAATCAATGATGTGTCAAAGACCTACCATGATACGGAGGTAGAGGTGAAGGCAGTAAACGGTGTCACCCTCAATTTTGAGAAGGGCGATTTTGCGGTGATTGTCGGGCCGTCAGGCTCAGGCAAGACAACCCTGCTGAACCTCATCGGCGGCCTTGACCAGCCCACAGGAGGGGAGATCATTGTGGCAGGGCACCGGCTTTCGGAGCTCAGGCCCTCGGAACTGATTGACTTCAGGATGGAGCATGTTGGCTTCGTCTTCCAGTCGTATAACCTGATACCCGTTCTCACTGCAGCAGAGAATGTGGGCTTCATCATGAACCTCCAGAAGTGGCCTAAGGAGAAGCGCCTGGCCCGTACCAACGAGATGCTTGAATCAGTGGGGCTCTCTGACCGCCACAACAGCCGCCCCTCGCAGCTTTCCGGTGGCCAACAGCAGAGGGTTGCCGTGGCACGGGCACTGGCACCGCGGCCGGAGTTCATCCTGGCCGACGAGCCCACGGCAAACCTCGATTCAAAATCGGCTGAGTCTCTCCTCGATATAATGGAGAAACTTAACCGGGAGGAAAGGATGACTTTTATCTTCTCAACTCATGACGTCAGGGTGATGAAGAGAGCCCGCAGAGTCATAACCCTTGAAGACGGAATAGTGGTCTCAGATGAAAGGACAAACCACACGGCATGAGACGGATATTTCTGCTGGCGGCCTGCATTATTGCATCGCTTACCTCTCTTGAGGCCCAGGAGACCGGTAGCGGGCAATCAGGCGACGTGTCTGCCGAAAAGAATCCTGTCAGGGTATCTGTTGGCGGATATGCCACATGGCTGCATATGGCTATGTTTGAAAAGCCCGAAGACTTATGGATCAATAGCAGTATGCTTCATAACAGGCTGAATTTTAAGGCTTATCCGGGTAGCAGGTTCACAATTGCACTGGATATTCGTAACCGGTTCGTAACCGGAGATATGGTTAATCTTGACCCGTCATATATTCCCGGCCTTGCTGATGATCAAGGGTTAACAGACATGTCATGGAACCTGGCCAGCGGCAGCTCATATGTGCTGAACACCATGGTTGACAGGGCTTACATCGGCTTCACCGCCGGCCGTTTTCAGATCACCGCCGGCCGGCAGCGTATCAACTGGAGCCAGGCCCTGGTATGGAACCCCAATGATATTTTTAACACCTACTCGTTCTTCGATTTTGACTATGTGGAACGACCGGGCAGTGACGCCCTGAAAGTCACATACTCAACCGGACCGGCCTCAGCCGCGGAGGCCGTAGTCAAGATTGATGGCGAAAACAGGGTAACAGCGGCCGCACTCTTCCGGTTTAACCTCCTGAACACTGATTTCCAGTTTCTTGCCGGGGAGACGGATGAGGAATTCTTCACAGTCGGGATGGGATGGTCAGGAGCCCTTGGTCCCTTCTCAATCAGGGGTGAAGGCACCATCTTTGCTCCCTTTGAAGGCTCAGCAGATGGTAAGAACACATTGATTGTCACTGCCGGTGTTGACAGGGCCTTCTCCGATAAGATAACGGCCCTGGCGCAGGTGATGTACTCAAACAACCCGCTTTCTCCCGGAAGCTTTAGCGATCTGTACCGAGGCGGGCTTACGGCAAGGGAGCTTGCTTTCTCGGAATTCAGCGCATCAGGACAGTTAACCTACTCCCCCATGCCCCTTCTCAGCATCTCATTGTCAGCAATATGGTATCCGGATCTTGACGGATTCTATGCCGGCCCGTCAGTTGATTTGTCATTGGCGGAGAATGTGGATTTTACCTTCCTGTGGCAGCACTTCAGCAGTCTCATAAACATGGAAAAGACAAGGATGAACCTGGGTTTTATAAGGATCAGGTATAGTTTCTGAAACCTCCATGTGTTAGCACACAGAAATACAAGTAAATAATAATCTGATACATGGAGGTTCTCCCGATAAACCGGGACAGGCTATCATACAAATTAAATCAATAATTTATATGATGAAATTTTCATACTTTTACGGAATTAACGCCGAAAGTATGTCATTGGTCCATGAACTCGAGAAGTCCGGTAACTGGTTATTCAGAAGAAGAAGCTGGCTGCCTGCAGTAATCATTGTTCTGGCAGTAATTTATCTCTTCGTTGCCAACCGCAGTGTAATCTATTTCAACTTCACCTGGGAGGTAATGTGCATCCTTGTCTCCGTTGCGGGAGAGCTTCTAAGGTCATATACCGTGGGATATGTCCCGAGGAACACCTCGGGCCGCAATGTGATTGACCAGCTCGCCGACGATCTCAATACCTCAGGCATCTATTCGGTCATACGCCATCCCCTCTATGTCGGCAATTTCCTGATGTGGCTTGGACCGGTCCTTTTCCTGCGGTCGGTTTGGTGCGTCATCATCTTTGTCCTGGCATACTGGCTCTATTATGAGCGTATCATTTTTGCCGAAGAGCAGTATCTCCGCCGTAAGTTTGGTGATACCTATGATGCATGGGCGTTCAGGGTAAAGGCGGTAATCCCCGGATTCAGGCATTATATCAAGTCAAACCTGCCATTCTCATTCAGGAATGTACTCAAGCGCGAGTACAACAGCATCACCAACCTCTTTATCGTCTTTGCAGTAACGGACCTCTTCCGCAACATCGCCGTTACGGGAAGAGTATACATGGAGCCCATGTATGTGACACTCCTGATTGCAGCACTCATCTTCTGGGCCGTTGTCAGGTACCTTGTCAAGAGGACGAAGTTCCTCTACGTTGAAGGGAGATAGGAGGAGAAATTCCTGCCTATCTGTCTCTTGCTCCCATGTATAGCATTATGTAGTAGATCAGTGTTGCCAGTGACCCCAGCGCTGCAACCACATAGGTATAGGCAGCCCATCTAAGCGCGTCTTCTGCCTTTTCATGCGTCCCCGAATAGGTAATGCCGGCATTGGAAAGCCATGCCAGGGCTCTCTTTGAGGCATTGATCTCCACCGGGAGTGTGATGAAACTGAACAGGGTAGTGATGGCGAAAAGTACAATTCCCCCAAGCAGTATCTCGGGTCTTGAGTTGAGGAGCACCAGTCCTGCTATCAGCACCCATTGTATCCAGTTCGAGGCAAATCCCACCACCGGGGCGAGCTTCGATCTCATATTCAGCCATGCGTATGATTGTGCATGCTGCAGTGCGTGGCCGGTCTCATGAGCCGCAACAGCGGCGGCGGCCACACTGGCGCCCGAGTATACCTCACGGCTGAGGTTGATAGTCTTCTTTAGCGGATTGTAGTGGTCTGAGAGCTCTCCAGCCACGCTGTGAACGGTAACATCAGTGATGCCGTTGTCACGAAGCATCTTTTCAGCCACATCACGTCCGGTCATGCCGCTGGCAATCGGCATCTTCGAATACTGCCTGAATTTCGATTTGAGCCTCGCGCTGACAACCCAGCTCAGAATCATGAACACTATAAAAATGATCCAGTAGGTCCCGTTGTGTAAAAACATTGTCTCCATCAATTATTGCTTTTATTAAGTATATTAATTTACATCAAAACATCTGCCAATGAAGATAAGTTCTGAATTAAGGTCATTTTGTCATGACGATTCAGCTTATCTTTGGACCCGATGCAAACGAAAACTTCAAAGATATTATCTTTTTTACTGCTTATCCCGGTATGGTTTTACCGGTGGTTTATTTCTCCGTGGACTCCTCCCTCATGCCGCCACGTTCCTACCTGTTCTCAGTTTGCCATTGATGCATTCAGGTTGCATGGTCCCGTCACCGGGATCGTCATCTCAACCGGCCGTATCCTCAGGTGCAGGCCGGGAGGTACTCACGGTTATGATCCTGTTCCTCGATTTATCTTCAGGAGGTACAGGCCGGAGCAGAGTCTTTTTCGCCGTGCACCGCGCTGCAACAGGCTGAAGGTGCGAGACTAGAAGCTGAGTTTTTCCCGCAGCATCTTATATCCTGCGCGGCTCACCGGGATCTTCTCTCCGGATTTCAGTACTGCAACGTAATTGTCCTTGCTGTATGGTTCAAGGCGGGTGATATGTTCCACATTAACCATGTAAGACCTGTGTACCCTGATGAAGAGGCCAGGGGGCAGGTGATCCTCATAATATTTCATTGTCTTGGGTTTCAGCGCCTTGCCTTCGTTGTAGTAGATCATCACGTAGTCATCCTCTGCGGCGAGGTATGAAACATTATTCAGTGCGATAATCTTTATTCCTGCTCCCTTTCTGAAGACAATTCTTGTGAGGTAGCCTTCCGCTTCGGAGGCGGCGGCCACGAGCTTCTCAATCTTTTCCGGCTCAGGCTCCTCTTTTTCAAGGCGGTTGACAGCCTTTCCCAGGGCATCATCAAACCGTTCCTTTGAGAATGGTTTGAGCAGGTAATCTACTGCATTCAGTTCAAAGGCCCTTATTGCGTACTGGTCGAAGGCTGTGGTAAATATCACCTCGGGCTTCTCGTCAATGACTTCCAGAAGCTCAAATCCTGTCAGCTTGGGCATCTGTATATCCAAAAAGATCAGGTCAGGGTGCTTCTCCTTTATCTCCCGGGCTCCGCAGAATCCGTCGCCGCATTCTCCTATTACCTCTATTTCGGGGTGGTCCCTGAGCATATACTTTACCAGTTCCCGGGCCGGGGCCTCATCCTCAATGATCAGTGCTCTGATTGTTTTCATGCTTTTATAATAGAATATTTTTCATGTCCTGCGAAGCGGGAACCTGACAATCACATTGAATCTATCTTCGGTCCGGTTGACGGTGAGGTCTGCCATTTCGCCAAAAAAAAGCTCCAGCCTGCTGCTTACATTCTTGAGCCCTATTCCGGCTCCTTTTCGGGTGACCACGGCATCCGTGTCAACATTGTTGGTCACGGAGATCACCACAATGTTATTTTCCAGTTTTGCGGTTGTCCTGATGATTACCTCCTCCGTTGATTCATATACCCCGTGTTTGACAGCGTTTTCATAGAGTGGCTGGAGCAGCATCCCGGGCATGAGTGCCGTCAGGCATTCCGGGCTGATATCCTCCTGTATGACAAGGCGATCGCCGAATCTGACCTTCTCTATCTGCAGGTAAAGCCGGAGGCTCTCCATCTCGTTTTGCAGGGTAACCGGCTGTTCATTTCTGGAGGATAGCGAATAACGCATGAAATCCGAGAGTTTGACAATCATTTCCCTGGCCCGGAGAGGGTCGGTCACGGTGAGTGAGCTGACAGAATTGAGGCTGTTAAAGAGAAAATGCGGGTTTATCTGTGAGCGCAGCATCTTCAGCTCACCGTCACGCACCTGCGCCTCCAGCTGTGCCTGGCGTGCAGCCTTCTCGGCCAGCCTGGTAGCACTGAGGAAGAGGTAGTAGATAAGCACAATCATGAAGAATATCAGAATCCCGGCAGTGGCCCGGAAGACCAGGGATGAGTGCCAGAAGATGTCATAGTCGATCTTCTCGGCCACAAAAGCCCTGACGATGAGCCTGGGAATGATAAGCCAGATGACGATGGTGACCGTCCCGGTAAGTACAACATTGAATATTGACGAGTAGAGTTCGTTGTCATTTCGCAGCATATACCTTACGGGAAACCATACTGCAAGGCCCAGCAGCCCGAACAACAGCATGGAGGCAACCCCGTCGGCGAAGGCTACATCAACTCTGCTGCCATAGACAAAATGAATAAGAAGTGACTGGCCTGTGGCTAATATCAGCCAGGCCAGCCACCATGTCAGCAACCTTGTTCTGTTTTCCAGTAACGGATGCTTCATAACTTATTTGTAACTCTTGATCTCACCCCCTCCAAAAATCACTGTACCTCTCAGGACCAATGATCTTGTGTTGTCTTTGATCACATCACCTCTCAGCTTTCTGCTGTCGGAGAACCCCCCCAGGATTGGTGTGACGTCAAGAATCACACTCCAGCTTTCCGGTACAATGATGGTTGTACCACCAAAGATACATGTAATTTCAATTACGTTCTCTCCTGGCGCAAGTGATGACCTGGTCAGATCAACCTCCCCTCCCCCGAATATCGAGGTTATCTTTCCCCCCTGGAAGTTTTCAGTAATGAGCTGCCGCTCTGCGCCGCTGAAAATATTTACATAATCGATGTAATCGGCCTTGTTTGTGGTTTTAAAGTCAAGGGTCTTTCCAAGCCTTTTGGAGTTCATGAGCAGAACCACTCCAATTACTATGAAGATTGCTGGCCAGAAGAAATTAAATGACCTGAAGAAATCGGTAAACAGCTCAGGGATCAGGAAGAATCCGCCGACGGCCACCATAACGATACCGGGTGTTTTGTTGTCTGAGCCGATGAGGGTTATAACACCAATTACCACCAGCAGCATCTGCCAGCTGAAGATGATGTCATCAATGAAATGGTCAAGCGGTTCCGGAAGTATGGTCGATTTCTTGACCATGAGAATCAGTCCCGCAATAATCAAAAGTATTCCGATGATAAGCCTGTTGGAGGTCTCGGATCTTTTTGCCGGTTTGTTAAATTCGTTTTCCATTGCTTTTATATTTATGAGTTTTTTAATATTTGCCTTTCTTTGTCAGAGGCCTGATCATGAATGCCAAACCTGCAACCACGAGCACGGCAGGCCAGTAGATGTTCTTATATACGGGCGAGAGCTGTACGGTCATGTCCGGCATCAGGAACCAGAAGCCTATGGCGAACAGTACAACTGACGAGACCAGTTCCAGGCCCAGAAGTGAAAACACTCCGAAGAAGATGAGCAGCATCTCCCAACGGAAATAATCTGTTATCTCGCCCAGGTTGAGCAGATCGAGCTTCGCCACAATCATCACCAGCCCCAGCGAGATCAGGAACTTTGCGATGCCAACGAACGGATTGCTGTTTTTATCTTTCATGTACGGAAATTTTATTTTCGTATCAAAAGTATTAAGTAATAACATACAGTAAAGAGACATTTCCGGCAAGGGGCGGATATACATCGGTGAACAGCGAAGAAAAGGGTCGGTGTTACTTTTTTGTTCATAATTTTTTTTATTGGAAGAGGATTTATAATTTTGCAGACCGAAAAAAAGGGAATATGCCCGGATTGTATTCCATACCGCTCGCGGGATTAAAGGAGGCCAGATATACCTACGAGTTCGAAATAGGGGATGACTTCTTTGAGGCTTATGAGGGGTCTGAGATAAGGAGGGGTGAGTTCAGTGCGGTAGTGGTGCTTAATAAATGTTCCACACATATTGAACTTGACATAGAGATCAATGGCCGTGCCGAGGTAGTTTGTGACAGGTGCCTTGACAGTTTTTATTTACCGGTCTCATCTGCCAACAGGCTGTTTGTGAAGCAGGGAAGGGAGTGGGAGGAGGAAGATCCGGACTTGATTACGATGCCGCTGGATGAACATGAAATAGATCTGAGTCAATTTTTCTATGAATATATCCATTTGGCGTTACCTTTGAAGCGTATTCATCCTGATGACAGTGAGGGCCGCACAACGTGCAATCCCGAAATGATCAGGAAGCTTGAAGATCATCTTATGAGCGGTGAGGAAGACCCGGATCCGCGATGGGATGAGCTTAAGAAACTGACAGGAAATAACTAATTTAATTCATTACTTCGATGCCAAATCCAAAACACAGACACTCCGCCACCAGGAGGGACAAAAGGAGGACACACTACAAGGCTGTGGCTCCGACAGTGGCTGCATGCACGAACTGCGGATCAGCTCATCTGTATCACAGGGTATGCCCTGAGTGCGGATACTACAGGGGCAAACTTGCCATTGAGAAGAAAACAACAGCTTGACAGGTTTTCCGTTCAAAAAATCTGAACGATGAAAATAGGTCTTGATGCAATGGGGGGCGATTTCGCTCCTGATGCTACAGTAGAGGGAGCAGTTGATGCCCTCGACAAGCTGCTGGCAGGAGACCGGCTTGTGCTGATCGGCGATAACGGACGCATAAGAGAGAAGCTCGCATCTATGAATGTTGAGCCGTCTCTTTTTGATATAGTCCCCACAACGCAGGTGATAGAGATGTCTGATCATCCTGCAAAAGCCTTTTCACAGAAAAAGGATTCTTCAATAGCTGTGGGATTCGGCATGCTTAAGAGCGGCCTGATTGATGGGTTTGCCAGCGCCGGCAATACCGGCGCCATGCTGGTTGGCGCAAGCTATACCGTGAACGTCATCCCCGGTGTCTTCAGACCCGCCCTGGCAGCTCTCATGCCCAATGTCAACGGAAAATCTTCAGTAATACTCGACGTGGGTATCAACCCTGACAGCAAGCCGGATGTCCTCCTGCAGTACGGTATGCTTGGATCGGTATACGCAAAATATGTACTTGGCGTAAAAAACCCGGTGGTCGGACTTCTCAATATTGGCGCGGAGGAATCAAAGGGCTCTTCAGCCGTAAAGGCTGCCTATGAACTCCTGAAGGAAAGCAGCGATTTAAATTTCAAAGGCAACATTGAAGGACATCACCTCTTTACCGATGAGATGACCGATGTAATCGTCTGTGACGGTTTTGTCGGTAACGTGGTCCTGAAAATGGCAGAGAAGTTTTATGCGGTGGCTAAGGCTAAAGGCATCAGGGACAGCTTTTTTGACAGACTGAACTTTGAGGTTGTAGGGGGTACGCCGGTGGTCGGCATCAACGAAAATGTCGTGGTTGGCCACGGCATCTCAAACCGGACAGCAATTATGAATATGATACTACAGACACGTGATGTGGTACATGCCGACCTTGCCGGAAAGATCAAGGAGGCAATCGGAGCATGACAAAAATAAGAGCAGCAGTTACAGGGATCAATGCGTGGGTGCCGGAATACCGCCTCACCAACCAGGAGCTCTCCACCATGGTGGATACCACTGACGAGTGGATAATGCAACGCGTCGGCATCAAAGAGAGACGTATTCTAAAGGGCGAAGGCAAGGGCACTTCCGATCTGGGTGAGCCGGCAGTGAGGGGCCTGCTGGAGAAGACAAACACCTCCCCTGACGAGGTTGATCTGCTGATCTGCGCAACTGTAACACCTGACATGGCCTTTCCGGCAACCGCAAATATCATCTGCGACAAGGTTGGAATAAAAAACGCATTCAGTTTTGACTTGGCCGCTGCATGCTCTGGATTCCTGTTTGCTCTTCAGACAGCGGCTGCATACGTGGAATCGGGAAGATATAAGAAGGTCATCGTCGTTGGCGCAGACAAAATGTCATCCATCACTGACTATACCGACCGCACCACATGCACCCTCTTCGGTGATGCCGCCGGTGCTGTACTTCTTGAACCCACAGAGGAAGAACATGGCATCATGGACCATATCTTCAAGGTTGACGGATCAGGAAGGAAATACCTTCACCTGAAGGCAGGAGGGTCACTCAGGCCCGCATCTCATGAAACAGTGGGCGGACGCGAACACTTCCTCTACCAGGAGGGCCAGGCCGTCTTCAAATTTGCCGTAGTAAACATGGCCGACGTGGCAGCGGAGATCATGGAAAAGAACCACCTCCGGCCAGATGACATCGCCTGGCTGGTGCCACACCAGGCCAACCTCAGAATAATTGACGCCACCGGCAGAAGGATGGGACTGCCACCTGAGAAGGTGATGATCAACATACAGAATTACGGCAATACCACCGCCGCAACCATACCCCTCTGCATTTGGGAGTTCGAGAGCAGGCTCAGAAAAGGCGATAACCTTATTCTGGCATCCTTTGGCGGAGGCTTTACATGGGGAAGCATATGGCTGAAGTGGGCCTATGACCCCCTCCCCGGAAAGTAAGAGAGGAGAGAGATTGCTATTTCAGCGCTCTTTTTATTCGCCAGGCACAATACTTTTTATATTTGTGGGTTAATTAAATTCAGGGAAATAAAGGGAACAAACAAATTTCACTATGGCAAAAATCATGGAGACAGACAACGGAACGGCAGTCAACCTTATAAGTCAGGGTACAGAAATTACGGGCGATATCAAATCATCCGGCGATGTCCGGATTGACGGCGTCCTTAACGGTAATATGATCACAAAAGGAAAGGTGGTCATTGGTCCAACCGGTCGCGTCAAGGGCGAGGTGGAGTGCAAAAACTCTGAGGTGTCAGGACTGATTGACGGCAAAATAACCGTTTCACAGCTTCTTAACCTGAAGGCTTCCTCAAAGATCAGCGGCACCATAATAACAGCCAAGTTGTCTATTGAGCCGGGAGCTGTCTTTACAGGTAACTGTGCCATGAAAGAGGGTGACAATGGAGGAGCAACAACAGCCAGATCCAAAGAAGGAGAAAAATAACGTACAGGAGGGCCTCCCGGCCTATTCCCGCTACAGCACCATCGCTATACAAATGGCGGTTATAATTATTCTTTGTTCACTGGGCGGAGTTAAACTTGATAAATGGGCAGGCACAGAACCATGGCTGACCGTGATACTGTCACTGCTGGGGGTTGCCGCCGCTATGTGGCTCATAATAAAGGAGGCCCTTAAACACAAATAAAATGTTTACCCCCAGGGCCAAAAAACAATATTTTATTCTTCTCATTCTCTTCCTGATGATGGCTCTGCTGGTCATCGGATTCAGCACCATCCTTCCTTCCCTGATCAACCCCGTCAGCGCCCTGATTCTCACCGGAGGATTCGCCCTTACCGCCTTCATCTCACTTTTAATATTTTTTAAGGGTCAGCAATCCGCACCGGAAAAAAGTGTGTTTATAACATTTATGGCTCTGGGAGTTAAGATGCTGCTCTCCTTTGTTCTTGCCCTGCTGTTTTTGGCAATCTTTAAAAACAACCAGGCCGGTTCAGTAATATTGTTTTTTATCCTATATTTGGCGTTTACTGTTTTTGTATTTCTTACAATCTTCAGTGTCCTGAAAAGGAGATCTGTATAATGACAATTAGCTTGAAAACCAGGTATTTATATGTTCTACTCCTGATACTCGGACTAATGGCTGGAACTGTTCCGGCACTCTCGTCCGGCAGTGGGGAGGAGGATAAGAAATCACACGGAAACGATGATGAGTTTGATGCCAGTTCTTTCATCATGGAGCATGTGGCAGACTCACATGAATGGCACATTCTTACAAAAAAAGACAGCAGCGAGGTAGCCGTTTATCTTCCTGTGATTATTTACGACAAGGCGTCGGGTCTGCACATTTTCTCCTCGCGGTTGCTTGCTCACGGCCATAGTCATCTTGGTTATGCCATTGCCCATGAGGGGAGTTATGCCGGAAAGATTGTAAGGGTTGACAAAGAGGGGCATCATGACGGCACAAAGCCTCCGCTGGACTTTTCAATAACCAAGGCCATCTTTGGTATGTTTGTAGCCGCGTTGATATTGCTCTGGCTTATGATAGCCATGGCAAGGTCATACAAGAAGACCGGTATCAGCGCCCCGCGCGGTCTTCAGGGTTTTTTTGAACCCATTATACTGTTTGTCAGGGATGACATTGCCATCCCCAATATAGGTGAGCATAAATACTCGAAGTACATGCCTTATCTGCTGACGGTATTCTTCTTCATTCTTGTGAACAATCTCCTGGGTCTGGTGCCCGTCTTTCCCTTTGGCGCCAATGTGACTGGTAACGTCAACGTCACATTTGTGCTGGCACTATTCACATTCCTCATCACGCAAATCAGTGGCAACAGATCACACTGGCGGCATGTTTTTGCCGCACCGGGTGTCCCGGTCTGGCTGTTACCCATTATGATACCCATTGAGGTCATCGGGCTCTTTTCCAAGCCTTTCGCCCTGATGATCCGTCTCTTTGCGAATATCACTGCCGGACATATCATTGTTCTGAGCCTGGTGTCGCTCATTTTCATCTTCAAGTCGGTTGCCGTAGCGCCGGTCTCCATCTTCTTTGTACTTTTCATGTACTGTATAGAATTGCTGGTGGCCTTCCTTCAGGCATACGTTTTCACTCTCCTCTCGGCCCTCTTTATCGGGATGGCCACAGCTGAAGCGGAACATCATTAAGATCAATATATCAATTAGTTGTTTTAAATTTTACAAATTATGGAAGAAGCACAAGCAGTAATGTCATTAGCAGCGGTAGGAGCAGGGCTCGCAGTGATTGGTGCCGGTATCGGCATCGGCCGCATCGGCGGCTCGGCCATGGACGCCATAGCACGTCAGCCTGAGGCCTACTCAAAGATCCAGCTTGCCATGATTATCTCGGCAGCACTTATCGAGGGAGCAGCCCTCTTTGCCATTGTTGTCGCAATGATCAAGTAAGCAAAAAGCAAAGCCTGCAACGGTTGGTTGCAGGCTTTCTAAATGAATCAAAAAACTCATAATAATATGTTACTACAAAGCAGTCTCGCCAGTCCCGCCATCGGGACCGTATTCTGGACAACACTTATCTTCCTCATTCTTCTTTTCCTACTGTGGAAATTTGCATGGGGACCGATCATGAAGGCTGTCACGGCACGTGAGGATATGATACACAATGCCCTTGACTCGGCTGAAAAGGCGCGCGAGGAGATGAAGGTGCTGCAGGCTGACAATGAGATCATTCTGCGCAAGGCGCGCGAGGAGAGGGACAAGATACTCCGCGATGCCAGAGTGGCCTATGAAAGGATGATGACAGAAGCCAAAGAGAAGAGCCAGTCTGAATCGGACGCGCTCGTCAGGAGGGCAAAGGAGCTTATTGAACGCGAGAAGGTCACCGCCATCACGGAGGTGAAGCGCGAGGTAGCCAGGCTGGCCATAGAGGTGGCGTCAAAAGTAGTGGCCGAAACACTGAAGAGCGACGCCGAGCAGCAGAAGCTGATTGAAAGATACATTAACGAGATAGAGGCAAACCGCAACTGAACTGATGAACTCGAGCAAGATAGCGGTACGGTATGCAAAGGCTCTTTTTGACCTCGCACTCGAACGTGACGTCATTGACAGCGTCTACAACGACATGAAGACCGTCAGCCATCTCTGCGCTATGGAAGAGGTGAAGGCTGTCATTAACAATCCCGTTATTACGCAGCAGAAAAGAAAAGAGATTATCCTGGCCCTGGCAGGTGATGACAGTGTAAAGCTGACGGTAAGCTTTATTACACTGATGTTCAGCCATGGCCGTGGCGACTACCTGGCGTCAGCAGCAAGGAACTTCATTGATCTTACGCGCCGTCACCGGGGTATTCGCCAGGTCACTATCACCACCGCCGTTCCCGTAGGCGCGAAGCTGAAGGAGGAGATGGCAGCCCTTGTTGCCGAAAAGGATAAAGGCAGTATTGAATACATTGAACAGGTCGACCGCTCCATCGTCGGAGGTTTCATCCTCAGGGTAGATGATGCTTATATTGATGCCAGCGTCAGGAGCAGACTGAACAGATTCAGAAAGGAATTTTCACTGGCAGCGAATGCCGCAGAATAGTATTTAAGATTCATAGATATGACTAATATTAAACCTTCAGAGGTATCACAGATTTTAAGGCAACAGCTTGAAGGAGTACAGACGGCCATTGATATTGAGGAAGTGGGCACCGTGCTGCAGGTCGGAGACGGCATTGCTCATATATACGGTCTCATGAACGTCGGATCCAATGAACTGATTGAGTTTGTTGAATCAGGGATCAAGGGTATTGTGCTCAACCTCGAGGAGGACAACGTCGGTGCCGTTATCCTGGGTGCTTCGGAGAAGATAAAAGAGGGTGACATTGTCCGCCGAACAGGCCGTATCTCATCGATTATGGTTGGTGAAGGTCTTCTCGGAAGGGTCATCACCACCACCGGCGCACCAATTGACGGTCGTGGCCCCATTACGGGAGAGCTTTATGAGATGCCCTTCGAGAGAAAGGCGCCGGGTGTCATCTTCAGGCAGCCGGTGAAGCAGCCCGTTCAGACAGGACTGAAGGCCATTGACGCCATGATACCTATAGGCCGGGGCCAGCGTGAGCTTATCATCGGTGACCGCCAGACGGGCAAGACAGCCATCGCCATAGACACGATACTGAACCAGAAGGGTGAGTACGACAAGGGTAAACCGGTCTACTGCATCTATGTGGCCATAGGACAGAAGGGCTCGAACGTGGCGAATATCGCTATGGCTCTGGAGAGTTATGGTGCCATGGACTACACCGTTATTGTCAGCGCTACCGCTGCCGATTCCGCTGCCGCACAGTTCTATGCACCCTTTGCTGGCGCCGCAATTGGCGAGTTCTTCCGTGACACCGGCCGTGATGCCCTGATTATCTATGATGATCTCTCAAAACAGGCGGTGTCATACCGTGAGGTGTCACTGCTGCTGCGTCGTCCGCCAGGCCGCGAAGCATACCCTGGCGACGTCTTCTACCTCCACTCACGCCTGCTCGAGAGAGCTGCAAAGATCATCGAGTCAGATGAGGTCGCACAGCGCATGAATGACATACCCGAATCTATCAGGCATTTAGTAAAGGGCGGAGGTTCACTGACCGCATTACCCATCATCGAGACACAGGCCGGTGACGTTTCGGCATATATTCCTACCAACGTGATCTCCATCACAGACGGGCAGATATTCCTTGAGTCCAGCCTCTTCAATGCGGGTATCAGGCCTGCCATCAACGTGGGTATCTCTGTCTCAAGGGTAGGCGGCAACGCTCAGATCAAGTCAATGAAAAAGGTGGCCGGTACACTGAAGGTTGACCAGGCACAGTACAGGGAGCTTGAGGCATTCTCCAAATTCGGGTCTGACCTTGACCCTTCCACTCTCGCGGTTATCGACAAGGGATCAAAGAACGTCGAGATACTTAAACAAAACCTACTGTCGCCGATGAAGGTCGAGGATCAGGTTGCCATCATTTACTGCGGCACCAGGGGCCTCCTGAGGGATGTCCCCGTGCAGAAAGTGAAGCTCTTCGAGAGCGACTTTCTGGCCTTCATGCGCGCCAACCACAGTGACGTGCTGGAGACAATCAAAAATGGAGTTATAAACAATGACGTTACGACAGTGCTCGAGAGCGTTGCAGCTGAGATTGCCGGTCGTTACTCGGCTCGGTAGAATGAAAACAGGCAGGGGAAATGGCTAATCTAAAGGCAATAAGGGTCAGGCTCAGCTCGGTAAAATCAACCCGTCAGATCACTTCAGCTATGAAGATGGTGGCGGCAGCCAAGCTGCGCAAGGCACAGGATGCCATAGTGCAGCTCAGGCCTTATGCCGGTAAGCTCAATGAGATACAGGCAGGTCTGAGCGCTGCTCTACGCGATACAGAGTTCGAGAATATCTATGCAGAGAGAAAAAACAGCAAGGGGAAAGTCCTGGTGGTGGTGATAACATCCAACAGGGGACTGTGCGGTGCCTTCAACGCCAATGTAATCAGAGCTGTCAGGCGTCTGATGGCTGATAAATACCTTGAACAGATGCAGCGTGGCGACCTCTGGTTTATGCCGGTGGGAAAGAAAGGCCATGATGTCCTCAGGAAACTCAAGTGCAACATTCTTGAGGATCATAGTGACCTTTACAGCGGACTCTCATTTGAAAGGGTGGCGAAGGTCGCTGACAGGCTGACGGAACTATTCCTTACCGGCGAGTATGACACCATAGAGATTGTATACAACCAGTTCAAAAATGCAGCAGTGCAGAGACTCGCCGAGGAGCTGTACCTGCCTGTTTCGGTGGCAGACACAGGAATAAAGGGAGCGGTTTCCACTGACTATATCTATGAGCCCGACCAGGTGAGCATCGTCAGCGAGCTGATCCCCAAGACATTGCGCATAAAGCTATATAAGGCTCTGCTTGACTCATTTGCTGCCGAACACGGGGCACGTATGACGGCCATGCACCAGGCTACAGACAATGCCACCGATCTCATCAGGGATCTTACCCTGCAGTACAACAAGGCCCGCCAGGCGGCCATCACCAATCAGCTTCTTGAAGTTGTCGGCGGCGCGGAAGCACTTAACGGTTAACGAAAAACGAAATGTTCACCAGCGATTATCTGAGAGAACTGTCAGACAAGGCCATCACAAGCCTGGGCGTATCAGCCGAGGCTGACAAACTCTTTGCCCCTGTGAGATACATTCTCTCTATCGGGGGAAAGAGACTGAGACCGGTGATGTGCCTTCTGGCATGCAACCTCTTCAAGGATAAGATCGATGAGGCGGTGATGCCGGCAGCAGGCATTGAGGTGTTCCATAACTTCACCCTTATACACGACGATATAATCGACAAGGCTGATCTCCGCAGGGGCTCCCCGACGGTCCACTCGAAGTGGGGCCATGACCAGGCGATACTCTCGGGCGATGTGATGGCTTTCGTTGCAGTGGAGTGTATCGGCCAGGCGCCCGAGAAAGCGCTGCCGAGGACGCTGAAACTGTTCAACCGCACTGCAATAGAGGTATGCATCGGACAGCAGCTCGATATTGATTATGAGAAGAAAGGCGTTGTATCGGAGACGGAATATATCCGGATGATAGAGCTTAAAACCGCAGTCCTGATAGCAGCGTCACTGAAGACAGGAGCAATCATCGGAGAGGCTTCAGAAAAAGACCAGGACCTGCTATATGAGTTCGGAAGGTGCCTGGGGATAGCCTTCCAGATTCAGGATGATGTGCTTGATACCTATGGCGATACAAAGATGTTCGGCAAGAAGACGGGAAGCGACATCATTGCAAACAAGAAGACCTACCTGCTTGTCAAGGCTATGGAGATGGCCGGAGGCGAAAAGCTCCGCCAGCTGAGAAAACTGATGGAGGCCGGCAACCACGACCCTGAGGAGAAGGTACAGGCAGTGAGGACAATATATGATGATCTGGAAATACGGCTTCAGGCAGAAAACCTGGCTTATGACTACTTTAACAGGTCATTCCAGGCGCTTGACCAGGTGACGGTAAATGCCGAACGGAAGAAAGAGATCAAACAGATGGCAGTTAACCTCATAGGGAGGGTAAAATAGACCGGGCTGCGGCAACCGGCAGACAATTAGAATGAACACTATCAAGAAACATTGAAACAGAATTAAGTCAGAGAGATGGCAAAGAATACAGGAGTGATAAGTCAGGTCATCGGACCGGTGGTTGACGTTACATTTGAGACGGCCGGGACAGAGATGCCCAACATACTTGATGCGCTTGAAATAACACGCCACGACGGATCGATACTCGTGGTTGAGTGCCAGCAGCACATAGGAGAAAAAACCGTAAGGGCAATAGCCATGGACTCAACCGATGGACTTCAGCGAGGGATGGAGGTTGTGGCAACGGGTCTTCCGATAATCATGCCCGTGGGCGAACAGATACGCGGCCGGCTGATGAATGTCACCGGTATGCCTATCGACGGCCTGGGGGCACTTGACAAGAAGGGTGGATACCCGATACACCGCAAACCGCCTAAATATGAGGATCTCTCCACCGATAAGGAGGTGCTCTACACAGGCATCAAGGTCATTGACCTCATCGAGCCCTATTCGAAGGGAGGAAAGGTAGGCCTCTTCGGTGGTGCAGGCGTGGGAAAAACAGTGGTCATACTCGAGCTTATCAACAACATTGCCAAAGCCTATTCCGGACTCTCAGTGTTTGCAGGCGTTGGTGAACGCACAAGGGAGGGGAACGACCTCCTCCGCGAGATGCTTGAAGCAAATGTCATCTCATACGGCAAGGAGTTTATGGAGAACATGGAGAATGGCGGATGGGACCTTGAACTGGTTGATCATGATGTGCTTAAGGAGTCTAAGCTGGCCCTTGTCTTCGGCCAGATGAATGAGCCTCCCGGCGCACGCGCACGCGTGGCACTGTCAGGCCTCTCCGTCGCCGAATACTTCCGTGACGGTGAAGGTGAGGGAACAGGAAGGGATATACTCTTCTTTATGGACAACGTCTTCCGTTTCACCCAGGCAGGATCAGAGGTGTCGGCACTGCTGGGACGAATGCCTTCGGCTGTTGGCTACCAGCCTACCCTGGCCTCAGAGATGGGTGTGATGCAGGAGAGGATCACCTCAACGCGTCACGGCTCAATCACCTCGGTGCAGGCAGTCTATGTGCCGGCTGATGACCTTACCGATCCCGCGCCCGCAACAACCTTTGCGCATCTTGACGCCACAACGGTTCTCAGTCGCAAGATTTCTGAGCTGGGCATCTATCCTGCCGTGGACCCGCTTGACTCTACCTCCAGGATTCTCTCTCCGGAGATTGTTGGCGAGGATCACTATCGCTGCGCACAGAGAGTGAAGGAGATACTGCAGAGGTACAATGAGCTTCAGGATATCATTGCCATACTTGGTATGGATGAACTATCGGAAGATGATAAGCAGGTGGTACACCGCGCACGCAGGGTGCAGAGATTCCTCTCACAGCCCTTCCACGTGGCCGAGCAGTTCACGAACATCCCCGGAAAGCTTGTCTCAATAGAAGACACCATCAGGGGATTCAACATGATCATTGACGGTGCCGTGGACCAGTATCCCGAGGCAGCCTTCATGTTGGTAGGAACTATCGAAGAGGCCATAGAAAAGGGTGAGAAGCTGATAGCCGAGAGCAAGTAATGCCAAACCAGCCGAGAAGTGAAGATTGAGATAATCACACCAGACAAAAGCATCTATTCAGGCGAGATTCGATCTGTGAGGGTGCCCGGCAGAAAGGGCTCCTTCCAGGTACTGAAGGATCATGCCCCGATCATCTCAACCCTTGAAGCCGGCGTGGTTATCATCGCTGACGAACAGGGAAGCGAGGTGAAGTTTGACATTACCGGCGGCGTGATAGAGGTGAAGAAGAACAGGATCATTCTTTTGGCCGACTCCGCCGTTCAAAGCTGAAGTTGATGGACAGTGACGAGTTCCGCAGACAGGGTCACGGGATTGTAGAATGGATTGCCCGTTATTTTGAGACGGTGGAGCAATACCCTGTCCGGTCGCGCGTGGCGCCGGGCGAAGTAAAGAATGCCCTTCCCGGATTACCCCCCACCGGTAGTGAATCATTCGATAAATTCCTGAAGGATTTTGATGAGATAATAATGCCGGGCATCACGCACTGGCAGAGTCCTAATTTCTTTGCCTACTTCCCCGCAAACAGCAGTCCCCCCTCTGTCCTTGCCGAGATGCTCACATCAGCCCTCGGGGCGCAGTGCATGATATGGGAGACCTCTCCCGCAGCAACAGAGCTTGAGGAGAGGATGATGGAGTGGCTACGTGATATGACCGGCCTTCCCAAATCATTTGAAGGGGTGATACATGACAGCGCCTCCTCGGCCACGCTGGCGGCGCTGATCACAGCACGCGAGAGAATTACACAATTCAGGTCGAACAGCGAGGGACTGAATGAAACGGGCAGGCTGCGCGTCTACGCCTCCACCCAGGCTCACTCGTCAGTGGAGAAGGGTTGCGGTGTGGCTGGCTTCGGACGGGAAAACCTTGTGAGGATAGCGGTCACAAAAGACTATTCCATTGATACTGATGCCCTCAGAAAAGCGATAGAATCAGACCTATCAGCGGGTTATATCCCATGCTGCGTGGTTGTTAACCTGGGCACAACCGGCACCACGGCAATTGACAACATACGGTCTGCGGGTGAGATATGCCGTGAAAAGAATATATGGCTGCATGTTGACGGGGCACTGGGCGGAACAGCACTTATCCTGCCCGAGATGAGATGGATGGCTGACGGCATTGAATATGTTGACTCTATAGTCTTTAACCCACACAAGTGGATGTTCACCAATTTCGACTGTTCGGCCTATTTTGTCCGTGATGTCACTTCGCTTATACGTACATTCGAAATCCTGCCCGAGTATCTTAAGACACGAACCCGGGGTCTTGTAAATGATTACCGCGACTGGGGTATTCCGCTCGGAAGGCGCTTCCGGGCGCTGAAGCTCTGGGCAGTGATACGATCATACGGCGTTGATGGTTTGCAGGATAAGATCAGGGAGCACATCAGGCTGGCAAAGATGCTTGCCGGACTGATAGAGGCGGAGAAGAACTTCACACTCATGGCGCCGGTACCGCTTAACACTGTCTGTTTCCGTTATCTGCCGGAAGGGATGAGCGATCCGGAGGCAAACAGGCTGAATGAAAAGCTTAACCATGCACTGAATGACACGGGCAAGCTCTATCTCACACACACGAAAATAGACGGAAAGTATGTGCTCCGTATGGTTACGGCACAGACAAACGTCACGGAGAAACATGTATTACAGGCATGGGAGGTGATAAGGGAAAATGCGTCAGCGCTCTCTTCCCAGGACCGTGCCGTAGATGTTGACTGATAACACCCCGTTTACAAAGAACCTGTTTTCTCCGGGAATATATCCCGCACCTGCACCTGCGCTTATCTCAAAGGGAAACCTCAGCACGTAGAAATCTGCGAGCAGCTCTGCCCCGAAAGAACCAAAATCTTTTGAACCCTCATCAAGGCTCCCCGTGTCGTAATTATATATATTCCATCCGGTAGAGCCGTCAAAGAAGGCTGATCCCCTGATCCTCTTCAGGTAAAGAAAACTGCCGGCAGCAATGTCAGGATAGAGCAGAGGCATGGTGTAGTCTGCAGAGAGGGAGAACAGCTTTTCAGAAACGATCGTCTCATTATAGCCCCGTGGATAGGGAAGGGCATTATTGTAAAGCATCTTGCCGAAGGGAGCCTGATCCTCGTACCCGGCCCTGACTACCAGGCTGTGGTTTCTGATGAGGCCGGGCAGATAAAGCGTTCCTCTGGCATATTTCCTGCTACCGTAAAGATCCTTATCCCAGGGGGCTGCCGTCAGTCTGATATCCGCCACCTGACCCCACCTGGGGAAAATGTCGCGGTATGCTGTCCGGAAGGTGTTCGAGAAATAAAGTCGCCCGGTGACAAGAACAACTCCCTTATCGTATTGTTCTTCATCACTTAACCAGGTGTACCTGTTACGATAACTGACATAGAGGGCAGGCATGAGGAGCTGTCTGAATTTACCGTAAGCAAACAATAACTGGTCATATATGCTGACATTCAGCTGAAGGTCTACCTGGAGATCATCCGGCAACGGGCGGGTGATCGTATCCCTGGTAACCACCTGATCACCACCGTACCTCAGATCCGCATCAATCACGGGGTGCCACCCGCTCCATTTGATTCCTGAGTGGAAGTAGTGGCTTCCGCCGCTATACTCATAACCGACAGTTGATATAAGGGTGCTGAGGTGGTTCTGTGACATCAGAGTCACCCCCGGACTTATGGCTGTCGGATCTGTTTGAATCTCATCTGTGTTGCCGTAAAAGGGGAACCAGCTGTGGAAGTTGAATAGATTAGCCGTCTTACTGTAGGGTTTTGATTCCGGGATCAGGGGGTCTGGCCGTTGCTCATCATTGCGGGGAGACGGCATGGGCGCTATTTCCGGGATGACGCCGTGCATCATGTTTTCTGCCGGGCCTGCAACTGTCCGACGATATTCTGAGGCAATGATAAATCCGTCAGCGCTGTATTCGGAAAATAGTATCTCATCTCCGGTTACCGAGAACCCTGATATTCCGAACCGTGATGCTGTAACGCGTGTGACAGTGCTGTCGCCGGCAAGTCGGTAGATATTATCCGAACCGTCGCCCTGGGCCAGGTAGTAGAGAGTGTCATTAAAGAGCTCAGCCTGGATAATATCGGTAACGCTCTCCGGCATGTTAATGGTCCATCGCTTCCCTGTAGGCCTGTATGTTCTTATTCCCTCCCCGTTTTCGTTCAGGGTCACCACCGTCACCGCACTGCCATCAGATGACCATGCCGGCCGCTGCAGGATCAGATTCTCAGGAGGCACTACATCCATCAGCACCTCGCCGGTGAATGCATCGAGCAAGACCAGTGAGCAGCGCAGCTCAGGAGTTGTTGAGACTGCCACAATTGTCTTCCCGTCAGGTGAGAGGTCGGGAGCCGTGTATCTTGTACGGTATGTGAGCTGTTTCACGGGTCCGCCGACAATATCCATCCGCTTGATCACCGAATAGTCACGATTATCCCACCTTATATCAGGATGTAGTTCTGCCCACACTAAAGTGCTGTCAGAATATGAAAAAAAGTAAGGATAAATATACCCGGTGGTGGTCAGAACATGCTCTGTCCTACCATTTGTATCAGTTATTACAAACCGTGAGGGGTCTGACATTGAGGTTCTGAGAGAGACAATTTTTCCGTCAGCGCTCCTGTGAGGGGTAAAATGGCTGACATAGTCTCTATTTCTTTCAAGGCTGAGTGCCGTGTATTCCCTGAAGCCCCGGAGATCACGTTCCTTCCAGGTTTTTTCAAGCAGGGCGAAGGTTGAATCATAAAGTCTCCTTTTGGTCAGGCCTGTCTCACGTCTCAGGCTGTTGTTAACCGGGTTGAACGGATAACCCGATGAGACCTTTCTGACGGCACTGGTCCAGGCGCTGCTGTCGACTGTTCTCAGGTGGTTCATCATCAGGTAGCCGAAGACGTAATGATCAGGCGTGAAGTTCCTGTATGAGCCTGACAGCATCTTATCATAGCCATAAATCCCCTGTTCACGTGTTACCAGTGCCCTGGCTCCCTGTGTGAAGACGTTGCTGCGTCCCCTGCCTGAAAGGCCGGTGACAGTCTCCGCAAATACGGCGTCGCCCTCGAAGGCCCATATAGGTATCTCAAGGGCGCTTAGTCCAACCGCCTGTTCCCCGATGAGATAACTCAGCACGCGGCCCGCTCCCTTCCTGTTGAGTGATGCCAGCTGCAGAACGTGGGTTGTCTCATGAACAGCCAGCTGTTGAGCCGGCAGCATTGGAAGGTTGTCCTGTCCGGGCAGGGGGAAGAGCTCCATCCTTCTGGGGGCCCAGCTCACATAACCGTTTGATGACATGGAGTGGTTATGGATGATCACGGGGATTTTCGTTTTACCGTCAGGATAAAGCGCAGAGAGGCTGTTGTACGATTGCTCCAGCAGCAAGGCATAGTTTTGGGCGCCTGCTTCAAAATCCACAGGAAATATTAACCGGAAGTGGGGAGTGTGAATCTGACGCCATTTCAGCGAGGCCGGATCCTGACCGGTGTCATAGTACTGCGCGCCTGCCCTCGCAACCGTCAGCAGGCTCAGTAAGAGCATAATAGTGCATTTTCTCATGCAGGGCAGTTTGCCCAAAAATACCAAAATTGGCTGATATCTACAGCGTGACCGCAAAATCTTATTATTTTCGTGCGGAATTATACGGGAACGGAAAATCTACTATCATGATAAAAAAATTCAGGCTCTGGGACAACATACTTGGCTGGACGGCATTTGTAGCCGCAGCGGTAACATACCTGATGACCATCGAGCCAACCACCAGCCTGTGGGACTGCGGGGAGTTCATTGCTTCTGCCTTTAAACTGGAGGTGGGTCACCCTCCGGGAGCTCCCTTCTTCATGATACTGGCAAGGTTCTTTGCCAATTTCGCTGGTGGTGACACATCCAAAGTGGCGATGATGATCAATGCCATGTCTGGACTGGCAAGCGCGCTGACGATACTCTTTCTCTTCTGGACTATCACCCATCTTGCCCGCAGGATCTTCCTGAAGAAAGAGTCTGACTACACTGCCGGAAGGATCATTGCCGTTCTGGGTGCCGGCCTGACGGGAGCTATGGCATATGCCTTCTCTGACACCTTCTGGTTCTCAGCCGTGGAGGGTGAGGTCTATGCCACCTCATCGCTCTTCACAGCAGTGGTCTTCTGGGCCATGCTGAGATGGGAGGATGTGGCTGACGAGCCACATGCCGACAGGTGGATAATACTCATTGCCTTCATGATGGGACTCTCCATAGGGGTGCACCTGCTTAATCTGCTGGCCATACCGGCCATTGTCTTCATCTGGTATTTCCGCAAGTATGAGTTCTCATGGAAAGGGATTGCTGCTTCCCTGGGCGTTTCTGTGATACTGCTGGTGCTCATAATGTACGGTATCATCCCCGGCATCTTCAGGGTCACATCGAGTTTTGAGCTCTTCTTCGTCAACAGCCTGGGCATGCCCTTCAACAGCGGGATGTATATTCACCTGGTACTGTTCATTGCGGCCCTGATCCTCTCTGTCTGGTTTTCATTTACGCATGAAGACGGAAGGAGGGGGTTCCTGCTTACCGGTGCCACACTACTTCTATCCGGAATGTGGCTGCTGACTGATTCGGTATTCATGAACATCATTTTCCTTGCCGCCGTCATCTTCGGAGCATGGTATCTCTCCAATCGTAACCGGGTGGCTATTAACACTATAATGACGGCCATGCTGGTGATTGTGATAGGGTATTCATCCATTGCCATTATTGTAATCAGGTCAACGGCGAACACCCCCATGAATGAGAACAATCCATCCAACCCCTTCGCCCTGCTCTATTATCTTAACCGTGAGCAATACGGCCAGCGTCCGCTGTTCCACGGTCCATACTACAATGCCCCGGTGACCGATTATGTCAAGGGCAAACCTACTTATAATCCTGTTGACGGCAGGTACGTGATCACCAACCGCGAGACAGTGCGTGAGCATGACGAGAGGTTCACCACTGTATTTCCAAGGATGTGGAGTGACTCACCTGACCACGTCAGGATATATGAGGAGTATGTTGGCAATAAAGGGAAACCGGTAAGGATCACTGATCCGCAGTCGGGCGAGGCAACCACTCTTCGTGTGCCAACGTTCGGCCAGAACCTCAAGTTCATGTTCCGGTACCAGTTTGGCTTCATGTACCTGAGGTACTTCATGTGGAACTTCAGCGGCAGGCAGAATGACATCCAGAGTGACGGCGGGCCGGTCAACGGAAACTTTATTACCGGGATAAACTTCATAGATGCAACGCTGACAGGCTCCCTGAAGGGTATGCCTGATGACATGAAGAACGCCCCCTCGCGTAATGCATATTTCCTGTTGCCTCTGCTGCTGGGCCTGATAGGCTTCCTGTGGCATTTCAACCGTGATGTGAGAAACTGGTGGATCGTAGTGCTGCTCTTTGTGATGACAGGGGTAGCCATAGTTGTCTACCTCAATCAATATCCGAACCAGCCACGTGAGCGCGACTATGCCTATGCGGCATCATTTTATGCATTTACTGTATGGATAGGGCTGGGCGTGCTGGCACTCTTTGAACTGATGCGAAAGGTAACAGGCGAGACTCCTGCCGCTGTCATTGCCTCCGTGCTGACTTTTTCTGCAGTGCCGGCGCTGATGGGTGCCGAGAACTGGGATGATCATGACAGGTCCGGAAGGTACCTGGCCAGGGATGTGGCCTTTAACTATCTCAATACCTGCAAGCCCCAGGCAATAATCTTCACGGGCGGCGACAATGACACATTCCCCCTCTGGTATGCCCAGGAGGTGGAAGGCATGCGTACCGACGTGCGCGTATGCAACCTGATGCTACTCAATACAGACTGGTATATTGACCAGATGAAAATGAAGGCGTACACCTCCGAACCTCTTCCCATAAGCCTCCCCAAGAAACTGTACTATGACGGTGTCAATAACCAGGTAGCTGTCTTTGAGCGTGTCACCGAACCTGCAAGCGCCAAAGAGGTGATGAAATTTATAAGCAGTGACAGCGACGTCTCCAAGCTGTCAATGTATGGCGAAGATATCTGGTACATCCCGACACGCACCATACGTATTCCGGTTGACGCCGCCAGGGTGTTAGCCAACGGTACTGTCAGTCCGGAGGATGCGGACAAAATAGTGCCCTATATTGACATCAAGCTCAACGGTCAATGGATAATGAAGAGCCAGCTGATGGTTCTTGACATCATTGCCAACAACGATTGGGAGAGACCGATCTATTTTGTTGCCGGGCAGCATGATGATGCCATGGGGCTGGAGGAGTACTTCCAGCTTGAAGGCCTCGCCTACCGTCTTGTACCGGTCAAGGGTGTTAACAAGGGCTGGTTTGATTATGGCCGGATTAACACAAGTATCCTGTATGAAAACATGATGAACCGTTTTGCCTGGGGTGGCGTCGCTGACCCGGATGTGTATATCGATTATTATCATACCCGTACGCTCACAGTGATAAGAACCCGTCTCAACCATGCGAAACTGGCCAGAGCATTGGTTGCCGAGGGCGATACAGCCAGGGCCTCGGCGGTAATGGATAGGTGTCTTGAGCTCTTCCCGGTGTCGAAATTGGGATATGACTTCTATTTTACGGAGATAATCTCTGCCTTCTTTGCCACGGGCGACAATGAAAAGGCGGTTGACCTTGCGCGCAGTTTTTCAGATTATTACCTGGAGCGTGCCAGTTACCTGCTTGCCCAGAAACCTTCAGTGGCTCTATATGCGGAACAGGAGATTACCAACTCGTTGCAGATGGTGTCACCGGTGATGCAGATGTGCCATGACAACGGCGAGACCGCCGCAGCTGAGGAGATCAATGCGAAGTTCAACGAGCTGTACTCCAGGTATGTTGTTTTGAATCAGTGAAGAGATCAGGCAATAGGCAGTAGGCAGTAGGCAGTAGGGGCCTTGTCCACCAGTCTACAATCTCTATCTTAAATTGTCGATTGTCGATTACTGTATAAAACGACCTGTCTGCAGCTAAACCTTCACTATTGCCTACTGCCTACTGCCTATTGCCTATGACGTTTAGTCATACATCTGGTACGCCGGACGAGGGGAGAGATATTTCTCAAGGATAAGGTGGATCTTGTCAGGAAAAACAGGCTTCAGGTTATATTCGGTGCATCCTGCAATATAGGCCTCATTCTTGGTCTGCTCTGAATAATAGGCGGTGATCAGTATCACCGGAGCCGAACGATTCACCTGCCGGAAGGTCCTTGTGCATTCAATACCGTTGACAAGGGGAACAAGAAAATCCATGAAGACCAGGTCAAAGACTGCCCTGCCAGTGGTGACGGCCTCAACAAACTCCCTCCCGTTCCGGAAAACGGAAACCACAGCGCCGGTCTCCTTTAAAAGTGTTTCGTAGTACCTGAGAGATGCAATGTCGTCTTCAACGATTGCAATCCTTTTGCCTGTTATATTCAGCATCGTCTATAAAGTGAACCCGGGGTTAATGTTCCGAACTCAGCGTAAAGATATCCGGCGAGGGTTAACAAGAATAGTCAAAATTTCTTCAAATTTCAACTATAGTAACAACTTATTAACAACAACTTTTAAACAAAAAACAGGATGGAAGTTAACGTTCAGATAATGAACGTCAGAGGCTGATCAACGGCACTCCCACTGTGTGGTGACCCCGTTGTAGGTGGTTGGTGGAATTGCCTTTATTGTCAGGAGCTCCTGGTCACAGTACTCTGATTCAGTGCCCCAGGCAATAGGGTTGCCATTTTCATAGGAGACCGTCTGGCACACCTGGCAGCCGTCGCCAAGCATATCACATGACGTAAATGAAGATGCGATCAAAAACAGGGCGGCGATATAAGAAAGTTTCCTTTTCATCTTTTTCTGATATAACGGCAAAGTTAAAAAAATAGTATTATTACCGGAGTGCAGCATTTTTCATAAATTAGAGTCCTTAAACTGAATAACCAGGCAAACCCAAAATCAATAAATCATGGAAGAGTATACAACCACACAGACGCCGGTCACCGTTGAGGAGAACAGGATGAAAAAGCACGTAAGTGTTGCAGCCATTCTTCAGATAGTATTTGGCTCGCTTAATGTCATAATCGCAATGGTTATAGCCTTTGCCTTTGGCTTTGTAGATCAGTTTGTAGATGATCCCACCGCAGTAAAGGTCCTGGGGCTTGTTGGTACCCCCCTGGTCGTTCTTTTTCTGCTTTTCGGCGGAGCAATGATAGCCGGGGGAGTAGGGTTGCTGGGATGCAAACCGTGGGCACGCGTCCTTACTCTCGTAATGGCAGCAATAGGGCTCCTGAATATTCCTATAGGAACGCTCAAGGGTGTTTATATCATATGGGTGCTGGTGCAGCAGGAGACAGTCTCGTTGTTTGACAAGGGCTGCCCGAAACCACCGGTCACCCAATAAGGAACATCCTCCCTGTTATCAGGCAGACAAAATGATTATTTTTGTCGTCAGTAACCTACATAACCATGGCTGACGATAAGAAGATCATTTTTTCCATGTTCAGGGTAAGCAAGAGTTATCCTCCTCACAAACAAGTCATAAAGGATATATCCCTCTCCTTCTTCCTGGGAGCAAAGATTGGTATCATCGGTCTTAACGGCTCGGGGAAGTCAACTCTCCTCAAGATCATTGCGGGTATTGAGAAGGAGTACCAGGGAGAGGTGGTCTTTTCACCGGGTTACACAGTGGGTCATCTGCCCCAGGATCCGCTTATGGATGAAAAGCGCACCGTCCGAGAGATAGTTGAGGAAGGAGCCGCCGAGGTGGTTGCCGCCCTGAAGGAGTACGAGGAGATAAACCTCCGTTTCGGTGAGCCGGCGGTCTATGAGAATCCTGAAGTCATGGAGAAGCTCATGGCCCGTCAGGCCGACCTGCAGGAGAAGATCGAAGCTCTTGACGGCTGGAATCTTGATCACCGCCTGGGGCAGGCAATGGATGCCCTGAACTGCCCCGATCCCTCTACGCCGGTTAATATTCTCTCGGGAGGCGAACGTCGCCGTGTGGCCTTATGCCGCCTGTTGCTCCTTGAGCCGGACGTGCTGCTCCTTGACGAGCCTACCAACCATCTCGATGCCGAGAGCGTGCAGTGGCTCGAGACCCATCTGAAACAGTACAGCGGAACGGTCATCTGTATCACGCATGACAGATATTTCCTTGATAATGTGGCAGGATGGATACTGGAGCTCGACCGCGGCGAGGGCATCCCCTGGAAGGGCAATTATACCTCCTGGCTTGAGCAGAAATCAAAGAGGCTTGAGCTTGAAGAGAAGGGCAATGTCAAACGCCGCAAGACTCTTGAGCACGAGCTTGAGTGGGTGCGGATGTCACCCAAGGCACGGCGTGCCAAATCAAAAGCACGGCTTAGCGCCTATGAGAACCTTCTCAACCAGGATGTGAAACAGAAGGAGGAGAAGCTTGAGATTTTCATCCCCAACGGACCCAGGCTGGGCGATAAGGTGATTCGCGCAAAGGGCGTCGCAAAGGCCTTCGGCAACAGGATACTCTTTGAAGAACTGGAGTTTAATCTCCCGCCAAACGGAATAGTTGGAGTGATAGGGCCCAACGGGGCAGGCAAGACCACCCTCTTTCGCATGATCATGGGACAGGAGAAGGTTGACAGTGGCGCCTTTGAGGTGGGGGATACCGTCACCCTGGGTTATGTTGATCAGGCCCATGCGGATATTGATCAGAAGAAGAGTGTTTATGAGGTAATCTCAGGAGGGGTTGACGAGGTAATGGTTGGCAACAGGCCCGTCAATGCCCGCGCATATGCAGCCCGTTTCAACTTCACGGGAGCAGACCAGGAAAAAAAATGCGGTATACTCTCAGGAGGAGAGCGCAACAGGCTTCACCTGGCTCTGACGCTTAAGAGCGGTGCAAACGTACTGCTGCTTGACGAACCTACCAATGATATTGACGTTAATACCCTGCGTGCGCTTGAAGAGGGGCTTGACAACTTTGCAGGCTGTGCGGTCATTATCTCGCATGACCGCTGGTTCCTTGACCGAGTGGCCACACATATCCTTGCCTTTGAGGGTGACTCGCAGGTTGTGTGGTTTGAAGGAAGCTTCTCTGAGTACGACGAGAACCTGCGCAAGCGCACAGCCAACGCCGGCCCGGTAAGGATGAAATATAAAAGACTCTCCTGAGTCAGTATATTACTGCGGTCTTGAAAGTATCATATAAATCATCTAAATTGTACTGTTATTCTTTAAACAGTACCTTTGCTCATTGTCAGATTATGACCGGCAGGCAGATCCTCTGACCTCCGTGCATATTGCTCTGAAATCTTAGCAAAAAATATTGTAAAGGATGGCAACACGCAGACAATTCATCAGGATCTCAGCCATGGGAGCGGGAGCAGTCATGGCCGGTGCCGCCGGCCTGAGACTCTTTGGCTCCGGTCTCACTGACGGTCAGAAGGCTACTCTGGCTGCCCTGACGGGCCGGACTCCCACATACTGTGAGGTATGTTTCTGGAAGTGCGCCGGGTGGGTCTACAAGGACGACCAGGGATCAATTCAGAAGATCATCGGCAACAATGAAGACCTGAACTGCAACGGCCGTTTCTGTCCGCGGGGCACAGGCGGCGTGGGAATGTACCACGACGAGGACCGGCTTCGCAAGCCCTTGATACGTACCGACGAGCGCGGCACCCAGAGCTTCCGTGAAGCAACATGGGAAGAGGCGTTTGACTATATTGCCGAGAAGATAAAAGTGATCTCCGCCGAGCATGGTCCGGAGTGTGTGGCCCTCTTCACCCACGGCTCAGGCGGTAAATACTTCTCTACACTGCTCCGTGCCCTGGGCTCGCCGCACATTGCAGCACCATCTTATGCACAGTGCCGCGGACCGCGCGAGGTGGCCTTCCAGGCTACCTTCGGGGAGGCACTGGAAAGCCCTGAACCTCTTGATATTCGCGATACAAAGTGCCTTGTCCTGATCGGAAGTCACCTGGGTGAGAATATGCATAACGGACAGGTACAGGAGATGTCTGACGCCATTGACAAGGGAGCCACCATCATCACCGTTGATCCCCGCTTCTCCACTGCCGCGGGTAAGTCAAAATTCTGGCTGCCTATCAAACCGGCAACTGACCTGGCTCTGCTGCTGGCATGGATCAACGTCATCATCTCGGAGGAACTGTACGACAAGCCATATGTGGAGAAATATACCTACGGGTTTGATTACCTGAAGGAACATGTGAAGAACATGACCCCGGAATGGGCATACGGCATCACTACTATTGATCCCACAGTCATTCGCGAGACTGCACGTGAGATGGCTAACGCCTCTCCGGCAGTAATCGTTCATCCCGGACGCCATGTCACGTGGTACGGTGATGACACGCAGCGCCTGAGGGCAGTAGCCATACTCAACGCCCTGCTCGGTTCCTGGGGTCGCAGAGGAGGATTCTTTCGTACAGAGACCTTCGCGCTGCCTGAGCCGCCTCATCCCCCTTACCCGGTGCCAAAAAGATCGTGGAGAACGGAGTTTCCGGATCTTTACAAGCTTGCCGACACAGTGCTGGCCAACGGGGTCTGTGATGCAACTGTCCCCGACCCGACCCGTGCCTGCAAGTTCCAGGCATGGATAGTGAACGGCACAAACCTTATAGAGACCCTCCCCAACCAGGAGAACACCCTTAAGGCAATCCAGGCTCTTCAGTTACTCGTGGTCGTTGATACCATGCCAATGGAAATTACCGGCTGGGCTGACGTGGTGCTGCCCGAATGCACCTATCTCGAGAGATATGATGATCTCAGGGTCGGACCGCACAGAAAGCCACAGATAGCACTGAGGGCCCCTGCCGCTGAACCTTCCTATGACACCAAACCGGCGTTTTTTATGGCCAGGGAGCTGGCAAAGAGGCTGGGAGTGATTGAATATTTTCCTTTTGAGAAGATGGAGGATCAGCTCGACTGGCAGCTTAAGCAGGTGGGGAGCAGTCTCGAGGAGATGAAGAAGATCGGGGTCAAAACCTTCGATCGCACAGCCGACGACCTCTATTTTTCTCCTGATGAGGATGTTGAGTTTTATACGGCTACCGGAAAGATTGAACTCTATTCAACCGCACTGGAAGAGGCAGGATTCGACCCGTTGCCCCGCTACACAAAACACGAGGAGCCTCCAGAGGGCTACTACCGCCTTAACTATGGACGTGCCCCTATGCATACCTTTAGCCGTACCTCCAATAACCCCAACCTTACCGATCTGATGGATGAGAACAGTGTGTGGGTAAACCCGCGTGTGGCCAAAGAATGGGGACTGAGCACCGGCCAGTATGTTCACCTGGTCAACCAGGATGGCAAGCGGTCAGAGTTTCCCATAAAGGTGAGGGTGACAGAGCGCATCCGCTGGGATTCCGTCTATATGGTTCATGGCTTTGGCCACGACCAGAAGAAGCTGCGACGATGTTACGGGAAGGGGGCCAGCGACACAAATCTTATAACCAAGGTGCTTGTTGATCCGCTTATGGGAGGTACAGGCATGCGCGGCAACTTCGTGACCTTTATCACTGACCTTAAAGGAGAGGAGGTGGTATCATGAGATACGCAATGGCTGTTGATACCAAAAAATGCGTCGGATGCAGCGACTGTGTTGTGGCATGCCAGACGGAAAACAATGTACCCATCGGTTACTGCCGCGACTGGGTGGTGGAGGTGATGGATGGCACATATCCGCAGCTGGAGATTGAGCTGAGGTCAGAGAGATGCAACCACTGCGCCAACGCGCCGTGTGTAAGATGCTGTCCTACCGGGGCAAGCCATATTGTTGAAGGAGGGATAGTACTGGTAACACCCAACAAGTGCATCGGCTGCGGCGCCTGCATAGCCTCGTGCCCTTATGATGCACGTTACCCCCATCCGAAGGGATATGTCGACAAATGCACCTTCTGCATCCATAGGGTGAAGGAGGGAATGAAACCAGCATGCGTGGCAGTATGCCCGACAAAATGCATGTATTTCGGTGACCTTGACGACCCCAACAGCGATGTGAGCGTTATCCTGAAAAAACGCAAATCAAAGACACTCATCCCCGAAGCAGGGACGCAACCACAGTTATATTTTCTAATCTGAGCAGACGATGAACGAAGAGCTTATTATCAGCGGAAGAGAGAACCTGATGGTTGACCCGCAACTGCATATATGGCACTGGCCAATACCGTTATACCTGTTTCTTGGTGGACTGGCGGCAGGAGTACTCTTCTTTGCCGCCCTCTATTACCTGCTTGGAAAGGAAGAGCAGTACCGCACTGCCGTACGCAGGGTGCCCTTCATTGCACCAATAGTTTTGGTGATAGGACTGGCAGCACTCTTTTATGACCTGAACCATAAGGCCTTTTTCTGGCAGCTATACACTACTATCAGGATACAGTCGCCGATGTCATGGGGTGCATGGACACTGCTGGTCATAACAACCGTTTCAGTGATATGGTGTGCCCTGCATATCAGGGAGTTTTTTCCGAACTGGGACTGGAAGTATAAGTGGCTTAAGGATATTGAGGCATTCTTCAACAAAAATAAGAAACCCCTGGCATGGGTTATGCTGATCTTTGCCATCATCACGGGTGTTTACACCGGAATACTGCTGTCTGCATTCAATGCCAGGCCGCTGTGGAACACATCGGTGCTCGGACCACTTTTCCTGGCCTCAGGGCTTTCAGCCGGCGCTGCTTCAATAGTGCTGGCATCAAAAAACCATGAGGAGAGGCTTCTCTTTACAAAGATAGACCTCATTATCCTTGGTACGGAGCTGTTCCTGATAGTGCACATGTTCATGGGCTTCCTTGCCAGCACCCAGGTACAGATAGAAGCAGCAGAGCTCTTTCTGGGCGGACCCTATACAATGGTCTTCTGGATATTTGTGGTAATACTTGGGATAATCATCCCCGGGGTGCTTGACCTGATGGAATTGAGAGGCAGGCATATACCCGCACTTATACCAGGCGTGCTTGTATTGATGGGCAGTTTCGCCTTCCGTTTTATATTCGTCTTTGCCGGCCAGGTGAGCCGCTGGTTATACTGATAACAATAAAACACACTACAATATGAGCAATAATACAACAAAAGAGAGAAGCAGGAGGTACCTCAACCCGTACGTCGGCGGTGTCCTTCTGGGCCTCGTTCTGCTTGCCGCAAATTTCATTTCAGGCAGGGGTCTGGGAGCCAGCGGTGCGATAAAGAGTGTCGTGGCCACATCCATAGAGGTGGTAGACAAGGATGCGGTGAACACCATGCCCTATATGGCCGAGTATGCGGAGTCACACAGTGGCAGCCCCATGAGGTCTTGGCTTGTTTTTCAGATGCTTGGGGTTATTGTGGGAGGCTTTCTTTCCGGGGCTGTAGCCGGCCGTCTCAAACTTAAGGTTGAACACTCGCCGAAGATCACCTCGCGCCGAAGGTTGATATTTGCGCTGGCCGGGGGTATCCTCTTCGGCCTGGGTTCACAGATTGGCCGCGGCTGCACAAGCGGCTCGGCACTCAGCGGTATGGCCGTGCTCTCACTCGGTGGCTTCGTCACCATGATGGGTATCTTCGGTACCGCCTTCGCACTGGCATATTTTTTCAGGAGAAACTGGATTTAAATAAAGGAGACAAAAATGGGACCATTAGCACCATTCGAGATAATATCGGAGAACACCAACTTTCTCCTCGCATTCTTCATAGGCATCGCCTTTGGCTGGGTACTCGAGAGCTCAGGCTTCTCGTCGAGCCGCAAGCTGGCGGGCATCTTCTACGGTTATGATACCGTGGTTTTAAAGGTCTTTTTCACCGGCGCCATCACTGCCATGCTCGGCTTGCTCTTCATGAGCCTCTTCGGGTGGGTAGACCTTGACCTTATATATGTCAACCCGACATATCTCACCTCAGCTATTGTAGGCGGAGTGATAATGGGTGCCGGATTCATTATGGGCGGCTTCTGTCCGGGTACCAGCTTCTGCGGTGCCGCAATAGGAAAGATAGATGCTATGGTATTCATTGTCGGACTCTTCATTGGGGTCTACGGCTTCGCCTTCACTTATGGATTGTGGGAGAAACTTTATTTCGCGAGATACCTTGGTGAGCCGAAGGTCAGCGAAACGCTAGGACTGTCAGACGGCCTCTTCGGCCTGCTGCTGATCATTGCTGCGCTGGGTATGTTTGTTGTTGCGGAGTGGGCTGAGAAGAAGTTTCCCAGGGAGGAATACTAATCATTCCGAACACTTACGGCAGATACGGGTTATACTATTGATAACGAAAAATAACAACGATGAAATCGCTTAAATTACTTGCACTCTTTGTGATCCCGCTGGGGATAATAATTGCAGCCGTGCCACCCGACAGGGTTAAGCACTTCCGCCTTACAGCCGACGAGCTGCTTCAGGAGGCTGGTGCAGGTGTGCAGTTCGTTTCCCCTGATGTGGTGGCTGACATGCTTGTTCAGAAGGATCCCTCACTACAGCTCATTGATGTGCGTACCCCGGAGGAGTTTGATGCCTACAGCATGCCTGGTGCCATCAACGTACCACTTAGCAACCTGCTTGCCGACGAGTACACTGACATTCTGAACCAGGATGCCTATATGAACGTCTTTTATTCAAACGGTTCGGTCTATGCCAACCAGGCTTGGATGATAACCAGGCAGCTGGGCTACGAGAATAATTTTGTGCTCGAGGGGGGACTGAACTACTGGTTCGGTAACATACTCTCTCCGGAAGAGCCCTCGCAGACCAGTCCCAATGAAGAATTTGCACAATACGACTTCCGCAAGAGTGCTGCTGCAGCACTGGGTGGAGGTGGTGTAGTGAGCACCGGGCCTGAGGTGCCGGCAGTGAAGGCTCTCAAGCCTCCCTCGACCACCAAAGCCAAGAAGAAGCCCGCAGGAGGCTGCTGATTAGGTACCCTACAGCGTAGTGAAGCCCTGATAAAGGGCTTTTTTTATTTCTTATCGATATATAAAAAGTTCCGGTAAATTTGTATAATTATCAGAATCTCATGTCTGATCAACTATAAAGAATACCGGTGCGATCAGTTTACTGTAAGCCGGGACCAGGTACGGGTCAGACAGGTACGTCTAAACAATATAAAAATGAAAGAAGCCAGTCAGGATAATTTTGAATCAGCATACAGTAGTACAATATTCGCTGAGGGGGAGTTATATAGTTGCATAAAGGGATTGCCGATGTTGGTATTCAGGGTGGAAGTGGTTAAGAAGAGGATCGAATATATCAATGAGTACCAGATTGAAGGACTGGCAGAAAGAAGTTTCCTTTTACTAAAGGACAGGGCTTACAGCAGGGAGATTATTTTTGAGCAGGATTACTACATGTATGAATCGTTCATTCAGGCTATTCTTGACTCAAAGCCTGCTGTGGCTCTTATCAGGGTAAAGACCGGAGAAAGTGACTTCAGGTGGATCAAACTTACCGGTGTACCCAACTCTTTTCAGCCTGGTTATTATATGGGAATGATTGTGGATATAACACAGAGCATCACTATCATTGAGGAGATGAACCGCAATGAGGATGAGCAGCAGACAATCCTCGAGCTGGTTGGAAATCCGGTTTTACTTGTGAGCATGAATAATAAGAGCATAATATCTCATAATGCAGCCGCATGTGAGATTTTCGGATATGGTTTTGATGAATTCCGGAAATTAACAATGAATAATCTTATACATCCACGTACAAGGAACGAAATGGACAGGATATATGAGGAGATAATCTTTGAAAAGAGATGGGAAGGGAAAATACTGTTTGTAAGAAAAGGCGGCACACAATTTTTGGGCACTGCATCATTGCGATCGCTAAAGATCAGAGAGAAAAGGTTGTTGCGGATGTCAATTTATGAATGTGATACGGTTGAAAAGGGTAGCTCCAAAAACCAGAGACAATATAATCCGATACTTAGCGAATCGCGCAAGAAGTATCTCAAAGGGATTATGGATAAACTGGCAACAGCGACTGATCTGAAGATGATGCTGGAGATACTGCTGTATAATCCATATAAAAATTTGAAGTTTGACGGGATAATGTATTCTGATATTCAGGTCAGAAAGGGCATTGTTACAGTTTACGGTGTGGGGGAGGCCTTGAATAACTTGAAGTTTGGCGAGGTTTTTTCATATGAGGGTACAATTGCGGAGAATATAGAACAGTATAAGCTTGACTATTTAATAGTTGAAGACACCATAGCGAGTATAAAGGCTATAGACTGGGCGCTCTTCATTCCCAACGGGATAAGGTCATATTATGCACGGCCATTCTATGAAAGGGATCTTCTGCGTAGCGTACTGATTCTTTGCTCCAGAGAGGCCAATGCTTTCAAAGAAGACAAACTGGCTGATTATAAGCTTTTTGATGCTCCATTCAATGCTCTTCTAAAGAGCTGGAGAAAAGCCTTTCGCACCAGGAAGAAGGCCTAGTATCTAAAAATTAACGCATTACGCTTACGCTGTTGCTCACCTTCTAATGTAGCGGGAATCCATTACAATACTATTATGTCGGGAAATCTTCGCCATCGGCACCTTTAAAATATGCATAATATATAATGTAAATTTAGGCTTTGATGTAAAAAGTCACTAAATTGGTGCATCCAATAGCATTAAAAACACAAAATAAATTAAATAAATGAGAAAATATTTGCATAAATGTATTTATGTATTTATATTGGTCGTGCCAAATTAAATCAGATGATTGAGAGCAGGGAGACTCAGCTTACAAACCGGTTGGTTAATTATTTAAGGAGCGACAATGTTCATCTGGGGGACCGACTTCCGGCTGAAAGAAAACTTGCCGAAATATTGGAGACAAGCAGGAACACGCTCCGTAATGCACTTAAGATGATGCAGGCTAGAGGCATTCTTACCGTAAAGCCTAACAGTGGTTATTACCTTGCTGCCAAACCTGAATCCGATGCCATTGTTGCTCCCAGAAGCCGTAAAGAGACTCTGCCCTGGGTATCGGACCAACTTGAAGCGCTGTTCTTGTTTGAACCAATCGCGGTAGCAATGGCGGCAGAACGAATGACAGGTGACGAACTCAAGTCGCTTGAATTATGCCTGGTTAATTTAAGCAAAGCCATTCTTGAAAACAACACACAGATGATTGTTGGTTATCACAAGGCCTTTCATGAAATTATTGCCTCCGGTACGCATAACAGATCGATTGCCAAAATGCTGGATCGGCTTGTGGTTACTTATGAACTGATATCAGATGTGATACATCGCATTGAACAGGATAGGAGAGACAGGATATTTGCCCTGCATGTTAATCTTTTTAAAGCCATAAGCTCAAGGGATAACGCGAAAGCACAGAACGAATCACGGGAGATGATCAGATATATTACTGTTCTTTTAAATGAATTTGAAGATGTTGCATTACCTGAAAACCCGGCATTCTTGTCAGGTGGTGACAGCAACGGGAATAATAAATGAGCTGTCCTGAAATGAAGAAAAAGATAATTTCAAGAAGGGATTTGCTGTCAATCAGATTCGGACGCCGTAATGTTGATCAAGATCAGATCGGTGCTCTTGGGTCAGACTTTACTACAGAAATGCTTTTTCATCAAATGATAAAAATGGGGAAAGACCCGGCCTCTATGAGCAGCGATGAGATGCTCAGGGTTGTGTACAAGGAGCTGAATAAAAAATAAGACTACGTAATATTCTGATAATCAGGAATTAACAGATATCAACAGATAAACTGACAGGATATTTATTTATAAAAATCAAATGATAATCATGGGAAACGAACAACACCTATTTGTAGAAAAGAGAAGACTGGCAAAGCGATGGAAGGGACCAATTCCAGTAATTGTCAATACGCTCTTCATTATGTTATTGTTCTATGTGACATGGTGGATTTTCCAGGACCCCAGAGGCTTGATGCGATTGTACACTCCTTTCAAGGGATACATGGTCTGCCGCTGGCTCCTGATAATGTTTATATGGGTTGTTTACATTTTCAATTACTGGCCGTTCAGGCATTCGTGGCTGAACCGTACCCATCCCCTGATAAAGGGATCAATCCTGACTCTCTTCAGCGTAGGTCTTATGCTATTGGTAATTCAGGGATTCTTCGTTAATATCCTTGGGAAATTCGGCATTGCCTACTTTAATCCGGAACGATTGATGGATCTGGGAATCACGGAGTTTTATGCAGAAGAGTATTCCTTTGAGGCAATAATGATGTTCGCTGCCATTGCCTCATGGCTCAGCCCGGCCTGGGTGGTGGCCTGTGAGAGTTCCCCATGGCAGCAGTTAAAACAGCCGGCCAGGGGAACGACCATCGTTCTGGTTACTTTCTTCCTTAGCATGGTGATCTATTTTATTACCATGCATTCTCACATGGGGATTCTCTATTATCCCTGGCAGGAGTTCACGGCTATAACTCCTCCTTACTGGGAAAAATTTGCCAATACCGTGTCCGGCAATTTTCACATTGCATGGATTATGAGTGCTACGGTTGTAGTCTGGATATATGAGACGATCTGGGAGAAATATCCCTTTGATCTTATTAAGCAGGACTGGCTCCGGCGGCTGGCATCATTTGCAGGGATATTCGTCATTGCCGTGGCAATCGCCTTCTTCCTCTACTTTGCACAGGAGCTCGCCTGGGGTCAGGCAGTGCGCGGTACAAAGCGTCTTATGGCTCCTGACTGGCGATGGCTGCATGTGGGCGAGATGGCTATCTTCTGGCTGGTGCCCAGTCTCTTCCTATACTTCTACCTTGATAACTGGCCCCGGAAATACAGCCGGCCGGTCAATGTGGTGATACGGACCGTTGTTACGATCATTGCTGCTGCGCTGTTATACATTGCTTACTATAAAACATCTCATCTGTTTCTTGGCACGCAGGAAGGTTATTCACATCCTCAGCAGTTCCCAATGATACCTATGATATGGCTGATCAATATGATGCTCATAAACTACTGGTTCATGGATGGCTGGCCAGGATGGAAACTTATACCGGCGAAAGAAGCCGAAAGTGCCATTGAGCCTTCTGTTGAGAAAGAGATTAACTGGAACCCAAGATTTATAGGCGGACTGGTTGCCGGAGTCACATTGGCTGTCATTCTCTATTTCGCTTTCCTGAAGTTCCTCCCCAAATGGTGTGACATATTTACCATTATTAAGTCGAATGTCTAATAATCAAGGTTATGACCACAAATAAAAATACTAGCAAGGATTTTACCAGGCGCGATTTTATCAAAGGCTCTGCCAGTGGCTTAGGACTGGGGGCACTGGCAACAATGGGGATCTTTTCCTACTCAGAAAAGAGAAAGAAATTTCTACCGGCGATTGAGAGGAAACAGCATGATTTTGGAGTCTGTAAGAGGGTGAAAATCACTAATATCTCCGAAACAAGCTGGTTTGACAATGCTGTTCTTATGGGCGACATCCGGAATGCAGGCGGATTGCTTGTTAACCAGTATGATTACAACTGGCCACCTTTTGGCAACGGCCAGGGCCTGGCAAAGGGCTCTTATGCCGACGGGATTAAGACATTCAGGCATCTGCTGCCCAACAAACTTGAGGAGGCCTGGGAGATTGTATATGAAAAGTCGGTGAACCCCGACAACGCCGGAGGTTTTGCAGCTCTTATAGAGATGGAGGATATGGATGGACAGATCCATAAGTATCTTCTTGACTCAGGCTGGTCATTCAAATGGATGGAGGCGTGCTTCAGGAGAGAAGGCATAGATAATATGCTTGCAAATCACGAGATAGAGAAGTTTTTTATCTCCCATTCCCACTTTGACCATTTTTGGGGTCTGCCAGTGACATACAAGTATGACCCGACAATTGCCACCTATATTCCTGAGGGTTTTTATCCCGAAGACAAGCAATACATAGCTGATTGCGGGTTCAGGGGTGAGCTTACGGAGGTGAAGGCAGGCCTAAGGGAGATCGCCCCCGGATTTGTGGTCTGTTCATTCGGAGTTCCCATCATCTGCCGGGTGTTCGGTGAGCTGTCGTTATATTTTAACGTCAAGGATATTGGGCTTGTATGTGTCAGCGGGTGCTGCCATGAGGGTATAATACAGCTTGCAGACACCGCTTTCAGGGAACTGAAATATGATAAGGACCAGATGCACGGGATCTACGGTGGCCTGCATATATCTCCCTTTGAGGACTGGGATCCGAAATACGATGACATGGTCATTGCAATGAGAGACTGGGGGTTTGAAAAAATTGGATGTAACCACTGCACAGGGATCATTACTGCAAAGAAATTCATAGCCCGGGGTTATAACGTGATAAAGGGGACAGCACGGTTCGGATCCAAGGATGAGGCATACCTTGGTAATGGAGACATAATTGAATTTAAAGCCTGATTAACAATACTGCAGCCGTCCTGCCACAACGAAGAGGAAATCTCATGAGCCTAGCCAGTCTATATCCAGTCTCTCCCGGTGAAAACAGGGAAGGATATATCCATGGTCTACTGAATGCTCTTCTCATACGAACATGTTTCTCGGCAAGATCAATGCAGAAACTTGGATGGGAGGGCATCAATCCCATATGTCGAAATGGCAGTGGATGGACATTCAGTGTCGTTGGCAGTGATGGTATTTACGGCCTCTCAGAGTCCGGAACTTTATCCGGTAAGGGTTTGACAGGAGCGAAATACGGCATTTACTATTTTCCCTCTCCGGATGAGAAGCCGGTTCTTTTTCCGAAAAGTACGGCTCTCCTTCAGCGTAGGAAAGATTACATGTCAATGGTTCGTAAATACACCAGCTATCCGGACTTTGCCATCTATTTCCTTATCGGAGAGATTGATGTCTCAATATTTACCGGATCACTGTCCTTATGGTTGACATTGAGCTCTGCGGAGTCATTTGGCTTCATACAACAGCTGATTGACGGCAAAGAGATCGTGTCAGGTGCATGCGATAACTTATTGTTGAGCGGGAATGGAGAGGAACAGAGGTCTCTCTTTAGCCTGTCATTCACACTGTTTGAGCTGTTGGCAGCAACATTCACCCATAACCTGGATTCGGTACCTGACGCTGCGGCGCATGTTCTTTACAGGCCGGATTTTCAGGATGAAAAACAAGGAACCTGCAAGGGACATGAATACATCCGGTCGGTTTCTCTCGGATACGGCAGTGAAGATTTCGGTACTCACTTCAGGGAGAGCGATCAGTACAACTGTGACGCCTCATTTTTTGACTATTGGGAAAGCGGCTACAGGAAGGAGAAGCCTTTTGTTGAATCTCCCTGGTGGTCTGTTGGCGGTTTTGCAGCTGACAGAGTTAGTGAAACCGTCAATGGCGACACAAATATTCAGAAACCCTCACTGATAATACTGACAGGGTATCTGGGCTCCGGAAAGACTACCTTTCTCAGGAGGTTCATTGAATACCAGGTGAGCCGAAACCGATTTGTAGCCGTTATTCAGAATGAGATCGGCTCTGCCAGCATCGATGCCCGACTGCTGGAAGACCAGTATGCGGTTACGGAGATGGACGAAGGGTGTGTATGTTGTTCTCTTATCGGTGAACTGAAGAAGGGTATTCAAAGAATAACCGCCCAACTGAAACCTGACATCATTATCCTGGAAACGACCGGCCTGGCGAATCCATTCAATCTAGCCGGAGAACTCGATCTAATAAGTGACCTGGTGAGACTGGAGATGGTGATAACCATGATTGACGGAGCCAACTTCACTGCTTCAGCCGCGAACAGTGAAATTATTACTGATCAGGCCAGGAGCGCTGACCTTCTGGTGCTCAACAAGTGTGACATGATTACCAAAAAGCAGACTGACGATCTGTGCCGGCAGTTAAAGGAGATCAACCCCGCCGCCGGGATAATAAAATGCAATTATGGCGACGTAAATATGTCTCTCCTCATCCAGGTCGCCGGGAATATAGGAAATGCATCGCTTTATGAGAAATCTGTAAATGATAGCGTTTCCGGGCAACACCACACTCATACGGACGAAAAGATAACTGCCGGGAAAATCATACTGAATGCTCCAATTGAAAAATCACTTTTTTTGAATGAGATTGCCAGCATGCCGGGATCTGTCTACCGCGTAAAGGGAGTAGTTAATTTCAAGGGAGAGAATGATGCATCACTGATACAAATTGTAAGGGGCAGCTGTGAGATAACACCAATGAAACATCATCTTCCCGTTGAGAGATATCTTATTGCCATCGGTACGAACGAATCAATCGATCACCTGTTAAATAAACTTTTATTAACTAAAACAAGTCATTATGAAAAAACTTTTGAATGCAGCAAGTGTGCTGATGATTTTGGTGTTGACCCTCTGCTTTACTGAGGTAAACGCACAGGTTTACAATGAATTCTATGCTCCGGAAGTTCATGGTGCATGGGAAGAGTTCAATCTGGGCAACTTCGAGCTTGAAAACGGAGCTGTCCTTCCTGCCTGCAAGCAGGCCTATGTAACTTTTGGGAAACTGAATCCGCAGAAAGACAATGCAATAGTCTTTACGATAATGTTTTCAGGGTCTCATATGTTCATGGCTCCCCTGGTCGGACCGGGCAAGGCAATTGATACTGACAAGTATTTTGTCATTATGCCTAACCTGATAGGGAACGGCATCTCTACGTCACCTTCAAATACATCTGGTCCATATTCCATGGGAGCGTTTCCGCATGTCACAGTCGGTGATATGGTCAGGGCACAGTATAAACTGGTGACTGAAAAATTCGGTATAACGGAGATTCAGATGGTTACCGGATGGTCAATGGGCGGCCAGCAGGTGTTTGAATGGGCTGTCCGTTATCCTGATATGGTTAAGCGTGCGGCTCCCATAGGTGCCTCACTAAAAGCATGTCCCTGGAATACCATTCTGACCGACCTGGTAATGAACAGTCTCCGCAATGATCCCAACTTCAATAACGGTTTTTATACTGAGCCTCATGCATGCCAGGCAGGTCTGAGGAATCTGGGCCGTCTCTTTTCATTGATTGCTGCGAGTAAGGAGATGTATCAGGGCGAACATTGGAAAAGAATGGGTTTCACATCACTCGAGGATTTTGAAAGAAGAATCTGGGAAGGCCATTTTCTTCCTATGGACCCGAACAATCTCATTACCATGGCCTGGGCATGGCAGCATGCCGATGCCAGCCTGAATACCGGCGGTGACCTTGTCATGGCACAGAAGGCTATCAAGGCAAAAATGTGGCCCATAGTGTTTACGGAAGACATGATGTTTGATGAAAGCGATATCGTAGAACAGTGCGAACATATTAAAGACTGCAAAATATGCAGGGTGCCAAGCCATTGGGGTCACTTCGCAACGCTGGGACTTTTCCCCGAAGACGGTGCAGCAATAGAAAAAATATGGAGAGATCTGCTCTCAACAAAATAGGATAGAAACAAGGGGGGAGTGAAAGAGATACTGATCTCTTTCCTGGTGGAGGTTTTCATGCTCTGGTAATGAAAACCTCCATTTTTTGATGGCTCAGCGTCATCTTACCGTCTCCGGAACAATCCTTTGTGTTTGCTATAACCGAAAAATACTTTAAATTTGCGGCTGCAAACGCGCGGCCCTATAGTTCAATGGATAGAACGCGGGTTTCCTAAACCTGAAATTTAGGTTCGATTCCTAGTGGGGCTACTGAAACAGAGTGAGAGCACTATTTATGGGCTTCTCTCTCTGTTTTGTCATTTGTATGATCACATAAAAGTCATCCATGCCTTTTTTAAGCGGTCTCTTTATGAAAGAAGACCAGCCTGTATTTTATGGGTTTGATATTTATTAAAATACCTTGTTTACAAATTCACTTGTGCGGCTTACATCAATACCGGTAGCTGCTGTCATATTGACTTCAAGCGTTTGTCCTGCTTCATATTTCCCCATCGTGGCGCTGGCGCCAATCTCTGTTTTGTAACTAGCATCAATAGCCTGGCCTTTATTGTTAAAAGTCAGCCCGAATCCGGCCTTGGCAGAAGCACTTGCCGAACTGCCATCAATACCCTTTATGCCGAAATCGGCTTTCAGCCCGGCTCCGCCAAAAAGGGTCAGTTCCTTTTTCTTATAGTTCCATTTTGCACCTGCAATCAAACCCTCGCCACATTCGCCCTCAATGCTTTCACAGTCGATTCCCACGCTGCACACTCCCAACCCGATTTTGAGTTTCATTTCTTTAAACGGACATGGAACTGCATTTTTATCGGGAATATTCACATCATCTTCCTCTTCTTCCGGTGGCTCCGGCGGCGGCGGCGCCTGTGGACATTTTCCTGTAGCCGATGCAAATGAAGCCATATTGGAAATCCCGAACTGAAGCTTGCGAAATGAATAGTCGGTATAAATCATGCCAAATTTGGAAGCAACATAAGATTTCCGTTTGCTGTTAAGCTCCTCAAATTCATCAGAATTATACGTACGGTTAAGATATTGTTCGCACAATACCCAGTAAGTCATCAGGATATCTTCGTATGTTTTATGCCTTACTGAAGCAGCCTCTTTCCAGTCAACAAAACTTTTATCGTTTATCCCTGTAAGGAGGTTGCACCGTTCAACCAGAAAAGCCTGATAAGCTGCAGGATCTGCTCCCAGCTGCTTTACTTTGGCTTCATCGTTTGCGGTAACATGTTCAACCTGTTCTTCAAACCACACCCCGTTAATGCTGTCAGACCGGATGTAATTCCGGTCAGCGGCCTTAAGCTGATAAGTGAAATATTCCTCCATCATTTCCATTGCGAGCTTATTTCCCTTTAGCAGAATCCTGCCGGGACGGGTTTCGTTTTCATACCAAAGCTGCTTCTGTTCGGGTGTCATCTTCAGAAGCGCCATCGCTTTTTCTAATGCATTGTCAGTGGGTTTAATCCCGGTCAGTTTTTTACTTATATTTTCTATTGAATTGTCATGTAGCAGCGCTCCAATCTCCGACCAGTCAGGAAATTCGGGCAGCACAAGGTTGTCAACCGGAACGTTCGGATTTGGCGAATCCTGATCGCCTCCTTCTTCTGAACCTTCTCCGGGCTCTCCCATTTCCGGCGGTGCGGGAGGAGAACTTTTTTTATCGGGTTTTACCTTATTCTTAACATCAGCCAGAGATTCACTGTAAATACCTGTTACGCCTTTATAAAGTTCCTCCATGGCTCGCCCGATGTCTTTCCGTTTGAGGTAAACATTCACCAGACCATGTCTCGCAAGGGCATAATCAGGATTAATTTGAAGCGACTTTTTGTAAAAACTTTCAGCCGACTTGTCATCGTACAGCTCAAACATCGAGTTCCCCAGGTTGGTTAAAATAACCGGGGCATTGGGACAAAGAGTTTTGGCATAAAGAAAAACAGGTACAGATGTTTTAACCGAGTCAAGCATTCTTAAAACGGCTCCAAAATTATTGATTATCAGTGTATCTTCAGGAAACATGGTAACCGCTTTGGCCGAAAATAGCACCGGAATATTTTTTGATTGTCCGGTTCCGGTAAAAAAGACAGCGGTGGAGCTTAATCCCTGTGCGATCTTATAAATGTCTGCCCCTTCTACATCCAGTTTGCTGAATTCCTGGTCAACAAAGCTTTTCTCCATGACATCGAAACTAGTCTCCTTCATTTGCCGCAGCAGGAACCTTTCCGCAATTTTAACAACTTCGGATGATGTAACTTTTCGTGTTGTGTCAATTTTAACCGATTTATACGCGGTGCTCGTTTGTCCTATCGCAAGTATTCCGGAAATAATCAGGAAAAAAAGCAGGAAAATTGATTTTCGGGCCATGTTTTTTGATTTTGAAAAAGTCAGGAGAGCAATTACGGGCAGAATATTAGTAAGCAAATGACATCATTTAAGTATGATTCCGTGTTCAACAGATTATTAAAAGCGCATTAATTCTTCATGTGTAAAGGTAGAGGTGGTGATATAAGCTGTTATCCCCGAAAAGGGTGATTTTTGCCTTAAATACCAGCAAGGACTTTATCACTCCTGTATTGGATTCTCACTCTGGCAAGTGTCCCGGAGGGCTTCCCGTCGCTGTCATGCAGGTCGGTGATCTCACAGCTGACAATGAAAGAATGGCGGCCAGAACGAAAGGGCTTGACAGCAATGCAGCCAATCTCGTGAGGTGTGGTATGGTCAATGGAGATGATATTTCACATCACCAAAATAGTGAAAATACAATTGTGTAATATAGCTATTTTGACAGGGAAGAGAGGTTATTAATAGGTTTTTACAACCGAAAGACCTTATCCTTATTTGAGACTGTCGAGATAACTGACATCGTCGCCGGTGATACTGAATTTGACATCAAGGTTATGGCTTATGTATTCAGGGTGTGTCGATTTTGGAAGGGGCAGGGCTCCTTTTTCCAGGACGTAACGAATTGAGAGCTGTGCCACGCTCTTCCCGTATTTCTTTGCAATTCCGGCAATCTCTTTGCTATTTAATAGTTTCCCGGTTGCGAGTGGTGAGTAACCTTCGACAAGTATTCCATTTTTGCGGCAGTGTCCCGTTATCTCCTCCTGGGGATGTCCGATATGTAGCTTTATCTGGTTAACCATGGGACTGATGCGACTGTTCTCAAGTATGGCATCGATATCTTTAACGTTGAAGTTTGATATTCCTATCGAACGGGTTTTCCCACTCTCATAGAACTCCTCCATTGCTTTCCACACCTCGATATTCTCTTTGGTATAGTCGGCGCCGATCTCCGTCCATGGCCAGGGGGCGTGGATGAGATAAAGATCGATGTAGTCGAGGCCGATATTCTTCATTGTCAGCGCGGCGTGTCTGACTGCCTTTTCATAGCTCTTTATCTCAGCCGGCAGTTTTGATGTCACGAATATCTCTCTGCGGTCTATGCCGGAGTCAAGTATGGCCTTACCCACACTGGCTTCGTTGCCGTAAGCCTGAGCCGAATCTATATGACGGTATCCGGCCTTAAGGGCCACTTTTACTGAGTTATAGGCAATGTCACCTGAAGGTATTTGCCATGTGCCGAATCCGATGGCGGGGATTATTACGCCGTTGGCAAGTGTGAAGAAATCTTTGTTGTTCATCGCTTGATTGTATAAAATCTGTATAAAATTATTCAATATACTTTAATAACCGGCATTAGGGGAAATTGTTGATCATATACCGTCATTTTTTGCTTTCAAAAGATTAAATTCACTACCTGTATTCAAACCGTGATTATGTTAAAGGGAATTTCTCATCTTATCTCCCCTCAGTTACTTGAGGTGATGGCCCGTATGGGCCATGGTGATGAGCTCGTTCTGGCCGACGCACACTTCCCGGGCGAGTCCCTGGGCAAAATAGTAATCAGGGCTGACGGGCTCCGTATTTCCGATCTCCTGGAGGCGATTCTTCCTCTTTTCGAGCTTGACAGTTACGTGCCCCACCCGGTGGTCATGATGGAACCCGTGGCAGGCGACAAGCTAGATCCCGGCGTGGAGATCTCATACAGAAAGAGTATCCATCTTACCAATCCTGACCTGCCTCCTATAAAACGACTGGACCGGTTTACCTTTTATGAGCGCGCAAAAAGCGCATTTGCCATTGTCATGACCGGCGAGACGGCAAAATATGGTAATGTTATTCTTGTAAAAGGAGTTACACCGGTCTGAAAATCCAACCCGGATTTATGAATAATCTATGCAATTATATAGCATTTATACAGGCTATTAAGTGGTTTATATGATTTGAGTATATAGCAAAAGGTGTTTAAATAATTATCCGACAGTTATGTATAAAATTCAGGTATTTGGCTTGTTTATTTTTCTGCTAACCTGTTCTTTATTCGGGCAGGAAACAGTCCTCTCCTGGGATGATACACTGAATACCGGCTGGCCTGCCGAATGTGGAATCGTTGAAATCAGATCGACTTCTGATGATTCAATGCAGAGGGCCATGTTTTATGCCTCTGCCACGAAGGCGAATGCTCCTCTGATAGTATCATTGCATACATGGAGCGGCGACTATAACCAGGAGGATCCGCTTGCTGAAGAGGTAATTCGGAGAGGGTGGAACTATATCCATCCTGATTTCAGGGGCCCCAACATACGGCCGGAAGCAGGTGGTTCTGACCTTGTAATTGCGGATATTGAGGATGCAATTAACTACGCCCTGAGGAACTCCGATGCAGATCCTGCAGATGTCCATATAGTTGGTGTTTCAGGTGGTGGTTACGCCACTCTGGCCGCCTTTATGAAGATCAGCTACCCGGTGAAAAGCTTCAATGCCTGGGCTGCCATATCCGACCTTGAAGCCTGGTATGACGAATGCAGTTCAAGAAAGTTGAAATATACAGGTGATCTTGAAAACATAACAACTGGGGGAACACACTTTGATGCTGCAGAAGCGAGGCGGCGATCACCCATGCACATGAGTTTCCCCGCTACCAGGAGGGACCCATTCAATTAATTTCTTCAATAAAATAGCCAGTCTCAAATATCCTGAAGAGAAGAACCTGTTTGTGCCTGACAGCCTTATTATTAAATTGCTGGCACGGCAGGTTGATCCTCAGAAGTATAATGAAAAGAAGCTTGCAGGCAGGAGTGTCTACCTGTCATCTGCCGGACCAGATCTGAGGCTTACGATATTTGAAGGCGGACATGAGATGATTGTGCCTCATGCACTGTCACTGTTACCGTTATCAGATAAAGGAAACTATAACTCTGTGAATAATACGATCCTGGTTATTGGCGACTCAAACGGCTATGGCGCTGATTCATGGCCTGAACAACTGCGGGCATTATTACCCTGGTCAACTATCATCAACACCTCAGTTCCCGGGAATACTATCGGGTTTGATAATCTCGACAGGCCGGAGCTGAATACATTAAAGAATTTTGACAGATACATTAAGGAAGCAAAAGAGACTGCCGGGGAGGGTCGTACCCCTGATATAATCATGATTGCACTTGGCACAAATGACACCAAGGATATTTTCAGGGACCGGCAGAAGGAGAT
>JFJP01023928.1_pt1 | contig 178878 bp, 169 predicted proteins | sample 431651 | NCBI WGS metagenome assembly JFJP01 (sample SAMN02602958, study PRJNA72255) | Microbial mat metagenome, whole genome shotgun sequencing project. | biome: fresh water; feature: sink hole; material: water; isolation source: purple microbial (photo- and chemosynthetic) mats found in...
CAAATCCTTTTCCTGCTTCACCTGCTGTTGCTGCTTCTACTGCTGCATTAAGTGATAAGATGTTTGTTTGGAATGCAATTTGATCAATTATCGTAATAGCTTCATTTATTGCGTTAACCTCTTTATTGATATCATCCATAGCCTGCGTTGTTTCTTTTGCCAATTTTTGACCATTAGTTGAAGCAAGTGTTACTGCTTCAGCTAAATCAGACATTTTCACAATATTTACTGTATTACTTGATATATTAGAAGTTACTTCCTCTAATGCGGCTGCTGTTTCTTCTAAAGCTGCTGCTGCTTCATTTGAATTTTTATTTAACAAATCCACTGTTTCTAATAAGACTTCACTACTTTTATCTAGCGTTAAGCCGTTTTCCTTATTTTCTACTAACATTTTTGTAATAGCATTTCTTAACTCTGAAACATATGTTAAAAGTTCATCAAAAACACCATTCTTTTCAAGACCTTCAATCTTAAGTTCATCAATATAATTTAACTCTACATATTTTGATAACACGCTATTGATTGCAACAAAATTACTTTTTAATTGCACGAGTGCTGTATTAATATTGGTTTTTAAGAGTTCAAGATTTGGATTATCACTGCTTGCCTCAATATATTGCGAAAACCATGTGTTTCCTACTCTTTTCATTACAACCTGAGCATCTTGAATAAATAAATTATCTTTTTTTATTGATTGCTCTATTAGTTCAATATTTTTATCTATTTCTTGTGCCATTTTTCCAAGCTCATCATTTACAGTAAGTCCGATTCTGTCTGCACTTGCTGTTTTTCTATTTAAGAAATTAAAAAATGAATTTATACCATTTTGGAGTTTTGAAACAGAATCAGATATAGATTTTGTAATCATTGAGCCAAAAATAGCTAACAATATAATTGACAATAATATTACAACAGTGAGCACAGCAATTAAATTCCCAACTGAATTACTAATATGAGTTGAATGTTCTTCTACTTCATGAATTGTTGATTTAAAACTTGCATCAGCTTTTGCTATTATTTTATCTGTATTTTCAAGCAAAACTATCTCTTTTTTGCCTATTCCATTTGGCATATTTGATATAGCATATGCTCTATCATCTTTAATATCATCTTGCAATGTTTCAATTGTTGCCAAATAAGCTTTTGATTTTTGACTGATCGATTCTGAGAGTTCTACAAGTTCTTTATCATCTTTATTGTATTTTAACACAAAGCTATTGAGCTCTTTTGTAAGCTTAAGAACTTCCTCTTTGATTTTTCCATATTTCTCACTAGAATAAATATCTTCACCTTTAACAATTGTTCCAAAACCAACACCTTTTGCAATAAAAATATTGACTTGTATAGCTCTAGAAAGTTCTAATAATTTAGCTGTTTGCTCTTTTAGTGTTATTGCATTTGTTGTACTAGCTTCCGTGTCTCTTTTTATTGAATTCAAAGAAATCAAACTTACAAATCCAATAATTACTAAAGCAACAAATGAAATAGATATTAGTAAGTTTATTTTTGTTTTTACTGATAAGTTTTGCATAAGAGTATCCTTTTTTATAATGTAAATTTAGTCTTGATGATTTTATTTACAAAGCAAATCATCAAGCTTTTAGGAGGAGAATTATTGAACTAATTTATCAAGTTCTTGTGGTGGGAATTTCTTTTTACACTCAGCCAAACCTGCTTCATCTTTTGCTGAATTTACACAAGCACTTTTCTTTTCAAAAAATTCTAATGCTTTAGGATTTTTTGAACCAGAAATTTTATCTTTCATTTTTGTTAACATATTCTCTTTTTTTGAAGTAAATGCGTCTGCACTACAAACCGAAACTGATGCGCCTAATAACAAAGCAAATGCCATTAATGATAATTTTTTCATACGAAACTCCTGAATAATTTTTACAATCTTTACGAATGTGTTGCAAATATATCTATATTGTTTTTAAACCTTTATTAACTTCTATATGATGTAATCAATTCAATAAACTAAGTATTTCTTAAATGTTACCATTGGGACAAAATTCTTGCGACTGAATAGATTTGAAGATGAATTTATATTCAATCACTCTAGTTTTGTTTTAAGAAAATATAATTATAATGTTTTAAAATTTAATTGACCGATAGTCGGTCATAATAGGCTTAGGAGGCTTGATGGCAATCATAGTTGATAAAATCCAAAAAAGAAAAGATATTGCCCTTGCTTGTAAAGATATATTTATCCAAAAAGGGATCAAAAATCTAACAATTGCAGAAGTTGCAACAACGGCAAAAATTGGTAAAGGGACAATTTATGAGTATTTTAAAAATAAAGAGGAGATTGTTTTTGAGATTGTAAATATACTAATTGAAGAACACAATATCAATAAAAAGGTAAAAATTTCACAAAAAGAAACCTCGAAAGAGAAAATATTAGAATTTTTTAGTTTTTTTCATAACGATGAAGATACACAATTAAGGGGACTTTATAAAGAATTTATCTCAATAAATCTTTCAAACCAACATCAAGAAATGAGGGAGTTTCAAAGCAAATGTTTTGATAATTACCTTAGTTGGTTTAGAGAAATCATAGAAGATGGAATAGCAAGAAATGAGTTAATTCCACAAGCAATACATTTAGCAAATGGTTTATTTGCAATAGGTGATGGATTTTTTATAACAAATTCATCTACAAATATCAATAAAAATATCAAAGAGGAATTAAATACTTTTTGTGATACTTTATTTCAACTTATGGAGGTTAAAAAATGAAAAAATATATAGCTTTATTACTACCTGCTCTACTTTTTGGGGAGGATTTGAAATCAATTTTGGAACTACTAAACAAAAATAATACACTACTCCAATCTTCAAAATTAACAAACGAAGCAAAACAACAAAATATCAAAACAAAAGAGAATGCAACATATCCAACTATCGATGTTGGTGGATATTATCAAAACCTACAAACACCAGCTTCTGGTCAAGCGGGTGATATTTACAGTGTTTATGGAAAAATAGGTTACGACTTGTATGATGGTGATAGAAAAAAATCATTAATCGAACTTGCAAAAAATGAATACAAAATCAGTGATATAAGCACAAATGCCCTAAAAGAAAATTTAGCACTCGATGTAACAAAAGATTTTTTCACAATTAAAAATCTAAAAGCTTCACTAAATGCAAAAGAGGAAGCAAAAAAATCGATAAATGAACAACTAACAAGGGTAAAAAGATATGTTGAAGCAAAACTAGCGACAAAAAGTGACATCGATAGACTCCAATCATCATTTGATACAAATCACTATGAAGTAGAAACTATCAAATTTCAAATTGATGAAGCTTTGCAAAACTTAAGTTTGAAAATTGGAAAAAAAATTGATAGTGTTGAGGATTCAATTTTTTATGAGAACTTAGATGAAAAACTACAAGAAAACAACCATATAAAAGTCTTAAAAGCGAGAAGAGATGCTATTTTACTAAATGAACAAGTAGTAAATAGCGCAATACTTCCGCAAGTAAAAATTGAAAATACCTACTCAAGATTTGGGTACAACCGAACAAATAGCTCTCACCCAGCAGGTGCGGATGACCAAAATAATCTAACACTGAGTGCAACTATGAAACTTTATGATTTTGGAATTAATAAAAGCGAAAAACAACTTCTTACAATTGAAGCTCAAGCTTTAGCAAAAGAGATAGATTACAAAACAAAAGAGCAAGAGGTACAAACAAAAATTTCACTTTTAAAAATCTCAACAACAAAAGAGAAGATTAAAAGTGCTTACAGCGCATTAACATCAGCTAAAAGTGCATTTATCACAATAAATGAGAAATACAACGCTGGACTTGTAGATTATGTTACATACCTAGAAGCACTACAAACCAAAACGAATGCAAATATGAGCTATGAGATTTCAAAAAATGAACTTCAATTTGGATATGCAACTTACTATTATTACAATGGTAAAAATTTAGAAGAGATGCTTCTTTTACAAATAAAAAAGGATTAAAATGAAAAAAATATTTATACTACTTACAGCTTTGGCTGTGTTTGGAAATAGTGCTGAGATATATGCGACATTTCAAGTTGAAGCGTCAAAAAGTTCAAATTTAGCGTTTGATACAAGTGGAATTGTAAAAACAGTATATGTAAATCAAGCAAGTGTTGTAAAAAAAGGTGACCTCTTGGCAGAACTTCATAACGGTGAAATAAAGTCATCTCTTGAAGTTGCAAAAGCTTCACTAGCTAGTAGTGAAGTTGCAGTGAAGTTTGCTAAAAAAGATTATGAAAGACAATTAAAAGTAAAAGATTTAATTGACGAAGCACAACTTGACAAATATGCCTTTGCATACGAAAATGCAGAAGCAAAACTAAAAGAAGCAAAAGCAAATCTAGCTCAAAAAAAGATTCTTTATGAAAAAACTTTTTTGTATGCGCCTTATAGTGGTGTAATTTATGAAAAAATTGTTGATCCTGGAGATGCTGTTAGTGGAGCTATGCTTAGGACGATTTTTAAAATTCAAAATGCTAAAGGGAGAAAACTTGTGTTGGAATTTGACCAAAAATATTGGAAAGATGTAAAAGCTGGGCAAACATTTAAATTTACCCTTGATGGAGATGCACAAATAAGAAGTGGAAAAATATCTAAAATATACCCTAGTTCAAACAGTGCAAATAGAAAAATAAAAGCTGAAGTCGCTTATGACAATCTTATCGTTGGACTTTTTGGTAATGGCTACATTACTACAAATAAATAAAGAGTAAGTTATGTACAAATTAGCACTAAAAAGACCAATAACGACTTTGATGTATGTCTTAACGCTGATGTTTTTTGGATATATGAGCTTCAAATCAATGCCATCAGCCCTATTTCCAAATGTTGATTTCCCGATAGTTACAATTAAAACTGCTTATCCAGGGGCTGAATCAAGCACAATGGAATCACAAGTTACAGACAAAATCGAAGAAGCAGTATCAAGAATAGATGGAATTGATAGCATCACCTCAACAAGTAGTAATGGCGTGAGTGTTGTTATTATCAAATTTTTTCTTGAAAAAAATATCAACGAAGCAACAAATGATGTAAGGGATAAAGTTTCAGCAGTAACCCTGCCAACAAATGCAAAAACTCCACTTGTGAGTAAACTAGACATTGGTGGAGCGTCAGTTATTAATGTTTTCCTAACAGCCAAAAAAGATTCATTAGCAAATTTAATGGTTTTTGCTGATGAAAAAGTTAAGCCTAGAATTGAAAAACTAGGTGGTGTTGGAGCTATAAATATCATCGGATACAAAAACAGAGAAATTAAAATCTTCCCAAACATTGACGCACTAAATAAATATGGCATCACAGTCACAGAACTAAATGATGCAGTAGCAAAAGAAAACATCAAAATTGGTGGCGGGAAACTTATCACAAACACAAAAGAGTTAGTTCTAAAAACAAAAGCTGATGCGCTTAGTATAGATGAGCTTAAACTTATTCAAATAAAAGACAATATCACTTTAGAGCAAATTGCTACTGTTATTGATTCTCTAAGTGATCCTACAAGTTATGCTTCACTTGATGGTGTTGAGGGTGTTATGCTTGAGGTACAAAAAATATCAGGTGAAAATACTATCGATATAGTTGATAAAGTAAAGGGCGTAGTTCCAGAACTAGAGAAATTAGCTGGTGAAAAATACAATGTAAAACTTCTAAATGACACCTCACCTTTTATTTTAGAATCACTAAAAGGTGTTGAATTTGATCTTATTTATGGCGCATTTTTGGCAACTTTGATTGTTTTTGTATTTTTGCGAAATCTTACAATTACATTTGTTTCAGCACTTTCTATCCCAGCTTCAATAATGGGAACATTTGCTTTGATGGATTTTATGGGATTTGAATTAAACAAAATGACACTCATAGGGCTAACCCTTGCTATTGGTATTATTATCGATGATGCTATTGTTGTTATTGAAAATATTTACAAAAAAATGGAAGCGGGACTTAGCAAATATGAAGCAGCTTATGAAGGTACAAAAGAGATGGCATTTACAATTCTAGCAATTTCTGCGATGCTTTTGGCTGTTTTTGTACCCGTTTCATTTATGAGTGGGATTGTTGGAAAATTCTTTGAAAGTTTTGCAATGACTGTTGGTTTTGCAATTATTATTTCATACACCATTGCTCTAAGTTTTATCCCAAGTCTTAGTGCAAGAACACTACACAAAGGGGAAAGTAAACTTTACAACTTCACTGAGCCATTTTTTAAAGCTCTTGAAAAAGGGTATGAAAAAATCTTAAAGCTGATTTTACGATTTAAAATAACTACACTTATTTTAGTGCTTCTTATGTTTGTTGGTTCACTTAGTTTATTCCCAAAAATTGGTATGGACTTTATCCCAAAAGAGGATAAAGGTGAATTTGAAATAGCCCTCAAAGCAAATGCTGACATCTCACTAAATGAGATGATAAGAAAAGCAAAAGAGGTTGAAAATATGGTAAAAAAAGATAACACAGTTGAATACACAACCTTAAGTGTTGGTAGCAATTCACTACTTGAAAAACACAAGGCTGTTATCTATGTAAAACTGGTAGAGAAAAGCAAAAGAGCTTTAAATCAAGAAAATATAGTTCAAAACTTTAGAAAAAAACTAGAACCATTTAAAAAAGAGATGTTTATAACCGCTGCTGCTATTCCAAACATCAAAGGTGCTGGGGTTTCTGTACCTTATCAAATTGTTTTAAAATCTGATAGCTTAGAAGATTTGATGGTTGCTAAAAAAAATCTAACTGGGTACCTAGCAAAGAAAAAAGGATTTGTAGATATAGACACAAACCTTGATGACCCTAAACCGCAGATTGAACTAAAAATTTTAAGAGACCGTGCAAATTCGCTTGGAATTTCAGCTTCCAAAATTGCAGAAGCTATCTCAATTGCTTTTTCTAGCGATATGGAGATTTCATATTTTGAGGAAAATGGGAAACAATACAACATCACACTAAGGCTAAATGATGAAAACAGAGTAAGTTTGAACGACATAAAAAAACTACAACTTAGAACAAAAACGGGTGAGTTAGTATTTATAGATGGACTTGTAGAATTTTCAAATAATTATGCACTTGGCACTATAAATCACTACGATAGACAAAGACAAGTTACAGTATTTGCTGATTTATTTGGACTTGATTTGGGTGGTGCAGTTGCTTACACAAAAGCGGAAATTGACAATCTTATGCCAAAAAGTGTAACTTATAGATTTACAGGATTTGCTGAAGAGATGGTGAAAACAGGAGAAGCGTTTGGTGCTGCTATTGGGCTTAGTGTTATTTTGATGTTTATCATATTGGCAATCTTATACGAATCACTCATTCAACCAATAATAATCATGGTTGCGTTACCACTTAGTATCATTGGGGTTATGATTGCATTGTTTCTTTCAGGGCATCAATTTAGTCTATTTGTAATGATTGGATTTATGCTACTTATGGGGATGGTTGGGAAAAATGCAGTTTTACTTGTTGACTTTGCAAATAATGCTATGGCAAGTGGTAAGAGTTCTGATGAAGCGCTTATTGAAGCTGGTGAAAAAAGACTTCGTCCAATCTTGATGACAACAATTGCGATGGTTTTTGCTATGTTACCACTAGCACTTGCAACTGGACTTGGAAGCGAAAGTAAAGCACCTATGGCTATTGCTATTATTGGAGGGCTTATTAGCTCGATGATTTTAACCTTGTTTGTTGTACCTGCGATTTATAAACTTATAAGTCCAGCTGATAGGGCTTTACGAAAGTTTTATGAAGCACCTAAAACTTCCATTTAGATGCTAAAAATAAAACAAGATAGCTTTTCTATTTTGTTTTATTTTGTAAGAACAGTGGTTGAAGTTACAACATTAAGATACTCCCTCATAGAACCAACAACTATATTATCTCTACTTACTGAGAACTTATAGTCTTGATTTCTAACTCTATAAATGTGATTTAATGAAAAAACTTAAAGAGGCGAGTGCCTCTTATTAAAAAACTATAAGATAACCTCAATCTCCCTTGAGTCATTTACAACTTTTTTCTCTTTTACGATTCTGTCCTCTTTTAGTTTTACGGCAAGTTCTTTATCTGTGATAGCTAAAATCTGCATTGCAAGATAAGCAGCATTTACCGCTCCAGCTTTACCTAAAGCAACAGTTGCAACAGGCATACCAGCAGGCATTTGAACAGTACTAAGCATAGCATCCATACCATCCATAGCTCCACCTTTCATAGGAACTCCAATAACTGGTTTTGTAGTCCCAGCAGCTAAAGCCCCAGCTAAATGTGCAGCCATTCCAGCTGCTGCTATAAATACTTTAGCACCTTTTGCTTCAGCCTCTTTGATATATGTTTTTGTTCGCTCAGGTGATCTATGCGCTGAACTTATAATTAGTTCATACTTTACGCTAAATTCCTCTAGCGTATCGGCACAATTTTTCATTATTTCATAATCACTTTTACTTCCCATTACAATTGAAACAAAATTCATTTTATATCCTTGGTTTTAAATTTTTGGTATGTTAGCAAATCTTTAATTAACATCAAATTCCAACCAAATCGTTTTGATACTTAAAAATCCATCACTATCAAGCTCCCCAAATAAAGTGGTTTTATACCATCTTTTTTCACCTATTAAAACAAAATTCTTATCTAATTTACTATTTTCTTTTAGCGATAAATCAAATAAATTAGCTCCACCTACTAAAATATTTCCAACAACTCCAAAAGGTAATTCAGATAAGTTTTCATCAACAATCTTCAAAGAACACCCAGCAATTGGCATCCCAACTGTATTTTTCTTAGTACCTAACTGTATCTGCCAATAGTTTGTATCAAGATTATCAGGTATATTTACACAAAAAATTGATGTTGTTTGAGATATACCAAAGCCTTGAAAAATCTTCACCCCAAATTTTCTATAAAACTCATCTAAAATATTTTCGCCAACAATTTTATCAGCCACAACAATCATCTTCAAACTCTCAAACATAAGTGGTGTAAGCTTTTCATTTTGAAGATACAAAGGGAGATAAACATCTAAAAAACATCCAAAAGTAACACGATGTTTGGCAATCATCTTACTAGCTCCTAGAGTATCGTTGCTATGCGGATAACAAACAATTTTAATCCCCTCTAAAAGTGGAAGCATTGTTGTTACAACAAATCCAAAATTGTTGTAACTTGGGATACTTGAGAGGAAAGTTTCATCATCTGAGATATTTAACATCTCACTAATTTGTTTTACATTTGCGATTATGTTTCTATGAGTTAAGATAACTCCATCATAATTTAAGCTATCAAATATCATAACCAAACTACTATCTTTACTATTTTTTGAACAAAAAAGTTTCAAAGATAAACTAAGTGGTGCAAATTTTAAAAAAGCTATTTTAGAAATATTAAAAAGCGTTGCAAAAAATGAAGTAGCCTTTTTAAAATCCTCAATATAGACAAATTTCACAATATCCTCAAATTCTAAAATATCAAAACCGCTCTCTTTTAACCTTACAACAAACCTTCTTGAAGTAAAAATATACTTAATTGATGAGTTTTTTATAGCCGATAAAAAAAGAGTTTTATCGGTGTAATTTAGGTTTATAATAGTTTTATTTGCAAAAATTGTTGCCAAATTTAAAACAGCCCCAATTGTAGTTGTCGGGAGCAAAAGGGCAATATTTTTGTTTTCTATTTTTAGAAGCTCTTTTTTAAAATATTGCGCCATTAAAAAAACTTTTCCATAAGAATATTCACCACCCTCATCAACAATAGCAATATCATTTGGTTTTTGTTTTACAGTTTTAAGAAAAATCGTATCGATATTTAAAAACCCATCAACATATCTTTCAAAACTCAAACTAGAAAGCTCAAACACACATTTTTTAACCTCACTTGCGCTTGATTTTATATCGATTTGTTTTCCAAATGTTACAAAAACATCATTTTTAGACCGCTTTTTACCTGTCTCTTTAAAGTTTATATTTGACCGTGACCATTTTGTCCCCCAAAGTCCACCAATATAAAAAGGGATAATCACACAATTTTGAGCTTTTAAAGTTGCCAATTCAAAACCCCTTTTAAACTCTCCAAGATGTCCACTTCTACTAATTCCACCTTCTGGAAATATACAAACAACTTCACCATTATTTAGATATTTTGTAACATCATCAAGTGATTTTCTCCCTCCACCACTTGAAATAGGGATAACTCCGAAAATATTTAAAAAAGGTTTTAAAAGTTTTTTTTCATAAATTCCCCTCTCCATCACAAAACGAATTTGACGCGGTGAAGCGATTTGAATAAACGCCCAATCTAGCCAACTAATATGATTTCCAAGCAACAAAACACCTTTATTTTGTGGAATATTTGAGAGTCCTTCAACAAAAAGTTTGTATCTAAATGAAAACAAAGAAGCTATAAAAAGTTGAATTAAAGATTGGGGTAGCTTTAAAATTGTGTAAATTGCACAACAAAATGCAACCAAACTCAAAATATAAAACATATCAACACTGCTAATATTTAACAAACTAAAACCAACAGTAAACAGTAAAAAAACAAACATAAAAATATTTTGTATAAAATTATTTCCAGACAAAATAAGTCCGAGGCGTTTGTTTGAAGAGTGGTATTGGATTAGTGAATTTAAAGGAACCAAAAACATCCCGCCAAAAACACCAAAAAAGAAAAAATTTATACCGCTAAAAATCAAAGAACTGCTAATTGGGATAAGTAAGATTGTGATAAATAATCCAATTGAAGCAACAGGAACCATCCCAAGCTCGATATAATTTTTTGATATTTTGGCGCCAAATAGTGAGCCTAAAATAATCCCAATAGCTGAAAGTGCCATCAAACCTTGAACAACTATTACATTTGAAATAGCCATATTTTCTTTTATATATGATGGAAAAACCGCTAAAACAACTTGCGAAATAGCCCAAAAAATAGATAGCCCAATGATACTTAGAAAAATGATTTTATTTGTTTTTAGAACCCTAAGATTTCGTTTTAAATATTTTCCATTTAGATATTTTTTAAATACAAACTTTTCCAAACTAAGCTCAAATGATTTATTTGGGAGCTTGTATGCCAAATAAACCTCAATTAATGAAGCGAGTATTAAACCAAAAGCAAGTGGTGTGATTGCATTTAAAATCCCCTCTTTTGTATCTTCACCTCCAAGCAAACTTTCAAAACCAACAGAATAAGCAAAAATACCAAGCAAAATAGCAACAATAGTAACAGACTGGACAATCGCATTTCCAGAGGCAATATTTGAAACACCAAGCAACTCTTTTATATATCCATACTTTGCAGGGGAATATATAGCACTCTTTGAAGCTAATAAAAATGTAAGAAAAAACGCTGTCCAAAAAAATCCAAAATAGTATGCAAAAAGGATAAAAATAGTTAAAAAAACAGATGCGAAAGCTGATATTTTCATAACTTTATGTTTTGGGTACTTGTCACTTATATATCCAGATGGAGTAAATAATAATATAAAAGGGAGGAGGATTAAAGCGTTTATGATGGCGGTTAAAATAATTTGTTCAGTTCCATCATAAACTTTAAAGATGGTATTTTGAATAATTATTTTATGCCCTAAGTCTGTAAAAGCGTTTAGAAAAACAATTAAAATATATGGGATAAATCCCGTAATTTTAAGAAGTTTTGACATTTGTATCTCCTATTTTGGTTCTATGATTTGTGGTTTCATTTTATTCAATCTCTTTTTTTGCTATTACAATTATTTCTTTTTCAAGTTCTTCTTTTAGCTCCTCTACCGTTGGTAGATAGAGTTTATATTTTGAAGCAAAAATAGTTTTATTATCAATACTTGAATACTTGACAACGGTTTCATTTTTGTCGCTACAAAGAATAATCCCAACTGTTGGATTGTCATCTTGGGCTTTTTGTGTATCATCAAAAAGTTTCACATACATATCCATTTGCCCAACATCTTGATGGGTGAGCTTGCCTGTTTTCAAATCTATAAGGACAAAACATTTGAGTAAGTAATTGTAAAATACCAAATCAATATAAAAATGGTCATCCTCAACACTTATTCTTTTTTGGCGACTTACAAAGGCAAAACCACGACCAAGTTCAAGTAAAAATTTCTGAATATCCGAAATAAGGGCATTTTCTAAATCACTCTCATAAAGTCTTTCATTTTGCGAAAGATTTAAAAACTCCAACACATAAGGGTCTTTTACAAACTCTTTCGCACTGTAAACCAACTCTTTTGTTTTTTCTTTCGCTTCTTCTTCTACTGAAGTTTTCTCCTGTGAGAGTAAAATTCGCTCAAAATAGTGTGAGTTTATCTGTCGCTCCAACGCTCGTACACTCCAATTTGAAGCTTCACACTCTTTGATATACCACTCTTTAGCTTTATTATCTTCTACTTTTAGGATAAGTAAATAGTGACTCCAACTCAATTGTGCAGACAGTGTCTGCACAATTGGAAATGTTTGATAAAATTTCACCATATGATGAAGATTTCTTTTGCTAAACCCTTTGCCATACTCTTCACTTAATCGTTCACTTAGCTCTTTGATAAGCCCCTCGCCATATTTTGCTTTTCCATTCCCTTTTTGTTCTTCCTCCACAATAAGGCGACCAATATCCCAATAAGCTTCGGTCATAATATGATTGATAGATTGTTTGGCTTTATTTCGTCCATTTTCTATAGTTGCTTTGATAGACTCAAAAATATTTGTTGTCAGTAATTCACTCATATTTTAATTTCCTTTTTTGCCTTTTGTTGCTTTTTTGATTTTTATTTATCTGCATTACCACTTGGAAAGTCTAGTCCTAGGGAATATTTTTTCTTTTCCAACATAATAGATTTTACACTTTGAATACTATTTTTCCAATACTGATTGTCCTTATGTTCAGAAAAATCATTAAAAATAAAATTTTCCAAAGCACGAGATAGAATATCAACAAAAATTTCTCTTTTTACAACTCCTTCAAATAGTAACCCGTCTGCCCATTTATAATATACTATCAAATACAAATAGTCACCAAAATAAAAAGCTTTAAAAACAGCAACTCTCCCTTCTTCATCTATATCCATTACATGATTATTAGCATCTTTTTTTATAAGTTCAAGCCATCTATAGATATTTAGAAATGGATCAAAACAAGGGGAACATTCCACCTTAATCTTTTGTGAACCAAAATTAAGCATCATATTTATAAAACCATATTCTGAAAATTCAAATTTTGTACTTATAAGCTCAGTCACTACTACATCTTGTTTACAATTAAAATACTCTTCAAGGTGATAACGGCTTGTTTTATAAAGTTTTACATCATCCTCACACTCATGGTACGATTTAGATTTTCCTACTATATTTTCATAAATATAAACCAACTCAAAGGGAAATATATCATATTTCATAAGATTCTCTTTTGTGTAAAGTTCTTCTAAAAAATTAGCATAACTTGTGCAATAAAATTCTTTTGTTTCTAATACTTCTATTACTTGCCCTTCATCATCCAAAATTTTTGTCATATAAAAGCATTTCTGCAAAAATTCAAGATACACTTTTTCATTTATTTCAAAAACAAGATATGAAAATCGAGAAGTTTTATTTGGATTGAGTTGCAAATATCCATATCCATTTTCTTCCAAATATTCATTTACTGTTGTTATAAAATGAGGATTTTTAAGATTCTTTTTAAGAAATCGTTGAAATTTTAGGAAAAAATCTTTTTTAGATTCATCTTGAAATAAGGTTACAGGAAATATAAGCCCTCTAAATATTGCATATCGTTCACCATTTGGGTCTATTGCAATATTGAAGACCCCTTTGTTTTGTATAACTCTTTTTTTATTGCTCCAGTACACGCTTTGTTCTGTTTGTGCAAAAATAAATAAAGGGAGTGCTTTCTCAAATTTGCCATTAATATATCCAGAGGTTATTTGTTTTTTCATCTATTTCCCATCTTTTGAAGTTGATTTTGAACTATTTGAGATTTCGATATTTATCTCAATATTATACTTTTGACCTATTATTTCATCTTTTGCACTTGAAATAGAACTTTTCTTTATTCCAAAAAACCAATCGAATAAAATAGTTGTTGTTTTAAACAGCACAAACCAAAGCAAAAAAAATATCACTCCAGCAATTATTAAAAATTCCATCTTTATCATCTCACTTATTTAGTTCAATTTGTTAAATAGGAAAACATACAAAATTTCTAATTTTAGAATCACGAAGTTTCTAACAAATACCTAGAGTATTTGTGTGTTACAATTTTTCCTATCAGTTTTTCATCACTATTCAAGATTATTTCAACTATAAAGTCTCCAAATAAATCTTCTTCTATCCTATAAAAATGTCCTTTTAATATCGCACTTTTAAGTTGTTGATTTTCATTTTCAGTCAACAATTCATAAAAATTTTCTTTACAATATGCCACTAAAGTATTATTTCTATCTATATCAAATAGTAAAGGTATAATTTTACCACTTGTTAATTCAATTTCAACATCTACAAAATCATTGATTAAAGATATTCTTGCAAAATAAGATGAGGAAACAGAAAATTTGTGAGCAATATTATGTGCTACATTTCGAAGATGTTTTAGCATTTATATAATCCTTAATATATCTATTTTTAATTATTTATCATCTTGTGTAAAATTAAAACTTCTTCTGCTGTAAGCTTATCAAAATATTGAGACCATTCTTCATTATCTACATTGAAACAGCCTTTCACTATTTTATAATGATAATTTAAAAATCTCTCTTGATTGTTTACAATATAAAAAAGAACTCTCAAACAATTAAAACTTTCGCCTAAAAATCCAACTTGATTAATCCACTCTTCAAAAACTAAATCTACATCAAAGTCTACTTTTTTATTTTCATAAAATATACTATAAAGTTCATTTGAAATTGTATCAAACAGCTCTTTTCTTGCATCCAATCCCTTTGTGTTATTTGCTAAAAAACTTTCTATATGTTGCATAATTTCCCCCATTTCATTTAAAGATATTTTTCCTTGAACTCTTCAAAACTTTCATAATTGATATGTTTTTGCGATATATTGTTCTTTCCAATAATAGTTTTATTAATTTTAGCTTTCAAAAAATCAACCAATTCTTCAAATCGTTCAACTGGTATATCATCCCATTTCATTTTAAATTTTTGTTTTATATTGGAATAAATAATCGAGTAGTTCATCTTCCCTTTTTCATGAGATTCTTTAAATTCATTATATCTATCAATTAAATATTTGATATATACTTTTTGTGCATGACTAGTACCAATAGTTCCTGAAAAAATAAATTTTTCTTTTTTTGGTTTGCTTATTTTATTGATATTTTGTATGGTTATATTTGTATTTTGAGACTCTGTAACTATAATAGAATTTGGAGAATTTTGTATTGTATTTATTTTCTTTGATGTAAAAATTTTATTTAAATATTCTTTTAACTCTTCAACATTTGCAAATTCATCTTTACTTTTATCTTTAATAGCCTCATGCACTAGTTTGATTATATCATCATCAATATTTTTATTTCGAAATACTAATTTAACATTATTATAAGCTTTAGAAAATCCACTTTTAACTAAGTCATAGATTGCATTTATTGCTAAATCTGATAATATTTCCATTAATTACTCTCTACTATTTTTATTTCATTATCGCTCAAATCATAAAGTTTATAAACCATTTCATCTATCTCTTTATCTGTGATATTGATTTGATTTTGTAGTTCTAAAACTTCTTTTTTATCATTTTCAAAAAGGGCTAACCATTAATTTTTAAATATCAAAACTATCAACAAAAAAACCTTCATATTTGGAAAATGAAAGTAAATATAAACTTTTCAAAATATTTGGAGATATTGCTTGAAGTTCTTCAAAAACACTATTTTCCATAATCTCATCTTCGATTGAATCAATAACATCATCAATAACCAAAGGTAACTTTTCACAAAGATTTTTAAAAGCTTCTTGCTCACCAGTTACAATTTCATAAAATTTATCAATTGAAACTCTTCTAATTCTATCATCTGATATTTGTTCACCATCAAGCGATACAATCCATTTAATATTCTGACTATTTCTTGCAATAACTTCAACTAAAAAACATTTAGCATTAGGAATTAAATTTATTTTATGTTGCATTCTCATATATGTTTTTTGAGATGATGAAGAGTTCATAGTATTGTGCTTGTTTTTCATTTCAACAAATATTTTTAAATTTTCATTGACTACATCAAACCCAGTTTCAGGTACCGACCAACCATTTCCAAAATATTTAAAAATATTTTGATGAAAATATCCTATATGATTTGTATTTGATTTATCAATTTGTCGCATAATTTCATCATTAATTAGTGCTGGTAAATCTTTTTGATACACTTTACTATCAAAAGTTAATTTAATTGGATCAATCAAATTTTTATTAAACTCTTTTAAATCAATTTTGAATCTATACTTCAAAACTGTCTCTTTGACATGATTAAATAAATTTTCATTAGAAATAAAACTTAAGTTGTAATTATTCATTTGTGTTTTCCTTTTTCCCTTGAAGATAATTTTTGATTGATAGTCCTATGTGATAAGCTAAATTAACAGGAACAGCATTTCCTATTTGCTTATATTGTTCTGCCATCCCTCCTACAAATTCCCAATCATCAGGAAAAGATTGAATTCTCGCATTTTCTCGCACACTAAAAGGACGAAGTTCATCAGGATGGCATCTATCTGTTTGTTTTTGAGCAGGTGTGCAAAGAACTGTAAGACCTGATTCTTCCCAAGACATTTTTCGTGCAATCCCAGTTTTTCCACCACCCAAATGATAGCTTCCACCTAAATATTCTCTAGCAATTTCATCTGGCAAATCTCTCCAACAGCCACCTTGAGAAATAAGAGCAAAAATTTCTTTTTTCTTATCGCTATAATTTGCACAGAATGAATTTGGAACATCTTGTAAAATATCTTTTAGTTTTAATTTATGTTCAAATGGTTTTGGGAATTCAAAATCAAATCCAATTTGTTCTCTAATATCATTTCTAACTCCAATAATGACGATTCTTTCTCTTTTTTGAGCCACATTGTAATGAACAGCATTTAAGACTTTATAATATACTTTGTAGCCAACATCAGTGAAAACATCTATCATAGTTTGAAGGGTTCTTCCTTTGTCGTGACTCACCAAACCTTTTACATTTTCAGCCAAAAACATTTTTGGTTTTAGTTCTTTCAAAATTTCAGCATAACTATAAAATAGAGTTCCTCTTGTATCTTCAAGTCCCAGTTTTTTACCTGCATAACTAAAAGATTGACAAGGATAACCACCAGAAAGTAAGTCAATTTCACCATCAAAATTTAAATACTTTTTAATACCAACATCTGCTATTTTTGTAACATCTGCTTCCAATACATTCCAATTTGGTCGATTTTTTCTTAAAGTTTCACAAGCCCATTTATTGTTTTCAAGGGTGAGTTTTGTATTAAATCCTGCTTTTTCTAACCCAAGTGCTAAACCGCCTGCACCTGCAAAAAGCTCAACTACTGAAAGCTTTTTTAAAGCATTAAAATTTTCATTAGCTGTTTTTTGTCTCATTTGAATAGTCATCTAAAATTCCTTGTTTTAAATATAGTTTTGAAAGATATCTTTCAAAAACCATCTTGATATTTTTCCTCTTTGACTTACTCTACAAAATCCTCTGTCTCAATCCTAAAAATAGTCAAATAAGGCAACTTTGTTGGAAGTTTAATTGGATTGATATTTCCACTATGAACAGACTCCAATTCTTTTCCAAGTTGAGTGATAATTTTTTTAAATTTGATGTAATATTTCCCATCCTCTTTTTTATAAATTGTCCCTATTTCATTATCAACTTCATCAATTTTAGTATTAAGTGGATGGAAAATCTCAACCTCTTCATTTAGATAAGTTTTGTATTTGCATAAAAAATGCTCTTCATCTTTTAATACCAATCCACTAACTTCAAAAGCACCTTTACTCATCGTGTAGTCGTGGTTCTCAGTACCTTGTTTTTCAAATGGTTTATGTACAAGATAAGCATCTGTAAAACCTCTATTTTTAGTTGTTTTAAGCTCATTTTGATATTTCTCGGCATCAAATCTTCCAGCATAAAAATCATCAATCGCCATACGATAAGTGTATGCAGTAATAGCTGCATAATATGGTGATTTTGTACGACCCTCAATTTTAACACTATCAACAGCGCCACTTGCTAAAATCTCATCGATGTGAGAAGCTAAGTTCATATCTTTTGCATTGAAGAGATAAGTGCCAATTTCTGGTTGTTCTTCAAGTCTAAAAAGTGTCCCGTGGTTTTCATTTCCAGCATATAAAGTGTATTCAAATCTACAATCATTTGCACAACTTCCCCTATTTGGAACTCGTCCCATCTGAACTGCACTCACAAGACATCTTCCACTATAAGCAAAGCACATACTCCCGTGTACAAATATCTCTATTTCAAGGTCTGGCAATCTTTTTTTTATCTCTTCGACATCTTTAAGGCTAATTTCACGAGCTGCAATAATTCTTCGCACACCCATATCATAATAAACTTTTGCATCAAGATAGTTCATAACATTTGCTTGAGTTGAAAGGTGAATTGGGATATTTGGAGCAATTTCACGACAAAGTCCAACAACCCCAGGAGTTGCAACAATAAGAGCATCTGGATTAAGCTCACTCATCGTTTTTATATGGTTTTTAAGAAGCTCAATTTGTGAGTTAAAAGGGAAGCCGTTTATTGTTACATAAACTTTTTTTCCCAAACTATGAGCATAATCAATCCCCTCTTTAAAAGTCTCAACTGTAAATTCCTTACCACTTCTTATCCTAAGACTAAAATGACTAACTCCACCATATACTGCGTCTGCTCCATAAGCAAAAGCTATTTTTAACTTTTCTAAATTTCCAGCAGGGGATAATAATTCTACTTTTTTCATATTACTCTTTTTTAATTTTTATATATATTCTTCTTTGAGTCGCGATTATACTCAACCAATACTAAATTATTTATCGCTAATTTTTTGTAATCAAAAAGAGATTATACTTATCTAAACTATTTAAAATATAGAAAAAGGAAATTTATGGATACTAAAGAAAAAGTTTATGTTATCGATACAAATGTTGTTTTACAAAATATTCAAAATGTTTTTAATTTAAGTGATGATGGCTCAAATATTGTAGTTATCCCTGAAACAGTTTTGGTTGAATTAGAGGACAAAAAGAAGTTACACGATGAGCTTGGATATCAATCAAGACAATTTGCAAGGCTTCTGGCTCAAGCTAAGGTTGATGATATTATTTTAAAAAAAGAGTTTAAAATAGTTAAGCTCTCTTATCAAAATATCAAAATTCATATCATCTCCAAAGAGCGATATGAAAGTGAAATATTTGCTCACAATATCGCCGAAAGTAATGATAAAAGAATTATCGAGGTTGCAAGTGTAGCTGTTGAATACTATGAAAAAATGGATGTAACTTTTGTCTCAATTGATATTTACGCAAGAACATTTGCATTATTTAAAAATATCAAAACCGAGACTCTAAAAGAGGATAGATCTGACATTCCAGAGTTTGAATTTATCAAAACTATTCCACTAAATTCTATATATTTTAATGGACTAGATGGCAAATCAATTCATGAATTTGACCCAGATTACCAAAACGAAAACTTCTCTTATGAATTTAAAAGTGATGATGGAAACTCAATTTATGGAAATATTATAAATGGGAAAATATCAATTATTGATGATTCGATATTTAATCCACTAGCTCTTCGCCCTGCAAATCTAAAACAAAAGTTTTTCTTAAGTGCAATGCTTTCAAATATGTACAATCTCCTTGTCATAGATGCAAAAGCTGGAAGTGGGAAAACACTTTTAAGTATCGCTGGCGCCATGAGACTTATTGAAAAAGGAGCTTATGAAAAAATTGTTTATGTAAGAAACTCGATTGAGTCTTTAGATAAAGGTGCGGAGGTTGGATTTTTATCTGGAAATGATGAAAAATTTAGAATCTACAATATGGCACTTTATGATACTTTAGAATTTATTGCAAAGAAAAAACTAAAAAATGCCCAAAATATAGACCAAATTGAATCGATAAAATCAAAAACAGCAGAGTTGATGGAGAGATACAATATCGAAACATTATGGCCAGGTGAAGCAAGGGGGCGGACACTAAGTGGAGCGATTGTGATACTTGATGAGTGGCAAAATAGTAGTGAAAATACAACTCAACTAATATTATCAAGACTTGATGAGAGTTGCATGGCGATAGTGATTGGTTCAAACAGACAAATTGACAATCTCTACTTAAATAGATTTAATAATGGGCTTACTACTCTTTTAAAACAAACAAGATTTGAACACCCTGAACTTAAAATGTTTGCAATTGAATTAACAAAAGCAGTAAGGGGTAAATTTGCAGAGTTTACTGAGCGGATTTTTGAAAACAAAAGAAAATAGATGAAACTAATAAACGACACAATATACAAACATATTGAGTGTAGCGATATTGAAGATATGGTATTACAAACAAAAATCGTAAATCGTCTCCTTTTTATTACCCAAAATGCTTTAGCTTATTTTGCTTATCCATCAATAAATACAAAAAGATATATCCATAGCCTAGGAACTATGCATATGTCAGCGCACATGTACAAAAACAGTATTTTAAACGCTAAAAATGAAGTAAAAAATAATTTTCTCAAAAACCTAAAATTATCAATCGAGGGGATTATAAGTGAAAATAAAATAAATCTTTCACTAAAAAACACAGAAATATTTGAAGATAAAGCGCTTTTTGAATTTACAATACCACTAAAATCTGACACAAGCAAAGCTATTTATCTTATCACACTTCAAGCAGTAAGATTGGCTGGATTATTGCATGATTTGGGACATTTTCCATTTTCACATCAAGTTGAATATGCGATGGAAAATATCTATAAGATGCTGAAATCACAAACAAATTTAACCCACAAACAAACGGAATTTTTTAATTTTTATGAACAAACAACTCATAAAAGCGATGATGTTTTGCATGAATCTATTGGATACAAACTAATCAAACTACTTTTTAATTATGAATTAAATTGCACAAACAATGGTTATTTAAATCTTCTTTATTTGATTATAAAAAATATCTTAGATGAGAAAAAAGATGAATTTTTTGATTATCAAGTTTTACACTCATTTATAAGTGGGACAATTGATGCTGATAGATTGGATTATATAAACCGTGATATGTTAGCTAGTGGATATATTGGTGGTGCTGTTGATTTTATTAGGATTGCTAAACAATCAGTTATTATTGAACATAAAAATAGATTTGTATTATCTTTTTTTGATAGCGAAATTATAGATATCGAACATATGCTTGAGATGAGATTTAATCTTTATAAAAAAATCATCTTTAACCATAAAATCACTGCAACCGACACACACCTAGAAAATGTTGTTTTATATCTTGCAAAAAGTTATTTTAGCGATGATAAAACTTCTGAACTTACAGATTCGATTTCGATGCTTTGGAAATTTTTAGATGAACAAGATTTAGAAAAAAGGCTAGATATCATCACACAACTTGATGAAAATTGGCTTATCACACTCTTTAAAAAAGAGTATTTTAAAATAAAAAATAAGCTCAATAAAAACCTCGAAGATAATAAATATCTAAAATCTTTTGAGGAGGTTTTATTTGGTAAACGATTTTACAATGCCACTTGGAAAAATTTAAATGAGTTTTATAATATATTAGACTTTAATGAAATAGAGAGATACAAATTTAGAGAAAGCTTTGGCTATGTATCGAAGAAAACCCACAATAAATTAAGCTTAGAGCTTGACAAATTTTGCTCAAAATATGAAAAAAATGATATTTTTTTTACTTTTCAAATAGTCTCTTTAAATATTGGGATTGAAACAGATTTTTTACTATTTGATGGTGAGAAACCTATCAAAATTGATGCGATTTCAACAATTAGAAAAAGATTAAAAAAATCGATTTTAAATACAGTGCCATTTTATATCTATACAAATAAAACACATTTAACAAAAGATATGACTGAGGATATAAGAAAGATTTTGAGTGATTGTTTTTAAAATAGCAAATAGAGCAGAAGCCCTATCTATCTACACATTGTGAATAAAGTTGATTTTTTTATTTCTATAAAGTCCTGTTCCAACTGGTATAGTTCTACCAATTACAACATTCTCTTTTAAGTCAGTTAACATATCTATTTTAGAAGATATCGCCGCTTCAGTTAGAACTTTTGTAGTCTCTTGGAATGAAGCGCTTGAGATAATACTATCACTTGTAACAGCTGCTCTTGTAATACCTAAAAGGATGGGTTCAGCAATAGCTGGTTCACCACCAATTTTAATGATTTTACTATTTTCCTCGTGGAATCTTCTTTTTGAAACCATATCACCCTCAACAAATTTTGTATTACCTGAATCAATAATGCTTACTTGTCGTAACATTTGAGACAAAATAACTTCAATATGTTTATCAGCAATACTAACACCTTGTCCTCGGTAAACACCTTGAACTTCAGCAACGATAAATTCATTTAACGCTTTTTCACCCAAAATTTTTAAAATATCATGACTTGCTTTTTGTCCATCTGTTAATTGCTCACCAGCATGTACAAACTCACCATCTCTTACAAGAATTTCTCTATTTTTGTCGATTAGGTTTTCACTTTTATTTCCGATATTGTCAGTAATTGTCAATCTTTGTTTGTTTCTTAGTGGTTTTCCAAAACTAACAACTCCATCAAACTCAGCCAAAATAGCTATATTTTTTGGTCGTCTTGCTTCAAAAAGTTCACTTACTCTTGGAAGACCTCCAGTAATATCGCTTGATTTAGCAACTGCTTTTGGAGTTTTACCAATAATATCAGCAACTTTAATCTCTTCACCATTTGCAACATTAATAGATGTTTTAGACTCTAATACATAAGCTCTAATATTTTCATTTTTATCTTGAATAATAATTGTTGGCTTATAAGCTGCTGGAATATATTCATTTACAACTAATTTAGAAGTTCCAGTAAGTTCATCATATTGCTCACTTACAGTAAGTCCTGGGATAATATCTTCAAATGAAACTTTTCCATCAATCTCTGCAATTGTAGGGTTCGCATAAGGGTCCCATTGTGCAACTATTGTATGCGCTTCTGTTGCTGGTCGTGCGATAATATCACCTTTTTTAACAACTGCATTATCTTCAACTTCAAGCACAGATTCTCTTGAGATGTAAAATCTTGATGCTTCTCTATCTTCAGAGTCAACAATAACACCGAAGAATCCTTTTTTATAGATAACATCACCTTTTTTCATATCATGAACTCTTTCAAGGTAATCACCCACAAGTTTGTAGTATTTGACTGTACCAGCTTCTTTTGTTTTAATCTCAGTAGTAACAGGAGCACCATCTGCAACTAAAAGTTCAGAAGCATATGGAATCCTAGAAGGTACATTCCAACCATCTTTGATAATCTCAACGATTGATTCACCTCTTTCTACTTTATCACCATCAATATAAGGAAGGTACATTTTAGCTTCAATCTTACCACTAACACCAGCTAGTTCATTTGGTTTTGCAATGTCTGATTTTCTTAAATAATACTTTTTAGTTTCACTTTCACCAGTTACAACTAAAACAATCTCTTCGTGTGTAGTTTGGATAGAGATTTTACCATCAAATGGAGCATTAATTTTAGGCTCAACCAAAAGGATTGCTGCATTTCTTCTATTCGCTACAACATTTTTACCCTCTTTTGAAAGGTATGTTTTTACATTGTAATATCTCAAGAATCCTTCACTCGTTGCTTTAAGTTCTTTTTCCGCTTGAGTTGCACTAGCTGTCCCCCCAACGTGGAATGTTCTTAGAGTAAGCTGTGTTCCTGGCTCCCCAATAGATTGAGCTGCAAGTACACCAACAGCTTCACCTGGATTTACTTTTCTTTGTTCTCCAAGATTTAAACCATAACATTTTGCACAAAGTGAATTTTCAGCTTTACAAGTAAGTGGTGTTCTGATTGTTACAGATTTAACCCCAGCGTCAGCTACAATTTTTGCATCATCTTCACTTATTAATGAACCTTCACTAAATAAAATCTCATTTGAAATAGGATCAACGATATCATTTGCAATAACTCTACCTGTAATTCTTTCAGCCAAACTTTCTACAAGTTCGTTTCCATCAGTAATACTACTAATTGTAATACCTTCATGAGTTCCACAATCTTCAATAGAGATTCTTACATTTTGTGAAATATCTACAAGTTTTCTTGTCAAATACCCAGCATTTGCTGTTTTAAGAGCTGTATCGGCAAGTCCTTTTCTAGCACCGTGCGTTGAAATAAAGTATTCTAAAACATTTAATCCCTCTCTAAAGTTAGAGATAATTGGTGTTTCAATAATTGAACCATCTGGCTTAGCCATAAGTCCCCTCATACCAGCTAGCTGTCTAATTTGAGCCGCACTACCCCTAGCACCTGAATCTGCCATCATATAAATTGAGTTAAATCCATCTTTATCTGTTCTAACTAAATCCATCATTTCACTTCCAAGTTTATTGTTTAGAAGTGTCCAAATATCAATAATTTTATTGTATCTCTCTTGCTCTGTTAAAAGACCTTGGTTAAATTGTTTTTGAACTTCAATAACCTCTTTTTTAGCAGTTGCAACAAGACCCTCTTTTGATTCAGGAATTCTAATATCATCAATTGAAATTGAAATACCAGCACTTGTAGCATATTTAAATCCAAGATTTTTAAGGTCATCTAGGAATCTAGGAGTAACAGCATATCCGCCATATTTATAGATATAGTCAACCAAAGCTCCAATATCTTTTTTCTTTAAGATTTTATTCCAATAACTCACAGGTACAAAATCTGGCAAGATATTTTTTATAATCATTCTACCAACAGTAGTAGTGATTATATGTCCATCAAGAATAGTTCTAATTTTGGCATGAATATCCACTTTTTTATGTTCAAGTGCCATTAATGCTTCATTTAAATCTGTAAATATCTTATGTTCACCCTTAACACCATCTTTTTCAAGAGTCATATAGTAAAGTCCCAAAATCATATCTTGAGAAGGTACTGCTAAAGCTCGTCCAGATGCTGGAAGAAGGATGTTCATTGAAGACATCATCAAAATTTTAGCTTCAGCAATTGCCTCTTGACTTAAAGGTACATGCACAGCCATTTGATCCCCATCAAAGTCGGCATTAAATGCAGAACATACAAGTGGATGTAATTGGATAGCTTTACCATCAATCAATACAGGGTGGAATGCTTGAATAGAAAGCTTATGAAGTGTTGGAGCACGATTCAACATAACTGGATAATCTTCAACGATTTCAGCCAAACATTCCCAAACTTCATTTGTTTCATTTTCAATCAATCTTTTAGAAGCTTTTAGTGTAGTTGCATACCCTTTTTCTTCTAGTTTTGCCATAAGATGCGGTTTAAATAACTCTAATGCCATTTTTTTAGGTAAACCACATTGATCCATTCTCAAAGTTGGTCCAACAACAATTACAGATCTTCCCGAGAAGTCAACCCTTTTACCAAGTAAGTTTTGTCTAAATCGTCCTTGTTTACCTTTGATTATTTCAGAAAGTGATTTAAGTGGTCTTTTGTTTGCACCTTTTACTGCATTTGCTGTTTTTGCATTATCAAATAAAGCATCAACCGCTTCTTGAAGCATTCTCATCTCATTTCTAATAATAATTTCAGGCGCATCAAGTTCAACTAATCTTTTCAGTCTGTTATTTCTGTTTATTACTCTTCTGTAAAGGTCATTAACATCAGAAACCGCAAATTTTCCACCATCAAGTGCAACTAGCGGTCTAATATCTGGTGGTAAAACTGGTAAAACTGTAAGCATCATCCATTCAGGTCTATTTCCACTATTTAAGAAGTTTTCAACAACTTTCAATCTTTTTACGATTGATTTTATTTTTGCTTCAGATTTTGTGTTTTGAATCTCCTCTTTAAGACTCTCTAATAGTTCAACCAAATCAAGATTTTTTAACATATTTAAAATTACTTGTCCACCCATTTTAGCAACAAAACCAGTGTCATCATAATGCTCTTCAATTTGTCTATATTGCTCTTCATTTAGAATGTCGTATTTTAAAACTTTTTTTGATGCTTCACTATCATAATAAGCTTCACCAGGATTTTCAACAATATATGCTTCATAATAAAGAACTCTCTCAAGGTCTTTTAATTTAACACCAAGAAGTGTTCCAATTCTTGAAGGCAAAGAGCTTACCATCCAAATATGTGCCACAGGAGCAACTAAATCAATATGTCCCATTCTGTGTCTTCTAACTTTTGAGCTAATTACTTCAACACCACATTTTTCACAAACCACACCTTTGTATCTCATCTTTTTGTATTTTCCACAAAGACATTCGTAGTTTTTTACAGGTCCAAAAATTTTCGCACAAAATAATCCATCTCTTTCTGGTTTAAGTGTTCTATAATTGATAGTTTCAGGTTTTTTTACTTCCCCAGAAGACCAAGAAAGTATTTTCTCTGGGCTTGCTAAATTAATTTGGAATGCTGAAAAATCTTTTGGTTTTTCCAATTCACCTATCTCAATAGGTCTTAATATTTTTTGCTCTCCAGCAAACGATGTTACATAATTACTACTCATCTGTTTCTACCTCTTCATAAATTTCTACATCAAGTGCAAGTGCTTGAAGCTCTTTTGTTAATACAAAGAATGTTTCTGGGATACCTGAATTAGGTACATTCTCACCATTTGAAATAGCTCTATAAGCTAAAGTTCTACCTTCAACATCATCAGATTTAGTTGTTAGCATCTCTCTTAGAACCGCAGTTGCTCCATATGCTTCTAAAGCCCAAACCTCCATTTCTCCAAATCTTTGTCCACCAAATAGTGCTTTTCCACCAACTGGCTGTTGTGTAACTAAAGAGTATGGTCCTGTACTTCTAGCATGAACTTTTTCATCAACAAGATGGTGAAGTTTTAACATATACATAACACCAACGTTAACTCTTTCAATCATTTTTTCACCAGTCATACCATCATACAGTGTAGTTTTACCATCTGTATCCATTTTTGCTAATTGGAATAATTTATCAAACTCCTCTTGCTTAGCACCATCAAATACTTGAGTAGCAAATTTAACACCTGTACTCCAATCTCTTGCATACTCAACAAGTTCATCATTAGTGATACTATTTAAGAACTCTTTTCCATGCATAAGTTTAGTTACATCAGCAATCTCAATCATTTTAGCTCTTAAATCAGCTATAAATGTATCTTTTTGATCTTCAAACATTTGTTGAATTTGAGCCCCTAATTTTTTACCAACAATTCCTAAGTGAACCTCTAGGATTTGTCCGATATTCATCCGTGATGGAACCCCTAGTGGATTTAATACAACATCAACAGTACTTCCATCTTCTAGATATGGCATATCAACCTCAGGTACGATATTTGAAACGATACCTTTGTTTCCATGTCGCCCAGCCATTTTATCCCCAACTTTTATTTTTCTTTTAGTAGCGATATAAACTTTAACTTGTTTAATTACGCCGCTTGGTAAAATATCATCGTGTTCTAAAATGTTTAATTTCTCTTCATGAGCTTCTCTTAATTTTGTTTTCTCTCTAATAAAATGCTCTTTAATGTTGTTGTATTCTCGTGAAATTGCATTTTCATAAGATGCGACAAGTTTTTTCATAGCAAATCGATTAATACTTTGAAGTTGCTCTTCTGTTACCATATCACCTTTTTTAAATTCAACATCACCTAATTCAACATCTTTAGCAATTTTATTTTTAGATAATAGTGAGTTAATTTTCAAAATCTCTTCACGGTCAAGCATCAATAATCTATCGTGATGTTCAATATCTAATTTAGATTTCTCCAATTCCATAGATTTTACAGATCTGTCATCTTTTTCATATCCCTTTTTAGTAAATACTTTGATATCAACAACAGTACCTTCCATAGAAGCAGGACAATACATAGATTTATTTATAACATGTCCAGCTTTTTCACCAAATATAGCTCTAAGTAGTCTCTCTTCAGGAGTTGGTTTAATCTCACCTTTTGGTGTAACTTTACCAACCATAATCATTCCTGGTTTTAAATATGTTCCAATTTTAACAATTCCACTCTCATCAAGATGATCAATAGACTCAGATTTTACACCTGGTAAATCTCTTGTAATCTCTTCATTTCCATGCTTAAGCTCTCTAGCTTCAATCTCTTTTTCATAAATATGTACAGATGTAAATGCATCTTCTTTAATTAATCTTTGCGAAAGAACAATTGCATCTTCGTAGTTGTATCCATTCCAAGGCATAAACGCAACAGTTGCATTAATTCCAATTGCAAGTTCACCATTATCCATAGATGGACCATCAGCAATAACTTGTCCAGCTTCAACAACTTGACCCTCTTTTACAAGATTTCTTTGTCCAAAAGTTGTATTATTATTTGTTCTCTGATTTTTTCTTAGTAGATATTGATCAATAAATGCTCCACTCTCATCTTCACCTTTAATGTAGATATTTGTAGCATCTGCTTTTTCAACAATACCAGCTCGTCCTGCTTTAATAACAGACCAAGAATCTCTTGCAATAATTTTTTCCAAACCAGTTCCAACTAATGGGGCTTGAGGTTTAAGTAAAGGAACCGCTTGTCTCATCATATTTGAACCCATCAATGCTCTATTTGCATCATCGTGTTCTAAGAATGGAATAAGTGAAGCAGCAACCCCCATAACCATTTGAGAAGAGATATCAATAAGTTCAACTTTAGAACTCTCAACCATCATAATCTCACCATCAATTCTACCTTCAATCAAAGTATCAGCAATTTTTCCATGTTTATCAAGTTTTGTTGAACCTGGAGCAATTGTTTTACCTTCTTCTTGTGTAGCTGTATAATATTCAATATCATCAGTTACCTGACCATTTACAACTTTTTTATATGGAGTTTCAATAAATCCTAAATCATTTACTTTTGAATAAGTTGATAAAGTATTGATAAGACCAATATTTTGCCCCTCTGGGGTTTCAACTGGACAGATTCTTCCATAATGTGTTGGGTGGACATCCCTTACTTCAAATCCGGCTCTCTCTTTTACAAGTCCACCCTCTCCAAGAGCTGATAGTCTTCTTTTGTGAGTAACTTCAGATAATGGGTTTGTTTGGTCCATAAATTGTGATAGCTGTCCACTCGTAAAGAATTCAGTAATAGTTGAAGTTATCATTTTTGACATAATTAAATCGTGTGGCATAAGCTCATCAAGAGTTCCACTTAAAGTAGTCATTTTGTCCCTAATAGCTTTTTGCATTTTTACTAAACCATTGTGAAGCTCATTTGCAAGAAGTTCCCCAATTGATCTAATTCTTCTATTTCCGAGGTGATCTCTATCATCAATATGACCATGCCCTGATTTTACTTTTATTAAATATTGGATAGTTTTAATAATATCTTCATAAGTTAAAACTGTTACATATTCAGGAACTGTAACTCCTAATTTATGATTCATTTTCATCCTACCAACTTTTGTTAAATCGTATCTTTCAGGATCAAAAAATAATTTTCTCACAAACTCTTTAGCAGCGTCCGCTGTAACAGGCTCACCTGGTCTCATAACTTTATAAATTCTAATTGCACAAAGATCATTTTCATCATCAATTTGCTCAGTTTGTCTAAGAAGTTTTATAGATTCGCTATCAGTTTTAAATGCTTTAATAATAGAATCATCAATCCCATCAGCTAAGTCATTTGCAATATTAAACTCTTTAAATCCAAGATCAAGAAGTTTTTTAAGTTTTAAATCATCAAGTTGAGTTAATGAATCAAATAAAATTTCTCCACTATTTGGATCATAAATACTTGAAGCTGTATGTCTCTCCATCAATAATTCAACTGGATATTCAACAAGTTTAAGTCCACCATCAGCTAAAGCTTTTGCTTTTCTTTCAGTTAACCTTTTTCCACTCGCGATAATTAAGTTTCCTTTATCATCAATCAAATCGAACTCTACTCTACCTGTAAAATCTTCAGCTTTAAATACTCGTAAAAATTTATTATTTTTTACTTTAATATTAACAATCGGATAAAATAATTTAATAATATCCTCTTTTGTATATCCTAATGCTCTAAGAAGTATAGTTGCAGGAACTTTTCTTCTTTTGTTAATTCTTACATACAATACATCTTTTGCATCATATTCAAAATACAACCAACTACCTCTATTTGGGATAATTTGACCCGTATAAATTAGTTTATTTGAAACAGTAGCTGCTTCTTCCTCTTTAAATATAACACCTGGGCTTCTATGTAATTGATTTACAACAACTCTCTCAACACCATTTACAACAAATGATGTTCTATCTGTCATAAGTGGAATTTCTCTAATAAAAATAGCTTGTTCTTTGATATTTTTAACACCAATTTTTTCACCAGTTTTTTCATCTAGTTCCCAAAGAGTTAATTTAACATTTATTTTTAATGGGATTGAATATGTAAGACCTCTAACCATAGATTCGTTTACATCATATTTTGGTTTTCCAACCTCACTATTAATGTAATCTAAAGTAAATCTATTTTGAGCATCATGTAAAGGAAATATTGATTTGAAAACTTTTTCGATTCCTGCTTCTGATCGATTTTCCTCGTCAACCATTAAAAAGTTTTTGTAGCTGTTTTGTTGTAGTTGTAGTAAATTTGGGATTTCGATTTTTTGTGGATTTTTAGCAAAATCTACCCTTAATCTATTACCAGATTTTAATGAATTTAACATAGAATACCTCATAATTTTGTATTTGAATTGCTTTTTTGATAAGCTGAAAAAAGCACTCTAAGATACATGAAAAACATATATCCTAGAATGCTAACCTTTTTAAACCACTAATGCTTCGCAAAAATAGCGAAGCATTTAGAGTTTTTTAAATAATAAAAATTATTTAATTATAACTTTTGCACCAGCTTCTTCTAATTGTTTTTTAGCAGCTTCAGCAACATCTTTAGGAACACCCTCTTTAACTACTGAGTTTGCTTCTTCTGACATTGTTTTAGCTTCTTTTAATCCAAGACCAGTTAATGCTCTGATTTCTTTAATTACATTGATTTTTTTATCTCCAGCATCTAAAATTACAACTGTAAATTCTGTTTGCTCTTCAGCAGCTTCAACAGCAGCAACTGCTCCACCAGCAACTGCAACAGGTTGTGCAGATACTCCAAATTTTTCTTCGAATTCTTTTACTAATTCTGAAAGTTCTAATACGCTTAAGTTAGAAATAAATTCTAATACATCTTCTTTAGAAATTGCCATTTAATATCCTTTTGTTTTTCTTATCATAATTCTTACAAACTTTGTTTGTAACACTCAACGCAACGAAATCGTATATATTGATTACGCAGCAGTCTCTTCTTTTTGTCTTCTAAGTGCATCAAGACCAATAGTAAAGTTTCTAACAGGCCCCATCCATACAGAAGCAAGCATTCCAAGTAATTCTTCTCTACCTGGTAATTTAGCAAATGCAACAACTTTTGCAGTGTCTGCAATTTCCCCTTCGATAATTCCGCCTTTAATTACAAATGTATCTTTATTTTCAGACGCAAATTTTTCAGATATTTTACAAGCTGTAATCTGGTCATCAGCCCATATAAACATACTTTCTGCTTTTAAATCAAGCGTAGGCAAATTAGCATTTTTAAGTGCAACATTCACAAGAGTGTTTTTTGCAACTCTAACTTTTACATTAGATTCTTTAGCGCTAACTCTTAAAGTTTCAAGTTTTTTGTGTTTTGAACCTTTGTAATTAATAACAACAATTGAACCAGCAGTTTTAAACTCCTCAGTTAAATTATTTACAATAATTTTTTTTTCTTCTCTAGTCATAAGTTTCCTCCTTTCAAAACAAAAAAACTTCGGTAGGAATTAATAGATATCACTATCCAACCCACTGTCTTTAGTTTTAAGATAAAGCTAAAATAAAATTTAGCTAATTAGTTTTTTATATCAATCATTTCCATTGGGTTAATTTTAACACCTGGACTCATTGTAAGTGAAATAGTAGCAGTTGTTACATATTTCCCTTTTGCAGTAGCTGGTTTTGCTCTATTTACAGCTGCCATTAAAGTTCTAGCATTAGCTAATATATCCTCTTTAGAAAATGAAACTTTTCCGATTCCAGCATGGATAATACCTTTTTTGTCAACTCTATATGTGATTTGACCACCTTTTGCATCTTTAACAGCTTTAGCTACATCCATAGTTACAGTTCCAACTTTTGGATTTGGCATTAAACCTTTTGGCCCAAGAATTCTTCCGATTTTACCTACAAGTCCCATTGTATCTGGAGTTGCAATTAATACATCAAAGTTAATAATTCCAGCTTGAATTTGCTCAACTAAGTCATCATTTCCAACTAAATCAGCGCCAGCAGTAGTAGCTTCGTCCATTTTTAAACCTTTTGCAAATACTGCAACTCTTACTGTTTTACCAGTTCCAGCAGGTAATACAACCGAACCTCTAATCATTTGATCAGCATGTCTTGGATCTACATTTAAATTTAATGCCAATTCAACTGTTTCATCAAATTTAGCAGAAACTAATGTTTTAACATTTGCAACTGCATCTTCTAAACTATATACTTGTGTTGTGTCTACTTTTTCAAGTAGAGCTTTAATTCTTTTACTCATATTTTTCCTTCGCATATTTTAAGTTTGCTACCACATTTATTGCCTTGTGGTCTTTACGGCACCTAAATAATCTTAGACTATTTCTCTATCTCTACACCAATACTTCTACATTGACCTTCAACAATTTTCACTGCCTGATCTACATCTTTTGTATTAAGGTCAGCAATTTTTTGTTTTACTATCTCTAATACTTTCTCTTTTGAAAGTTTTGCTACTTTATTTTTAAGTGCATTATTACTACCTTTTTTGATTCCAGCAGCTTTCATAATAAGTTCACTCATTGGTGGTTGCTTAGTTACAAATGTAAAACTTTTATCAGTATAAACAGTTATAACAACAGGTATTTTAAATCCTGCATTTGCTTTTGTTCGCTCATTAAAAGCTTTACAAAATTCCATAATATTAACACCTCTTTGACCCAATGCTGGACCAACTGGTGGTGATGGATTAGCTGCACCTGCAGGTATTTGAAGCTTGATAAGCCCTTGTATCTTTTTTGCCATTTTAATTCCTTTTTGTTTTGAAATAGGTATTAGGCAATACTACTAAAAATTTAGAAGCTAGTAACTATTGCCTAATACCTATTAATAAAAATTATCCTACTCGCTCGACTTGTGTATAAGATATCTCAACTGGTGTATTTCTTCCAAAAATTAAAACATTAAGTGTTAATAATCCAGAAGACATATCGAACGATTCCACATTTCCATTAAAATTAGAAAATGATCCATCTTTAATTCTAACCATTTCACCTTTATCAAATGAAATTTTTGGTTTTGCTGCTGCTCTATGGTTAACTTTTTCTAAAATTTGATTAATATCTTTTTCACTTAAAGGGGAAGGTTTTTTTGATTCACCAATAAATCTTCCAACTTTTGGCATCGATTGAATTGCATGCCATAAAGCGGTATCAAGATCAATCTTAGCAAATACATAAGCTGAATAAAGTGGTTTTTCAATAATTACTTTAGCACCTTTTTTAATTTCGATTAAATCTTCAGTTGGAACTAAAACTTGTTCAATTCTACCATCATTTAATTCACCACCTAGTCTCTCTAATGCTCTTTTTATTGTTAATTCACTACCTGAGTGAGTTTGTATTGCATACCAATTGTGTGCCATTTAAATTTCCTTAGTTCATTAATGAAGATAAACTTACTGACATAATTGCATCAATAAGTGCTAAAAATAGTGAAATCACAGTCACTACAACAAAAACAGAAATATATGCACTTCTAACTTGCTCTTTTATTGGAAATATTACTTTATTTAATTCATCTTTTGCTTGTTTATAATAAGTTTTTAGTTTGCTCAAAATTTAACCTTTTAAAATTTAACCTAATGGTGAAAAAATAAAAATAAAAGAATATTTTACTTTTAATTTATCACGGAAATTATATTGATGGCAGGTCAAGAGGGACTCGAACCCACAACACTCGGATTTGGAATCCGATGCTCTACCATTGGAGCTATTGACCTATTAGTAACACAAATAGACAAAAGTCTATTTGTTGTTAGAAATTAAGATTTTAACTTAACTTCTTTATGAATTGTGTGTTTTCGTAATCTTGGAGAATACTTATTTACTTCAAATTTTTCTGTGTGCGTTTTTGGGTTTTTCATTGTTGTGTAGTTAATGTCACCAGTTTCTACACATTTTAAACCTATTTTTATTCTAACTCCATTTGCCATAATAAATACTACTTTACTATTCTAAGATTTTAGAAACAACACCAGCACCAACTGTTCTTCCACCTTCTCTGATAGCGAACTTAGTTCCCTCTTCAAGAGCAATTGGAGAAACTAATTGAACTGTTAATTTCGTATTATCACCAGGCATAACCATCTCAACACCTTCGTTAAGAGTTACTGAACCTGTAACGTCTGTTGTTCTAACATAGAATTGTGGTCTATAATTAGTAAAGAATGGAGTATGTCTTCCACCCTCTTCTTTTGAAAGAATATAAACTTCACACTCAAATTTTGTATGTGGAGTAATTGTACCTGGCTTAATAAGAACTTGTCCTCTTTCAACATCTTCTTTTTTAACACCTCTTAATAAAAGACCGCAGTTATCACCAGCAAGACCTTCAGTCATCTCTTTTCTAAACATCTCAACACCAGTTACAGTTGTTTTGATTGTATCTCTAAGACCAACGATTTCAATAACTTCACCAATTTTAACTGTACCTTTTTCAATTCTTCCAGTTACAACTGTTCCTCTTCCTGAGATAGAGAAAACATCTTCAACAGGCATTAAGAAATCTTGATCAACATCTCTTACTGGAGTTGGGATATAAGAATCAACTGCATCCATAAGTGCAACAACTTTCTCAGCCCATGGTCCAACTTTTCCATCTTTTGCTTCATTTAAAGCTTGGAATGCAGAACCTGCTACGATTGGAGTGTCATCACCTGGGAAATCATACATAGAAAGAAGCTCTCTAACTTCCATCTCTACAAGTTCTAACATCTCATCTTTATCATCATCATCAAGTTGATCTTCTTTATTTAAAAATACAACTAAGTATGGAACACCAACTTGTTTAGAAAGAAGGATATGCTCTCTAGTCTGAGCCATTGGTCCATCAGTAGCAGCAATAACTAAGATAGCTCCATCCATTTGTGCAGCACCAGTAATCATATTTTTAACGTAGTCAGCATGTCCTGGACAGTCAACGTGAGCATAATGTCTTGCTTCTGTTTCATATTCGATATGAGAAGTAGCAATTGTAATACCTCTCTCTCTCTCTTCAGGAGCATTGTCGATTTGATCATAATCTTTCATCTCTCCACCGAATTTAGTAGCAAGAACTGCTGAAATTGCAGCTGTTAATGTAGTTTTACCGTGGTCAACATGTCCGATTGTACCGATGTTTACATGCGGTTTATTTCTGTTAAATTTTTCTTTTGCCATTTTTTTTCCTTGTTGAATATTTTAATTTTGACCCTTTGAGTAGATAAGTCATTGGCTTATCTATTCAAAGGGCTTTTGTTACCTCTGGAGCCTATGATAAGACTTGAACTTACGACCTCTTCCTTACCAAGGAAGTGCTCTACCCCTGAGCTACACAGGCTCATTTGTAAAAAAGTTGGGAATTGTACAATAATCAACTTTAAATGTAGCTTTAATGAGAAATTATTGATTGTGATAAAATTTGATTTTGATTGGAGCGGGAGACGAGACTCGAACTCGCGACAACCTGCTTGGAAGGCAGGAGCTCTAGCCAACTGAGCTACTCCCGCAAAAAAAGTGGTGGTGAGAGAAGGATTTGAACCTTCGAAGCCGTAGGCGGCGGATTTACAGTCCGCAGGATTTGACCGCTCTCCAACCTCACCATGAGATTTTCTTGCTTTGAAACAATAAAATGGAGCTGGATATAGGACTTGAACCTACGACCTGCTGATTACAAATCAGCTGCTCTACCAACTGAGCTAATCCAGCTTATTTAAGTGGTGGCGCGGGACGGAATCGAACCGCCGACACAAGGATTTTCAATCCTTTGCTCTACCGACTGAGCTACCGAGCCATCTATTTTAAGTTGTGCTTCTTAAAATGGAGTGGAAGTATAACTAAAGAAACTTAATAAATACTTAATATGATTAGATTTTTATCCGTATTATTTTTTTCTATCTCAAGCGCACTCATTTGGGCTCGAGATAATTTATTCTATTCATTGATTTTATTTTTTATCTCTCGTGCAATTGAAGTAATTTTAGACATTTTTTCATTGTTAGACAAACTATCATCAATTAAATACTTTACGAATGCACTTCCAACAATAACTCCATCAACGCCTTTAACTTTATCTTTAGCTGTTGTTTCATCCACACCAAATCCAGTATATATTGGCGTATTTGTATATTCTTTAATATTGTAAATTATTTTTGACAAATCTTCACTTTGACCACTACCAGTAATACCAGCATAAGCAACTAAATATATAAATTCACGGCTATTTTGTACAAGTTTTTCGATTCTCTCTTTACTATCAGTTGGCGCAACAAAACTTACAATAGATTGGTTATAACTACCAAAGATATCATTATATTTTATAGACTCCTCAAATGGTAAATCAGGGATAATTGAGCCTTTAATACCATATTCTAGGCCTTTTTTTAAAAAATCTTCCACACCGTAACTAAAAAATGAATTCATATAACCCATCCAAAATGTATCCATATTTGGTGCAATTTTTGATGTAATTTCAAATAAATCATTTAATCTAAATCCATTTTGTAATGCCATTAAACTTGCTTTTTCAATAACTGGTCCATCAGCAACTGGGTCACTAAATGGTATCCCTAATTCTAAAATATCAACTCCACTCTCTTTTAAAGATAATGCTAAATCTACCGTAAAATTGTTTTGTGGGAGTGATGCTGTTATAAATCCAACTAATTTTTTCAAGTTAATAATCCTTTAGTAATGTTTGGCTAGGATATTAGCATTTTAAAAATAAAGGGTTGATTTATGAAACAAACTATTGGTAGCATCTTAAAAGCTAAAAACAATAGAAAACTAACGATGATAACAGCTTACGATGCACTATTCGCAAGGATGTTTGATGGGGAAGTTGATTTTATTCTTGTTGGAGACAGCTTAAATATGAGTTTTGCTGGGAAAAAAGATACTATCAGTGCAACTTTGAAACAGATGATTTACCATACAAATGCAGTTTGTAATGGAGCTAAAAATACTTTTATTATATGTGATATGCCATTTGGTACATACACGAACGAAGATAAAGCATTAAAAAATGCTATCAAAGTTTTCAGGGAAACATCAGCAGATGCCATAAAAATTGAAGGTGGTAAAGAGAAGGCAAACATAGTAAAAATACTCACAAAAAATTCAATAGCAGTTGTAGGGCACATTGGTCTTTTGCCTCAAAATTTTAGAAGTGAGGGTGGATACAAAGTAAAAGGGAAAGATGAAGAGAATATTGCATCTCTTATTGAAGATGCAAAAGCAATTGAAGATGCTGGTGCTTTTTGTATTGTTTTAGAAGGAGTTAAAGAGGAAGCTGGAAAAGCAATTGCACATTCTGTAAAAGTACCAATAATAGGAATTGGTGCTGGAGCGAATGTTGATGGACAAGTTCTTGTTTGGTCTGATATGCTTGGATTTTTTGATGAGTTTAAGCCAAAGTTTGTAAGGGAATATCTAAATGGTGCAATACTAGTTAAAAGTGCAATAACGCAGTATAAAGAAGATGTAGAAAATGGAACTTTTCCAAATAAAAATGAAATTTACTAAATAACAAAGGATAAAAAATGTTAAAAAAAATTATTATAGTTGCTTGTATACTTGGTAGCTCTTTTGGTTATGATTTAAAACCAATTAAAATATCAAATAGTGTCTATCAATTTGTTGGCAAAACAGAAGCACCGTCAAAACTTAATGGTGGTGATATGGTAAATACATATTGGATTAAAACTGATAAACAATATATTGTTGTAGATACTGGTCCATCTTACAAATATGCAAAAGCTGCTCATGAAGCAATGAAAAGAATTGCAAATCTTCCTATTAAATATGTTATAAATACCCATATGCACGATGACCATTGGCTTGGAAATAATTACTTTAAAGAATTAGGTGCAACTATTTATGCTACAAAAACTCAAAGTAAAAAATTTCCAGTTGGAAGCGATGCTCATATGCTCAGTGTAATCAACAAAGAGGATGCTACTGGGACAAAAGTCATTGGAATAGACAAATTTATAGATAAAAATAGTTCACTTACTATCGATGGAACAAAAATTGATTTCATACATTTTGATTATGCAGTACATTCACCAGAAGATATTATGGTTTACTTACCAAAAGAGAAAACACTGATTGCTGGGGATATTTTATTTTCACAAAGAATAACATCAATTAGAGACGGTAGTGTTGAGGGGGGACTAAAATCTCTTGACTTAGTTGAAAAAATGGATATTGAGAATTATGCAACAGGACATGGTAAATTTACAGATAAAACTGCACTAAAACAAATGAGAGATTATTTTATGGCACTTAAAACCACTGCAAGAAAAGCTATTGAAGATGGTGTTGATCTTGATAAATATGTTAAAACTGCCGACTTTAGTGCTTTTAAAGATATGGCTATGATGGAAATTTTGCATAAATCAAATCTTGGTTTTGCTTATACTGAATATGAGTTTTTTGAAGAGAAATAACCCATAAAATCAACTGGAAGTTTTTACCTATCTGTAAGCTTCCTTTGATAAACTCCAAACTCAGACTTTTAATTAAAATTTTTCTTTTTCTTACCTTATGGAAAACAAAAATGGACAACAAAACGATGGAAAACGATACAGAAATACAATTTCTGTTGGAAAACAAAGAAATGGAAAACAAAAATGGAAAACAAACAAAAATGTGCAGATTCTGCAAAAAAACAACATTACCTTTTTACAAGTGAAGTAGTAAGCCCAGGTCACCCTGATAAATGTGCCGATATAATTGCCGATAGCATAGTTGATAGACTAATTATTGGTGATAGCAAATCGAGAGTTGCAAGTGAAGTATTTGTAGCTGGTAAACATGTAATTATTGGTGGGGAAGTAACTAGTAAAACTCAACTATCAATTGAAGAATATAAAAAAATCGCAATTGATGCTCTTAAAAAGATAGGTTATAATGGCAATCCTTATTTTACAAAAGAGGAGTGCTTACACCCTGAAGATGTAGAGGTTCAAGTACTTTTAAATAGACAATCTCCTGATATCAATCAAGGTGTAGATCAAGACGATGGTGAAACAGGAGCTGGTGATCAAGGGATAATGTTTGGATATGCTGATATAGAAACAGCATCATATATGCCAAGTGCTATCACTTATGCGAGAATGCTTATGGAAAAAGTTTACAATTATGCACTTGAGCACCCTGCAAAACTTGGTGTTGATATCAAAACTCAAGTAACTATGGATTATGGCTGTAAAGATAATTTTGAAAGTTGCAATCCACAAAGAATTGATACGATTGTAGTTTCAGCACCTTGTGTTAGCAGTATGAGCATTACAGAGGTTAGAACACTTATTATGGAGCTTATTTTAGATACAAATCTTCCACAAAATCTATTTGATCCAAAAAACTGTATTATCCACATAAATCCAACTGGTAAATATGTATCACACTCAAGTTTACACGATAGTGGTTTAACTGGACGAAAACTTATTGTTGATAGCTTTGGTGGATATTCACCAATTGGCGGTGGAGCTCAAAGCAGTAAAGACTATACAAAAGTTGATCGTAGTGGACTTTATGCTGCAAGATGGATAGCAAAACATATTGTTGCAGCAGGACTCGCTAAAAAATGTGTAGTGCAAATATCGTATGCAATTGGGGTTGCCAAACCTACATCAGTTGCTGTTGATACTTATGGAACACATACCTCTAAAAATGATGATGAATTATCAGAGTTTGTGATGGAAAATTTTAGTTTAACTCCAAATTGGATAACAAAAAAATTCAATCTTGACCATCCAAGCGTAGCTACATTTTTGTATGCTGATGTAGCTGCTCGTGGGCAAGTTGGGCAAAGCGATTACCCTTGGGAGCAACTAGATTCCTTAGAGCTTTTTTTAAATTTTAAATAACGATCAAACAATGGTGTAACTAAACTATTTTAGTTACACCATTGGTTATTTTGGTGCCAAAATCAATAATTAAACTTTTTGATTTTCTCTAAAATATGCTAATTTTTTTAATGAATTTTTTACATCTTTTCTAAAATAAAATTCTTTTATAAAAACTTTCAATTTTTTGTTTCTTTTTATTAGCAATAATTTAATTTATACTAAAATCTATCAATAACGATAAACATCTTACAATAGTATTTATCTTAGCATCCATCATGTCCTGAAATGATTAAGATAGCATTACATTTTAGTTACATTTTAGCTACAATGTTTGCAATAAAAAAGTTGGAGAATAAATGGACAAATCAATTGATAAGACTGATTCTCGTGAATCATTTTATGTTGTATATCAAAATAAAAAAATTTTATTTATTTCAAATGGTTTTTTTAGTCTATTTGATTGTTTTTCATCTACGGATGATTTTTTAAAAACTCACCAAGATGTGCAAGAATTGTTTACATTTACAAATCAAACAAGAAAGTTTTACAAGAAACTTGATGATACAAAACTCTTGTGGTATGAGTCATTTATAGAAAATAAACAAAAAAATAATAGAATAATTTTTGGATACAAAGGAATTGAGTATTACTATAAATTTTTTATCACTCAATCATTTTCTGCTTTAGATCAATATGTTATTTATTTTCATTCCATTGACAACGAATTGAAAAAAGAGAAAAAATTAGTACAGTTTTTTTATAAAACACAAAAAAAGATTAAAAAACTAGAAAAACTCTCCAAACACAAAGATAAGTTAACGCTTATGGGTGAAATAATGGAAAACATTACCCACCAATGGAAACAGCCACTTACGAATATCCTATTTACTGCTACTGCAATCCAATTTAAAAAATCATTAGATAGACTTAATGATGAAGAGCTTGATAAATCGGTTGAAAATATTATAGAATCGGTAAACTATATGTCACAAACTGTTAATGATTTTAAAAGTTTTTTAAATGAAGAGAAACAAAAAAGGGTATTCGAAATAGGTGAGATTATTAACAAAATAGAATCAATTATAAAAGGAAATATCACAAGGTTTTCGATAGATTTAGAGATAAATATAGAGAAACAGTTATATGTATTTGGATTTGAAAATGAGCTAATTCAATCTATTGTTAATATTATCAATAATGCCACAGATGCACTCAAATCAAAAGATCCAAGAAATAGAAAAATATCAATGACAATTTCACAGACTGATTCAAAAAGTATTATTACAATAAAGGATAATGGTGGTGGAGTACAAATAGATATTATAGATAAAATCTTTGAACACTATTTTACAACAAAAGGTGAAAATGGTTCTGGTATTGGGTTACACATTACTAAAGAGATTGTAGAAAATCACTTTAGAGGTGAACTAAAAGTTTACAACACTGAAGTAGGTGCGGTATTTGAAATTATACTACCTTTGTATGAATTTGAAGAGATTACAGAAATATAACCAACATAAGGAAAAAAAATGATAGATTTAAAAACAGAAACACAAGACTTACATAGCAAAGTTGAAGATTGTTATTATCCAAAACAACTTTTTTGTGGCAATATCACACTTGATGAATATGTTACATATTTAAAAATATTTTACAGATTGCATCATTCAATAGAGAGTGATTTTAAAAAATTTAAAGATCAATGGATTAAATACGATTTCCCTTACGAAAAATATTATAGACTATCATTGCTACAAAAAGATTTGGCAAATCTTTCTTATGTGACAATAGAGAAACCTTCATTGGAAAATTTTTCAATCAACTCATTCCCTGAAGCTATTGGTTTTCTTTATGTTTTAACCGGATCTACGATGGGCGGAATGCTACTTGCTGCAAAAGTCGAAAATAATAATGAATTAAATAAATACAAAGCAATTAATAATTATTTTCTTGGTTTTAAAGAAAAAACATATCCAATGTGGGGAGATTTTATCAAGTTCATAAATCTCTATACACAGATAAATCCAGACATTGAGAAAAGTATTATTAAGGGGGCTAGGGATTGCTTTGAGTTGATTATTAAGGAGATTGATGATGAAAAATAAATTTTTGCAATGTGAAGATGAGCCAATCAATATACCAAACTATATTCAACCTATTGGGTACTTCATTGCAATTAATCTATCCGATAAAACAATTTCTCACGTAAGTCAAAATGCTCAAGAGGATTTTCCAGAGATTATCTTAGGAGAAGATATTTATGAGTTTATTGCTGAATTTGATATTTTAAGCAAAAAGTTACAATCTTCTGATGCAAATAGAATATTTTTATATAACCAAGAGATGTCGTTTGGATCAAATAAAAAACATGAATTTGACTTTATAATTTCATTTTCGACAAATGAAATTCTCCTTATAGAATTTTTAACCATTAAAACTATTGGGAGCTGTTCTAATTTCTGTATAGCAAATCTTACAGAGAAGCTATTAAAAGAAACATCAAAAGAGAAAGTATTTGAACTTGCCACAAATTTTATCTCAAAAGAGATTGGATATGATCGGATAATGATTTACAAATTTGATAAAAACTACAATGGTCAAGTTATTTACGAAACTATACAAGATGGTATGGAATCGTACCTCAATCTTTGTTACCCAGCAAGTGATATTCCAACTCAGGCAAGAGAGTTGTATCTTAAAAATCATATTCGTGTTATTTCAAATTCAAGCTACATACCTTCTAAGATAATCAGTAAAAATACGAGTCCGATCGATTTAACATATAGTTTTTTAAGAAATGTTTCACCTATTCATTTAGAATACATGAGGAATATGGGTGTTGTTGCGTCGATGACAATTTCACTCATTATTGATGGAAAACTTTGGGGACTCATTGCTTGTCATCATAAAAACAAAATGATACCATCTGTAAAACTGATTAATGAATGTGAATACCTTGGAAAAATTGTAAGCTCATTGGTTAATTTACATTTGCAAAATCGTCTTTCAAAAGATATAAGTAAATTTATCGGAAAAACTGATATTTTATTAGAGTTTTTTAAAAGCGATAGTCACTTTAATTTTGAAGAGATTGTCTCTGTAAATTTAGAATATATAAAAAACTTGTTTGATGCGGATGGAATTATATTATCTCATGATGGTTTTTTTAATTCTTTTGAGATAAAACTTGATAGTCAAGAAATAGAAAAATTAATCATGACATCTATTTTACTATTAGATGACAAAGAATATTTCTATACAGACTCTCTTACAAGATATGATTCTAACCTTCCCGAACACATATTAAAAGAATGTGCTGGTCTTTTGGTTCTAAAACCAATTCCAAATGTAAGTTTTTATATTATTTTAACAAGAGAGGAGAAGCAAAGAGAGCTTAATTGGGGTGGTAATCCAAATGAAAAAATAGAAAATGAAACAAAAAAATATCTTTCACCTAGGAACTCATTTGATAAATTTATTCAAATAGTGATGCTTACAGCACAAGACTGGGAAGAAAAAATTGAAGAAAAAATCAATATCTTTTTTTCAAAAATACAAAACTACAAAAGCTCATTTGATGATAAATATTCACTCAATATAAAATCTTTAGAACTTAAAGAACTTCAAGAAGAGAAAGAAAAACACAATGAACAACTTATTGATTTACTACTAAGAATAATTGAATTAAGAGATGCTTATACAGCTGGTCATACTGTCCGTGTATCACAAATATGTGAACTTATTGCTATTGAGATGGGAATATCTCAAGAGGAGATTTTATTACTCAATCAGGCTTCAAAATTGCACGATATAGGAAAAGTTATTATCCCAGATTCAGTACTACTTAAACCAGGAAGACTAAACCATAATGAATACGACATAATTAAATTGCATTTAATTGTTGGATATCAAATGTTAAGTACAATTGATTACTATAAGCCTGTTGCTGAAATTATGAAATATCATCATGAAAAATATGATGGAAGTGGTTATCCTTATGAGCTCAGTGGGGATCGAATACCACTCTTATCACATATTATGATAGTTGCTGATGCATTTGATGCTATGACTAGCAACAGAATCTATCAAAAAAGAAAAGATTTCAAACAAGCTATCAATGAACTAAATGCTCATAAAGGCATTTGGTATCATCCTATGGTTGTTGAAGCAATTGAGAGAATCACAGATAGGTCACTAATTGAAGTATCGCAGGCAAGTCAAATTCCATTGACCAAAATGGAACATGAACGATTTTCTTATTTTTTTAAAGATCAGATGACAGGTTTCTATAATGAACCATATTTGTGGATGATTATAAATAAACAAATTTCACACTATACTGTTACTGACTTCTTTATGATTGAACTTCATGGGATGTCTGAATACAACAAAATTAATGGATGGCATGCAGGCAATATTTTAATTAATAATATCTCTGAAATTATTTTAAAAAGATATGATAAAGAGCTAATATTTAGGCTCTTTGGTGATGATTTTTTGATTTGTTTCACATCAAGGGAAAATTATGTTGAAAAATCAAAACAGTGGAAAGAGATCAAAATAGGCAATGTATATTCATCATCAAAACCTATTACGAAAGGGATGCTTATTGAAGAGTTGCAATCAATGTGGTGATTAAAACTATATAGTATTAATAAAAATTTCATAACTTGTCCTTATCAAATTGAAAATAATTTTGATTTACATACAATGAATCAAAATTTTATCTAGGATTCTGTGTTTAATGCAAGACAATAAGTGATCACAATACTTGAAGCACAAAAAAATCAATAGCTGACTTAATACTGTTATCATTAGGTTTATAACTCTTAAAATGCGGGATTTTGAATTTATGTATTATTTGATATAATCTCAAAATTTATGGAAAATATTAAAAATAAAATAGCCAATCAAAGGAATAATAAAAATGGATTTGAAGAATTTTTTTAACAAAGTTAAAGATGAATTGACATCAAAAGAGCCGATTCATCATCTTGGTGACGAAAAGTCACAAATCAAACATGCTCCAAAAGTTGAGAGTCAAAGTCATTGGATAAAATGTCCATCTTGTGAATCTATGCTATTTTTTAAAGAAGTTGAACATCTAAATCATATTTGCCCAAAATGTAACTTTCATATGAGAATTGGTGCAAATAAACGAATTCAACTACTAGCTGATGAAAATAGCTTTATAGAACATGATAGTGAACTTCATCCAAATGACCCACTAAACTTTGTTGATTCCAAACCATATCAAAAAAGATTAGATGAGGCGTATAATGCAACAGGAAAACAATCATCTATTATCTCTGGGAGCTGTACAATAAATGGCACTCCTGTGGAGCTCGTAATATTTGATTTTGCATTTTTAGGTGGAAGTCTTGGGAGCGTTGAAGGGGAAAAAATTGTAAGAGCTTGTAATCGTGCAATGGAAAAAAATCACGGGGTTATAATAGTAAGCGCAAGCGGGGGGGCAAGAATGCAAGAGAGTACATATTCTTTAATGCAGATGGCAAAAACAAGTGCTGCTTTAAGAAAACTTGACCAATCTGGACTACCTTTTATATCTATCTTAACAGATCCAACTTTTGGTGGAGTTTCGGCATCTTTTGCATTTTTGGGTGATATTTTAATTGCTGAACCAGGGGCATTAATTGGTTTTGCAGGGGCAAGAGTTATAAAACAAACTATCGGTAAAGATTTACCTGAAGGTTTTCAAAAGGCTGAGTTTTTACTAGAACATGGAAGTATAGATATGGTTGTGGATAGAAGCCATATGAAAAAAACAGTAGGTGATTTACTAAAAATATTTCAAAAAGAAGTAGCTTAAAAAATTAATGGTACAAATATACGCTATTTGTGATATGGAGACATTAATTAAAAAGAGGCTTTCTCTTTTTGATTTTCTAGAAATTATTAAAAAATACAATATTAAATATCTCCAATATCGAGATAAAACCTCAGATTTAAAAACACAAAAAACAAACCTTGAATTTTTAAAATCAAATACAAATTTCCCAATAATTATAAATGACCATATAGAACTTTTAGAATTTGCTGATGGGATACATTTTGGTCAAGAGGATTTAGAGAAAATTAAAAATGAAAAGTTAAAAATTAAAGACAATAATTTACTTTTTAAATTTTTAAGAAAAAAATACCCAAATAAAATTTTTGGACTATCAACACATAATGAAATAGAGATTTTAAAAGCTAACAATTTACCGCTTGATTACATAGGGCTTGGAGCTTATAGAGATACAACTACAAAAAATGTACCAAATATTTTGGGTGATAAAATTTCATATTTAGCCAAAATTTCAAAACACCCAGTTGGTGCTATTGGTGGTGTGCTTACCAATGATAAAATAGAAAATATTTCATACAATGTTGTAAGTGGTAATTTATATGAAGATTAATATCTATCAAATAGCAAAAAATGATAAAGATGAATTTGAGCCAATAATAAAGAATTTTATAAAAATGTCAAGCAAATATGGAAAAATTGAAATCCATAATCTTTTCAACAGTAACATAGGGAAACAACAAACTATTGGCGAAAATGAAGCAAAAAAATCATACAGCGAAGTTTTTGTACCAAAACTTCAAAACGGATTTAATATTGCACTTGATGTCCTTGGAACAAAATTAGATAGTTTTGGATTTAGTAAACTTTTAGATGACAAAATCACCATAAATTTTTTTATTGGTGGTGCTTTTGGATTTGAGAGGGAATTTTTAAATCGTTGTGATAAAATTATTACATTAAGTGATTTAACAATGGCACACAAAATCGCAAATATAGTCCTCCTTGAGCAGATATTTAGAGGACTTTGTATCTCGAATAACCACCCATATCATAAGTAATTTATAATTCTTTGGCTATAATCTCGCCAAAAGTTAAAACAGGATAGATAATGGCTTCAAGAAAACAAATTGATGAATTAAAACTCATTTTAGAAGAGAAACAACTTCAAATTGAGAGTAATATAGAAGATAGTAAAAACAATATAGCATTGTTAAAAGAGAATGAATGTAAAGACGATGTAGATTTTGCAGAATCAAGTAGTGATAGTTTTACTTTAGAAGTTATTACTAAACAACAAATGCAAGAACTTCAAGAGATAAAAAATGCTCTAAAAGCTATAACTAATGGGACTTATGGAATTTGCGATATGTGTGATGAGCACATTGCGATTGGTAGATTAAAAGCAAAACCATTTGCAAAATATTGTACAAGCTGTAGAGAGATATACGAAGAAGAAAACAAAAAATAAGGGGATTTTATGGGATTCAAAAAATATATAATTGCATCTTTAGTATTTTTAGTTGTTATTGCACTATTTTCAAATAATATAAATAGTGATACTTACACTTTAAAGCATGATCTACTAGGTATAAATATTACTTTAGAAGTTTACGCTTGGATAGTTTTGCCAGCTTTAGTATTATTTGTTGCAACAATTTTACATATGATATTTTACGGAACAAAAGGATATTTGCAAAGAACAGCTATAAAAAAAGATATTAGTAAATTATCTATGATTTTAAACGATAGACTACTTGATAAGAAGTCAAATCTCCCTATAAAAACACAGTCACTAAAAGATATTGCTGACATATTGAATGTTATTGAACTAAAAGTTCCAAAAAGAACATTTGAGCCATTACCACTTATTGAAAATACTGTTAAAATAATAAGAACACTAAATGATGGAAAATATATACCAACAAAAGAACTAAAACTACCAGAAGATAATATTTGGGCACTTAAAAACACAAAAAATAGAGTATCAATGGATGATAACTTTGCAGCTGAAATATTAAAAAATGGAAACAATCACCCTGTTGAATTGGTTGAATTTGCTTTTGATATATTGTTAGAAAACAAACCCATTTCAACTATCAAAAAATTCTTAGATAATGTGACACTAACTAATTCTATGGTTGAAAAACTACTTCTAAAAGATGCTGACCAGTTATCACTTACTAATCATGAGATTTTAAATTATCTCAAAGCAAATACTTTTTCAAATAAAGAGCTTATCAAGATTGCAAAAAATTATAAACTAACAATGCAACCAGAACAACTTTTAAGTCTTTTTGAAGATATTTCAGCAAATAATGAATATTTCACCTCAAGTTATCTCTATCTATTATTTGAATACCAAATGATAGACAAAGCAAGAGAGATTTTATTTAACTCACAAAGAGATGAATATATTGTATTTAAAGCTCTACTTGATTTGAAAGATTGTGGAAAATACAACTACAATATAGATAACTTTATAATCGAATAATAAACAAAGCTCAATGTCAAATATCATAAACTTCTCAAAACCTCTAGTGGTTCTAGCGCCACTAGCTGGTTACACCGATCTTCCTTTTAGAAATGTAGCAAAAAAATTTGGAGCAGATCTTACAATAAGTGAAATGATAAGCTCAAATGCCCTAGCTTATGCAAATGAAAAAACACTCAAAATGACAGAAAAATCACCAAATGAAACACCATATATTGTTCAAATCTCCGGAAGTAAAGTTGATATGATAAGGATGGCTGTTGAGAAATTAAATGAACTTGATGGGATTGATGGGATTGATCTTAATTGTGGTTGTCCTGCTCCAAAAGTATTTCATCATGGAAGTGGTTCAAATCTTCTAGGAGACCTCCCTAGGCTTCAAGCAATATTATGGACAATTAAAAAATACTCAACAAAAAGATATACAACAGTTAAAATTAGAATTGGGATAACAGATAAAATCCCTTATGATATAGCAAGAGCCGTTGAAGATGCAGGTGCTGATATGATTAGTGTTCATGGACGAACAAAAGCAGGAGCATACAAATCAGAGGTTGATTATGATGCAATTAAAATCATAAAAGACGCCGTAAAAGTTCCAGTAATTGCAAACGGTGATATAAAAAGCTACCAAAAAGCAAAAGATGTGCTAGCTTACACTGGAGCTGATGGAGTGATGATAGGGAGAGGTGCTGTTGGTAGCCCTTGGATTTTTCACCAAATTTCAACTGGAAATGAATTTGTATCAAATCAAATAAAAAAACAAATCATCAAAGAGCATTATGAAAGTATGATAAATCACTATGGTTACCACGGAATGGTTATGTTTAGAAAACACTTACATACTTATTCTAAAGGATATGATGGAGCTAGCGAATTTCGTCAAATGATAAACTTCACTTCAGATATAGATGAGATGAGAAAGATAATTAACTCATTTTTTCCAGAAGATGAATAATTTAATCACAACAAAAAAAAATCTTTTAGCATTTAGCGGTGGAGTTGATTCAACTTCACTTTTTTTTCTACTTTTGGATAAAAATATACCATTTGACATAGCTATTGTAGATTACAATCAAAGATTACAATCAAAAGAAGAAGTAGCTTACGCAAAAGATTTAGCTCTTAATTACAATAAAAAATGTTTTACAACATCATACGATGATATTAAATTTAGTGAGCAAAAAGCTAGAGACTTTAGATACACATTTTTTACAAAGATTATCAAAGAAAATCATTACGAAGCTCTAATCACTGCTCATCAACTCAATGATAAACTTGAATGGTTTTTAATGCAACTTTCAAAAGGTGCTGGTTTAAACGAACTAATTGGAATTGAAAAAGTTAATCACTATAAAACTTACACAATATTCCGTCCACTTTTAGATTTTTCAAAAGATGAACTCTTAGATTATCTAAAAGATAATCAACACAAATATTTTATAGATGAAACAAATATTGATACAAAATTCAAAAGAAATCTTTTTAGAAAGAAATTTAGTGATGAGTTTATTTCACTCTATAAAGATGGAGTAAAAAGAAGCTTTGAATATCTGCAAAATGATATAAATAGTCTAAAATTAGGCACTTCATCATTTAAAACAGATGAGCTTTTGATTATAAAACTTGATACAACTGATTTAAATTTGATAATAAAATCGATTGATAAAGAGATGAAAAAAAGAGGTATTTTACTCTCCTCAAAAAGTAGAGAAAACATCACAAAAGAGAGATCGATAGTAATTTCACATAAATTGTCTGTAAATATTTGTGAAAATATAGTTTGGATTGCACCATTTTTGAAAGAAACTATGGAGCATAAGTTTAAAGAGTTTTGCAGGATAAATAAGATTCCAAAAAATATAAGAAGCTACATAGCTAAACTAAAAAAAGAGGAGATTGAAAAGATTATAAACTTTATAAAAAAGTGATTGTTTTACAATCTACTTTGTTTTTTACTTTTCTCTTTTTGCTCCCTTTTCCAATCTTTTTCAAATTTTTTTCTTTTCATAAATGATAAGTTTTCAATAAAAACATGTCCAGTTAAATGCTCCATCTCGTGTTGCCAAGCAACCGCTAAGAAATCTTCAGCTTCTATGATTTTTTTCTTTCCAAATCTATCAAAATACTCAACTATTATATGTTTTGCTCGCGTAATCTCCTCGTAAACTCCAGGGATACTAAGACAACCTTCGTTAAAAACCTGCTCCCCATCTTTATGGGTGATAACTGGATTAATAGCTTCAATTAAATTTTCTTTTAATTGCAAACCATCTTCGTTTTCTAAATTTTTCTCATCATCAACTGGTATATTAATAATAAGAACATTTAGTAAAACTCCAATTTGAACAGCAGCTAGTCCGACGCCACCTCTATATAGCATCGTTTCATTCATATCATCTAAAAGTGTATGAAGTGTTTCATTAAACACTTCAACATCTTTTGATTTTTGTCTTAAAATTGGATTTGGATAGACTAATATTTCTTTGATCATTTTTTACTCGTGGTGTTCGATTACCTTATCTACAAGTCCATAAGCACAAGCTTCTTCTGCGCTCATAAAGTTATCTCGTTCTGTATCAGCTTCTATCTTTGCTATATCTTGTCCAGTATGATTTGCTAAATGTTTGTTTAGAGAATCTTTAATTCTTTGAATCTCTTTTGCTTGAATTTGAATATCAGTAGCTTGACCTTGCGCTCCACCTAAAGGTTGATGAATCATAATTCTACTATTTGGTAGAGAATATCGTTTCCCTTTTGCTCCAGCACTAAGTAAAAACGCCCCCATAGAAGCAGCCTGTCCAACACAAATAGTGCAAACATTTGGCTTAATATAGTTCATAGTATCAAAAATACTCATTCCACTTGTTACGACTCCACCTGGAGAGTTGATATAAAGATAGATATCTTTTTCAGGATCTTCGGCTTCTAAAAATAAAAGCTGAGCAATAATAGTAGAAGCAACAGCATCATTAACTTCACCACTAAGCATAACTATTCTATCTTTTAAGAGTCTAGAATAGATATCATAACTTCTCTCACCTCTTCCAGTTTGCTCAACTACGATTGGAATATATGCCATAACTATTTTCCTAAAGCTTCATCTAAAATTTTTACCATAACTTTAGATTCAATCATAGACATTTTAATCATTGGCAAATATCCAGCTTTTTCATATTGTTCAATCAAAGTTCTTCCATCTTGTCCGCTCATCATGGCTTCATAATAAAGTGTTTGTGTTACCTCTTGATCGCTTACAGCAATACCTTCAGCTTTTGCTAATGCATCTATTATAAATGTAGCTTTTACATTTGCAACAGCGTCAGGTCTAAGCTCATCTTGCATTTTTTTAACATCATCTGGATTATTTTTCAACGTTTCAATCTCATCTTCACTCATAGCTCTTACTTTTCCATTAATTGCTTGATTTACCTCTTGTTCAAGTATAAAATTAGGAACTGCGAAATTGATATTATTTACTAGTGCTTCAGTATATGCAGGCTTAATCTCTTCCATAAAATATTTCTCTTTTTTTTGTGAAAGAATTTGCTCTTTAACTTTCTCTTTTAGTATTTCAACTGTTGCATTTTCATCTTGTGGAAGTAATTTTTTTGCCAATTCATCATCAATTTGAACTTTTGATTTTGCTTTAATTTCATGTAATTTTACTTTAAAAGTTACATCAGCTCCAGCTAAATCTTTTGACCCATAATTTTCAGGAAAAGTAACATTAATATCTTTCTCATCACCATAATTCATACCAATAATTTGATCTTCAAAACCTGGAATAAATGAGTTACTTCCGATTTCAAGTGAATAATTTGAAGCTTGTCCACCTGCAAATGCAACACCATCTTTAAAACCTTCAAAATCAATTACAGCAAAATCGTTTGATTTTACAGCTCTTGGTTTTTCAATTGTCTCCATTGTTGCACCTTGTGATGCTATCTCATTTAGTTGTGTTTCAATTTCAGCATCACTAATTTCAGGTATACTCATAGCAGGAATATAAGATTTATAATCGCCTAAAACTACATTTGGTCTTGAGTTTAGTGTTATTTCAAATTCAACACTTCCATCTTCTTTTTTATCATATTTTGTAATTGCTGGCTCACCAATTAGGTCTTTATTGTCAATTTTAAGTTCACTTAAACCATTTTTTAAAGCTTCTCTTACAGACTCACCCTCAGCATCACTAGTTAATTTTTCACCAAATCTTGCTTTTACAACTGCAACAGGAACTTTTCCTTTTCTAAAACCTTGCACACTCATAGTTTTTGAAGCTTGAAGTGCTACTTTATTTAGATTTGCTTCGATTGTTTTTGAAGAGATTATTCCGCTTATTGAAGCATTTGCTTCGTCAATTTTAGTTGTATTAAATGTCATACTTATAAACTCCAGTTTGTTAAATTTTCGCAGATTTTAGCCAAAAAGAGTTTAAAATTTAGTTATCTAAAAAGTGCTTCAAATGATAGTTGAATAGAATTAAGCGTCATTATTTAACAAAGATTTCTGGATAAAAGCGTTGTAAAACTTTTATTTGAATACATAATATTTTTTGTTATACAATAAATGAATTATTTTCAGAAAAAGGAATTCCTGATGGACAAAATGAAAAATTTATGCATTTTATTAATTGGAATGTTTTTACTGAGTGGATGCGGCATACCAGCTATGCATCAAGCAATAGCATCAAAAAACAATCAAGAGTTAGAAAAACTCATTAAAAGTGGTGATGACATTGAGGCGCCTTATAGCGATTATTTACATTGGACACCTTTGATGTAATCATTAGAAACTCAAAATACAGAAGCAGCAAAACTTTTAATTAATAGTGGAGCAGATACCAAGAAGAAATATCTTGGCTCAAACTCATTATTTTTAGCAGCAAACAAAGGAAATGAGGAGATTGTAAAACTTTTACTTTCAAAAGGGATGGATATTAATTCCAAAAATGATTTTGGGGAAAACGTATTGTTTCCAGTTGCTCTCAATGGAAACCTTAAGCTTTTGAAATACTTAGTAGAAAATGGTGCCGATATAAATGCTACAAATAATCAAAAATTTACCATTATTTTTCCAGCAACATCCAGCGGAAATGTTGAATTGCTAGATTTTCTAGTTCAAAAAGGCTTGAGTGTAAATGAAACAGTTCTTGGTGGAATTACCCCTATTTTTAATGCGACAGCCAGTGGGCAAGCTGATGCTTTAAAATTTTTACTTAAAAAAGGTGCGAATATTAATCAAAAAACAAATAACAATATGACTCCATTGTTTAACGTCGCAATAAAAATACAAGAGAAAGATACAATTATAAAATCATGGTCAACATACCCATATATGGCAGACTTAAGTGAAAAAGAGCGAAAAAATATTGAAAATCTGATTGCATGCTGGAAAGTTTTAATTGACGCAAAAATAGACCCGGATGCCCTTGATAATACAAATAAAAAAGCAATAGATCATCTAGTAGGTAATCAAAACTATTATAATATTTTGGCTAAATATGCTCAAGTGGAGAAAAAAGTAGCAATTCAACCAAAAACAACAAATGAAGATATTAAAAACAAAATAAATAGCTTGATTGCCAAAGAAGATTTTGAAGCGATAAAACTTCTAACTGAGCAAAATCCAAACTATGTAAATTATATAGTAAATGATGAGCTTAGACTTATGTTAACAGGTCCAAAAGGGATGAAAGTTGGAGATATTAAAAAACTTCTAAAAAATGGGAAAAGCGAAACAATAGTTATTTCACTTATAAAAAGAGTCCAGATTCCATACAAAGAATTCACAATTGAGGAGATAGATTTACTTTCCAAAATGGGGCTAAGTGATAAAATAATATCTTCAATGATAGATGTAACAACTGAGCTTTCAAAAGATGATAAAAAACGAAAAGAGCAAGAAGCGTATCTAAATGAACATAAAAAAATAAGCGAACAAAAAAATGAAACAAAAGTTATTTACCAAAATAATAATACAAGCAATGAACCAAATCCAAGCAATCCAGTAACAGAAACTATTCAAAATGAGGCTGTAAAACATATTGGAAAAATGATATTTGATAAGTTATTTTAACAAAACAATAACTATGCTCATTACAAAAAGAAGATTAGAATAAATATAAAAATTATATTTATTCTAATTTTAAAATACTGACCACTTCATAATGAAAAGTTTGTGAGATTTATTTCGATAAATTATCCAAAATATATCTCTCTAAGTCTTGTTTTTTGACATCTTCTTCGAGGGATTTAATGTATATCTCATTGACTTCACTATTGTACTCCTCGTAATTAAAAAGTGGAAAATGTAAACTCCACATCTTTTTAATCCTAGTCCTAGCAACCTCATCAGTTAACCAATCTCTAAAGATACCAAATGAAGCAAAAATAACACCTGTTGCAAAAATTGCAATAAAAATCGATAAGTGACAATCAGCCATTTGAAATACAACATGACCACCAAGTGAAATTGGAAGCAACACAATATTTACAATCAATAAAAAAACTAAATATGCCCTACCAAGCTTCAATCTAAAGCCCAACTTATCCCCATCAAGATGTATCCCTTCAATATGAAGTTGATTTGCGTTAAGCAACTCTTGAAGTTTAACTGGCTGATTTGAAATAATATAAATATATGAAATTATAAGTTGTTTTAGTTTATCTATCATTTTTATTTTCCTTTGATTTTTTGTTTTAACCTATCTATTCAGTAGCCCTATCAGCTTTTGATTCCTCTGTTTTCACCAACCCAGATTCAACTAAAAATGGACTATGTATAAAATCTTGTTTTTTGATTTTATCATACTTGGCATAACTGAGATATAAAATGTCTTTAGCTCTCGTAACTGCAACATAAAAAAGTCGTCGCTCCTCCTCTAAACTTCCACCTTTACTCATAAGGGTACGATTAGGGAACCTTCCATCCATCAAATCTATCACATAGACCTCTTTAAATTCCAATCCTTTGCTTGCGTGAATTGAAAGTAAATTAACCCCCTCACCCTCACTAAGTTCTCCCCCACCAAGAACCATAGCGTTGATAAAATTTTTAATGCTTGTATGCTTATGAGACAATTGTTTTAGTGTTTCAACTTTTCGATTAGCTTTAAAAATTGCCGTTGTTTTAAGTCCATCATTAATTGTTCCATCTTTTTGTTTTGCCCTTTGTGTAGCTAAATTATCAATCATACCTATAAATAATTTACTTTTTTTAATATGGTCTATAAGATTTGCAGGATTACTCATTCTTTTTAATTCCCTAAAAAGCGTATAAAACTGATACAAAAATTCCCCACCTTCTGTTGTAAGCTTTGGGTGTTTTAAAAGTGGATTGCCCAAAAAGTTTTCATTAAATCCACTATTTTTAAATTTTGATAAACTTCCCATCTCTATAAAATCGTCAAAAAGTCCAAGTTGAATATTTGTAGTTTTTGTACTTTTATATGGTGTTTTTTCACCATTTGGCGATATCAATCCTCTATATAGATCCCCATCTCCAAGTATAAGCAGTGCATCAAAAATATCTTTTGCTACACGTGAGCCAATATTTTTTCCATACTCAATTACATGGATAAAAGCCATCATATCATTTTGATTTACAAGCAATATCAAAATATCAAGGACAAACTTAATCTCCCTACTATCAAAAAAACTATGTCCACCTTTTCTTTTTGATTTAATTCCCAAATCTCGCAAATTTGCTTCAATACCATCAGCACTTGAGTTATTTCTATAAATTACCGCTATGTCACTGTGGATTGTTTTTGATTTTTGTATATTTGAAGATATATATTCATATTGCCCATAAAGTTCATCAAATTGCAAAAGCATTGGGTGATGAATTGGATTTTCCCTTACAACTTCAAGCTTTTTTTCATAAATTCTAACATTATGATTTATAACTTTTGTTGCTAATTCTAGTATTGGTTTGGTTGAGCGATAATTTTTTGTTAATGTAAAAATCTCACTTTGCGGATATCTTGTGCTAAATGAAGAGATAATTCCAATATCACTTCCATTAAAAGCATAAATACTTTGATCATAATCACCAACACAAAAAAGATTGGTTGAATTAAAACCATCTAAAAGTTTCCCTTGTAATGGATTTGTATCTTGATATTCATCTACAAGAATCTCATAAAATCCAAAATTATGCTCACCTTGAAGTCTTAACATATTTAAAAGTAAATCGTCAAAATTTACATATCCATGCTCTTTTTTTAACACTTCAAACTCATCAAATAAATCTTGATAGATAATCGCATAAGATTTATGGGATATATTTTTATCACATATCCAGGTTTCAAAATCCTCTCCATTTGAACTATTCAAAAATAAAGAGTACAAATCGTAAAGATAGTTACTGTCATAAGGTGTTGTTTCACCATTATGTGAAAATATCCGCTTTTCATAAAGAGATTTAAAAAGTGTTTTTAGCTCATTTGGTCGCTTGAGTGCAACTTGCATACCCAAAGATTTCATAAGCTTATAGCTTACACTATGAAAAGTACCAGACACAATTTGTGAAGCTATCGCATCACCAAAAAAATTTGCAACCCTATTTATCATCTCTGAAGCTGCTTTATTTGTAAATGTTAAAAGTAAAATCTTATTTGGCTCTATATTATTTTGCAAAAGATAGGCAATTCGCCCAACAATAGTTGAAGTCTTACCGGTCCCTGCACTTGCAATTGTTAAGTTTTTATTTGATTTTGATGTCGCTGAATTGTATTGTTCTTGATTTAAATTTTTTAAAGGCATTTTGGAATTTTAACTAAAAGTTATATCGTTTCAAATAAAAAAAGAGTTATAATTCGAAACTATTTTTAGAAAATAAAATTAAGGAAAAATTCATGTTTATTTTAAAATTTCTTCTAATTTATCTTTTTACAATAAATCTTTTTGGATTATCAATAGATTTAAACCAAATAGCAAAAGAAACATCAAATTTACACAAACCTGTAATGATTTTTTTCCACACAGAACATTGTCCATATTGTAAAAAAATGATAAATGAACAATTTAACAACAAAGAAATAGGACCAACAATTGATAAAGAATTTTATTTTGTGGATGTTAATTTAGATGAGGGGAAAGAGATAATATACAAAGATTTCAAAGGAAATGCGTCGAAATTTGCAGATTTTTTTCAAATTAAATTTTACCCAACAATCATTTTTATGGAAAATAATGTTGTTGTTTCAAATGTAAAAGGTTATAGAAACAAAGAAAAATTTGGGATAATTATGAAATATATCGCCTCTAAATCTTATGAATCTATGGATTTAGAAACATTTATAAACGAACTTGAGATGAGAGATTAGTTTAAAATTAATTTTTATCAAGTTCATATGGCAGATTTTCATTTATTTCTCTAAAATTTAAAATCTGTTTGCCTCTATGGTCTTTTGCAAAAACCTTTGCATCTTCAAGTTTATAAAATGGAATCAACTCATGTCCCATAGGACCATAAATATCACTTCTTATTACATAAAACGCTTTAAATCCATCGATTGAAGTTTGCAAATAATAATCTGTTACTTCAAAAGATGTAATTTTATCTTTTCCAAACCTTTCATATTTTCCCCATTTCTTTGGATTAAAATAAAATTTCATCAAGTCCTTAACACCATCAAATGCAAATTGTTTATCTCCATAATGAAGTTTTGCAACCCATTTTGGATATTTATGCGCAAACATACCACAAACTGGGCATTTTTCATCTTCGCCTACATTAATGATATTTTTATTTTCACTCAAACCATTTTTTTTAATATCCCACAAATAAATACTAAGTGGATGGAGATAATCCTCATTAATATTTCCACATATAGATAATTTGACAAGATACCCTTTTAGTTCATTGATTTCTAAAAAATTATCAAGTTCGATTGCGCTATTTTTACATTTTTGTTTATATATTTTCTCACCCATTTTGTATAATTTTTTAGTTTTAATATTTTCAATATATTTTGTTTGATTTAAAAAATCTTCCTTCGTATAATTTATATTATCTGTATTTATTGGGGTAAAACGATTTAAATTAGTGTCAAATTTTTTTGCACTATTCTTTATTATTCCATATTCGCTAATATCAAAATAGAGTCCATAATATGAAGAGTACTGTCTTTGTGTACCATTTTGCAATTGAGCAGTGTAATTTGTGTTTTTATTTAAAATGAGGTTTTCCCCTGTTATTGGGCACCAATATTTTGAAATTCCAGCTTGTAACAAAGGTAGATTTGAATTTTTATTTGAGCCATATGCAAAAATACCAAATAGTAAAAAAATTAAAATTATGTATTTTTGCACTTGGGATATTTTTTTACTTTTTAAGAGTTAAATATATTGCAACCACTTGTAGTTTTTTATCATCAAGAGTTCCACAAATTTTTGATTCATTTAAAAACGTTTTAGCATCGCTAATCGATTTAAATTTCTCATCAGTTTTTTTACACATTTTTTCATAAATCATCTCACCATTTTTTGAAGCTTTTGATTGTCTTTGTCTTGTAGCTTCCATATCTTTTGCTTGAGTAGTTTTTAGTGTTTTATAAATCTCTTCAAAATTTTGAATATTTCCACCATTTTCCTCCATAAACTTTTTGGCACTTTCACTTGTACCAAATCCATAAATACTAACCATACTCATAGTTGCTGGTTTACTACTACCTACAACATAAAAAGCTTTTTTTGCATCAATAAATTTCATAGTATTATTATCAATAACTCTAATGTTGGTGATTTTTTTCTTATTTTCCATCTCATCTTCAACCAAACAAACAAGTGAACAATATTGTGATTCCACGCCATTTGAAGTCGCGGCAAAATTTGTTTTATGGAACTGGTGAAGTGTCATACCACAAACTGGGCAGAAATCTTTATTTTTCCCTTTTTGTACATTTATAGCTTGATTTTTTGGAATACTCCTAAAATCTTCTTGGGTATTTTGTGATTCACCCATACCAAAAAGTAAAGTTGTAAAAAGTGTGATAAGTAGTGAAAGACGAAGTGTTTTGAAAAGTTTTTGCATAGAATACCCCTTTGTTTTTAAAAGGGTATTCTAACTAAGAAGTGTTAATTGTTTGTTAAATAATCAAAGTTGAATTATAGAACAATCCCTGGATTACCTTTAACACCAATCATATCAGGAACATCTACTTTAAGATTTTTCTTACTGAAATGCTTCATATCTTTCATATAAGTTTCAACAGTTTCCCAAACAGGTTCACCTGGTGATTTAGCGCCAACAGTTGACCAGCCAGCAACTTTATACATTTTAGTTGCTTCTAAAAGTTTACCATTTGACAATCTAATGTTTGTTAATCTTTGCCCGATTGGTTTTCTAGGATCAATCGTATATGAGATACCCCCTGTTCTTACCATATCTCCGCCAGATTGTAAGAATGGATCTTCATTAAATAGGTTATCCGCAACATCTTCAAGGATGATTTTAATCGTTTCACCACTCATGTCATTTGCATAAGTTTCAGCATAAGTCATAGCAGTTTGTGTAGCAAGATCATCAAATGTTATTTTTTGACCTGGCATCATAGTTGTACCCCATCTAAATCCTGGACTTAATGAAATATCTGCACCTTTTACAACTCTAAGAGCATCACAAATAATTTGATCCCAAGAACCATTAAAGTTTCCTCTTCTATATAAAGTTTCATCTGTTGTAGCGATAACTCTATTTAAATCTTTTAAAAATGGTTTTCTAACATCTTCAATAAATGCTTTCATCTCTTTATTTTCTGGAACTAAATCTGAGAAAATTGGAAGAAGTGTAAATTTAAAGTCTTTTATTTTCCCTTTTTGAATATCAAGGTCAAGAACATTTAAAAATTTACCGTTAGATCCTGCATTACAAACATAAGATACTCCACCTTTATTTTTAACAGGAACTGCTTCAGGAACACCGTCATGTGTATGACCACCCATAATAAAGTCAATTCCAGTACAAACTTCTGCCATTTTTTTATCAACATCAAAACCATTATGTGAAAGAACGATAACAGCATCTGGTTTTTCAGTTTTTCTAATATGGTCAACCATTTTTTGCATCTCATTTTCTTTGATACCAAAAGTCCAATCAGGGATAAATCTTTGAGGGTTTGCGATAGTTGTATATGGAAATGCTTGCCCAATAATTGCAACTCTTGCTTTTCCTAAAGTTTTGATTGTATATGGTTTAAATAAGTGTCCAGAATCTTCACTATAAACAGGACTTCCATTCATAATAGCTTCTTCAGTTACATAAATATTTTGAGCTAAAAACTCTGCATTTAACTCTTTAACATTTGCCAACACTTCTTCAGCTAAATAAGTAAATTCCCAGTGTCCAACTGCCACATCAACACCAAGCTTATTCATAGCTTGAACCATATCTTTACCTCTTGTTTGCAAAGATGTCCAGCTCCCTTGCCAAGTATCTCCACCATCAAGTAAAAGAGTTTTTTCTTTTCCAAAATTTCCTCTTAGATAATCTACGACAGTTTTAATTTGTGCAAATCCTCCAACTTTTCCCATATGCTTAGCGTGTTTTTCAAAATTAACACAGCTAAATGCATATTCTAATCGCTTATTTCCTTTTATACCATAGTGATTTAGTAGTTTATCACCAACTATATGTGGAACTTTTCCAAAATTAGTATGAAATCCAAGATTTACATCTGGCTCTCTAAAATAAACTGGCAATAATTGTGCGTGAGAGTCTGTCATATGCATCAATCTAACATTTCCAAAACTATCAAGTTTGTAATAATCTTCTGGTTTTTTGCTTACAGTATTTGCAAGTCTTGTATGTGAATTTGCAAATACAGGTGCTGAACTTAGCATAGCTGTCATATAAACAAATTCTCTTCTACTTAATCTACTCATTTTTTTCCTTTATTTCAAATTGATTTATTATAATATTATTTAAATTATTTTCACCCATAAAAAAAGCCAAGCGAAGACTTGGCTTTTAAAATTAGTTTTTAATACTGACTAGTATTTATATCCATCACCTGGTACAGCTAATTTCCATTCTGTTGATGCTGCATGATGGTCTTTAAGTGCCATTATTGCGAACTTGCATGCTCTTTCAGCTGCATAATCAGTAGATACGCTATTTTTTGTAGCTTTTCCATCTTTATCCAAAAGAACAACTGTTGCAGATTTTGCATCGATTGCTTTTTGAGTTTCTGTTATGTATGTTGATGTTGGCATACCATGTCTCATAAATTCAACACCACTTTTAGTAGCAATTGGATTGAACTTTTTAGCCAAATCCAAAACTTCTTGTGCTGATGACATTTTTGGATTACAAACTTTTGTTACATCTAAAGCATAAGCATCACTTGCTTTAGCCTCAACTTTTGGTACATCTGGCGCAGAACCACATCCAGCAAGAACTAATCCTAAACCAGCTGATAATGTTATCGTATATAATTTTTTCATAGTTTATCCCCTTACTTTCTTAAATCTGGACCGTCAATCTTCATTCCATTTGACATATATGCCATAAAATAAAGTAACTCTTTCATCTCTTTGCTCTCATCTTTTGGTGGTTTTTGACCTTGGTCAGTTATACAGCCACTCATTCTTTTCTCTAAAGTTCCCAAACCAGCCCATACAAGTCTATAAACAGGAAAATGTGTAGTTGAACCTAAAAGTGGAGACATATATTCATTTCTAACTCTTTGTCCTGTACCTTGAACGTGACAAGAAGCACAAGAAACATTTATATAACCTCTTTGAGAATAATAATATTTTTTGCCTCTTTCATAAGCTGCTTGAGCTTCTTTAGAATCAATTTTAATATCTATCTCTTTACCAGCTTCAGTTGTTTTTTGCGCAATAAATGCTTGCACTTTAGCCATTTCACCATCTTTAGTTTTCCACTCTTTTTCACCATTTGCTCTTACGCAATCATTGATTAAACTTGTTAAAGAAATTACTTCTTTTTTTGTCTCATCAAATTTTGGATATAAATGTCCTATTACAGGATCCGGAATACAACTTGCAATAGATTTACCATTTGCAAACGGTTTTTTATAAAGCTTTTCTCCATCTTCAATTTGATCTTCATAAGGTAAAATTCCATCTTTAAATACTTCATATTGTGCTCTTGATGCCTTATTAAATGCATAAGAACCTAGTGCGAATTTATGATGCTTTACATCCTTATCGAATACATTTTTTGTTTCCACATCTGTAGAGTATGGGAAAAATTTATCTTTGTTTGCTTCTGGATTCTCAAATTTAGTTTCAAAATACTTAATTAGAGCTATTCTATCTTTTTCTGCTTGTTCATTAAAAGCACTAGCACTAAGTGAACTAATTGCCAATCCTAAAATTACAGAAGATTTTGCGATTTTCAATAACATATCATCTCCTTTTTTATTATCTTTGTTTAAGTAGTTAATTATTTAACTGTTACTTTGTCTTCGTCTTTATTTCCAAGTAAATCTACACTTTTAATCACTATAACATCACCAGATGCGCCATTGTAATTAAATTTAATAAATGGATCTTTTGATACAAATTGACTAACTGACATTTCAAATACTGTATCTGAACCAACTGTAGCTATAATGTGAGTTAAAAAGTTCGTAGGAACTTTTTTTCTCTCAGCTTCTTGATAACTTAACATTTCATGTTTTAACATACCTTTAACTTCAACTACTCCATTAGCAACTTTTGCTTTTAACTTCATTTTACTCATTATGATTCCTTTGATTTTAAATATTTATTTTATTAATTAACAAATGGGGTTTATCAACCACCACATCCACCGATTGTTACTTTAACAACTTTACTTACAGAGTGTAATTTTCCATCAACATCAGCAATAACTGTAACAGTACCTGTTTTTTGCATTTTAATTCTAATTGCATAATCAGCTACACTTTTAGCACCCATAGTAAATACTGCAACTGTTGCCTCTGGATTTGCATCTTGGAATACGGCAATTGTTCTAGCTTTTAGTTTAGTATCAAAACTAATTGGTATAACAGCACCATTCTCAGCAATATCTGGAGCGCTTAAATTAATTCCACCAACAGTAGTAGCAGTCGTTCCAAACATCTCCTTTATTGCTTCATCAGCTTTTGTTGCTGTCCATACTTTTGGTTTGCTTGCTCTAAAATCTTCTGCACTTAAAGTTGAAGATATCATAGATACCGCAGCAACACCAAAACCTAATCCTAAAAAATTTCTTCTATTCATTATTATCTCCTTAATTTGTTTTATTCAATAGTTTTCAAAAAAGCAACTACTGCTTTTATGTCTTCATCACTTAACCAACCACTTTTTCCAAATGCTGGCATAGCAGTAATTTTACTTCTACTTTCACCTGGATCATAGATTGTGTCATATATTAACTGATCTGGCCAGTGTTTTAATCCAGATAAAACTGGTCCAAAACTACCAGGACCATCCAATGTTTTACCATTAATAGCATGGCATGCTATACAGTTACCTTGTGTATTAGTCTCAAATATTTTTTTGCCTTTGTCAGCTAGTGCATCAGCAGAAACATTTACAACTAATAAACCACTAACAGCTGTTGCTATTAATAATTTGTTTGCTATGTTCATATCAACTCCTTCATATATTTAGTAAATCTCTTATACTAAGACGAGCAATTATAATCAAATTTATTCGCTAATGTCAAGTAAAATTGAAAAAAAAATGATTTATTTTTGTACTATAAGTTAAGATTTTTTATATTATAAGTTGAGAATAATTAAAATGAACAAAAAGCCGTATTTGTGGGCTATTTAATTCATAATATAAGTTTAAATAATTGAACGAAATTATATATAAAAAACAATTTTAGATGAAAGTTTTATATAATAATAACTTATATAAATAAAAATTTGATACTTCCGGTGTGGAAAGAATTTTATAAATAAAAAAGCCCACTTATAAAAGTGGGCTTTAAACATTTAAAAATATTGATAACTATTTACTTGATTCAAGCATATAATCTACAATTTTATTAAAATCAGCATCACTCATATCATGTCCACCTTTTGGAGGCATTCCATTTATTCCGTTGATTCCATTTTTATAAACAGCATCTATGCCTTTAGCAGTAACTTTCGCCCATGCATCTTTATCACCAACTACTGGAGCACCAATGGCTGCATTTCCATGACAAGCACTACATTTTTCTTCATAAACACCTTGCATTGGATGAGCAGATTTATTTTCTGGCACAAACCAATCTCTTTTTGTTGAAGGAGTTGGCTGGAAATCATTTAATTCATTAGCAATTTTTAATACTGGAATTTTACCTTTGATGCAGTCTTTCATACATTTTGTACCTGTACCATAATTTTTAGGATCAGACATGAATTTAGTCATGTTTTTCACACCTTGCTTAGGGTCTTTCTTTGTATCAACATCAGGATAAAAACCATTTGCATTTGGCATTTTAATTTTTAAGAATTTTTCTCTATCAAGAACATAATCATCCGTTAACTCTTTTCCATCAATTTTAATTGTGTTAATTGACAATAAGTATGCAACTAAAGCGTAAGTTTCACTATTGCTTAAACTTTTTGGATTAGGAAAAGGCATTGCATCTTGAACATACCAAAACAATGTACTAGCATATGGCCAATACGAACCAATACTTCTTTGAGGTGGGTCCATATTTGGATTTTCATCAGCAGGATTCATAAGTTGATTTTTTAAACTTCCAACTGTTCCTCCAGTAAGTGCTGGATAACCCTTACCCCCACTTCCAAAGTCACCATGACACATACCGCATTTTGCATCATATAGTTCTGCACCTTGTTCAACCGAACCTTGAGCTTTTTTTGACTTACCATCATCACCCAAAACAACTTTACCATGTTTCATATCAAATTCAGGGACACCAGTCCCGTCAGGCATTACATCTACGTTCCATGCAGCTATTTCAGTTTTGGTAGGGATTCTACCATGGCTAAATTTTGCTTTTTGATCATTTACATAATATGATGTATATTTACTATTTTTGACATCATATTTAACTCCACCATCTACTGCTCTATCTATTTTTTTATCAGCACCAAATGCTGAAGTTATCATCAAAGAAGCTGATAAACTTATACCGACAACTGTTGTTGCCTTAAGCTTTATGTTTTCTAATATGCACATTACTACACTCTCCTTTTTCATTTATTTGCCAAGTAACTATCCCGTTTCTATGATATACAGATTCAACACCAATTACAGAAGTTTCTTCATCAATTGTAGGCTGTACATTTCCAGAATCATCATAAGATCTACTTGCTAAAAGTATTGGTTTTCCTGTCCATTTAGTAATATAGCTAAATCTTGTCCAAGATTTTGGCAAAACTAAACCTTTTAGTTTTGCATCAACCCAATTATTTCCACCATCAAAAGTAATATCTACACCTTTAATGGTTCCTTGTCCTGACCAAGCAAGACCTTCAATTTCAACCATATCTCCAACCTTAAGTTCAGTCCATGGTTTTTCAGGACATGGGCTAGTTACAACTGAATTTACTTCATTTACCCAGAAGTACTGAATAGCTTTACCTGATTTTTGAAGCATTGTGTATTTAGATGTTTCCTCTTTTGAATGCCATGGTTTATCAGAGAATTCTAATCGTTTTAACCATTTAGTATTAAGATTTCCTTCCCAACCTGGAACTAAAAGTCTAAGTGGATAACCTTGTTCAGCTCTTAAAGCCTCACCATTTTGCCCCCATACTAACATTGCATCATCAAGTGCTTTTTCAACTGGAATTGTTCTTGGATTTCCTGCATTATCGCTTCCCTCAGCAAGCATCCAAACTGCATCATCTTCTAAACCAATGTCATCAAGAATAGTTTTAAGCATAACACCAGTCCACATAGCAGAACTCATCATACCTTTTAAAAATTGAAGATTATTAAATTGTGGTCCTCTCCAATCTGTTGATCCATTTGCTGGGCACTCGATAAAATAAATTCTACTTTCACTTGGGTATTTTTTAAGCTCATCAAGCGTTAATACAACTTCTCTTTTTACTTTTCCATGAATCATAAGTCTAAATTCATGTGGATCAACATGTGCTGTTCCACCATGATTTCTTGTAAAAAATAATCCGTTTGGAGTTATTATCCCTTCTGATTCATGAAGTGGACTCATTGATACAGATGCATACATATCACCTGAAGATAATAAATCTGTTGTTCTTCTTACATTGTTGTGTTCAAATGGAGATGGTAATCCATAAGGATTTTTAGTAACCAAATCTCCAAGTTTTGTACCCCAAGGTGCTTCATGAATTATCGCATGATCATCAGCTCTTAGGTTGACTGGCGATAACACATTCGCTGCTGCCACTGCACCCACCGAATATACTGCTGTTTTTTTAAAAAAATCCCGTCTACTGTTTGTTGTCTCAGCAGAAACTTCAAGATCTTTTTTAAAGATTTCGCTTATTTTCTTCATTGTTCCTCCTAAATTTTAGTAATTCATACACCACTAAGTCGGGAAATTATAGTCAAAAAAACTTTTACTTGTCAACAAATTTATTATAAAGAATAAAAATTATTAATTAAAAAAAATATTTTCTAATAAATAACATAAGTTCAACTTTTCATTATTAAACCTTATTATTCTTGAATAAACACGCAACAGCTATAAATAGACATTTTGCAATAATATTTAATATAGTTTAAATATAAAATTTAATGCGATTTCAAACCTATATTTTGTAAAATTTAAAATAAATATTTACAAGCAAAAGGTATAAAGATTTGAAAAATGGAAAAATATTAAAGTTATTTACTACAAACAAAGAGACTAGAGTTCAAAGTGAAATTGAAAAACTTAAACTTCAAATAGGAGGAATTCCAAATGATAAGTCTTTTAAAAAAACAGACAGAGAAATTCTTATAACATCATCACAAAGTTATTTGTTTATGGAAAATTTAGGAATTGATGTAGTGTTTGGTACTCTTGGTGAAAATATTCTAATTGACACTAAGCCTTACAAGTTAGAGATTGGGACAAAACTAAAATGTGGTAGTGCTATTCTAGAAATAAGTATGAAATGTCCAGTTTGTAGTCATTTGTCTGAATTAAAATCAACCCTTCCGAAATTGATCAAAAATGAAAGAGGGATATTTGCCAAAGTTATAAAAAATGGCGAGATAAAAATTGGAGATGAAATGGTTGTGATTTGAGCTAATCCAAATCACACATTTTATCAAACTCAATCCTACTGAATTCTACTATTTTAATATTTTGCTTACTTGTTTTATCAATTTTAACTGATTCACTAATTATATTATTGAGCACAGTTTTTTGATAAAGTGGTCCAACATATACATTAATTCGTCCAAAGTTGTCTTTACAAATAGAAACCTGAGTCGCCGATTGTTTCTCTTTATTAATGATAGACTTGTATTTTTTAAATTCTTTAGGATTAACCTTAATAAATGTAAGAATTTCATTATTTACAATAGTCTTATTATTAGCTTCTTCATTAACAGATTGATTTTCTTCATTTGTATCTGAAAATCTACTTTTAGATATTGTTTTATTTAAATCATTTGATTTATCATCGATTGATTCTTCTTTATTACCTAATGCAAATTCTTCTAATTGCTCTACTTTTAGTTTATAAAGTCTCTCTTGTTCCTCTTTTTTATATTTCAACAAGATATCTTCATCAAGTATCTCATATTTTGTAAGCATTTGTAGCTTACCATTTAAATTGGTCTCATCAATCATTTCAAGTTTGAAATCTATTTGTTTATTTTTTACTTCTACAACCATTAGTGATTCTTCTGGAACGTCTGTAACATTATGCTCAACTTTTTTATTTATAACTTCAGTAATCTCTTCTTTTTTATCAAACATTCCACTAAAAAGCAAAATAAGAAACGAAAAAATAATCAAAACTATAAATATAGCCAATCCTATAATAATTTTTTTTATTTTTTTATTTTTTAATTCTATATCAGATAAAGCATCATGCACCTCTTCAACAGATTCCTCTTCATCTGATATATTTTCATCCTCCTTAATATCTTCCAAAATCACTTCTGTACTATCATCAGTATTTGAAATTTCATCATCAAAATCAGGTTTATCTTTAGAGTACTCAGTTTCATTTTCCTTAGTATTAATATCAATCAATTCGCTTTTATTTAATTCATCTATAAAAGGTAAAAAATTATCCTCGAATTGAATCATAAAATCATAAAAATTCTCTCCTAGTGATAAATTAAATAAAAATACATCATCCGAAAAACTCATTTCCGATGAATTTGTATTTTGGATACCATTTATTGCGTAGTTTACTTTTCCTAAATCTTCATAAGCAAATCCATTAAAAGAAGTTTGCAATGCTCCACATATTTGTGTTACAGATTCCCTAACTGCATCGGCAACTTCATCATTTATAATATCGCATGGCTCACTTCCATCCATCAACATTTCACTAAAAATCATTGTTGCTGTTAGTGCTGGTAAAATAAATTTGATATTTGTTGTAAGTTTTGCAAAATTAAACGATGCATCTATTAATAAAATATTAAAACTGTCATTGAAAGTTTTTTCTACTTTATTAATGCCCACTATTTCAAATTTATCCCCAGTTGAAATGGAAGATGAAAGTGTATTTAAAATTGTTTCTTTAATAGAAACTGACAAATCAGATATCATCAGATACAATCTCTTTCATATTTCTTCTATGATCTTTTTGTTTGTTTAAAATTTTAGTTTTATTTTTCTCGTAATAACTTTTTCTGTAATTTTTCAGATCTTCCTTCTTTTTAATTCTATAATCTTTATCGTATTGCAATCTTTTGTCTTTATTTTCCAAATAATAATCTTTCTTTTTATTTCTGTACTCTTCTATTTTTGCAACAATAATCTCTTCTCTATCTTGAATATGACTTTTTTGTTTTTGCGCAATCTCTTTGATTTTTGCCGCAAATGATATGTTATCTCCACCAAATAATTCTTGTTCGTAATCTATAAATTTGTGTTTTATTTCATTATTATGAGACGCTGAAGCTAGCTTTTTTTTTATATAATAAGCTTTTTTTTTCTCTTTATGTAAGCGGATATTCTCTTCTCTTCTTTGTTTTAAATCATCTAAATTCATACTAAAAGTTTATTATCGTTTTAGCTGATTTACTTGCTGAAGCATTGCGTCTGTTGTTGTTAAAGATTTAGAATTTGCTTCATATGCTCTTTGTGCTGTAATTAAATCAACCATTGCATTAACTAGCTGTACATTTGAAGCTTCAACCATACCTTGCTGAAGACTACCAAAAGCATCGGCACCAGGATTTCCAATAATAGCATCGCCTGACGTATCAGTGATTGAATAAAGATTATTACCTCTTGGTGACAATCCTGCTGGATTGATAAAATCAGCAATTGTAAGCTGTCCCAAAACATTAATTGTACCGTCTGTTGGATTCATGGCAGAGACAATTCCATCAGCCGAAATTGAAATATCTTTTAAAGTACTTGGTATTACAATTTCTGGCTCAACCTTGTATCCCTGAGCTGTAACCAATGCACCTTCACTATCTGTTTTAAATGAACCATTTCGAGTGTATTGAATATCACCATTTGGTGTAGTAACTTGAAAAAAACCTTTACCTTGAATTGCAACATCAAGATCATTTCCTGTCTCAATTAAGCTTCCTTGTATAAAACTTTTTTGAACTCCAGTAATTCTGACACCAAGTCCAACATCGATACCTGTCGGATTATTTGTATTTGCACTTGTCGCATTTGCTGTATAGTTAAGAGATTGGTACATAAGATCTGCAAACTCTGTTCTATCTTTTTTAAAAGCGGTTGTATTAACATTGGCTATGTTATTCGATGTAACATCAATATTATTTTGTTGTGCATTCATACCAGCTGCTGATGTATATAATCCTCTTACCATGATACTCTCCATTTTTTTATTAATAAATTTTATCACAAATTATTTTAATTTCATCTTTCCAATTACATTTTAACACCTACTGTTCCAATATTTTTTAAGTAATAATTTACTCTAAATTGATTATAATTTAGTCAAAATGTTATATAACTTTAAAAAGGAAGAGACAAAATGAGAATTTTAATTGTAGACGATAGTTCAACTATGAGGAGAATTATTGGTAATGTTGTTCAGCAATTAGGGGTAGAAAAGGGTAATTTTGACGAAGCAGAAGATGGTGTTGTTGCTTGGAAAATGTTACAAGAAAAAACTTATGATGTAATACTTACCGATTGGAATATGCCAAATATGAATGGGCTTGAGCTTGTTAAAAAGATAAGAAGCGAGGGAAGTTCTCACAAAACTACACCTACCGTTATGATTACAACAGAAGGTGGAAAAAGTGAAGTTATAACCGCTCTTAAAGCTGGTGTAAATAACTATATTGTTAAGCCCTTTAATGCACAAACATTAAAAGAAAAACTTGATCCATTCTTCAAAAATTAAAGGATAATTAATGAGTATGACACAAGAAGAAATTGAAGCACTAATGAATGATACTATCTCAGATACATCTAATAGTAGTGATGAACAAAGCATAGATGATTTGCTAGCAGAAATTGATGGCATTAATGAGCAAGTCAATGATGGTACTTCTAGTGACTATACCAAAAGTATAGATAATTTACTTCTTGATATGGATGGGATAGAGATTTCTGACAAAGGAAATGCACTTGAAGATGATGATTTTGAAGCACTATTGGCTGGAATTGGTGGAATTGTAGACAATGAGCCAAAAGTTGAAACAAAAAAAAGTTCAGAATCAACATCAAAAAGTTCTCACAATTCACATAATGAAGAAGAAACTATTGGATCTAAAATAGACAAAGGAATATACCCTATGCCTGTTGAGAAAGAACACAAAGTTGTCAACCAATTAAATGAAGTAGCAGAAGATAGTGAAGAGAAAGCTTCTCAAATATTTGATGTTCTTAGCTTTATACTTGATGAAAATGGTAATATTGAAAGAGAATCTAAAATAATATCATCTTATATCGATGATCAAATCAAACTTCTTGAAACTCTAAACAGTAAATTTCCAAATATTGATATATTTATTGAAAAACTGCAAAAATCAAAAGATGCAAAAAAATCAATTTTACTAGTTAGCAGTAGTGTGAATACAGAAAATGACAAAGTCTTTGAAGCAATGGAGTTAATGCAGTATCACGACATCAATAGACAAAAAATAGAAAGAGTTATGGCAGTTATACGAAAACTATCATTGTATCTAAGTGGGCTTTTTGAGGATGATACAAACAAACCAGAAGTACAGATAGCAAAACATATTTCTGGGGATAGCAGTCTAACAGTATCAGATGATGACCTTGATAGCTTAATTGCTGAGTTCAATAAAGCATAAATGAAATATTTACAAAATATATTCATTTAATACTAGGATTATAATAATGAACCAAGGCGTATATTCACTATCGGCAGCTATGATAAATCAATTAAACCGCGTAGATGTAATATCGAATAACTTAGCTAATCTAAATACAAACGGATTTAAAGAAGACAATTTAACGGAAGGCTCTTTTAATAACTATTTAGAAAGGGCGTCAAAAAAAGATTTTCCAATAACCAAGCTTGATACCATTACAAATACTGTTCCCAAAATTGATGGCGACTATATAAAAAGTGAAGTTGGCTCAATTGTGGAAACCAATAACCAACTAGATTTTGCATTAAGAAGCAATGATACATTTTTTAAAGTGCTCGATAAAAATGGTGAAATCCTACTTACACGAGATGGTTCATTCAAAAACCTAAATGGTTTACTCTCAACTTTTGATGGCAAAAAAGTTTTGAATAACAACAACCAACCAATAAATGTAGCAGAAGGTTTTGAGGCTCAAATTTCTGTTATTTCAACAACATTTAGTAACCTAGACAAAGTCGGAAATAATAACTTTAAAATCAATGACATCTCTAAAACAAAACCTGTTATAGACAATGATCAACATATTCTTATGGGTGCAGTTGAAAAAAGTAATATAAATGCTGTTTCTACAATGGTAGCACTTATAGATAATCAGCGGAGATTAGAGCAAGCGCAAAAAGCAATTACCGGAATTGGTGAAATGAGTGAAAAACTTTTAACAAAAATTGAAGGCAGATAATACTTATGAAACCAAGTAATATTAGTGATCTCCTTTATCAAACACTTAATTACAATAGTGAAAGACAAAAAGTAATATCTAGCAATATAGCAAATATTAATACCCCAAACTACAAAACAAAAGATGTTAGTTTTGAAACACACATGAACAAGCTTTCAAAAGATGATTTAAAAATGACCACAACTAATAAAAACCATATAGGACAAGATTATGAAAATTCCCCTAGTTTATCAATGCAAAAATATGAAGTAAAAAACTTGCAAGAACAAAATGATGGAAATAATGTAAGCTTAGATGATCAAATAAGTGAGATGTCAAAAAATGCTGTTATGCAAGATGCAATTACAAACTCTATAAAACGGGACTCACGGTGGTTCAAACTTATGATTGATGCCGCTGGAAAAAATTAATCAAAATAGCTAGGATAAAAAAATAATATATGGAACAAATATTTAAATTTGTAAATAATCTCAATAGTGGTCAAAGAGCAGTAATAGTAGGTGGATTTTCTATATTGTTCGTTTTTTTAATTGGATTATTAATTTACTCAAACATAAAATCAAATGATGAAAAACTTAATTTTACAATCGCTTCAAATTTAACAAAAAATCAAATCATGTTAGCTTCAAATGAACTAGAAGCTGCCGGTATTCCATTTTCAATAATTGGTAGTGGGGATGATTTAACGCTAAAAACAAACAAGGAAAATGTAAATATTGCAAAAATAAAACTTGTTACAAGTGAGGCAGTTACAAATAAACATTCAGGATGGGAATTGTTTGATAAAAGCTCACTTGGTTCAACAAATTTTGAAAACAATGTAAAATACCTAAGGGCAACAGAGGGTGAACTTAGTCGCTCATTAGAGTCACTATATGGTGTAGTTTCAGCATCTGTCAAAATTGCAATTCCAAAAGAATCAGTTTTTACCGAAAAAAAAACAGATCCAACAGCATCAGCCGTATTAAATCTAAAACCTGGAATTACACTTACACCCAAACAAATTGAAGGGGTAAAAAGTTTTATTTCATCAGCTGTGCCAAACCTAAAACTTGAAAACATTAAACTTATAGACCAAGATGGCTCGCTTTTAGAAAAAAGTGAAGATGATATGAATAATATGAAATATCAATCACACGAAAAATACAAAAATCAAATTGAAAAAGACTATGAAGCAAAAATAATTGCACTTCTTGAACCATTTATTGGTGCTGATAAAGTTATTGCAAGGGTCAGTGTAACACTTAATTTCAAAAATCAATTAGTCGAGCAAGAGATATTTGAACCAGAAGGGACAATCCGAAGTCAGCAAACAAGTGAAGCAACTTCAAGTAAAGAAGATAAAGATAAAGATAAAGCAGCCGTTCCAGGTGTTCAAAATAATATTCAAAATCCAAACGAAAATGCAAATGAAACAAAATCAAAAGCAGCAACAGAAGAAACTAAAAATGTTGTGAATTATGAAATATCAAAAAAAATAATAAAGGAGAAAGATGATGCATACGCTAAGGTTGATAAAATTCAAGCTGCTGTAACTTTTGATTCCACAATATTAGATAAAGCTAGCGATAAACCAGCATTTTTAGCACAACTTAAAGCAGTAGTTGAAGATGGAATTGGAGCAAATCCAACAAGAGGCGATAAGGTTTCTGTTGAGGCATTTCAATTTATCAAAGACGATACAAATAGTACTGCAATCGAAGATTCATTGGGAAGCGCTGCTGCAAAATCACTTATGCAAGATTATGGTGAATACATTCAATATTTAATAAGTGCTATTTTATTGTTTATTTTCTATAAAAAATTTATTGCTTCAAATGGAATTGATAGTTCATCTGTCAATAGTGGAGGAACTGGAAAAAAAGAAAAAATTGGAGTAGCAGATGAAGATTTTGATTACGAAACATTTAATCCTAATATTGAAAAAAATAGACTAAAAAATAAAATACGAAACCAAATTTTAGGTAATATTGATGGACTAGATAAGGAAACAGCGGCACAGTACGAAGTACTAATTGAAGAACTTGATTCACAAATCAACAATAATCCAACAGATGTTGCAAACATGATAGAGCTACTCCTAACAGAAGGCGATAAAAAACTCAAAAAGCAAGGAAAATAATAATGATAAAACCAATAAATCATGAGGCGCTAAATGGTATTTCAATGTTAGATAGAGTTGCTATGTTTTGTGTACTTATGGGTGAAGAGGCGACTGTAAAAATATTTCAAAATCTTCCACTTGCAATGGTCGAACAAATCTCAACAGCAATCACACAACTATCAGCAATAGATCAAAGCACATCACTTGCAATACTTGATGAGTTTTATGTATTTACAAAATCAAATTCATTTATAACCTCTGGTGGATTTGAATATGCTAAAGATTTATTATATAAATCTTTAGGAAAAGCCGAAGCAGATTCTGTTCTTGCAAAACTTACACAATTAGCAGAATCAAAAGCATCATTTTCATACCTAGACAACATTAATCCAAAACAACTTGGTGACTTTATAAAAGATGAATCGCCCCAAACAATGGCGGTAATATTATCACACATGGATCCAAATCAAGCAGCCGAACTACTTGAAACCTTGCATCCAGATACAAAAGTAAAAGTAACTATGCAAATGGCTACAATTAAAGATGTTAGCCCTGAAGTTGTTAGAACAATGTCTATGGTGCTGGAGCGAAAACTTGAATCTTTACTTTCACATATTACACAAGTTGGAGGAGTTAAGGTTGTAGCAGATATGCTAAACAGAATGGGGCCAAAATCACAAGCAATACTCTCAAGCATAAATGGATTAGATTCAGAATTATCAAAAAATATTAAAGATAATATGTTTGTATTTGAAGATATGCTCAAACTAGAAACAAATGATCTTATGAAAATTTTAAGTGAGATTGAAATTGGAGATCTTGCAGTTGCACTCAAAGGCTCACCTCAAGAAGATATAGGAAAAGTTGAATCTGCAATGAGTCAAAGGGCAAGAGAAAGATTTACAGAAGAATTCGGAATGCTAAATAGAGTAAAACCAAAAGATGTAGAAGCAGCTCAAAGAAAAATGTTAGGTGTTGCACAAAAATTAATTGAAAGTGGCGTAATTGAAAGGGAAATAAGTGAATAATAATGTTAATTCTAATGCGAAAATAATTTCTGCACAAACAGCAGAAAGTTATAAACTAGGGACATTTTTAAATAATACTCCAAATCAAAATTCTCATTTACAAGGTATTGCTTCATTAAATGATAAATCTATCAATGGAAATATAGACCCAGTACTTTTAGAAATACAAAAACTAGCTCAACATATTTATCATATTGAACAAAAAGTCACAAGTATAGAGAATAATGGTTTAAGTAGTAAAGATATCGATAAGCAACTGATTCAAGCACTGAAAGATCTAAAAAATTATTCTACTTTTTTTGAACAGGCCACTTTTCAAATGGAAACAAAAATTTTAAAAACCTCAATGTCAATTGCCAAAAAGATAATTGGCGTTGAAATTGGTGAGCAGTCATCAAATATAGCAAAAATTACAATTGAAAACATTCTAAATAAAATAAAAACTGCTTCAAAGATCACAATTCATCTAAATCCAAAAGATTATATAGCGTTAAAAAATGAATTAAATTTCGACAGCTATATACAACTTCAAGAGGACCAAAATGTAACAGCTGGCGGTGTAGTTGTTGCAAGTGATTTGGGAAATTTTGATGGAAATATAGAAGCAAAAGTTCAAACCATCCTAGAGTCCCTTGATACATTGCTATAAAATTTAGTTAAAAATTATTTTTTAATAGGAGAAAAAATTTGAATCTCATCAAGTTTAAATGGTGTACCATTTTTAAGTAAAGAAATCTCTAATTCTTTTTTAATCGAGTTGGCATTTTTTAAATATTTTTGCAATGTAATCCCTGATAAAACTTTTTTTGTTGATTTTACAATTTTCATTGGATCCATTGCTCTTCCATTTTTATACATTCCAAAATGTAAATGTGGTCCACTACTAACGCCACTAGAACCTACAAAACCAATTAAATCACCTTGCTTTACTGACATTCCTGCACGCAATTGTTTGTTATATCTTGAAAGATGCCCATAAAGTGATTTAAATCCGCCATCATGATTTATAATGATTGTGTTACCATAGCCACCCTTAACACCAAAATGGGAAATTCTCCCATTACTTGTTGCAACTATCTTTGTGCCAACAGAAGCTGACAAATCTGTTCCAAGATGAGCCCTATAATATTTTAATACTGGGTGAAATCTTTTATATGTAAAATCGCTAGAAATTCGTTTATAAGCAACAGGTACTCTAAACAAAACGCTGCTAAAACTTTTACCTTTTTCATCATAATAAAGACTATCATCTGGATTTTGATATACATACTTTTCATCTTGATGTTGTGGTCTAACAAATGCACCAAGAACAACAGGACTTCCGTAATATCGTCCCATTCTAACTTTTTGCTCATATTTTAATGCCACAACATCACCCTCGTGAACTTTTTTAAAATTAATAGATTTATGAAAAGCTTTTATGAATTCACTTGCTAAATGTTTATTTTTTGTAAAATTTACAATATCTTGATATGGTGATGAAGTTAATTTGAAAGTCAAAAGTTCTGTTTTTGTTTCATAAATAACTGGGATAATATCCAATACATATTGACCTTTTTTATAATGAATATGTATTTGCATCTCTTCACTAATTGGAATCAATGCATGTAAAACTGCCCCATTATCTGCTTTTATCAATCTATACTCAATTCCTGCTTCAATCTCTGTACAAAGTTCTTTGTCAGTTTTTGAAAGATTAAAATAGACATCTTTATTAATATTGTGGTTGATTAAAAATGTAATTAAAGTCTCACCCTTATTCCAAATCAAATCTTGATTTGTTGTAGAAAAAGCAAAATTGAATAAGCAGCTAATAATTATTAAAATTCTTGACATTTATCTCTTTTTTGATGATTATTTTATATTCAATATTATACAATTGCACATCTTAAAGTTATGGAAACCAATTGCTACTTAAAAAAATTACAACAATCATTATATTATCTACAAGCCTTTTTGCATCGTTTGACTTGGCTCAACTATATCTTACAAACGGAATTAAATCTGTCGAAAATGAACTTACAAAACAATTTCAAAATAGAATATTTTGGGATGAGTACCTTAAAAATAAAGATATATCAACTGGATATTATGAAACAATAAAATACTCACTTACTTGCAAACCTGATCTTAAAAATATTGTTGTTCACAAACATGAAAAGCATGAAAAAACTAAAGTGTTTGAATCCGAAGTACTAACAGGTAAAATAAATGGTGCAAAAAGTGTCGATGGAGATTTAAAAACTCCAATAGGAGCCTATCAATTGATTGATAAAATAACACCTCCTGATCAATTTTATGGTCCTTTAGCATTAATAACAAACTACCCAAACAACCTAGATAAAATAAACAATAAAACAGGTGATGGTATCTGGATACACGGTCTTCCATTTACTGGAAATAGAGATCCATTTACCAAAGGGTGCATTGCTATAGAAAATGATAATTTAAAAAAACTAGATAAAACAATAAACTTTGAGGAGTCTGTTTTAATTATAGGCGATATAGATCAAACTAAAGTAAATAGACACTCAATTGCTAAGGTCTTAGCTGAACTTTACACATGGAAAAACACATGGCAAAACGGAGATTTTGATAGATATCTATCTTATTACTCTAAAAAATTTAAAAAATTAGATGGAAGTGATTTTGGAAAATTTGCATCTTACAAAAAAAGTATCTTTGCAAAAAACGAAGAAAAAAACATACAAATTAAAGATATCAATATCATTCCGTACCCAAATACTGAAAACAAAACTATGTTCAAAATAGAATTTTTTCAAGCATACACAACTAAAACATACAGATCAGCAGCCAAAAAAGAGTTGTATGTAGAACTTAATGATGGAAAAATGGAGATACTTTTTGAGAGCTAAAATTCTCTTAAATATCTAAAGTTAGTGCTATTTCATCACAAATTGGAAAATGTTTGCACTTAATGCAATCAAGCCAAATTTTTGTATCAGGAATTGTTTCTTTTGCAATAACATTAAATCCAAAATTTTCAAACAATCTTTGTCTGTAAGTTAAAACCAAAATCCTTTTAAGTCCGTAATATTTCGCTTCATCAATAGAATGTTCAATTAATTTAGCCCCTATACCCATATTTCTAAATTCACTATCAACAATCAAACTTCTAATCTCACAAAGCAAAGTTGTGTGAATATGTAAAGCAACAAAACCAACTATTTTATCTTGCATATAAGCAACAGTATATGAACGAATTGTAGTTGCCATCTCCGAAGCAGTTCTTTCAAGTATATTGCCATTTTGAACCTCAGCAACTACAAGATTTTGCATATTTTCAATATCTTTAACGGTTGGTTTAATATACGCAATATCTTTATTGTGCATAATTATTTTCCAAAAAGATACTTTGATATTGTGGCTTCTAATGTATCAATCCCTTTATTTTTTAGATTAGAAATAAAAATCCCATCTGGGTATTTTTGTTTTAATTTTTGCAATTCTGCTTGATTTAGCTTATCTGTTTTAGTAAAAACATTTAAAATCAATTGATCGCCTTTCTTGATATATTTTAAAAAATCATCAACACTTTTATCAATTTCAAGTTCACTGTGTCTTGAATCTATCAAATGTACAAATATTTGTAAACAAATTCGTCTTTCAAGAAATTCTGTTAAATTTTTATTCCAATCTCTTTTAAGTGATTTTGAAACTTTTGCATACCCAAAACCTGGTAAATCTACAAATCTTGCAAACCTATGTCCATCTTCAACATTTTCATCATCTTTAAACGTGATGTCAAAAAAATTAATAAGTTGAGTTTTTCCGGGTGTCGAAGATGATTTAGCTAAACTTTTCCTTTTTGTTAAAGAGTTAAGAAGTGAACTTTTGCCAACATTACTTCTCCCTATAAAAGCAATCTCTGCCATATCTGGATTTGGACTTTCAGCTATACTATATGCTGACATCAAAAATTGTGCATCTATTATTCTCATTAATTACTCTCTATTTTTAGTTTAAACTGAACAGGCTTATTTTTTCCACCATCAATTTTTGTAGTTCCCAATTTCTCATCAAGATAAATTCGTTCACCCTTAATTGTTTTCTCACCTGCTACATCTTCAAGATAACCATTTCCAACAATAATATAAACCTGTTCATCTACATTATAAGTTACCTCATCACCTCTTCCTTTTAGTATTGTTGTTGGTCTTTTAATAACCATATCAACTTTTCCAGCAGCTAGATATTGCTTAACTGCTGTTTTTCCTTTATTGTCAATTGACTTTGTATAAACTGTTAATTTATCACACCGGACTCTATCAGCACCCTTTGTCATTAGAACATTCCCTGTAAAAATAATAATATTTTTTGATTTATCGGCTGAAAAATTATCTGCTTTAATATCAACATCAACCTCAGCACTATTTAAATAACCAAACAGAAACAATATTGCTACAAAATATCTCACCTACAAATCCTTCTCATTCAAAACAAAATGTGCTTTTTGTCCACTAATTGCGTAATCATTTTTATTGATATAAAGTGTATTTCCACTAAATAAACTTTTTTTATAATTAAACATAAAATCAACATTATTTGAAACTATACCCGTTGTGTCATTATAAGTTAATGATTGTGTTTTTAACTCCATATCATCACCTTTTTGAAAAATAACCCCACCTTTAAAACTAAAAATTTCACCATCTTTTTTCATATGCTTACCGCTTATTGTATTTGTCTTACTATCACTTCCACGAAGCACAAGAATTGCACTATTTAACTCCTCTTTTTTCTCATAAATCAAAGTCTCTTTTGCTTTTACAATCTTATCAACCTCGTATTGATTTAACTCATAAAGCGTAGAATTTAAAAAAAATATTTTTGGCAAGTCTTCATTATTCTCAACTTGTATCTCTTTTACGGCATCATTTTTTGTTAAAAAAAATGATGCACAAATGATACAAATAAAAAGAAAATTTAAACCCATAAGCTTTTTAGTTCTAAATCTTGCATTTTAAGTACATATTCAATCATCTCTCTTGCAGCACCATTTCCACCATTTTTTGAGGAAACAACATTTACAATAGTTTTCAGATCATCTGTTGCATCTTTTGGACAAAATGAAAGCTTTACTTGTTTTAACATTTTAATATCGTTTAAATCATCACCAATTGCCCCAACTTGCAATAAATTTAAACCCTCTTTTTCTAAAATCTCATTTAGAACTATTGTTTTATCACTAACACCTTGGTAAACATAAGTTACGCCCAACTCTTTTGCTCTTTTTTCAACAATAACACTTGAACGACCCGTTATAAAAGCTGATTTAAAACCAAATTTTTTATTCCATGCTTCAATTGCTGCACCATCTTTTACATCAAAAGATTTAGTTTCAGTCCCATTTGCATCATAAGTTATCTTCCCATCTGTTAATGTTCCATCAACATCAAACACTAGTAGTTTAATCATAAAATTCCCTTTGTGCTAGGTATCCCCATTTTTTTATTTTCCGTCATCGCTCTTCTAAGCGCTACTGCAAAAGCTTTAAATGTAGCCTCTATGATATGATGCTTATTTGTTCCTCTATCAACAATCAAGTGGCATGTTAATCCACAATTTAAAACCAATGCATGGAAAAATTCCTCAACAAGCTCAACATCAAATGTTCCAACTTTACCAAAAATATCTGATTTATAAACCAAATATGGACGATTTGACAAGTCTATTGCACAAGTAACACTAGCTTCATCCATAACAACTGTTGCATTACCGTATCTTTCAACTTCTTTGATAGGGAAAATCTCTTTTTTAAGCGCCTGTCCAATTACAATACCACAATCTTCACATGTGTGGTGATCATCTATATGTGTGTCTCCATTGCATTTAAGATCAAGAAATACCCCACTATGTTTACTAAAAGCTTCAAGCATATGATTTAAAAATCCAACACCAGTATCAATTACCCCAACATCATTTTTTGTAGTGTCAAGTTGACATCTTATAGATGTTTCTTTTGTTTCCCTTACTATCTCTGTCATATTTTACCCCTAATTATTCATTTGTTTGAGCAATTATCATAGCTCCATCTAAACCATTTGTTTTTCTAAAATCATTCGCTTCTGCTTCACTTCTAAATCCACTTATCCAAACCCTATGAAAAGTTTTTCCATTTGATATGGTTTCCATAATTATAGCTTTATAGTTTACACTTAATATTGTGTTGTTATATTTATCTTGTGTAATTTTTGCTCCAGCTTGATTTATAAATGCTCCAACTTGTAGATAAAATTTACCAACAACAATCTCCTCTTTTTTCTCCTCTTGAGTAATAGCAACTTTTGAATGAAATCCTACAACCGTAATCTCAACATTTGCAACACCTCTACCAACCATATCAATCTCTTTTGCAGCGCTATTTGAAAGATCAATAATTCTACCTTCAACAAAAGGACCCCTATCGTTAATCCTTACAATTGTTGATTTTCCATTATCTTTATTATAAACATTTACCATCGTGTTCATTGGAAGTGTTTTTGATGCTGCCGTCATTGCATACATATCGTAAGTTTCACCATTTGATGTTTTTTTCTCATGAAAATCTGGACCATACCAAGAAGCAATACCTTCAAATTTTTCACCAACTGTTGCAATTGTTGGATAATAAGTATTGCCTAAAACTTCATATGGTCTCATTGTTGCACTGTGCATTCGAGGAGAATCTTTAACTTCTCCATCACCAATTTTAATATTTTGCTTACCTGATTTATAACTCTTCGATAGGTTATTTTGCTGATTTAAATATCTTTTTTGACAACCAGAAAATGACAAAATAAGTAAGATAATAATTAAAAATTTACTGCTTTTGTATAACAATGTTATCTCCTGGTTTTACTTTGTTTGTTTTTAAATTATTATCTTTCATCAGTTTTTCCATTGTCATTCCGTTTTCTTTAGCAATTTTATAAAGGTTATCACCTTTTTGTATTGTGTAAGTTTTAAGATAATCTGAATCTATATTTTCAGCATCAATCTTAAATAATTTTGTTGCATCTATTGTTTTTACATCACGACTAGGCGTTGGTTGAGATTCATTTTTCAAATCATTTAATTGTGCTTCTGCTTCATTTCTTTGATTATCTACGGGCTTAATCCTCTCGCTTATTCCACTTAAATTTGCAATATTTTTTAAAAGTTTCCCATCGCTTGTTTCAACTTTTATTAAATTGTTACCCTTTGCGCTATGTAAAAATTTTCCATTCATAGTACTTAATGAATTATTGTTATTCATCATTGCAAGTGAAATTATTTTTTTAATATAATTTTGACTCTCTTTTGGAACATAAGGCTTTTTGGAACCCTTTAAATCAACAAGTAGTTCATTGATTGTTGGTTTATATTTCCATGTTTTCACATCTTGATATACTTCATTAACAGCCCTGTAATTACCTTTTCCGTTTTCGTAGTCCCTTAAAATTTTTTTGTATTGCAAAATCTTTTGATTTTTTGCACAATCATTCTCTTTGCAATATAAATCAATAGTTGCCCTTGTAATCCCCTCAATGAGTCTTCCATCGCCACAATTATAAGAGAGTGCTGCTAAATACCACGAGCCAAAAATACCATGCAATTTTGTAAGATATTTAACAGCAGCCTCAGTAGATTTGACAAAATCTAACCTCTCATCTATATACTTATTTCTTTTTAGCCCTAGTTCAGAAGCAGTTTCCGGCATAAATTGCCAAAGTCCGAGTGCTTTTTGTTTTGATTTTGCCTCAAGTACAAAATTTGATTCAGCCATTGCCATATACAAAAATACCGATGGGACATTATTTTTTTTAAGAATTTGTGAAACCTCAGGGATTATATTCCTACCCTGATCTAAGCCATTTATATAGTGTTTTTCATTTTTTTGAGAAAAATTTTCATAAAATGACTGAAACTTATCATTTTTAATATACGATGCCTCAATATCAAGGTCTCGTAATACATCTAAATCATTTTTTACAAACTCATTACTTACTATTGTCGCTTGTAGTTGTAGATAGCATAAAATAATAACAATAAGTTTTTGCAAAAATTTACCTTATAGATATTTCTTTAAAACTTCAGGTATCTTAATAGTTCCATCAATTTGTTGGTGATTTTCTAAAATAGCGACCAATGTTCTTCCGACAGCCAAACTTGAACCATTTAATGTATGACATAGGATATTTTTTTTATCATCTTTATATCTAATTTTTGCTCTTCTTGCTTGAAAATCATTTGTATTACTAATTGAGCTTATCTCTCGATATTTTCCTTGTCCCGGTAGCCAAACTTCAAGATCAATAGTAACAGCTGCTCCAAATCCTAAATCACCAGTACAAAGTTGCACTTTTTGATGCGGAAGCTCCAACGATGCTAATAAATCACTAGCGCAATCTACCATTTTTTTAAAAATCTCATTTGATTGTTCGGGTGTTGTAATGGCTACAAGTTCAACTTTATCAAATTGATGTTGTCTTATCATCCCTCTAGTATCTCTACCAGCACTTCCAGCTTCTTTTCTAAAACACGGTGTATATGAAGTAAGTAGCATTGGTAACTCTGAAATTTGAAGTATCTCATCGTTAAAAAGATTTGTAAGTTGAACCTCAGAAGTTGGGATAAGATACAGATCTTCCCCTTCGATTTTAAATAAATCATCTTCAAATTTTGGCAATTGTCCAGTTCCTGTTAACATTGCACTGTTTGCCATAAAAGGGACATACCACTCCTCAAAACCACGCGCTCGATTGAAATCTAAAAAATAGTTAATCAAAGCTCTTTCAAGTCTAGCTCCAATTCCACTTAAAGCACTAAATCTAGTTTTAGCTAATTTTACACCCCTTGCGAAATCTATAATACCAAGCTTTTCCCCTATTTCCCAATGTTCAAGTGGTGTAAAATCAAAATCTCTTGGTGTACCAATTTTTTCTAAAATAATATTTTCATCTTCACTTGCTCCATAAGGAACATCATCATTTGGAATATTTGGAATTGTTAAAAGTATGGCTTCCAAACTCGATTCTTCAGATTGTACTTCATTTTCAAGCGCTTGTTTTTTAAGCTTAAGATTGTCAATCTCATCTTTTAAGGAGCTTGTATCTTGCCCCTCCTTTTTAAAAACACCAAATTGAGCTGATAGATTATTCTGAAGTGCTTGGATATTCTCCATCTCTTGTCTTTTTAATTTTGTATTTGAGATTGATATTTTTAAATTTTCAAGTAGAGTTACATCTACTTTTTTCCTTTTTAGTCCTTCACTTACCTTATCAAAATCATTTTGTAAAAGCTTCAAATCAATCATTAATTAAGTTCCATCTTAATTACGATATTTTCACCCTCTTCAACTACTGTAAAATTGTGTTTTTGACAAAATGTATCATTCATATCTTCACACATTGCAATAGCCTCTTGTAAAGCTTCATCTTTTGAAGCAAATTTTTGCTCAGCCACAAAGTCACTTTTTTTAAAACATCCACATTGTTTTTCAACTATTAAATTTATCATTTTTTATTTCCTTACATATTATTTTGCTTATTAGCTTCTTTTATTATAACAGATAACTCCTCTTTTTTAATAAAATCAGCCCCCATGCTCACTATAAACTGACTAGCTTCAGATATTGTTAAGGTTGTTGGTTGAACTATTTTTTTATCCACCATAATCGCATAACCACTTGTTGGATTGGGACTTGTTGGTACAAACAACACCCAAATATCATTGTGTTTATTGAGTACATACGCAGGTACCCAAAGACCACTTTTGGGGTACTCAACCAAAACAACCTCTCTCCTTTGGCTTTTTGCATTAGGTTTAAATAACTCTGTAATTTTTTTAACAATTCCATAAATTGTCCCAATTGCAGGTAGTTTTTCCAATATCTTATCGATAAAATTTACCAATATAGATTTTCCAACTTTTTCAATTGATGAGCCTATAAAAGCCAAAAAGAGAACTATAAAAACAATAATACCAACACTTAAAAGTGTGTCATTTGTATATATAAAAAGATAACTAAAAAGATTATTTGCAAGATTTTCCACCCATAAAATAATCTGAATTACAACAATAAGAGGTATTAGCGCTAATGCACCTACAAACATATATCTAAAAAAATTTCCCATCTATTACCTTAAAAATAAAACTAGAATTCTACTGTGCCATCTATTGCAAAATCTGCTCTTGTATCAAGTTCAGCATGGCTTAATACTGGTAAATCAAAACCAAATTTTTCAAATATTTCAGATACTCTTTTTCTTAAAATAGGATCTACAACCATACATACACCAGTTGTTCCACCATCCTCTAAAGATTTTATAAGTTCTCTTGTTTTAATCACAAGATTATTTATTTCACTGATACTTAGCATCAAATGACTAACTCCATGTTGCTCTTGAAGTTTATTAATAAATTCTTGCTCCAACTCTGGCTTTAAAGTGATAATATGTAAAACACCATCTTTCCCTTTAAATTTGCTAGTAATCAATCTAAAAAGTTTACTTCTTACATGCTCCAAAAGTATCTCTGGCGATTTAGTAACTTCCCCAATATCAGCTAATGCTTCTAAAATAGTCAGCATATCAACGATTGGTATTTTTTCATGCAATAGATCTTTTGAGATTCGTAAAATCGTACCGTAAGTTGTAATTCTCATCGCTTCATCAACCACCACTGGGAAACTATCTTTTAATCTATCTACAATATTTACTATATCTTGTCGTGTAATGATATCTTCTGCGTGTTTTTTTATTATCTCTGAAATATGCGTAGAAATAATTGTTGGTGCATCAACAACAGTAAATCCTTTTGTTAATGCTTCCCCTTTTTGCTCATTTGTTATCCAAGTTGCATCTAATCCAAATACTGGCTCTTTTACTTTTTTACCAGAAATACTAGCTCCACCAATTCCACCCATTGCTAGCAATCTATTTGCTTCAACGCTTCCTTTTGCAATAGGAATTCTTTTTAAATTAAGTCCATACTCATTCATCATCAATTCAGATGAATCTGAAATTCTAATTTGAGGAATTACAAATCCTAATTGTCCTGCAATATTGTTTCTAATCCCTCTTATTTTATCAAGAAGCTCACTATCACCTTGTATAAGAGTTAACAAACTAGCTCCGAGTTTGAGTTCAAGCACTTCCATTTTCATTGTTTTGTCAAGTGTTTTCTCTTCACTTTCTTGATTTTCTTGCCTTTTCTTCTCTTTGATTTTTTCAATATCTTTTACAGGTAACTTTTGACTTTTAGTTTTTGGTGCGGGAGAGAAAAAATCAACGAATGCATTGCTTTGTTTCGATTCAATCATATAAACCAAATACCCAATGCCGCTAAGCAAAATTCCCATACCAAATAAAATTCCAGTAGGAAAACCAGGAACAAGCCCAAATAGTATTAGGGCAACTCCCGTTATGACAAGCGATTTACTATCTTTAACAAGTTGAGCAATTGTTCCACTTGCAAATTTCTCCTCATCTGTATTTGATCTTGTGATTATTATGGCTGTTGCTGTTGAGATTATAAGAGCAGGAATTTGAGCCACAAGCCCATCACCTATTGTTAAAATAGTATAAACTTCACCAGCTTCTGAAACAGACATATCATGTTGAAACATCCCTATCAAAAGTCCACCAATAAGATTAACAAAAGTGATAATAATAGCAGCAACCGCGTCACCTTTTACAAATTTAGCAGAACCATCCATTGTTCCGTAGAAATTAACTTCACTCGCAAGTTCTTTTCGTCTTATTTGCGCTTGCTTATCATCAATAAATCCAGCATTCAAATCAGCATCGATTGCCATCTGTTTCCCTGGTAATGAATCAAGTGAAAATCTTGCCTGAACTTCCGCAACCCTTCCAGCACCTTTTGTAATAACCATAAAATTTATAAGGACTAAAATTATAAAAATAACTATCCCTATAACCATATTTCCACCAACTACAAATTCTCCAAAGGCTGCAACAATATCACTAACAGCTTCAGGTCCATTATGCCCTTCACTCAAGATAGACCTTGTGGTGGCAATATTTAAAGATAGCCTAAACAAAACTAAAATAAGTAAAAGTGTTGGAAACGTTGATAATTCTGTTGGTTTGTGTATAAAAAGTGAAATTAAAAGTATCAAAAGTGCTGATGTTAAAGAGATAATCAAGAAAAAATCAAGCATCCACTTTGGTAGCGGTATGATAATAATTGCAAGCATAGAAAAGATAAATGCAACAAGTACATACTCTTTTCTAAATAATACCTCTTTATAATTCATAAATCTTTATTTTGACTTATTTTAAGAAATTTACCAATGACATTTGGCTCATTTTTGAAACTGTTGAAAATAAAGCACTATATGTCATCTCTAATGCTTTTGATTCCATGGCTAACTTTGCTAAATCAGCACCATTTGTATCTTGCATCAAAATATTATAATGGGTAATTTTTGCGGTAATGCTCTCAAGATATGTCTCAAAAACCTTATTTCTTCCACCAAGTTCCGCATGTCCAATATTTGTAGCACTATATTGCTCGTCAACTTTTCCAAGATAATTTGATAAAATATCCCTCACCTCAACGTCGCCTATAACTCCACTTTGTTTTCCATTATTAGCTGTATCATCAATTGTCGTACCATAACCTTTAAGGGCGTTTACAATTACATTAATATCATCGAAAATATTATGTCGGGCATCTAAAATAAGTCCAGATTTTGTGTTATCTTTTATTGTATTTGACGCTGTAACATCAACTGTTGTATATTTTGTTTGTCCACTTGAAGAATCAGCTGAAGCAATCTCTAAATATTCAGCATTAACCCCTGAAGTTACAGTTCCATCTTCGTTGTATTTTTCAAGTTTAGTTTTAGCACTATTTAGTTTCCAAGTGTAACCATTTTGATCAATTACCATCTCTTGTTCTGTAAATGTTACTTGGTTGTCAACTGCGGTTGTATCACTGCTGTACATAAATATATCAGATGCTGTAACACCTCTTTCTCTATAAACATTGCTATCAACTGCAATATCTCTCAGATGTGAATTACCATTAAAATTTATTTGTCCATTTACAACATAATTTGCATCTTGTGAATATGGTGCGATTGTTGTATTTGACCCAGCAAAAATATATTCACCATCTATTTGTGTATTTGAGATACGAAGAAGATTCTCCTCCATCCCCTCAATATTAGTAGCAACAGCCAATCTATCACTTCTTGTCATACCTGAATTTAAAGCTTTTAATAAATCCTGCTTCATACTATCAAGGGTAAGTTTTACTTCAGAAATAGCTTTATCTGAAACTTGATTTTGTGCAACAGTTTTATCTAATTGAATTTTTAGTCCTTCTGTATCTCTAAGTTTATTTTCTATGTTTACATATCGCCCATAAACAACCGAATCATCACTTCCATTTTGAATAATTTTACCTGTACTCATTTGGTAGCTTATTCTCTCATTTTGAACATCAAGATTGCCAATTCTATAAATCATTTGGTTTGATAAATCAATCACGGGTCACCTCCAGGAATTTTTTTAATATCTCATCGTATGAGTGTTTTTCGCCAACATCTTGAGTTAAAAAAGCTCTAATTACTTCTTTTTTAGATATAGCCCTATCAAGCTCACTATCCATACCCTTTTTGTAAGCACCTACTCTTATCAAAACTTCATTCTCTTTTATCAATGATAATATCCTTTTTAACTTTAAAAAGCCATTATATTGGTCTTTTGAGATAACTTTATCAATCACTCTCGAAGCACTTTGCAAAAGATCAATTGGTGGGTAAAATCCTTGTTCGGTTAGCTCCCTAGTTAATACAATATGTCCATCAAGGATACTTCTACTTTGATCTGCGATTGGATCATTCATATCATCTCCATCAACCAAAACAGTAAAAAATGCAGTAATTGTCCCCTTTTGATTTGCTCCAGCCCTCTCCATAAGTTGAGGCAATAGTGCAAAAACAGAAGGTGGGTAACCACCACGTCCTGGTGGCTCACCTGTGCTAAGTCCTATCTCTCTTTGAGCCATAGCAAACCTTGTCACGCTATCCATCATTAAAAGAACATCATGTCCTTTATCCCTAAAAAATTCTGCTATTGCCATAGCCGTAAAAGCTCCATACTTACGCATCAAAGATGATTCATCACTTGTAGCTGCAATAATAATTGTATTTTCAAGATTGTTATCCAAATTGTAGTGGATAAATTCTGGAATCTCCCTACCCCTTTCCCCTATCAAAGCTATAACTTTTATTTGTGCTTCACTACCTTTTACAATCATCCCCATTAAAGTAGATTTACCAACACCACTCCCTGCAAAAATACCAACTTTTTGCCCTTTTCCGCAAGTCAACATCGAATCGATTGCTTTTACACCTGTACTAAATTTTTGGTTTATAATCCCCCTTTGCAAAGGTGAAGTTGCCTCTTTGTTTAAAGATGAAGTCTCTTCAAGATTTTGAATTTTTCCAAGTTCATCAATTGGTTCTCCAAGTGCATTTATTACCCTTCCAAGAAGTCCATATCCACACTTAACATTTAGTCCATCTTTTTGCAAATAAACTTTATCATTTATCCTAAATCCATCTACAAACGAAAATGGAACTATTGTAAACTCGTCATTTATAATAGAAGCAACCATTCCCAAAACTGTGTACAAATGTTTTTCTGATTCAATCTTAACAACATCTCCAATAGCTACAATAAGTCCAGAAGCAACAACCGTTGTGCTACTAATATTATGAATTCGACCAAAAGGGACAATTAAATTATCCATCTCGATACCATTTAAAAGTTTTTCTATATTTATCATCTTTTGATTTTATCCAAAGTTTGATTACTTTTTAAGTTTATGATGTTGGGTTTTAATTATTTTATTTATGATTCTATTAATTTATCACCAAATAATCTTTTGTTTGCCTCGATTTGTTAAAAAAAGATTTGTTTTACTAAAATGTTTACAACCAAAAAAACCACGATAACTTGAAAGTGGGCTTGGATGCGGAGCTGTTAAGATATAGTGTTTGGTTTTATCGATTAATACACTTTTTTTAATGGCAGGTGTCCCCCAAAGCAAAAACACAATATCACTAAAGTTTTCAGAAATATGGGTAATAATACTATTTGTAAAAATTTCCCATCCAATATTTTTATGAGAAGCAGGTGAGCCATCTTCAACAGTAAGTACACTATTTATAAGCAATACACCTTGTGTGGCCCAAGATGTCAAATCACCATCTTCACAAACTACACTTCCAATATCATCTTTTATCTCTTTTAAAATATTTAACATTGATGGTGGATTTTTAATATTTGATGGTGTAGAAAAAGCGAGTCCCTGAGCTTGTCCAAAGCTATGATATGGATCTTGACCAAGTATCACAACTTTTAAATTTTCATATTTGCAAAGTTTAAATGCGTTAAAGATTTTATCTTTTGATGGATATATTTTTGTAGTTTTACCCCTTCTATCCAAAAAAATCTCTAAGTTTAAAAAATACTCTTTTTCTTTTTCTGATTGTATGACATCGTCCCAATTTTGCATATCCCTATCCCTTTATCAACTTTAAAGTATAATAACTAAATTTTAATAAAGAGGTTTTATATGTGCGGAATTGTTGGTTACATTGGGAAAAAAAATACTAAACAAATATTAATAGATGGTTTAAAAGAATTAGAATATAGAGGCTATGATAGTGCGGGGATAGCTCTGCTTGAGGGGGAAAAATTAGAAGTTTATAAAGCTGTTGGGAAAATTAAAAATCTCGAAGAGAAAGTTTTATGCAATCAAATTTGTCCCGCTAAAGATGGAACATTTTCCCTTGGAATTGGGCACACCAGATGGGCAACACATGGCAAACCAACAGAATTAAATGCTCATCCACATCTTGGCGTATACTCTTATGTGGTTCACAACGGAATAATTGAAAACTATAAAGAACTTAAAGAGGAACTGACAAATGCTGGTCATAACTTTGTTTCACAAACTGATACAGAAGTGATTGTCCATCTTTTTGAATATTATTTTAACCAATCAAATGATGCAAAATTATCTTTTCACCAAACGATAGAAAGATTAGAAGGTGCATATTCAATTTTACTGATCACAAAATCTATGCCAGATTCAATCTTCTTTATGAAGCACGGCTCACCCCTAGCAATTGCTAAAGGAAATGATGATGGTGAGATATATTTTGCATCTTCAGATGCTCCACTAATAGGTTTAGCACACGATGTTGTTTACCTTGAAGATGGGATTAGTGGGATTGCATCTATTGATAATTTAGAATTTTCAGATGAAGTAAAATGGTCAATCTTACCTTCAAGTAAACTTTTTGCCCAAAAAGATGGATTTAGATTTTTTATGGAAAAAGAGATTTATGAGCAAAAAGATGTTGTTGTTGATACGATGATGGGTAGACTAAAAGATAATGCAATTGAATTTGATGAGCTACCGCCACATATACTTGATGGGATAAATGAAATTAAAATTTGTGCTTGTGGTACAAGTTTTCATGCTGGGTTAACTGCATCATACCTTTTTGAAAGATTAACAAAAATAAGATGTAGTGTTGAGATTGCTAGTGAATTTAGATACAAAGAGCCTTTACTGAGTAAAGATACACTTTTTATAGTTATCTCTCAAAGTGGTGAAACAGCTGATACACTTGAAGCACTTAAAATGGCAAAAAATGGTGGATTAAAAAGCATAGCAGTTTGTAATGTTGACAATAGCTCAATGACAAGGGTAGCGGACGCTACAGTACTTTTACGAGCTGGCATTGAAAAAGGTGTTGCTAGTACAAAAGCATTTTCAACTCAAACAGTTGTCCTTTGGATGATGGCACTTTATTTTGGAAAAATTAAAGGTTCAATAGATAATAAAAAATTACAAGATGAATTAAAAACTCTAAAAGCTGTACCAAATAGTTTAAAAGTAGAAAATTCTTTACATGAAAAATGTAGAAGACTTAGTAAAAGATACCTTCACGGGCATGGTTTTTTCTTTATCGGAAGAGATGTTTTTTATCCGCTCGCTTTAGAGGGTGCATTGAAATTAAAAGAGATAAGTTATCTTCACGCTGAGGGTTATCCAGCAGGTGAAATGAAACATGGTCCAATTGCTCTAGCTGACCCTGAACTTTTTACAATTGCCCTTATGCCTCAACATCTACACTATGATAAGATTAAATCAAATGTTGAAGAGCTAAGTGCAAGAGATAGTACAATTTGTGCGATTTCACCACTTCCATTTGAACTTAGTGATGATTTTATATTAACAAAAGAGACAAACCACTATATGCTTGAGTTTTTTGAGATGCTTGTAGTGTTGCAACTCTTTTCGATGGAGATAAGCGTAAGACTTGGAAATGATGTAGATATGCCAAGAAACTTAGCTAAATCTGTGACTGTTGAGTAATATAATAACAATTAGTGGAAGATCTGATACGGTCTCCTCTACTTATTGATTTTCAACCTAGAACGCTAAGGTCTAATTTATGTGCAACGAGGAAGTCTTTCCGCTTCTTATGATTTCATTCACAGCCTTCATTACTTCTTGCTCTTTTCCCATAAAACCATGCTGAGTCAATGCCTTGCAAGCCTTACCAATAAATCCATTGCCGCCGTACACCGTAACTAATGGGATATTAAATCTTTCAGATATGCTATGTGCTCCGCTATAAGGTGTTAAGGAACATTGATCACCGATATGATGTATAAAAAATTGAGGTACTTGTATCTTATTATAATTGAAATTACCAAGCTCACTATATGAATTCTTAGCATATGGATCTGTGATAGTGGAAGTGTGAATTACTCCCGCATATGCCTTATTATTATAAAGTGGCATAAATGATGAAGAAATCGTTCCCATGCTTGTTCCCACAAGCCAAACTTCTGTAATTGAAGGTGTATGTTTTTTGATTTCTGAAATCAATTTTCCTACATCATCTTCTCTTTGCTTTGATGATTGGTAGTAACTTGAACAATAATCACCACTTTGAGATTGACAATCCACAATAAGAGTTGCTACAACATCATCCACCAAAAATCTTCTTGCTCTTATCAAAAAATTGTTTTCGAGCTTTGATTTTGTCATAATATTATTTTCAACTACTGCTCCAACAACAGATGGTGATCCAGGAAGTAAAACTGCAAGTTTAGTTGGTTTATCAAAACCTATTTTTATTGAATAAACACCAACTTGTTTGTTAGTATTTGACAAATTAATAGAAATAAGTTCCTCCCTAAGACCTACTGAATTATTTTTGATAGTATCATCAGCCGAAATAAGACCTACAACCAATAAACAACTAGATAAAAAGAAGAAAAATGATTTTAGTTGTGATTGTTTCATCAAATAATACATTTTTAGTAAGTAACAAATAAATTACAAAGGGCACAAGCCTACCCTTTGTGAAAAATATTATTTAGTATCCACTTACCTCAACAGCCATCCGAACAATTGAAACGATACTATCAAGCCAAAATACTGCAGTAATTGCAAAGACAACCGAAATCGTAATAATAACTTTTAAAATAAGATTATTTACTGCTTGATATTCGAGCACAACAGCTCCACTATCTCTTGTTTTTAAGAACATATAAATAATAAGTTTTAGATAATAAAACGCAGCAATTGCAGAATTAAGAGCCATTATAACAGCAAGTACAATTTCGCCACTATTAATAGTTGCACCCAAAAGATACATTTTTCCCCAAAATAATGAAAATGGTGGTACACCAGCAAGTGCTAACATCAAAATACCAAGCATAAATGCAGCAACTGGAGCTGTTTTTACAAGACCTGTAAATTTATCAAATTGATAATCTGTTGTAAATCCGTAAAATGATGGGTCCTCTTTTGTTCTATGTACCCAAAGCATAGCAAATGCCCCAAGAATTACAAACACAAACATTATCCAATACAAAAATAAACTCTCGATACCTTGTGAGGTTCCTAGCATAATTGCAACTAAAACAAACCCTGCATGTGAGATTGATGAGAATGCCAACATCCTTTTTACATCTGTTTGGACTAATGCAATTAAATTTGGAATAGTCATAGTTACAACCGCCATCATATACAAAATACTTTTAACCCAAACATCATCAGCTTGGATAAAAATACTAAAAAATCTTATTGCAACTACAAGTATAGCAATCTTTGGAACAATTGCAATATATCCAGCTAAAGATGCGCTTGAACCCTCATAAACATCAGGTGCCCATGTATGAAAAGGAACAAGAGATAATTTAAATCCAATTGCACCAATCATAAATACAACACCTAATAAAATTAAAGGATAGTTATCAAAATTTGTAATAGCAAAATGATTTGAAATTTGACCCAATTCAACACTTCCAGTTACATAATAAAGAATCATAGAGCCGAAGGCATAAAATGCAGCAGCCAAAGCTCCCATTGTAAAATATTTAATCGAAGCTTCTGTTGACTTATCACGGTTATGCATAGCTATCATTGTATATAAACTAAGAGATGCTGTTTCAAGTCCAACAAAAATTAAAATTAAATTATCAGATGATGCCATAAACTGAAAACCAGCAGTCATAAATAAAAATAATGCATAATATTCAGGGTATCTATACTCATGAAATCTTTGTTTCGTAAGACTCAAAAATATAAACAATCCAGATGATACAACAATAATTATCTGAGCCAATAGTGAAATTCCATCAACTAACATCACATCAAAAAAACCTCTAACATCACCACTATATGAAACGATTGAAACTAAATCTATCAGTAAAAATAGAGCTGTCAAAACTACATAAAAATGTTTATCATTGTGTTTTCTAAATAAATCTATACATAAAATCATTAAAGCACCAAAAATAGCTATACTCATAGGTACTATTGAAGGTAGATTTAAACTCATTACATCTATTGAAATTGGAGTTATCATAATTATCTCTCCCCTATTGAATTAACTTTGGCAATTGTCTCTTTTGCCTCTGGTGTTACTGCTTTAATATACATTATTTGCACAATTTGTTTTACACTTTTATCTACTGGTTCTAATATGGGTTTTGGATATATTCCTAACGCTATTATTAACATCACAAGCGGAATTAAAGCGCTATATTCTTTACCATTTAAATCTTTTAATTTAAGATTTGATTCATGAGTAATTGGTCCAAAAAATGTTCTTTTATAAAGTACAAGCATATAAACAGCACCTAAAATTATTGTAAGTCCTGCAATTGCAGTCATAATAGGTGATACTGCAAAAAATCCAAGTAAACTTAAAAATTCACCAACAAATCCTATTGTAAGTGGTAATCCAACTGATGCCATTAGTACTATTCCAAAAATAGTTGCATACATTGGCATAACTTTTGCTAATCCACCAAATTCACTCATCATCTTTGTATGTTTTCTATCATACAGCACTCCAACTAGCATAAACAGAGCGCCAGAAACAAGACCATGGGAGATCATTAAAAAAATACTTCCACCAATCCCCTCAACATTAAGCGCAAAAATACCTAATATTATAACCCCCATATGCGATACTGAACTATATGCTATAACTTGTTTTATATCTTCTTGAGCATAAGCAACCATAGCTGTATAAACAATTGCAATTAAAGCTAAAATTGCCATTGGAATAATCATCTCAACCGATGCATCTGGAAATAGTGGCAACGAAAATCTTATAAAACCATAAGTTCCCATTTTAAGCAAAATTGCCGCAAGTATAACAGACCCAATAGTAGGTGCTTGTCCATGAGCATAAGGAAGCCAAGTATGAAATGGAACCATTGGAACTTTAATAGCAAACCCAAGGAAAAATGCTACAAATAGCCACAACTGCATATTAACAGGTAGTTGTAACATATACCAATCAAGGAGATTAAAGCTCCAAACTCCAGTAGCTTCAGCGTAAATATACCCCAAATACAACATACCCAAAAGCATAATTAGTGAACCTGTAAATGTATAAATAAAGAATTTAACAGCCGCATAAATTCTAAGCGCTCCACCCCAAGCTCCTATTAGATATAGCATCGGCACAAGTGAAAATTCCCAAAATAGATAAAATAAGATTGCATCTAAAGATACAAAAACTCCAACCATAGCCATCTCTAAAACCAAAACAGACAATATCATATGTTTTAGATTTCTTGTTTCACTTAATCCAATCAATGAAATCATCGTTACAAATGTTGTCATAATTACAAGGAATAATGAAATACCATCGAGTCCAAGATTGTATGAGATTCCAAATTGTTCAACAAGTGGAACAAACTCAGCAAACTGCATCACTCCTGTTGAAGAATCATAGTTCGCCCACATAACACATGAGAGCATAAACTCAACCAAAGTAATTACGATACCGTAAGCCCTTATTGATTCTTTATCTACAAGTAGCCCAATTAGAGCTGCAAATAGTGGAAAGAATATTAATATTGATAAAATGTGATCCATCGATTCCCCTTACTTTGTTAAACCAAATAATAGTACAAGAGTTAATAAAACAAAAACCCCCACAACCATTAATTTTAATGCTGTTGAAAGATTACCAGTTTGTATAGTTCTACCCTCTTCGCCACCAGTATAAATCATTTTTGCTACACCATCAACAATAGCATCAATAACTTTCATATCTATCTTTTTCCAACTATAAACAGATAGTTTATAGTAAGGCTTTACAATAACCTTATCCCAAAAGTGTGGTAAATAATATTGATTTGCTAAAAGCTCGTAGCAAAATCTTTTAGACATTGCACCACTAAAATATGTTCCATTTTTTAGATATTTAAATACAGCAAATGCAACGCCAAGAATAGCTATCGCACTTGTAACACCTATCAACATATAGTGTGTATTATGTTCAAGATGCCCCTCCCAAATAGGAAGTGAATGTGTTATAAAACTTACAAACTCCCCTTGGAACCAACCAGCGACCACTGCTAATATTGCAAGTGGTGTCATAGCTGCTATCACGTAACCATAACTTTCATGAGGATGGTATCCCAAATGATGATAATTTTCTTTTCCATAAAAAACATACATAACAAGTCTAAAACTATAAAATGCAGTTAATCCAGCAGTTACCCAAAGAACAGTCCACAAAATATAAGCTTCATTTGCAAATGCTGATTCTAAAATCATATCTTTTGAGAAGAATCCAGCAAGTGGGAAAATACCAGCAAGTGCTAAAGAAGCAACAGTCATAATTAATGCTGTTTTTGGCATATGCTTTCTAAGTCCACCCATATTTTTGATATTAATTTCATCATTCATCGCATGCATAACATTTCCAGCACCTAAGAAAAGAACCGATTTGAAAAACGCATGTGTTGCAAGATGGAACAGCGCTACCCAATAAGCACCAAGTCCAGCTGCTACAAACATATAACCTAGTTGAGAAAGTGTAGAGTATGCAATAATTTTTTTCATATTAGTAGCAACTAATGCCATAGTTGCCGCACCTATTGCAACAAACGCTCCAAGTCCAGCTATAAAATAGCCAACCTCAGGGACAATTGTAAAAATTTCATTTGCTCTTACAACTAAATAAACACCAGCAGTTACCATTGTTGCAGCATGAATTAGTGCTGAAACAGGAGTTGGACCCTCCATTGCATTTGCAAGCCAAGTGTTGAATGGAAATTGAGCTGATTTCCCCATTGCTCCAATAAATAAAAATATAGCAATAGCAACAATTAATTCATGACTTAACATACCTATATTTGCAAAAACTTCATCATATTGCAAAGTACCAAGATTCCAAAATATTAAGAAAATACCAATCAACATCCCAAGGTCCGCAACTCTATTCATTATAAATGCTTCATTTGCAGCCCATGAAGGTGAAACTGCTGAATATGGAGAAAGGGTTGAAAATGGTGATTTTGTGATATCTTTTGAATGTGGCATATCAGCTTTGTGATACCAAAATCCAATCAATCCCCAAGAACAAAGACCAACACCTTCCCAGCCTATAAATAGTCCAGCAAAGTTATCACTCATAACAAGAACCATCATAGAAAATACGAACGCAGAAAGCCAAGCAAAAAATCTATTAAATGATTTATCATGATCCATATATCCGTTTGAGTGGATATGTACCATCGTTGATACAATCGTAACTACAACCATCATAGTAACACTTACATGATCTACAATAAATCCAAATGGAATAGAAACATGTCCTATAACAATCCAATCCATCATATTTACATGAATTATCTCACCTGTTGAATAAACATGCGCACATAATACAATTGACGCAACCATAGATACTGCTAATAACAATGATGTCACAATACCTACGAGTTGTGATTTTTTAGCATTACTAAAAAGTGTTGCAAATAATGATCCAATAATTGGAGCAAATAGTGCTAAATATAAATAATTTTCCATCCCTAACCTTTCATTTGTTGTAACGAATCTAAATCAATTGTATTTTTTCGTTTAAACCATAAAATAAGTAGCCCAAGTCCAACAGCAACTTCACTAGCTGCAATTGCAATAATAAAAAATGCAAACATTTGCCCTGTTAAATCTTGATGAAATTTACTTATAGCCACAAAGCCAATATTCACAGCATTCAACATTATTTCGGTAGAAAAAAATAGCATCAACAAATTTTTTCTCCTCAAAACCCCAAACAATCCAATCATAAAAATTATAGTGCTGAGTATTAAATAATCATTTAGTGTAACCATCATTTAGTCTCCTTTGAATTCAAATCACTTTTAACATTTTCTTTTAAAATAACAGCATGACTATCCATTTTTTTACCAGCTAAAATAATTCCACCAATCATAGCTACAAGTAACATTACAGCTGCAACTTCAAAAGGGATAAGATATTTTGTAAATAAAATAAGTCCAACATCAGCTGTATTGCTATATTCACTGTGAACTGGGTAAGCTGCGATAATATTCGTACTTACAATTGGTGCAACCAAAATAACAACAACTAATAAAGCAACTAATCCTGTTAATAAAAATGTAAATCTAGGATTTGCAACCTTCTCCTCAACATCACTAATTGAATCAAAAAACATCATACCAAATGCATAAAGCGCCATAACTGCACCAGTATAGACTACTATCTGAACAACTCCTAAAAAATCTGCATTTAATAAGAAGAAAAACGCTGATATAAAAATCATACCAGCAGCGAGTGAACTAAGTGCATAGAGTGCATTTTTAGTCACGACGGTAATTGTAAACATTGCGATTGTTAAAAACGCAAAAGTATAAAAAGCTACTACTTCAAACATATTTTTTCCTTAATAAGCTAATGGTGTTTTTTTGATTTTTTGATCAGCATCAGGACTAATTGCACCAAAACCATCATATTCTATCTGCTCTGCAATTTTTTCAAATGGTGTAAGAAGGTCATCTTTTAAAACGAAATGTGCTCTTTGCTCACTTGCATTTTCATATCTTCCACCATGCACAATTGCAAGTTCTGGACAAACCTCAGCACAATATCCACAAAAGATACATCTTCCTAAGTTTATAGAATACTCAACAACCTCTTTTCGAGATTTTTCATCAATTTTTGTTTCCATTCTGATACAGTTTGAGATACAAATTTTTTCACAAAGTCCACACCCAATACATCTGTTATTTCCACTCTCCAATAAACCTAAAAGTTTATGTATTGATCTGTATCGTGGACTTATAGGAAGTTGCTCAATTGGATATTGGACTGTGTGCATTTGATTTTTAAACAATGCTTGGTTCATTATTTTAAATGTAATCCCAAGACCTTTAAATAACTCAACACTTAGTGTTCTACTCATAACCTGCTTGAATGCTTCCCATCCTGTTTTTGGATACTCCTCAATTTCAACTTTTACATATCCATTTGTCCCTGTATCTCTTTCATTTGTATGTTTTTTTAAATCGTGATAACTCATACTATTTCCTTATACCATCATCACTATGCCAGTGATTACAATGTTTAATAACCCAATAGGCATCAATACTTTCCAACAAAGCCACATTAATTGATCTGGTCTTACATGTGGCCAAGCAGCTCTTGTCCAAAGGAATATAAAAATCAAAAGCATAACTTTTAATAAAATTGCAATTGCACCTGGGATAAACCATAAATCATTAAATCCACCTAAGAAAATTAATGAAACCAAAAATGAAATAGTAAATAAATTTGCATATTCCCCTATAAAAAACATACCCCATCTCATACCTGAATACTCAGTTGCATATCCACTAACAACCTCTGCTTCATGCTCAAGAAGGTCAAATGGTGTTCGGTTTGTTTCAGCAAAACCTGCAATTAAAAATAGGAAAAATGCAACAGGTTGAGTCCAAATAAGCCAATACTCAATACCACCAGATTGGTAGTTATTTATATCAATCAAACTAAGACTTCCTATCATCATAACTGGTGCTAAAATTGCTAATCCAGTTACAACTTCATAAGATAAAAGCTGAATTGCTGTTCTAGCTCCACCCAAAAGTCCCCATTTATTTGCTTGTGCCATACCTGCTAAAAGTGGTCCATAAAGTCCTGTTGCCATAACACCAAGTACAAAAAGAACACCAACACTTACATCAGAAATAATAACACCAGGGATAAAAGGAACTGCACTCATAGCTATAAATGCAGTTGCAGCTGTTATTACTGGAGCAATCATAAAGATTATTTTATTTGCATTTTGAGGCACAAAATCCTCTTTTGTAAATAACTTAATCCCATCTGCTGCGATTTGCAACAAACCAAAAGGACCAACATGCATAGGTCCAAGTCTTCTTTGCATAAAAGCTAATACTTTTCTTTCAATATATGTTGTAAACCCAGCAAGAGCTGAGAATACCAAAAGAACAACAACAACTTTTAGTAGAGTCATTAATATATCATTATCCATTTTTCATCCTTAATTTTGTTTCACAAAATGAAGCAAACCCCATTTCATTATTTTTTTCCTAAAGCACAATCTGAAGATCGTTTTAAATTTGCATTTATAAATCTATAGCCTGCAAATAGTTTTTTTGTTTGACTATTTTTTTCAAATGTTGGAACATAAGATATTTCACCTCTTAATTGCGAATCTACTTTAACTTGAAGACAAACGAAACCATTTAATGTTGAAACCTCAACCATCTCCCCTTCACTCATCTCAAGTTTTCCCAAAAACTCACTTGAAACATAAAGTGACATTGTTTCATCTTGTAATTGCTTAGCTTTACTTGTAAATTCATTAAATTGGTTAAGTGGATTTGCTTTGTAGATTACCAAACCATCCATTTTTTCTCCACTAGCTTTTGTTACAATCTCACTCCAAGGTAAATTTTGTGAACTTAAAACATACCCTCTTCTCTCTTCCATACCATTTGTAAAATAATTTTCTAGGTTTTCAAATGGTACATTTTCAAATATTTGAGCAGTGTAATCAATCACATTTTGTACATTTTTATCTAATAATCTATTTGCGATATCATTTAATTCATAACCATTGTATTTTATAGCAGCATTTGTAGGGACAACTCTTTTATCAATATTTACAAATGTCCCCTCTTGTTGATTTAGAGTAGGCATATCCAAATCCCCATCACCAAGTGCGCTTAATTGAACATCAGCTAACATATTGTAGCCGATTGTTTTACCGCTTCCTTTTTCATCAAGTTCACAAATTAAACTTACCCCTAGAGTATTTGTTGAGCTTGGGATAATGATCACTTCAAAATCTGTATACTTCTCAATCATTCCACAAAGTTTTGCTAAATTTTCAGCTCGTGGGTGATTATACAAATCCTCCCCAACTATAAATGAAAAATTATCTTTTTTATCCATCATTGAAGCTATTATTTCAAGTAACGCATCATTACTACCAATCATCTCTAAAAGTTGTGTTGTTTGGTAATTTTCCTCTTTTGATAATTTTTTTGAAACCTCTTTGGTTATCTCTTTTTCCTCACCACTCTCTTCATCTTTAACCATTTCTACAACTTGTTCTTTTACAACTTCAGTTATCGTTTTTGTTTTTTCAATTTTTAAACTTTCTAAATAAGATACAATCTCACTTGGTAGGTTTTTTCCAAATAGATCCAAAACAAGATACAAAATTGCCTCTTCACACAAAGGTGAATGGAAAATAGTTTCGATTGTTTTCCCTTTTTTGCCAAAACCTTCAACTGTACTATCTTCCAATGGATGGAAATAAAGGGCTGAGCCTTTATTTAGAGATATTGAATTGTTAAAACCATATCTAACACTTGGTGCATCTGATTTAAAATAACTTCCAACCGAAATCACGAAATTACTATTATGTAGCTTTTTTAAATCTCCGCTATAAAGTGATGAACCAGTTATTGATGAGAAGTTATTTAAAAATCTTCTATAAGCAAATGCATCATCATTAACAAGTTTTAATCCCAATTTAGTTTTAAGTAGTTGTAAAACATATGCTTCTTCATTTGTGATAAAACTATTAAAAATGATTGTTTCACTATCTTTAAAAGCATTGATAACTTTTTCAAATGCAACTTTATCTTTTGAAGCTACCCCATTTGAATAATCAAAGCCAAATCTAGCAGCCCCACTTAAACTTGTATAGTGTGCATCATTTGTAACTCTATAAATTTTATTTGTTTCATCTTTGATACTTTTGTGTTTCACTTCATAATAAAGCAATGCACAATCAGAACTATATGGATTTGCTGCTGGAATTTTTGTAAGCTCCCATGCATTTGAGGTATATTTAAAATCTGTACTAACTAATGCTCCAACAGGACATACAGCAATACACTCACCACAATCAATACAACTCTCCTCCTCAAAACTAATTAAGTTTTTATTTAGCTTATTCCACATAGAGTATGCATCTTTTGGCATATTGTCTTTATAACTTTTATCAAGTGCTTCGCTACCTCTTGAAGTTGTACTTAGTGCGTCTGAGCCTATCATATCTTTACATACTGTCACACATTTTTCACAAACAATGCAAAGTCCAGGGTCATAGCTCATAACGCCCCAATTTTGCGTATCTCTTAAAACATCTTTTACAGCATAGTTTTGCTTATCTACGCCCATATAAAGTGAATAGTTTTGTAATTCACACTCTCCACTTTGATCACAAACTCCACATTGCAATGGGTGATTTACATCATAAACTTCCATAATTGCTCGTCTTTCAACTTCAATATTTTCAGTTTTAGTATTAATCTCCATACCATCTTTTACTTTTGCATTACATGCGTAAATTTGTTTTCCGCCAGATTCAACCAAACATAACCTACAAGCTAAAGTCGGCGAACATCTAGTAAGATAGCAAATAGCAGGGATAAATATATCATTTGCTCTAGCTACATTTAAAATATACTCACCATCTTGGGCTTGGCAACTAATCCCATCAATTTTTACAGTAACTAATTCACTCATCTTCAACAACCTTTTCAATTTTTACTATTTTAAATCTATATCCAAAAGGTATCAAATCATCACTTAATCCATTATCGAAAGTTGGATAGAAAGCTATCGTCCCTTTGATACTTGAATCAACTTTAAATACTTTTGTTTTTACCTGATTTTTATAGATAATATTCACTTTATCTCCAGCTTTAATTTTTGCAGCAACTCCAAATGACGCACTACCTCTTAGATGAGTATCAGTTTGCAAAAGGAGTGATTTTGCTGTTGCCTTGTTAAATTGATGCAATGGCTCACATCTATAAATAACACTTCCATTGAATGTCTCTAAAGGAGATATGGCAACTGGTGCTTGATCATTTGTTTCTATGTCACAAATATTTAAATCATAACCCCTTAAATCATCTCCGTACTTATTAAAACCATTTTTTAAATTATCAAATTTAATAGCTTTAAACTCTTTTTTCAAAGACAACAAAGGTGTATAGTTGATTGTGCACTCCTCTTTCTTATCTAAAATCTCATTTGCAAAATCATTCAGACAATATCCATTAAAAGGTACAGCAACATTTGTATTTACAACTTTTAAATCAACCGATACAAAAGTACCCTCTTGTTGATTTAAAGCAGGGATATCAAAGTCCCCATTTCCATCATTTGAAAATGTAAAATCACCAAATTCGTTATATCCTATAACTTTTCCAGTTGCAACTTCATCGAGATCACATATTAAGCTAACGCCAAGAGTGTTTGTAAAAGTAGGCATTAAAAGGATTTTAAAATTACCATATTTTTCAAGTATTGCTACCATTTTTGCAATATTTACCCTGTTAGGATGTCCGTAAATATCACTTCCAACAATAATAGATTTAGATTTTTTTCTTATAAATCTATTTTTAATAGCCTCAATCTCCTCTTCGCCGACACTAGATTCACCACTTAAATATCCAATATCAAGCTCCTCAATAAAATCTGAGATTGATTTTGGGACATTAATTGCAAATGCTTTACAAAGCATTGCTAATATTGCTTCTTCACTACCAACCTCATATTTAACAAATTGAGTATATCTATTTGCTAGTGCAATATCATCAATTGGATGCATATAAACAAATTCAGCTCTTTTTCTTTTTATTGCAGTATTGACACTATATTTGACAATTGGATTATCTCTGCTGATTCTTGTTCCAATAACAATCACTCCATCACTATTTTCTATTGTTTTTGTAGTTGCACTATACAAACTTTTTCCAACAACCAAAGAGTACGCTCTTAAAAATTCTTGATACCCATAGGCATCTTCATTAACAAGTTTAAGTCCCAATTTCTCTTTTAATTTTTGCAAAATTAGTGCTTCTTCATTTGTAATATATGAATTAAATCGTATTGTTTGTGCTGTTTTTAAAACCTTAAGCGCATTTTCAAATTCCAAAGGAGTATTTCCAATGCTTTTATTTTCATACTCAAAACCAAATCTTCCAGCACCACAAAGTGTAGAAAATTCAAAATCATTTTTTACTCTAACAATTTTTTCATTATTTTTAACATCATATATTAAAGGACAAGCGCTGCTACAATGTGTACAAGTAGCGGGTATTTGTGTACTTTCCCACGCATTTGATGTATATTTATAAGGATTTGAAACCAGTGCGCCAACAGGACAAACAGAGATGCAATCTCCACATTGTTCACATCTACTCATCTTAATATCAATAGTAGATTTATATCCACCTGGCTTAATATAAAGTGCTGTCGCACCAACTATTTCATTACAAGTATGGACACATTTTTCACACATTATACAAAGGCTAGGATCGTACCCCAAAACGCCCCATTTTTTTTGCTTACGATTTAATTCCCTAATCGCAAACTCTTGTGAACTAACACCGAACTCTAAAGTTTTATTTTGCAAATCACACTCTCCACTTTTATCGCAAACTCCGCATTGTAGTGGGTGATTAACATCGTAAAGTTTCATAATATTTGTTCTGTGATGATTTAGCTCCTCACTGTTAGTTGTAACAATTGCTCCATTAAGAGCTTTTTCTTGGCAACTCAAAATATTTCCATCAACTCCAAATACTTTAACAGAGCACATTCTACAACTTGCAATTGGTGAAACTTTTGGCAAATAACACATTGTTGGGATATAAATATCATTTCTTCTTGCTATCTCTAAGATTGTTTCACCATAAACTCCATTGCAAACTTTGCCATCAATCGTTAGAGTAATTGGTTTCCCTCTGTGTTCTATTTTTTCACTCATAAAGCCACCATCCCCAAATAATAACATCTCATACATCTTTCAGCTTCTGCTTGAGCTTCTTCTGCCGTAAAGCCAAAATTAACTTCCATGTTATTGTATTTTCTAATTTCAGTTGGTGCTTTTTCACTAACTTCTCTTGGGAGTCCAGCCATCCAACCTTTGATTTTTTCTTTTTTGTTATAAACTTTTAGTTTATACATATGATCTTCCATAATCTCTTCATCAGTCAAACTAACTTTTCCATCATAAATATATCGACTTATAACAGAAGCAGCTCTTCTTGCTTGTCCAACAGCGTTAACAATAGTCATTGGTCCATATTCACAATCACCAGCAGCAAATAATCCAGCTCTACTTGTCATGAAATCCTTACCATTAGTTTGTAAAGTTCCCCAAGAAGTCATAGTTAATTCCCACTCTTTTGGTAATATTTGTAGATCTGAACTTTGTGAAACAGCAGGTATTAAATAATCACATTCCAATTCAAAATCGCCATCTTCTCGTTTAACAAGCTCAGCTCTTCCACCATTTGGATCTGGAACTAACTCATATTGGTTTACAAGAAGTGATTTTATAACTCCATTTTCATCCCTAATAGTATCAATCGCACTATGGAAAATAAACTCAACACCCTCTTCAACTGCCTCTGTGTACTCTTCAAGTGTTGTATTTTTGATTATAGTTTTTTCATCTCTTCTATAAAGCATTACAACTTTTTTTGCACCCTCTCTGATACTACATCTAACAACATCCATAGAGGTAAATCCACCACCAACGCATACAACTGTTTTACCTTTTAGTTCATTTGAAGCGGGGCTACCAATTTTAAATTTATGCCAAAGATTTACTTTATCAAGCATAGAAATTGCACCCCAGTAGCCTTGGTGTTTTGGATTTTCATTCTCACATCTTATCGCTTTACTTAATCTTGCACCAAAACCAAGAAGTGTTGCATCAAACTCCCCTTCAATCTCTTTTAATCTTTCACTTGTAACTCTGTGATTTGCTACAACTTCTACTGTTTCGAGTTCAGTTATAAGTTTAATATCTTCATTATATTTATCAAATGGCATACGATATTCAGGAACTCCAACAGTAACTTCTCCACCAAGAACTGGTAATTCTTCAAAAATAGTAACACTAATACCTTTTAGCCCAAGATAATATGCCGCAGTAAGCCCAGCTGGTCCGGCCCCTATAATAGCTACTTTTTTCCCATCATTTCTTGGTTTTTGTGGTTTTACCGGGTGAATCCAATCTAATTTATGATCTGTTTCATAATCAGCACCAATTCTTTTAAGCTCCATAATAGAAATTGGCTCATCAAGATTTGCTCTTCTACAAGCTGTTTCACAAGGATGAGGACAAACCCTTCCGCAAGTATGTGCTAAGGGCATATGATCTCTTGTCGAACTTAAAGTGTCACTAAAATTTAAATCCCTAACACCCTCAATATAAGCTGGAATATCAATATGAGCTGGACACATATCTGTACATGGTGCAGTAATATTTGCTATGTATCTATCGTCATTGATCTCATACCATGGGGAAGAAGTTTTTGTATCTATTAACTTTTTAAATTCCTTATTAAAATATTTAATCATTTGTAAAATTGGGACGGGAACTGTTTTGCCTATCTCACATTTACTAGTTGCCATCATCGTATCACTAATCTCATTTAGATGCTCTAGGTCACTATATTCACCCTCACCTCTTGCAATCTTATCAAGCATATCATACAAAATCCGCCCACCCCATCTTCCAGGCGCACATCTTCCACACATTTCACTGTACTCTTGATATTGTTTTGCATAGTTTACGGCCAATTTCACAACATCGACATCAGAGGTGAAAAGTGCAAAACCATCCCAACCAACAAATGCTTTTGTATGATTATCTTTGTCATATTCAACTGGCAATTTTGCTGATGATTCTTTCCAATCCTCTATTGATTGACAATCTCGATTGTCAATCAATTCCCCTTGCCATGTAGAAAAGTATACTTTGCTCACAGTATCTTCCTACTCAGCTTCGTTTTGATCTAAAGCAATAGAATTGTCTTTTGTTTTTTTAATTACAACTGTCCAATCTACTTCATTAAATTTGATTGAATTCATAAGCGTCCAACTATTTTCTTTTATAGTGTCAGCAACTACTTGTATTGGTGAAAAATCACCAATTTCAAACAAAAATATCCCATTTTCATCTTCAGATATTTCGTTGCTCATTAGCTCTACTAATCTTGGTATAAAATTTTCACCATAGTTTCTCAAATCATATCTTTTCATTTTATACCTCTATCTATCAATTTCGCCAAAAACGATATTAAGGTTACCAATAATAGTAACAACATCGGCAAGCTGATGCCCTGGAAGTAAATCTTGTAATAATCCTGTATGCCAAAAACTAGGAGCTCTTAATTTCATTCTGTATGCGTACGGTGTCCCATCACTTACAATATAGTATCCAAGCTCCCCTTTTGGAGATTCAGTAGCCACATAAACTTCACCAACTGGTGGTCTCATCCCTTGAGTAACAAGTACAAAATGTTGCATTAATGAGTAGTTTTGAGTCATCATCTCCTCTTTTGTGCACGAAATATATTGAGGAGCATGAGCCATTAGGGAAGTATCACTTTCGTTGTACATAGGGATAAGTTGTTTCAAAATTCTCATAGATTGGTACATTTCAGCCATATGTAGTTTGTATCTTCCGTAGCTATCACAAGTATCAGAATAAGGAACATCAAACTCAAGTTCACTATAAAGTCCATAAGGGATCTCTTTTCGTAAATCCCATTTCACACCACTTCCTCTAAGGACTAGTCCTGTACAGCCCCATGATTTTGCCATCTCTTGTGAAATAACACCAACATTTTCCAATCTCATTCTCCAAATTCGATTTGTTGTTAAAAGTCCTTCATAGATTTTTATTTGCTCATTCAAAATATCCATAAATTTCTCTAAATTTTCAATCCAACCTTTTGGTAAATCAAGTGGAACTCCTCCAATTCTTACACTACTATGAGTAAGTCTTGCTCCACAATAATCTTCCATTAAATCCATTGCAAATTCTCTCTCTCTAAAGGCATAAAGGAAAACAGACATAGCACCAACATCAAGTGCATGTGTTGCAAGCCAAAATAGGTGAGAGATAATTCGATTAATTTCAAGCAACATTGTTCTTATAACTTCAGCTCTTCGTGGTGCTTCGATCCCCAACAGTTTCTCAACTGCTAAAGCATAACCATAATTATTTGATGTTGCAGCAATATAATCCATCCTGTCTGTTGTAGGTAAAAATTCATTATAAATCATATTTTCACCCATTTTTTCCATACCTCTATGAAGGTACCCAATATCTGGGTAAGCCTTTACTACCTCTTCACCTTGAAGTTCAAGAACAAGTCTAAGTTGTCCGTGAGCAGATGGATGTTGTGGTCCAAAATTAACAACCATAGTATTGTCAACTCTATCAAATGCTATGTTTTCAAAGAAAGGTTTTAATCTGTTTGTTTGTTGCATATCTATTTTCTCTCTTTTAAATTTTTAGTTTTAATCTCATCAAATGGTGTTACAAGTGGTATTCCAAAGATTTTGATACCACCCTCTTCTTGATATTGTACTGGTGTTTGTGGTTCATTATCTTCACCAATTTGTGCTCCAAATGGAACTTCATGACCAAGTCTTGAGAATCTTGTTGTGTCATATCTATCAATTGAAGCTGCATCTCTTTGCTCTTCTCCAATAGTTTCCCTTGCTTCTTTTCCAAAAATTTTATCAACCTCATACCATCTAGCAGCCTCATCACCATGAAGTGGATAAGTTTTTAAAAGTGGATGTCCTTGCCAATCATCTGGCATCAAAATTCTTTTCATATATGGATGATTATTTGAAACAATTCCAAACATATCAAACATCTCTCTCTCACTCCAATCAGCCATTCTAAAAAGTGGATTTACAGATTCAATAGCAACTCCCGATTTTACAAAAGTTTTGATTCGTACTCTTTTTCTTTTAGATGTTGATAACATTTCGTAAAATATTTCAAATCCACCTTTTGTTGCTACATAATCAATAGCACTAAGCTCAACAAGTAAATCGTAAGCTAAAATCTCTTTTGCATGCTTTATCGCTTTAATATTATCTTTTGAATCTATCCATATTACTAAATGGTCAAGTTCCAAATAAACATCATTAACCGACACTTTTTTATTAAGACTTAAATAGTCATTACTAAAAATTGAATCATCATAGACAGATTTTTTTGGTAATGTTGGAGTTACATAAAATCTATCATTGTAATATGATTTTTTTTGTACATTTTCTTTTGATTGATATGCTCTCATTATATTAACCTTTTTGCTTTTTGTGCCAATCCACACGGTTGACTTCTAATTTTCTTTTGCAACATCATAAGTGCAAATTGTAAAGTTTCAGGACGAGGCGCACAACCAGGAAGATAGATATCAACAGGGATAACTCTATCAGCTCCTTGAACAGTTGCATAAGTATTAAACATGCCACCAGTATTTGCACAACTTCCCATACTAATAACCCACTTAGGATCAGGCATTTGGTCATATAATCTTCTTAAAAATTCTGCATGTTTTTTTGTCAAAGTTCCAGCAATTACTAAAACATCTGATTGTCTAGGACTTGCTCTAAAAATAGTACCAAATCTATCAAAGTCAAACCTTGAAGCACCAGTTGCCATCATCTCAATAGCACAACAAGCCAACCCATAAGTCATTGGCCATAAAGAGTTACTTCGTCCAAAATTTACTAATTTATCAACAGTAGTAAGTGCTATTGGTGCACCACCATTTGATAAATATTTTACTTCATGCTGTGCCATTCTAATGCTCCTTTTTTCCATGCGTATACAAATCCTATTGTAAGTAATACAATAAATAAAATCATTTCAACAAAACCAAACCAACCAAGCACCATAAAATCAACAGCCCAAGGGAACATAAATATTATCTCTACATCAAAAAGTATAAACAATAACGCCATTAGATAAAACTGTACAGAAATAGTATTTGGTTGTTTTGTAACCTCTGGACCACATTCATAAATCGTACATTTTAATTTTTCCGTATCTAGCCTTGCTAATTTTCGGCTTATAAACCTAGACGCCATAGTTGTTGCAGTAAATGCGACAAATGTAACGACAAACATTACAAATGCCCCAAAATAAGGATGTGCAAAATCCATATGTTCCATATTTTCTCCCTTTTTGTAAAATCCTCTGTATAACTTTAGATTTTTAAATAAATAAATTTGATATTAGCAAAATGTCTTTAAATCTTTTCTTACTTTAAAATTTTCGCTTATTTTGCTAAAAATCTATGTAACATAAAGTTACACGATTTTTAGCAAAATATTAATTATATTTAAAAGAATTTCAATATATAATCGGAAAAAATTAGGTTATATTTTGAATTTAAAATCATCACTAAATCATTTCGGTAAAAATAAAATCCCATTTCTTTTTGTTATTAGTTATGATTTACAAAAATGGGAAATTATAGAACTTAACAAACTCCCAAATGATCTAATCTTTTCTATCAATGAGATAAAATCAGCAAATATAACAAAACAAAAAATTCAAATAACTCCACAATTTACAACCATTAAAACATATAAAAAAAGATATAAACAAGTTATTGAAGAGATTAAAAATGGTAACACATATCTTTTAAATCTTACAACGAAAACTAAAATTAATTCAACACAAAATCTTTATGAAATATATAAAAATTCTTCGGCAAAATATAAAATATTTTTTAAAAATAAATTTGTTTCATTTTCCCCTGAAACATTTATAAAAATAGAAAACAATAAAATCTTTACCTATCCAATGAAAGGGACGATAAGCGCTGACATTGTTGACGCAAAAAATAAAATATTAAAAAACAAAAAAGAACTAGCCGAACACACAATGATAGTTGATCTGCTTAGAAACGATCTTAATATTGTTTCAAAAAATGTTAAAGTTGATTTATTTAGATATGTAGAGGAGATTGAAGCTGGTGATAAAAACTTACTCCAAGTAAGTTCAAAAATATCTGGTAACTTAGAAAATAATTGGCAAGAAAGAATTGGTGACATTATTATTAAATTGTTGCCAGCAGGTAGTATAACTGGTACTCCAAAAAGAAGTACAATAAATATTATCGAAAATATAGAAAAATACAAAAGAGATTATTTTACCGGGATTTGGGGAGTATTTGATGGTGAAACTATTGATAGTTCGGTTCTAATTAGATTTATAGAAAGTACAAAAATAAAAGGGAAATACATATACAAAAGTGGAGGAGGAATAACACTTGATAGTAACTGTTTAAGTGAATATCAAGAGATGAAAGATAAGGTTTATATCCCATGAATAATATTTTTTTTGAAACAATTAAATGTGAAGACTATGAGTGTTTCCATCTTGAATATCATAAAAAAAGGATTGCAAGAACAATTGGAGTAAATATTAACCTTGAAGAATATATCTATCCACCAACAAGTGAACTACTTAAATGCAAAGTAATTTATGATCAAAATGGTATATTAGATATTTGTTACAATAAATATAATAAAAGGAAAATAAATAGCTTTAAAATAATCCATTCAGATACAATAAATTATGAAAAAAAATATCTCCAAAGGGATTTATTAAATCAATTGTATAAAAAAAGAGATTTTTACGATGAAATTATAATCATTAAAAATGGTTTTATAACAGACACATCTTTTGCAAATATTGCTATTTTTTATGAAAATCAATGGATTACTCCAAAAATACCACTACTTCATGGGACTACATCTTCAAGATACATAGAAATGGGATTTCTCAGAGAGGAAAATATTACAATTAATATGTTACAAAAAGGAACAAAAATTGGATTATTAAATGCTATGATTGATTTTGATATAATTGAAAACTTTAAAATCAAGTAACAAATTCTCAATTAAAAAAATTTACAAAATCTGCAAAGGTAAGAAAATGATACAAAATATTATTGGTGATAAAAATTACAAAGAATTAACTACTAAACAAATGAAGGAAGTTTTAGAATTTCTACTCAAAAGTGGGGTAGAATTTGGTATAACAGCAAATATTGATGGTGTAGTTTTTACACCTGAAATTCCAACTACAATAAAAAAACACTTTACAAAGTTTACACTTTTTTCCCTTGCAAATTATACACTTCAAAGTTTAGAATATTTCGATGAATACCTAACTTTCGAGACTGGATTTGGTGCTGAAAACTTTGGATCAGTATGCAAAATACCATACTATGCAATATTGCAACTTAGTATAGATAATTCAATATTATTTTTAAATCCTACTGCAACTGTTGAAAAATATTTCATAAGTAAAGCGGAAGAGGATAAGCAAATCGAGAAATCTAGAAATGCGTTTAAGCTAAAAAGATAATATACCTATTTAGCCGCAAATTTTACAATCGCAGAACCCCAAGTAAGTCCACCACCAAATGCATCAAGCAACATAGTGTCACCTAGTTTCAATCGCCCACTTTCGTAGCAATCATTAATTGCCATAGGAATTGAGGCCGAAGATGTATTTCCGTATTTATCTACTGTTAGAACTTTTTGCTCATCCCTAAACTCTAAAGCATCACCAACAGCCTTAATAATTCTATAATTTGCTTGATGCGGTATAAATAAATCAATATCATCATTTGACATATTATTTTTCTCTAAGATTTTTATAACATCATTAGTTAACGTTCTAACAGCTATTTTAAAAGTTTCATTACCCTTCATTTGCATAAATTGTTTTTCACCAGATTCAACACCAGGAGTCATTAATAAATCTTTTTGACTTCCATCTGCACTACATCGCACATCAATTATAGCTTCATTAATGTTATCAGTCGCACTAATAATAGCAGCACCTGCACCATCACCAAATAGCATACAAGTAGTTCTATCTGTATAATCTACAATAGAGCTTAATTTTTCAGCCCCAATTATTAATACATTTTTTTTCATTCCAGATTCAACAAATGCTTTAGCAACACTAAGTGCATAGATAAATCCTGTACATGCTGCGCTAATATCAAAAGCCATTACATCTGAAATTCCAAGTTTATCTGCTATTAAACATGCAGTTGATGGCATACACATATAATCAGGACTAATTGTTGCACACAAAACTAAATCTATTTCATCACATTTGATTCCTGCTCGATCAATTGCAATTTTTGCAGCTTCGACACCTAGATCACTTGATAATTGCTCTTTTGATGCGATTCGTCTTTGATTAATTCCAGTTCTTTTAGTGATCCATTCATCTGTTGTATCCATTCTATCAATAAACCATTGATTCGTTCTTATCTCAGATGGTACATATGCACCAATTGATCTAAATGATGCATACATGTTTAATCCTTGTATTTGTTAAGATTTGATTCTATATTGATATTTAGATCAGATTGTGCAGCAGCTACTGCTTGAAAAATAGCATTTTGCATAGCTTTAGCATTTGATTTTCCATGGGCTATAATAACTGGTGCTTTAACGCCAAGAAGTGGTGCTCCACCGTATTCAGCGTAATCAACTTTTAGCTTAAGACCTTTAAATACTTTTCTCATCAAAACCGCACCAAGTATTGAAACCAGTGATCTTCTTAAATTTTGCTTGATTATTTTACCAATTGTATCTGCAACACCTTCGGCTGTTTTAAGCATAATATTACCAATAAATCCATCACATACAACCACATCAACAGAACCATTAAATATGTCATTACCTTCAACATTTCCTATGAAATGAGGGATAGCTTCCAATAATTTAAAAGCCTCTTTTGTTACTTCATTTCCTTTTGATTCCTCTTCACCATTACTAAGTAGTCCTATTAGAGGCTTCTCAATACACAATACATCTTGGGCATAAACTTGACCCATAATTGCGAATTCTTTTAAATTTTTTGCATCACAATCAACATTTGCACCAACATCAAGAACCAGTGTATTCTTATCAACTGTTGGCATTAATGTTGCAATTGCTGGACGACTAACACCTTTAATTCTTCCTATTCTAAGAGTAGCCAAACTCATACTAGCGCCACTATGACCAGCACTAACAAAAGCATCTGCTTTACCATCTTTTACTAATTCAATAGCAATATATGCGGAACTCTCTTTACGCTTTAATGCGTCTGTTGCAGAATCTGACATACTTATCACATCGGTACAGTGAAAAATCTCAATTCTGTCTTTATATTTATGAGGAATTAAAGGTAATAGTAATTCTTGATTACCAACAGCAATAGCAGAAAAATTTTTATTATGTTTTAATGCTAATAATAAACCTTCTATTATTGGAGAAGGACCATTGTCCCCACCCATAGCATCTAATGCGATTTTCAACATTATGCTTTATATTCACCCGTTGTAGGATTAACATTATGAGGCATTTTCCATGTCCCATCTACATCTTTGACTGGTCTTTTTAAAGTAACTTTATAATGTGTTCTTCTTTTTGCACTTCTTGAGTGACTCACTCTTCTCTTTGGTACTGCCATTTCTTATCCTTTTAGTATTCTATATCTATTTCTTTGTTATTTAATTGACAACTATCACAAATATGGTAATCACTTTTTATAGATTCTAATTCACCTGATAACAACTCATCAAAATCTACTATATGATTTTCAATCTCTATAATCATCTCACCTTCCCTCTCACTTAAAGAGGAAAATTCACCATCACTTAATATAAAGTCTTGATATTCATCAACATTTATATAGTGTTCTTCACCGCACTTGCAACATTCAACAATTATTTTACCAATAATGGTTGAATTTAGCTTAATTAATTTGTTCGATATTCTACAAAAAGTACCTGAAAACTCAACTGAATTTAACTTTATGCTAAATTCTTTCTCAATTGTTTGTACCTTTTTGAATTCAATTTTCATATACTTAAACTACTAATTAACAAATTTCTCTTTGAGCAAAGAAAAAATTAATTTCATTTATTGCATTTTCTACACTATCACTTCCATGAACTGCATTAGCGTCGATACTGTCAGCAAAATCTGCTCTGATTGTTCCAGCTGCTGCTTCTTTAGGATTTGTAGCTCCCATTAATTCTCTGTTAATTGACATTGCATCTACACCTTCAAGAACAGTTACAACAACTGGTCCTGAAATCATAAACTCTACTAGGTCATTAAAAAAACCTCTTTCTTTGTGTACTGCATAAAAGTTTTCTGCATCAGCTCTACTTAATTGCATTTTTTTTGTTGCTGCAATTCTAAGACCTGCTGTTTCAAATCTATCTAAGATTTTTCCTACAACATTTTTAGCAACCGCATCTGGCTTTATTATTGATAAAGTTTGTTCCATTTTGTTTCTCCATTTTTAAAATTTTGCGATTGTATCGAAACAAAACTATAAATTTACTTATTCAATTAAAAATTTCAAAAATAAAAAAGGGTGGGAACTACCCCACCCTTTTAATAGTATTTCAATTATATTAATCTTCAATACAAGGTTGATTATGAATTGCACCTTCTGTTTTAGGATTATCCCATACAATACAACCTTCAGTTGGACAAGCCTCAGCACAAGCTGGCTTATCATGATCGCCAACACATTCTGTGCATGTATCAGCATTTACATAATATATATCTTCTCCCGTAGGATTTTCGTCGTTGTCAACAATTGATTCTGTTGGACACTCATCTAAACATGCATCACAACTAATACATGTATCTGTAATTCTAACTGCCATTTTATTTTCTCCTTAATTTAAATTACACAAACTTTATCATAGGAAATATAAATATTGCTTTAAAATTAGATACAATAAAATTTCATAAATATTTATATTTGTCATCAAACTGTAAGGTTACTTACGATACAGTTGACACTATTAAAAAGTCATAAGGATTTTCGATGTTCAGTTTAATTAAAAAATTACAAGAGCTTCTCGCAAGAGTTCAAAAAAATAAAGGACTATGGTTTACTATAATAACCGTTGTATCAGTGCTAGGGATTATAATTTTTATGTATTTTATACTCAATATGACTAGCAGCGTTAAAGAGAAAGTTTATGTAAGTATTACTAGTAGTTATTTCAAATCGCTAGAGACTACTTTGCTAGCAAAAAAACAAAAATATATAGAAATATCAGAGGCAATACTTACAAATGGAAGATTATTAGAAGCAATTCAACAAAATGATGCAGTATTTTTAGATAAATATACAACATCACTAAATGAAATATATGCCAAAAATGATTTAAGAGCATTAACTATTAATTTTTTCCCTGTTGCTGATACAACATCAGTTCAAAGAGACACCATAACATCTACAATGAGATCCAAATCGCAAGTTTCTGGAATAGAGGTTGAACAGAGTGGTGTTTACATCACGCTAATCCAACCTATAATGTCTGGTGAAAACTTTTTAGGTCTTATCGAAATTAAACAATCTATAAACTCACTCAAAGATGACTTTGAAGCAAATAATAATAATTTTGTATTTTTATTAGATAAAAAAATGTTAGTTAAGCTATCGCTTCAAGCAAAAAGTGGAAGATATAAAGATGTTGTTGCAGACTATACTGTTTATCAAAGTGCATACAATAGTAAATTTTATGGGAAAATAATAGAATCTGGTCCAGAATTATTTGCATACGAAAGAAGAATTGGATATGGCGAGGATGACACTTACTTTAGAACATTCAAAAAAGCAACTGATATAAATGGTGCAGATATAGGACTTTATGTTATCGGAGAAGGTGTGGAAAAAAATAATGGCTTTTTAAATATCGTAAAAGGCATGATAAATTCAATTGCGTCAGTTTCACTTGGACTTGTTGTTTCAATTTTACTGTTTATGTTTTAAGACTAAGGGGAAAATATGCGACGAGTAAAGGTTCTAAAATTATTTTTTATTTTTATGCTACTAATATCTTTTTTAGTAATATCGAATTTAGATTCAATAATACTATATGGTAGCGCTACTATTATATTTAGCTCAGCAGTTGCTACTATTTTAGCAATTGGAATCATTGTTATAGTGCAATCAGCCATGAAGCTAACAATGCTAGCAGGTACATTTGGAATGCTTTCATACAAAAAAGGTGCCGAATTGGAGTTTTATCTTCACGGTATTGGAAAACTAATGCCAGCAACCATTGCAAATATGTTTGAAAAAAGAGCAAAAAAAGGTGTGCTTTATTTTACAAATGATGAAGCAAAAGATGTTACAGCATGGCTTGAGGCACAATTTCACAATACCAAAGGATATGTTGGATTTTTTGTTGGTACTTCACTTATGATAGGACTATTTGGAACATTTGTAGGACTTCTTGAAGCAATTGACCATATGGGTGGAATTATTTTGTCTATGGGTGGCGATGTTAATATTTCTGAAATTATGGCTCAATTTGCTGGACCACTAGAAGGAATGGCAATTGGATTTGCTGCATCACTGTTTGGTGTATCGTCAGCAATCATACTTAATTTTTTACAATACATTCTGTCTCGTCAACAGGCTGCTTTTATTGAGGATGTTGAAGATTGGTTAAAAGGAAAATTAATTGAGTCTCAATCAGCAGATATACTAGGCAAAATAAATACAACAAATGAAACCATAAAAGGACATGGAGCAGTTGATACATCGCAATTAGGTATGGGTTCCAAAGCGTTTTTAGATGTTTTTGTTGATAAAATAAGTGAATTATCAAATAGCATAAACAAAGCAAATCAATCAAGTGAGCTGTTTTTCAAACAAGTTGCATTTGGATTAGAAGCATCATCAAATGCTACTAAACAACAAGTCGCACTATTTGAAGATATTTCAAAAAAACTTCAAGAATTAAACACAAGCCAATACTCAAGTACAGAATCAATGATAGAAGCAATCGATTCAGTTTCTGGTGCAATACTTAGTGAACATTCAACTTTGAAAAAAGTTTTAACAACACAAGAACAAACAACAAATTCTCTTCTCTCTCTTATAGATATCTATAAGAGAGAGAAAAAGTAAAAATTTATGAAAAGGCTATAAATGGAAGGCGAAGAATTTAACCCCTGGCCAGCCTTCGTTGATATCCTATCTTCTGTAATTCTGGTTTTATTACTTTTCTTATTAGTTACTTTGGTTAATATTGGATATTATTCACAATTCAAATATACCGTTCAATATTCAGGTTCAGTTACAACAGAAGACATTATTTTGCAAGATACAGCAAAAAAAGTTGAACTTGATGAGAAAAAAATTGTTGAAGATAAAGCCGAACAAATAGTTCCAAAAGAGTTAATGGAACAACAAATTCGTCAACAAATAATGAAACAAATGAAAGTTGAACTTCAAAATTTAAAAGAGAAAGTCGAGCACCAAGCAGCAACTGATATAGAATCAGCTGGTGAAGACTTAGCAGATAAGAAGAAAAGTGATGCAAAATCAAAACAAAACACATCTCAAACAAGTAAGTTTTTTTACATTACATATAATGAAAATGAATTATTTATTGATCAAGGTGTAATTGAAAAATTAAAAACATTTTTAGCACAAGTAAAAGCAGCAAATGCTAATCACAATATTAATATATATGCAACCGATCCACTTGATCAAATAAGTTTAACAGTTACAAAACAAATAACTTTAGGAAGAACACTTAGTGTTAGAAATCTTCTGAGAAAATTAAAATATGAGAAAAATCAAGTAAAAATAAAACTTTCTGAAAAAATAGATGTACCTGTTGATGTAAAACTAGATGCTGGAGTAATTATAATAGAGGCAACAAATGAATAAAATATTTTCTTCCATAATGTCGGTTTCGCTTGTGACGATCCCTTTAAATTTAAATAGTGCAGAAATTGCAAAATCTGCACAAAAAGATAATCAACAAACACCAAAACCAAAAAATATAGATAAAGTATATGGCGGCGAGGAAGGGACATTAAATGAGTCTAAATCTGCTCTTATTTCACCAGATTCTCTAGCTTTACAAAATTATTCATCTATAAAGGATAATTTTGACTTCTCAACATATGACAACGTTCCGCTTAAAAGTGTTATCTTAGAAACACTATCGCAAAGTAATGATTTAAAAAGTGCAAATGAAAAAGTTATACAAACGGACCTACAGTACAAAGATGCCTTTTCTGGATACCTCCCAACAGTTGACTTCCAATATAGCGCAAAAACAATACACAATAGCAGAAACGGTGATGATAATGTAGATAAGGATTCACATAGAAACTTCAATGAAGAGAGTTACAAATTTACACTAAAACAATCACTTTACACAGGTGGAGCAACTGAATCAAAAATCAAAAGTTTAAAATCAAAACTTGAAGAAGCAAAAAGAAAATATACAATAGTCTTGGAGCAGGAGATACAAAAAGCAATAAAAGCATATTTTGATGTACTCTTTAGCAAGCAAAGTGTTGTGGTTAATGAAAGAAATATGGAAAAGCTAAATAAAATTTTAGAAATTACTCAAGTCAAATATGATAGCGGTGCCTTATCAATTGGTGACCTGAGTGCCGTTAAGGCAAATATTGCAAATGCTAGCGGAAAACTTATCAAAGTAAAATCAGATTTGGCTGATGCAATTGATTTTTATATTTATACAGTTGGTGAAGATTTTGCAAAAACGGCTCCTTATGAGGAAAACTTCAATCTTAACCTAACGACGCTAGAAGATTTATATGTAGATATTGTAGAAAATAATCTTGGGCTTATGAATTATAGATTAAACATCCAATCAACAAAAGATAAACTTTTAAACATGAAAGCTACATTTAAACCGAAAGTTGATTTTGAAATGAACTACAAAAATGTTTTAGATAAAGAGGATTTTAAAGCGAATGAGGAGACTTATGATGCAAAATTAACCCTAAACTACAATCTTTACAATGGTGGAAAAGATACTATTGCGACAATGGAGGTTTTTAGCTCTTTACAAGAATTAAACTTTAGATATCTAGAAGAAGTAAAAAAATTAAAATGGACCATGTCAAAACTATTTAATTCCATAAAATCACTTGAAGATACTATGGGAACAACGAAACGAGAAGTTGCAGCATCTAAACAGATGGTTGAATCATATTGGGAAGGTTTTCAACTAGGTGAGCAAGATTTACAAGTTCTACTTCAAGGGCAAAGACAGCTAAATGGTGTAGAACTTGACTTAATAAGATACAAACAAGATCATCTTACAAATATATTCAAACTACTAAGCGAGAAAGGTGAACTTTCTAAATATTTTGAAATAGATAGTGACAATCCAGATTTTATAGATTTTACAAACACTGCAACTATTAAACCAAATATAAAACTTGATTTAACCTCTAAATCAGATGAAAATATTACACTAAAAGATAACAATACAACTGATAACAACTCTTCGAAAGATTTAAACACAACAGTCAGTAATGAATTAAACGTAACCGTGGATAAATTCCTAGAGGTTGTAAACGAATCATCATTTAAAGATATTATTAACTTTAAGGATAGATTCCTAGAAGCCAGTGATGAAAATGTAACAATAATAATTGGTGATTTTACAAATCATTATGATGCTTACAGTTATATGGATAAAAATCGAATTTTAGATAAAGCATTCAGCTATGAAGTTTTAAATAAAAATAATGGAGAGCAAAATGACTCAAAAACAAAAATTATTGATGTTAAGACAAATATCGCCTCAGGAATATACTCTACAAAAGAGGAAGCAGAAGTTGATTTAAAAAGTATTTTTGACAAAACAGGAAAAAATTTTAAAATTGTAACTATTAAAGATGTCAAAAATTTATATAATGATTATGTAGATGGGCTTGAAGCAAAGATTGAACCAATCATTATAGCTCCAGTAAAGCAAAAAGTGATTAAGACTTTTATGACTAATCAAGAGATGAAAACTAGATTTTTATCTGCTCCAAGCTCATCATTTAGTATCAATGTAGTATCAGTTTCTCAAATATCTAAAGCAGAAGCTCTCATAAAAGCAGAAAAAATAGAACCAGATTCATTTGTATTTAAATATGGGAGAAATGGAGAGTGGGTAAAGGTTATGCTGGGTGTATTTGACACTTACGAAGAGGCAACAAATGAACTAAACAAACACCCAGAACTAATCAAAAAATATTCACCTGTTGTCGAGAAAATAGGTCAAAAGCAAGATCTTTATAATAAATATAGCAATCTAAATCCTATTCCGCAATGGTTTTTAGATGAGCAAAAAGAGAAAAAAGAACTATTCAATGTAAAAGATAAAAAAGATAAGCAGGTAAAAAAAGATAAAAAAGAGAAACTAACCAAAATTGAACAAAAAATAGAACCTAAACAAAAACAAGCATCTGAGGTTATCGAGTTGCCTGACATAAAAAATGAAACTCAAGAAAAAGAACCAAATAGTCAACTAATTAATAAAGTTCAAAATGAGCCAATTTTTGAACAATTAGAAATTGCTGTTCAAGAAGTTACTGTTCAAAATGAATTACAAACAGACAATACTTTATCATTGGCTCAAAAACACAATGAATCGAATTCAAATGATCCTATTTTATTTGAAGAGGTTAAATCTGAAATAGAACAACCGACCACAACAAAATTAGAAAACGAATCAAAAAGTGAACAAAATAAGACAATTAATCAGAGTCCAAATAAAGAAATATCTAGTCAAATTGACACTAGCGTTACAGTTGAGTCATTAAAAAGTAGTTATAAAACATTTAAAGAAGCATATGATAATGCTCCAAAACATAAATATACACTTGAATTACCTCCTGTGCTTTCAAAAGACAAAGATGCTTTTATTAAAAGATACCTACTAAGCGATAACTTTACAGAGATAACAAAAAAAGGATACACTAGAATATTTTTTGAACTTTTTGATGATGTAGAAAAGGCAAGAGCACAAAAATTCAATATGCATCCGCAACTTGTTGAAAAAATTAAAGTTATGAGACTCGAGAGAATTACAAAATGATTTATTTAAAATATATTGCTTTTATTATTACGCTTTATGTTAGTATTTTGGTTGCTATTATTGTTCCCTCATTTGAAAAGCTTAAAACAAATTTGGTAGAGAAACATAAAATTCAAAATAATTTACTTATTGATAACTTTATGACAAAGATAGAAATGGTATTACTCGATAATAAATATACTCAAATCAAGCAATATATGGATAATTTTGTAGCAACTAATATAGTGGATAGTCTATCAATAAACTACACAAATTACTTTGTAACTGTAAATTATCTTTTATCAAGTTCAAATAATATTAAAACCAAAGATTGGGTATTAAATGATGTAACTATGGATTACAAGTATGGAAAAATAGAGAAACTAACAGATACGATTTATAAATTTGAGCCAAAAGCGGATTACGATTTTACAAAACCAATTGAGATAAAATTTCAAGCACTAAATGACACACAGATGGAAAATTCGATCTCGAAAATTAATTTTAGTTTACCAAAAGTTACAATTCAAAAAATAAGAATTGAAAAAAGTTATCTTGAAACAAAATTTGAAGAATTACTTGAAATTCAAGATGGTATTGTTGAGAAAAAGTTTTATGCAGACAGTAAACATGACTACGCGACTTTAAAGTGTGTAACAAATAATACTCAACTTAAAAATGAGACCAAAAATGCTCTTCTTGAACTTTGGAAATTTTACACGCTATGTTTTGGATTAATTTTATTATTTGGAATTTTCTTCCATTTTTATATTCAAAAATTTATTTTTGTTAAAAAAATAAAAGATATTGATATCTACCTAAATGATGTTTTAAATAATAATTTTTATAAATTTAAAGGCTTAGAGAAAATAAAACAAAAAGAAATTTTAAGTCTTGTAAAAAATATACTAAAACTTACAAAAAATCTATCTGTACTAAATAATGAATTAACACATAATAGAAATCTAATTGAAGCTAAAATTTCATCAGATACTCTAACAAAATTACCAAATAAAAAAATATTTGAAATAGACATGAAAGGATTATTTGTAGATAGTAAAGATAGCTACATTACGAAAATAAAATTAGAAATTTTAAAAACTTTTTCCAATGACAATTCGAGCGATTTAATAGATGATCTTGTAATGGATTTTGTTGATATGATAACCCAAGCACTAAAAATCAATAATCAAAAAAATTCAAAATTATATAGGCTTTATGGGTCAGAATTTATCCTAATAACAAAATATACAAACTACAAAAATATGAATGATTTACTAGAGCTATTGTTTGAAAATAGTAACTTAATTATTGAAAAATACAATCTAACTTCAAAACTTTCATTTGGCGTATCTGCTGCCTTTGATAAATATGGAACCATAGACCAAATACTAATCAATCTTGAAAATATTTATAATCATGCAATTTCAGATAACCAAATAAAGCAAAAATATTATTTTGTTGAAAATTCTCAACAACAAGATGAGCAGGCATTAAGACTTGAAAAAATTGTAAAAAGTATTATTGATAACGATGCATTTGCACTCTCTTATAAATTTAATGCTTATGAATTTAATAATCCAGAAAAACTAATAATGCAAGAAGTATCACCTAATCTATGTGATACCAATGGTGTCCCTATACCAGTTGCAACATTTATTTCAGTTGCTGAACACTTACATTTAGCGATAGATTTTGACAAACAACTCATAGTGAAAACCCTTAAATATATAAAGCAAAACGAAGTAAAACATGACTTAGCCATAAATATATCTATAAGCTCACTTAACGATAAATCGTTTAATACTTGGCTTGAGTCACAATTATTATTTTACGATTATGAAACCATCAGCAGAGTTGTATTTAGCGTTACAACATTTGCTGTTAAAAATAATTATGAACAATTTGCTATGTTTATCAAAGATATTAAAAAATTCGATGGTAGAATTTTACTAAAACGATTTAGCTACAACGATTTAACTCTAGCGCAACTTGAAAATCTTGAGCTTGATTTTATGAGGGTTCACAAGGACTATACTACCAATATAGACACAGATAGAGGGGTATTGCTAAAAAATATAGCTAGTTTTTGCGAAATTCATGATATTAAATTATTGGGCGATGCTGTTACTTTAGATAGTGACTATGAACTACTAAAAAAATTAAATTTTTATGCCACAAGCAGATAAGGAATTCTATGTTTAAATATATACTAACACTATGTTTTGTACCTTTTTTATTTTTGGGGTGTAATAAAAATTCTCCAGAATATTCAGTTCGAGAATATAAAGATATTAGCAAGGATGCGATTTTAAATGCTGCAAAAAGGGTGATAAAACTATCAGACAAAGATTTTACAATCTCTGCGAAAAAAGAATCTATAAATGCAATTAGAGCAATCCCTAAAAACAAAGGCTTTACTGTTGATATAAATATAAACGAATTAGAATTAACAACAGCGAGCAAAAATAACTACACAACAGCCAGACTTAAAATTACACAAAGAGATGACATATTTTCAAATAACCAAAGAAATATAACAATGCAACTTGAAGATTTGTTTTGGAATAGAGTTGATTATATTTTGGGGATAAATAAAGATTGGTACACATGTACAAAACATAGAATCCTTTTAAATTTTGACGGATTTTTTTGTGATATCAAATACAATACAAATACATACCCTTCATCTGCTGACATAATCAAAGATATTTCAATTCCCAAACCGAAAGTGATCGCTGAAGATTTGGCAGTGCCTATTGTAATAGATTTATCATCCATGGATGGAATAGTTTTACCTTTTGATAAAACAATAAAAGATACTGAGATAAAAATTGCCGATATCAACCTAAGTGTTATGAGCGAAATAAATGGAACAAATATTCCTAACATGGCTCAGGAAGATATAAATAAAAGTCTCCAAGTAGCTAAACAAGAGTATCTTGTTCCAAACATAGACGATAAATTAAATACTATTAATGACAACAACAGCACCTACGAAACAAATGCTACAAATGAACTATTACCAAATAGAGATACAAACAAAACAATTGTCGCAAACATTATTATGGAGACGCAAGATAACAACAAAACAGTAATGCCAAACAATATAGTTGAGACACCAGATAATAACATATCAGAAAACCAAACTATTAATGAAAATGTTGACAATAATCAGTCTAACATCATAAGTGCACAGATGGATTTGAATGCAACCGAAACAAGCAATCAACTAAACATAGGTTCGCAAGACTCTACAATCCCAATGTTAATTGATATAAACGACACAACAAATTTCGAAGAGATAAAAATTGACCAAGATAAAAATGCAACAACAAATATTATTGATAGCAATGTATCAACTAGTAATTTAAAAAATGACACAAAGAAATCAAAACCAAAAAAATCAATCTCTAAATTAAATATAGTAATAGAAAAAAATAGTGATAAAATTGGAAAATTGACTGGTTTCCCTAAAAAGTTTATGGAAGCTGATACAAACAACGATTATACGATAAATTTAGCACTAGCTGCCTCTAAAATGGAGTCAGATTTGCTTATCAAAAAATTCAATATTAAAAAAGAAACATTTCCGATAGGTTTTAGAAATGAAACTGGTAAATATTTTGTAAAAATTATGTATGGTATCTACAATTCAAGAGATGAAGCATTAGAAGCTATAGCTAAATTTCCAAAAGAACTAAAATTAAGTAGCCCTACTGTTGAAGGCGTTCATAGAAAACAAATTCTCTTTAACACAAAAGGTGAAGACTTAAGTGACAAATAATAGAGCACAAAGAGATACAAATGAATAAAACAACATTAGCCACAATTTTATTACTAATAAATTTACATGGCTCCCCATTTGAAGATGGTGCATCTTTGTATAAACAAGCTAAATACAAAGAAGCTTTTGTTGTATTTGAAAAATTAGCAAAAGCAGGTAATAGTAATGCACAATACAATATTGGCATGATGTATTACAATGGAAAAGGTACGCCAGTTAATAAAATAATGGCATTTGTCTGGCTTGATCAAGCATCAGCAAATGGTAGTAAATTAGCTCAAAATAAACTAGGCTATATGTATGAGATGGGTGAAGTAAAAGGGACCAAAGATGAAGTCAAGGCAACAGAGGAGTACCTAAAGTCTGCCATGCAAAATTATAATATAGCACAACTCAATCTTGCAATGAAATATAATAATAGTTTCAAGTCCGAGAGTCTTAAAATTGCTGCATTTTGGTATGAAAAAGCTGCAAATAATGGAAACACTCAAGCGATGAATAACCTAGCAAATATGTTTTATCATGGACAAGGGGTTAAAAAGAATTATAAAGCTGCATTTGATTTATACTTTAAAGCTGCTTCACAAGGTGACCATATAGCACAATTCAATCTATCAATGATGTATTTTAATGGTATATATGTAAAACAAAGTAACAAAGATACACTGACTTGGCTTACTTTTTCTGCTATGGCTGGATATTCTTTGGCTCAAATACGACTTGGTGATTTTTATAGAGAAGGTTTTAACATTGTAAAACAAAACTATCAAAAAGCTCTTTATTGGTACTATGAAGCAGCAAATCAAAATGATGGAAAAGGTATGTATTCGATAGGTGTTTGCTATTACTATGGATATGGTGTTCCGGTTGACTACAAAAAAGCCAGATACTGGATGGATAGAGCAATAGAAAATCACTATGCAGGGGCAAAATCATTTATAAAAAGGATGAAAATCTAAAAAATCCTAACTATTTGAGATAACAGACTTATTGATTGACTGAATTGGATTAAACTCTCCACCTAGAATTGTTATTGAACTCACTTCACATCTTTCAATATAAATTTGACACAACCTTCTATTTAACAAGTTATCCTGTAAAAATAGATTTCTGAAAATTAAAATAGCATCATCAAACTTTGCAACTCTGTACAGATTGATTCCTTTTTCAAAAGTTTCTATCTCTTCGGCAACAAATTCATCAGGATCACCTTTTGAAAAAACTTGATATATATTAAAAGCATCACTTGTACCATCAACTTGAATAATATCGATAAGTAGCATTGTGTATTTTTCTTTCAAATGGTCTTTTACACTTTGCGAAATGATTAAATCGCAATGATAAAATTTACCAATCTGCTCTAATACAGATGTATTATTAACAGCTTTTCCCATAATTGTATAATCACTTCTAAGCTCTCCTCCAACTTCCCCAACAAAAACTTCACCATAATTGATTCCAATTCTTATCTGAAGTTTAGGCAAGCCTTCTTCTAAGTTTAATCTATTTAATTCTTCAAGATATATTAGCTGTTCAATTGCTGATGTAAGTGCTTTATCTGTGTGGTTCTCAACATCATAGGGTGCATTCCAGTAAGCCATGATTGCATCGCCCATAAATTTATCAACAGTCCCTTCGCTAATCATTATACTTCTTGTCATACTGTCCATGTAGCGATTAATATATCTAGTTAATTTATTTGGGTCATCTATTGTTTCAGTTATTTTAGTAAACCCCTTGATGTCACTAAAAAATATTGTTACTATTTTTTTCTTCGCGCTCAAATCACCCTTTCTAACTTTATTTTCTAGCAAATCATCCATAACAGCTTTTGATACTTTTGAAGCGAATTTACCTTTAATATTATCCATATCTGAATTATTTTGCATAAAATGAACAGCAATAGATAAAACTAATGATAGTAGAATTGTCTCTACTATATAACTTGTTCCTATCATAAGACCATAATCAACAAATAATGTCTGTAATACAATGTATGCAAATATTGTGATTACAAATGAAATAATTACATTTACAACTGCTGATCTAAAAAATATTGCTGTAAAAATTATCATGGAGATTAAAATTGTAGCAATATACTGAAAAATAACCTCCCAATCGGGTTTTACCAGATGTTTTCCTGAAATAATATTTTCAATGACATTTGCTTGTAAATCAATAGAAGAGATGTTGGTATTAAATGGTGTTGGAATTTCTTGAGTTAATCCCATCGCTGTGCTACCTATAAGTACAATCTTACTTGAAACATCATTTACAAGGAAGTTGTTAAAGTTTTTATTCAACACATCAACTGCTGATATATGTTTAAAACCTGTTTTGGAATTAATGTAATTTACATACATACTTCCTGATTCATCAATTGGAACTTTTACATCTGCAAACGATATTTGATTTATATTTGCAGCAGATTTAATATGTAGATCTCGAGCAGAATAAATTGTTCTAACCAGTTCGAGTGATAATGATGGAAAAAGTTGATTTTGATATTCCATTAAAAGTGGTATTGTTACAACTCTCCCGTTTTCATTTGGAATAGAATTTAAAAATCCACTTGAATTTGCACTTTCCTGAATGGTTTCTATATTTAAAAGAACATTTGAAGCTTTATAAAATTGGGCTTCCTCGGCCTTGAGAGTATTATGAACAACAGCTGGAATATATGGCGTAGTGTGCTTCTCTCCTTTGTATGACTCATCTAAAAAACTATACCCCAAAACAACTGGAGCAACAGAATTTTCGATTGACTGCGCCAATGTAACATCATAATTCTCTAGGTTTTTATTTTCACCATCAATTAATTGTGAAGGTGAAGTTCTATCTTCTTCAGAAAAAATAATCCCATACCCTATACAAGATGGTGATAATCCATTTAAATTATTTACTAATTGTGCCATTACATTACGACTCCAAGGCCACTGTCCAACCTCGCTAATACTTTTATCATCAATATCAATGATCACAATATTAGTACCAATCTCATTGTCTTGTTTTGAATTAAAGAAAATATCTATAACTTTATCATTTATATAATCAAGGTGATTTGGGTATTTAAAATTTACTCCGATAACAATTCCACTAACAAAAAACATAAGTAAAAAATACTTGAAAATTACTTTCACAAACTAGCCTTATAAAATAAATATTAAACCCTATTTTACATTAATAATGTTAAAATTAAACACAATATATGAAAGGTTAAATATGCTAAAAATTATATTATATGCATTACTTACAAACTCATTCCTGTACTCTGCTAGCATCGGAATAATAGAAAAAGGTGATTTGGATAAGTTTGAAAATGCATTTGCACTTGTCGCAAGAGGAAATGAAACTATCTCTGTTACAACAACTGGATTTAAGATTTTTGAAAACGATACCATCAAAACATTCAGAAAATCAGCACTACAAATTCGACTAAATGATAATACAATTATTAAAATTGGTCCAAAAACAACTTTAAATGTTGAAAAGTATCTTTATGACTCGACAAATGCAGGAAATAACGCTGCTAACTTAAAAATTGAAAATGGTACATTCCAAATCAAAACTGGAACAATTGGAGATGATGCACCTAATAATTTCAAAATTAAAACTAAATTTTCAACAATAGGACTAAGAGGATGAAAAAAATAATAATAACATGTTTACTAACGGCAAATATTTTTGCAGCAATAATCTCTGGAAATCAACATAAAGTAAGTATTACAGGTGGATCAATGGATGTCACATCTGGTGGAAGCACTATTACTGTTAATGCTGGAGAGATGACAACTTATGGAGAAAATCTAGCACCAAGTAAAGCTAAAAAAGTTGGACAAGGTGACATGAATGATGTTACAAATGATCTCGAACCATCTTCATCAGATATAGATATGATAAAAATAAAAACTGAGCCCATCAACCCAAATATAGCAAGACAAATAAGACTCGAACTTATAAGACAAGGGATTAATAGAGAATATATTAATCTTTTGAATGTAAACAATGGAACTCAAATCTTCATAGATCCCATTCCATTATCAACAATAAAACAAATTTACAATAGCCACCATAAAATTGCTAGAGATTTTTTCAGAAAAACTTCAAACGAAGGAAAAGTTCCAACACTTAATATAAAAGAGGTTGATTTACAAAAATACCATAAAGTTATTTTTCAAAAAAATAACCAAAATTAAAAAATAGTTCTAAAACTACTTTTCAGTTAAAGAGTTCATCGATACATCTTTGAGTGGTTTTAGAATGTATTGCATTATAGTTTTTTTACCAGTCAAGATGTTTACATTTGCAACCATTCCAGGTAAAATTGGCAAATCAGGAGCAAATTGTTGCTCTTTTGCTTCAATTCTAACAAGATAATATGTAGTTCTTGTTGCTTCATCAATTTGTGTATCTGAAGATATGAATAATACTTTCCCTTCTAATAATCCATATTTTGATGTATCATAAGCTGTAATAGCTATTTTTACATCTTGACCAGCCCAAATTAAAGCACGATCAGATGTCTTAATTTTTGCCTCAACAATAAGAGCATCATCTTTTGGTGTAATTTCAGCAACTTTATCTCCAGCTTTTATAATCCCACCAACAGTATAAAAATGTAACTTTTGAACAGTTCCACTTACGGGTGAAACAATAGCTTGCCTTTCATTTCTGTCCTGATCTGCTTGACTCATTTGAGATAGAGTATTTATTTTCACCTGAACTTCTGAATATTCTTTTAAAAATCTTGATTTAATTTCAGATTTAACTGCTTTTACTTTACCCATAGCCTCATTTATCTCTTCTTGAACAATAGGTAAATTGGTATCAATATCTGTAATTTTTGTAATCAATGATTGTTTTAATTGCAACTCTTTTAAGTAATTTTGTTTTGAAACTACTTGTTTTTTATACATCTGATCAAGTATTCTCATATTTTCGTTTGCTAGTTGTAATTCAATAGTTAAGCTCTCTTTTTTTGCTTCCAAATCTTTACTTTTTAGAACTTTTTGTTGCAATTGATCCTCTGCAATAGAGACTTTTTGCTGTGTACTTCGTTTCTCCTCTTCAAATATTTGTCTCTCATTTTCAACAATATCTGGAATGGAATTTTGTAAATATGATGGAAAATTTACACTATCACGAAACTCAATTTGTTTTGAAAGACGAAGTGACTTTGCTTGTAATGCTTGAAGTTCAGCTTCTTTGGTTTTTAAATCTGCCGTAAAAAAAGCTTGAGATAGCTCATAAATAACATCTCCAGCCTTAACCTCATCACCCTCTTTAACTAAAATATTTGCAATAATCCCACCCTCAAGATGTTGCAAAATTTTTGTTTGCCCCGATGGCACAACCTTTCCATCACCCCTTACAACCTCATCAAGTTCACTATAAGATGCCCACAGAACAAATACTGCCAACAATATCATAATTGGAACTACTGAGTATTTATAGTTCCACTCTTCATCTTCAAATAATCTATTCATCTATTTTTTACCTTGCAATGCTGCTAATATTTTATCTTTTGGTCCATCCGCCACTATTTTTCCTTCTGCTAAAACAATAATCCTATCCACAATATCCAGTGCTGTAAATCTATGTGTTATCACAATAAGTGTTTTATTTTCAACTATCTCTTTTAGTTTTACAACAAGTGCTTTTTCCAAACCAATATCAAGTCCCGTTGTTGGCTCATCAAGGATTAAAATTGATGGGTCATTTACAACAGCTCTTGCCATTGCTACAAGATGTCTTTGTCCAACAGAAAGATTATTTCCACCCTCACCAACTTGAAGTCCATCACCCTGACCTGTTTTTTTAACCAAATCTTCTAGCCCTGTCATTTTAATAACTTCCATCATTCTAGCCTTACTGACTGGATGTGATAACTCGATATTTTCTTTTAATGTACCGGAAAATAAAAATGGTTCTTGTGGCATCACTCCAATATTTTGACGAAGTTCGATTGGATGAACTGTTGAAATATCATGTCCATCAATAAAAATACTCCCCTTACTCGGAACATCAAGCCCTGTAATCATTCGTAAAATTGTACTTTTACCAGCACCGGTTTGACCAATAATGCCAACTTTTTCACCAGCTTGAATTTTAAATCGTATTTTATCAACTGAAGCATATTTACTATCTTTATAATAAAATTCAACATCTTTAAATTCTATTTCACCCTTAAGCTTACCGATTCCAATCTCTATTTGTTTATCAGTTTCAAGTGGAAGATGCCAAAAGTCATTAATAATGTTTAATGATTCCTTTATCTCTTTAAATTTAATCGTCATAACAGAAAGGTGTATAACAGGTATCATAGCTCTTGCTACAAGTATATTTACAGCTATAAGTCCACCAACAGTTAATCTATTTGCAGCAATCTCATATACTCCAACAATAATTACAATGACATTTATAATTTGCATAAATGTTTGAGAAAAATTTAGTGAAAATACATTTAATGACTGTATTTTATTTGAAATTGTATCTTGAAATGCAATTATATTTCTCCAATTAAATAGTTTTGTTGGAGTTGCATTTGATAATTTAACCATCTCGCTTCCACGAATAAGTTCAACTAAATAATTTTGTTTTGTTTGTTGATTTTTTAGTCTATCCTTGCTCAGTTTTTCTATTGGTAGTTGCATAAAAATATTAAACACAATAATTAAAATAGCAACAATCAAAGGAACAGCCGCTAGATAAGGATTGATAATATAAATAACGGCAATAGCAACAAAGAAAAATGGTAAATCTATAACATTAATAATTGATTGTGTTGAAAAAAATGATTTTACTTGATTAAGCTCTCTAAATAAATCAGCCTTCATACCAATAAGCATAGTATCGTAACTAGAGCGTACCAAAAGCATCCGCTTCATCATCTCATCTTCAAAATATATCCCTAGACTTTTGTTCACTTTTTCAATAATATGATTTCTAACACTCTTAAAAAATAGATCAAACGCGAGTATTAAAATCACCCCTCCAGCTAAGACAAATAGGGTTTCAGTGGCATTATTTGGTATTACACGGTTATACACATTCATAGTAAATAAAGCCATAGCGATACCAAAAAAATTGATAAAAAATGTTAACGCGCCTATTTCAATATATTTTCTCCAAAATGATTTTACAGGCTTCCAAAACCAATCTTTACTTCTATCGATATCTATAAATTCACTTTTTTTCTGATCTCTAAATATTAAAATTACTTGTTTGAAATCTTTTAGGTATGAAACTGGATGACTTGTTGTTTCGCCTGTTTTCGGGTTAAAAAGTTTCGCTTCCCTCATTGCTTTGTTAAAATAAACAAAAGCTTCGCCTTTTTTATTTAAAATAATACAAGGGAGGAAATATTGAGCAATTTCAGTTGCTTTCATCTCTTTATTTACGGCATTTAGTCCCATTGAAAAGCATATCTCAACTGCCATACTAGGTGTAAAATTATCGTCACTTTGATGGGTAAAATTCAAAATAGTTTCTAGTGAAATATCACCATAATAGAAATCAAGAACTTTTTTTAAAGATAACAAAAGCGGATTATCTTTAAATTTATCAACCCTGTATGGATCTTCAACTGTTACTGATTCCTCTTTTGTAAGAGGTTTTCCGTATTTTAAAAGCTCCTCTTCACTTAAATCTTTGATGTTTGCTAGTTCCAAATTTGCCTCTATTTAGTTTTTAATTTTACTTTAAATTGCTTATTTATTTTGTCATAAATTGCTTGGAATACACCGTCCCAAACCCTAGCAGTTTTTTGTCGAAATAACTTAGCTGATGGATACCAATATGATTTATCGCCAGTTGTTTCCCATCTCCAATCTGGAACTTTTTGTAAAGGAATCCAAACCTCTTTGTTTATTGCTCCACAAAGATGAGCCACACTCGTATCACTACTTATTACTAAATCAAGTTGAGAAATCAGGTATGCTGTTTTATTAAAGTCTGTTAAGCTACCTGTTAAATCTATAACTTTGCTATCAAGTCCAGCTTTTGTAAGCTCCTCATTTTCAACACCAACCTGTAAAGTATAAACTGAAAATTTTGGATTTTCTATAATTGGACGGAAATATTCTACATCAAATACTTTCCCATCGTAGCTCTCACCAGTCACACTAGCACTCCAGCAAATTCCAATATTTATCTTATTTTTCTCTTTTTTAATCTCAAGCCCACTATCTTTTGTTGGCATTAAATATGGATTTTTTGAAGGTATGTCTTTAATCTCTTTAACTCCAAATAAGTAAGGGAGAGAAAGCATAGGATATTGTAAATCAAAAGATGGGATCTCCTCTTTATCTCTCCCATAAAAATGATCCACATTTTTAAAACTATTTTCAAATAATGTTTTCAGCTCATCTCTACATTGAAGTATTACATTACATTTATATCTCTCTTTAACTAAATCGATGAATTTGCCAAACATTATGCTATCACCAAACCCTTGTTCTGTATGCAATAATAATGTTTTCCCCTCTATGTTTTCAATTCCATTAAATTTCGGTTTAGAAAAAATTTCTTTATGCTTTAGGATATGTCCTCTCATCTCCTCTTTTTGAAATCTCCACTCATACTCTGCAAAACCATTTAGAAAATCTTTTTTTGATAAATAAACAGTTGCTAAATCAAAATGCGCATTTTCAAAATCTGGTTTTAACTCAATCGCTTTTTTATAACTCTCTACAGCCTTCTCTTTCATACCTAAATTTTTATAGCTTGTGCCAACATTGCTATACGCGTTGTACCCTAAAGGATCAAGCTTAATAGATATTTCATGTTGCTTTGCAGCTTCTTTATAGTTGTGAAGTTTATTATAGACATTACCCAAATTTGTATAAGCTCCACTATGTTTTGGCATTTTTAAAATTGCTGTTTTCAAAGCTTCAATAGATTCATCATATTTTTTTGCTTTGTTAAGTGCTGCTCCCATATTTGAATAAACTTCCACATAATCTGGATCAACATCAAGAGCCACTTGAAATACATTTGCACTCTCAATATATCTTTTTTGATTATAAAGGAGAACACCAAGATTGTTTATAGCTTTTGTATTTTTAGCATCAACTTTTATAGCTGTTTTGTAAGCTTCGATAGCTTGATTTGTATTGTTTATTTTTTCAAACAAGATACCAATATTGTTATAAAATTCCCCATTTTTTCTATCGCTTCTAATTGCATCATATGAAGCTTTTATCGCTTCATTTAATTTGTTTGCGCTTTTAAATGTATTTGATAAATTGTTATAAATAAATCCATTAAGAGGATCAAGCTTGATGGCTTTGATATAGTAATTTATAGCACTATTTGTATCATTCATAGCTTTAGAAACAACACCCAAACCATTTAAAGCGTCACTATAAATTGGATATTTTTTATAAGCTTCCAAATATATCTCTTTTGCTTTTTGGAAATCTTTTTCTTTGTATGCAACTGAAGCAACTTTTAAAATCTCAAGATACTCTTTTGAGACAACTTTACCTTTGTCATTTTTCAATTTTGCTATAAATGTTTCGCTATGTAGCTTATCATTAGCTACATCTTTTGGAAGTGTTGAGCTTTCTAAATTTGTAAAATTAAACTCCAACAATGCCAATATATTAACGCCGTTATTTAACGATCCATTGCTTGCAATAGTAGTACTTATTTTATTGGTTACTGCATAAAAAAATCCATCTTGCTTTAAACTTGATTTTAGAATTGCCACATCTTCAGTTGGAGCTTTTGAGTGTTGCATAGTACATAAGGAGATAATTCCATCAACCCTAAGTCCGTCTAAAATTTTCTCTCTAAAAACAGCTGGTGAAATAGCTTCAAAGTTATCGCTATCTGCATACTCCTTTGCTGTTTTTTTTATTAAAGATCTTGTATCAACACCAATAACCTTACAACCAATATTTTTGATTAGTTCTTTACTCAGTCCCCCTGCTCCACAGCCATAATCTACGACAATACTGTTTCTATCCAATGTTTTAAAAAAATCGCAAATATCTTTTGATAAATATTTTATCACTTTCTCTTCTCCATTATCAGTGTCAATTCCGAACCCTGATGTTAAAATTATTTTTTCTGTAGCTTCTGTCGATTTTTTTTCAACAAGTGTTGGATTGCATTCCAAGTTAACAGTCATACATTACTCCCTATTTTAGTTGATTTATTATTTATATTGATTATAGCAAGTGAAGCTTATTTGTAAACTAGCAATACGTTTTATAGTACATTTGTAACGGTAAAAAGTTTATTCTTGACTTCTACATATATTGTGAACAAGTAAGCATCTTCGTGGTTTATTTTTAGTTGTAATTCATAGTTTCCATCTTGTGAAACATCACCCCAGTGCTCAAACCCAACAACTTCATCTTCTCCGTCATAACTATACCTATCAAATTGTGCCAATAACGTCTCTTTTAGATCTGCAACATCAATTATTTCCAAAGCCTCTAAATCCTTGACTACTTGCTTTAGCGTTTTTCTAAAAACTATGTTATCTTCTTCAATACCAAACATTAAATCTCCCTTTTAAAAGGAATTAATTTTTTTAAAATTGCCATCCTAACTGCAACACCGTTTTCAACTTGTTTCAAAACTTTACTTCGTGGGTCAAGTAACATCTCATCAGTAATATCTATATTTCTATTAACTGGACCTGGATGAAGAAGCAAAATCTCTCTATTTCCAAATAATTCTTTTGTAATACAATAATTTTTAATATATTCTTGCTTTTGCTCCTCTTGAACCTCTTTAGATTCAATCACCTCGTGCCTCTCATGTTGAACCCTAAGGCTCATAAGGATATCAAGCTCATCAATCACGCTAGTTAAGTCAGTAACTGTTTTAAACTTTGAAGTAACCTTAAATCTCTCCGGTGCAACTAGTATTGGAATAAGTCCAAATCTTGGTAATAATTCAAGATTTGAGGTTGCTACTCTTGAATTCACTATGTCTCCAACAATTGCAATTTTCTTTCCATTAATTTCACCATCAAAATGCTCATTCATAGTAAATAAATCGAGTAAAGCTTGCGTTGGATGGGCATTTTTTCCATCCCCTGCGTTTATAATTGGACAACTAACATAGCTTTTTAAACTTTCTGGTAAACCGCAATCTTTGTGTCTAATAATAATTGCATCTGGCTTCATAGCATTTAGATTTGCAACAGTATCTTCAACTGTTTCACCCTTGCTTGTTGAACTTGTATGCACTTCAAGATTAACAACATTTGCCCCTAGTCGTTTTGCAGCTATTTCAAAACTACTTCTTGTTCTTGTTGAACTTTCAAAAAAAAGTGTAACTATAATTTTTCCACTAAGTAAACTATTTGTCTCTAAATCTTGAAATAATCTAGCATCTTCAAATATCTCCAAAACTTCATCATTAGTAAGGTCATTTGGTGTAATTAAGTGTTTCATCGATTCCCTTTTGAGATTTTTGTGGATTATATCAAATTTGAATTAAAATCAAAAAAATTTCCCATTTGCTATGTATTTAACTTAATTAAAGCTCTTAAAGAAAAGTTTAAGTGTTTCTGATAATATTCCCAAAATCTCAATATAAGGAATGAAACATGTACAACAGAGAATATCTATCGGACGGTAAATCAAATAACGAAACATATTCAAGTTATGAATCACAAGCAGAGACAAGACCTGAAAATCTAATAGGATTTTTAAGAGCGACTTATCAACTTTTTGCAAGTAGTTTATTAGCAGCAACAGTTGGAGCTTATATTGGACTTGGAATGGCTTCTGTTATCTCAAGCTGGTATTGGGGACTTGTTATTTTAGAATTTGCACTACTTTTTGGACTTTACGCTGTTAAAACAAAACCAGGAATTAATTTAGCTGTTTTATTTGGATTTACTTTTGTAAGTGGTCTTACGCTAACTCCGCTTTTAAGTTCAGTATTTAATATGCCAGGTGGAGCAGCTATTGTAGCTCAAGCATTTTTGATGACTTCAGTTGCATTTGGTGGAATTTCAATGTTTGCTATGACTACTAAAAAAGATTTTAGTAGCATGGGAAAAATATTATTTATAGCAGTAATCATTTTGATAGTTGGTTCAATTAGTAATATTTTTATCGGTTCACCAATTTTACAACTTGGTATCGCAATGGTTGGTGCTTTAGTGTTTAGTGCTTTTATCCTTTACGATACACAACAAATTATAAAAGGTGGTTTTTCAACTCCAATAGAAGCTGCAATTGCACTTTATTTGGATTTCCTAAACCTATTTGTATCACTTCTTCAAATCTTAGCTGCTTTCTCAAGCAATAAAGATGAATAGTGAAAATCTAAGACTATTAGATGCAAATCTAAATCGTCTTAGAGAAGGAATCAGAGTCGTTGAGGATATTTATAGATATATTTTCAACGACAAAACAACATCTTCAAGATTAAAATCCCTCAGACACATATCAAGATTAACCAACTACAACGAACTCTTAGATTCAAGAGATATAAAAAATGATGTTTTAAAAACCTCAACTACAAGTGAGCAAACAAGGGAAAATCTAACTTCAATCTTAATAGCAAACTTCAAAAGAGCACAAGAAAGTGCAAGAGTTTTAGAAGAATTTGCCAAGTTAATCTCTATAAAAGAAAGTGAAAACTTCAAATATATACGATACGAGCTCTACGATATTGAAAAAAATATAGCTAAAATTATTTAGGTATAACCAAATAGTCGGTATAATCCCGCTTTATAAATTACCAAAATCCAAAGGGACAATATGTTTCAAAAATCTTTTGCATCAATCGTATTAACTAGCTGTCTATTTAGTCAAACAACTATGTGCTACAAAGAAAACTTTACAACACCATCAAAACTTGAAATATCACCACTTGACGGAGGGGAGTGCAATAGTTTACTATCTGTAAATGATATGAACAAAAACGGCTGGACAATCAAAGATATATCTACTTCAAAAGCTGAAAATGGGGTAAATTATACTTATATATTTCAAAAAGAGATTGCCAATCAGATAGTAGTTACACCAAAAAATGAAACACTAAAATCACAATTTGTAGCTCTTGAAAATGAGCGGAATGAAGAAAAGAAGCAAGAAAAAGAACGTGAAGATATAATAAATGGCAAAAAAGTATACGAAAAAGAATGCGCAACATGTCATGGTATCAATGGTGAACTAAGACCTTACACTTCAGGTCAACTAATAGGGATTAATAGTGATGACTTTGTTGAGATGATGAGAGATTATGGACTAAATCAAAGAGATAATGGAGCTGGACTTTTAATGTCACCATACTCTTTAATTAGTAAAGAGCAAAAAGAAGTTGCCAAATACTTAGAAAGCATTAATGTATTAAAAAAACCAATAGATAAAAAAGAGAGTAAGTAAAAGATGACAAAATATATATTTGTAACAGGTGGGGTTTTAAGTAGCCTTGGAAAAGGGATAACAAGTGCTAGCATAGCTACTCTTTTAAAACAAAGTGGTTTTGATGTTAGTATGCTTAAAATTGATCCGTACCTAAATGTTGACCCTGGGACTATGAGTCCTTTAGAACACGGAGAAGTTTATGTAACAGAAGATGGAGCCGAAACTGACCTTGACCTTGGGCACTATGAAAGATTTTTAGATAGAACACTAGGGAAAATGAATAATTTTACAACTGGACAAGTTTATAGTGCAGTAATTAAGCGTGAGCGTGAAGGTGGTTATTTAGGAAAAACTATCCAAGTTATCCCACATATTGTTGATGAGATAAAAAGCAGAATCTATGCAGCAGGAAAAGGTCACGAATTTTTGATTGTTGAACTTGGTGGAACTGTTGGTGATATTGAAGGGCTACCTTTTATGGAAGCAGTTAGAGAAGTTAGACACGAGAATCCAAAAACTACAACTATGAATATCCATGTAACATTAGTGCCATATATTGCAGCTGCAGGTGAGCTTAAAACTAAACCAACTCAACATAGCGTTCAAGAGCTAAGAAGAATTGGGATAATGCCACATATGTTAGTATGTAGAACCGAAAAAAAACTCCCTATGGATTTAAAACGAAAATTAGCTTATAGCTGTGATGTTGATGAGGACTGCGTTATTGAAGCTGGTGATGCGGCTAGCATCTATGCTGTGCCTATGAACTTTTTAAAAGAGGGGATTCTTGAACCTATCGCAAAACATTTTGAGATGGAGAAAATGAAACCAGATATGGACAAGTGGGATAATCTTGTAAAACATATTGTTCATCCAAAAGATGAAGTTAACATCGCTTTTGTTGGAAAATATCTTGAACTTAAAGAGGCATACAAATCTCTTCAAGAAGCACTTATCCATTGTGGAGCTCATCTAAATAGTAAAATAAATATCAATTGGTGCGATAGTGAAAAAATTGAAGAGAAAGGTGCTAGTGAAATCATAAAAGATAGCGATTGCGTACTTGTTGCTGGCGGCTTCGGTCATCGTGGAGTTGAAGGGAAAATTGAAGCAATCAAATTTGCTAGAGTTAATAACATCCCTTATCTTGGGATTTGCCTTGGGATGCAATTATCAATTTTAGAATATTTAAGAAATGTTGTCGGGATACAAGATGCAAATAGTATCGAATTTGATAAAGAAACAAGTGAACCTGCAATTTATCTAATAGAGCAATTTTTAGACACAAGCGGAAATCATCAACTAAGAACACACACTTCACCCATGGGTGGAACAATGAGACTTGGTGGGTATCCATTTAAAGCAAAAGCTGGAAGTATTTTAGAAAAAGCTTATGGAGCTGGAATCAGTAGCGAAAGACATAGACACAGGTATGAAGCGAATCCTGCCTATAAGGAGAGCTTAGAAAATGCTGGGATGCTAGTAACTGGTGAATCTGATGGACTTATTGAAGTTGTTGAGATACCAAACCACAAATGGTTTGTTGGTGTACAGTTCCATCCTGAATTCAAAAGTAGCTTACAAACACCAAATCCAATTATTTTAGCATTTGTAGAAGCTGGATTAAATTCTAAAAATTCTTAAAAAACTTATTTTGCTACTTTAAAGTAGCAAAATATTTCTAAAGTTTTGTACACATCTCTTTGTACTTACTGTCTGCTTTTTCAACTGATTTACATTTTTCAATCATCTCTTCATATCTATTTTTTTGCTTCTTGATTTTGTAAAGTTGTCCTTTTTCAAAATATATCTTCACTAAATCATTTGGCTTTATTCTTCTTGGATTTTTTAAAGCTTCATCAAGAAATCTTAATGCACCATCATAGTTATCATCAAGCTTTGCTTCATATGCCATTTGTTGCTCAACATAAGGACTGTAAACAAAAGCTTTCATTGATTTTTGTGTATTGTATAGGTTTTTCAAAATATTAACTGCTTCTTTGTCTTCTTTTTTCCCCAGAAGATAAAGGTAGTATTGGTAGTAAAAATCGATAATTTGGGGATTATTTTTATTTTGCACGATATACTTTTTATTTTTTGATGCGTATGTAAAAAATTTATCCATTCCAAATGAATTATTCATTGCACCATAGAGTACAAATCTATCCAAAAATTCAGCACTTTTAATTGCGTCACTTCCCATACCATCTATTTTAGAACTTAACTCCATCGCCCTATCATAATCTTTTAAACCAAATGCAATTCTCTCCAATGTCAAATAAGCCATACCATTTTTACTATCTTTTAACGCTTCATTTACATTTTCAAATGTCGTCTTTTGTGGCGCTTCATACATACAAGTTAAAACACCCATACTTTCATTTGATTCATTAATAATTTTTTTAACCGATACTGCATCTAAAGTTTGAAGTACATTATTTATCTCTTTGCAATTATCACTACTTAAATAATATTTAATCATCTTGGTATCAAGTAAAGCAAGAAGTGATTCAATATCTTCATAACCAAATCTATATGCAACAGATGGTGATATCTCTTTGTAAACTTTTTTATATTTTTCTATCGATTTAAAATCATTTTTACTTGCAAAATTTAGTATCTCTTGCACCATAGCTTTTTCCCTTACAACGTCACTTTTTTTATATTTTGATACAAAAGCATTTGGAGTTATACGATTTTCCCTTAAAAATATCTCATCAAGTGCCATTTTTGATACATTGATGTATGGATTCTCTTCCCCATTAATAAGCTCTTTATAGATCTCTTTTGCTTTTAGAATATGTGTTAATGAAGTTGTAAATATAGACATGTATGCGTTTGCTAATTTAAATTTAAAAGTTGCAATACTATCCTTATCAGATGAATTTTCAAGCAACTTATTTAATATTTTAATAGCTAATTCTGGCATTTTTGCGTCAAGAAGTTTATCAACTTTTTTTAATGCTAAATAACTATCGTTTGCATAATAATCAATATTTCGCTCGAGTACTTTTGTCGCTAATTCATAAGCCTTTTTATCCTCTTTATTTAACAAATATACATCATAAAGCTCATCAGCTACAACAGTAGCTATCTTTAAATCTTTTGTTGTCCGTAAAATATCAAGGAGAATATTTATAGCATTTTTATACCTCTTTGCTTGAGTCTCTATGTGGGCTTCTGCCATTCTTCCATAAGCCAAAGATAGTGGGTCTTTGTAGATATTTTTAATAGATTCAGCGTTAAATTTCGCCTCTTTATATTTGTTTGTTTTAACCTGCAATTTAACCAATAAAAGTGTAGCTTCCAAAACATCACTTTCACTAATTATAGATTTATTAAGGGCATTTTCTAAAACTTTAGCACCTTGGAGCATATTTTTTTTTGTATCAGATTTATATAAAATTTCACTATACATAAGTTCAATTGCTGACTTTAATACTTCAATTTTATTTGATGAACGAAATGAAATTATCTCTTCAAGAGCTTTTTCTATATCGCCATCTTTTACGAGTTGATCAATAGCTTTAAGCCTGCTATTTCCTAAAATAATCTTATCTTTATTTGCCTGATCAATTTGAGATTTTTTATCATCTATAAAACTATAATAAAAATCTTTTTTTCCATAAAGTACAGAGATCAATAAAGTAAAAATCAAAAAATATCTCAAATCATCTCCTTTTTTTATTTAATTCATAAACATAAGTAAACACTTCAGCAATTGCTTTATAAAAGTCACTTGGTATCTCTTGTTCGATTTCAACCTGGTCATACAAACTTCTTGCTAATGCAGGGTTTTCTATTATTGGTATCTTATGTTCCCGTGCAATATCTTTTATTTTAAGAGCTAAAAAATCTATCCCTTTCCCTACAATTTTTGGAGCATTTTGCTCCTCTTTGTTGTATTTTAGCGCTATTGCATAGTGTGTTGGGTTTGTTATAACTACATCTGCATTTGAGACATCTTTTAACATCCTTTGTCTTGACATCTTCATCTGAATTGCACGAATTCTCCCCTTCACATGGGGATCACCCTCCATCTGTTTATACTCCTCTTTAATCTCTTGCTTGGACATTTTGAGTTGCTCAAAATAGTAATGTCTTGTAAAAAGATAGTCGATTATAGCAAAAATGACAATAATTAACAAAATTGAAGCCACAAAGTATGTGGTTAATTTTAAAATCAAATCCATAGATGCACCAATTCCCATATCCATCATAGCAATAATGTCATTCCAGACAAGTGCAAAAATCACAACCATCACAACAATAATAATCGAGAGTTTGATGGTTAATTTTAAAGCTTCAAGGAGTTTTTTTAAACTAAAGATATTTTTCATTCCACTAATTGGGTCAATTTTTGAAAAATCAATCTTCAAAGGTGTTACGACAAAACCAAACTGCATTAGATTAGATACAAGTGCCAAAATAACAACAAGTATAAAAAGTGGTGCCAATGCATATAAAACAGTCATTCCAATAGTATAAGATAACGACACATAAGCTGTATCGTCTAAATCCCGCCCAATGAAACTAAAAATATAAAGCATCATCTTTTGTATCTCTTCAAACATAAATGTTGAAAAAAATAGAAGATAGATTGATGCAAAAAGAAGCACCAATGCCCCAGATACCTCCATAGACTTGGGTACATTTCCCTCATTTCTGGCATCACTTATCTTTTTACTGGTGGCGTCTTCGGTTTTTTCTTGGTCATCTGCCATATTGTATCTTTTAGCTAAATTTACTTATAAAATATTCTTGAAAACTTGATGCAAATATATCAAGTCCCAACATCATAAAAATAAAAATCAAAGTGAATTTTATCTGAAATGTAAGCACAAAAGGTGAAAATGAAGGCATTGAGCGAGTCCCATAGCCATAATAAACATCCAAAATAAATCCGATAAAAAACAGAGGAAATGCAAATGAAAATGCAAAAATAAACATATGATTTATCTCTTTTATTGCCATAGCAATTACATCGTAATTAAAAAGATTAAATTCCCCAAGAGTTATAATTCCAACACTTTTAGCAAGCATCAAAATCGTAACTTCATACATTCCAGTTTGAAAATAAAGAACCAAAACAATCATATATAAAAATCTACTCATAATACCTTGTTGTGTCCCAGTTGTAGGATCAAACATATTTGCCATAGATAAAGTTGTAGCAAAACCTATCAAATCTCCAATAATCTGTACTGCTGAAAATATTATCTGTACAAGCATAGCTGCAACAAAACCTAAAGTTATCTCGCTAAATAGTGCTGATATAAATACGGCTTCATTGGGAATATGAATAAGAGTAGTATCAACTAGGGGGAAAATAAAAAGTGTAAAATAAAATGCTATACCAATTCTAATAGTAGGCGATACACTTACATGCCCAAACACAGGCATAAACGCTACAAAAGACAAAACTCTAGCCAGAAGCAACAGAAATGTATATGTTGTATTTTGGTCAATCAACTGTACAAAAGATTCCATCGTTTTGTTACATATAACTTTTAATGGTTTCTTGCTCTTCTAACTCTATACTACTTTCATCTTGCATTTGTTGATTTTTCAATAGTTGACTACTGTTTTCTTCCCTACTTTGCTCCTCTTTGAATTGTTCAAATTCTTGATTGGAATTTCCATCTTGCATACCAAAATCAAGTGAAAAATTAGTTTCATTTTGTCCAAATGTTTTTGCTAATGCATTTTGTAGTAAAGATTTATTTTCACTTAGAGTCTCTAGTGTTCCACTTTGTGACATATTCAAACTAACACTAAGTGAATTTTCACTTTTGTTACTTCTCATCACAATTGATATATTGCCAAGATTAACTGGGTCAAGATTTATCCTAAAAGCGGTAATTGGTGGCTTATAATTTAAGTACATATTTCGAGCCATATCAGACATAAAACTTCCCATAAGTTGCCTTGAAGCGATAACTTTTGTAGTAAATGCCTCAATCAAAGTTCGTTCAACAAAAATATTCACATCATTTGAAACTCTTTTAAAATCCTCACTTGCAATTTTTGCTTCACTTACTTTCTCATCAATTTTTTGGTTTGTTTTTAAAGCTGAAGAAATTTCAATATTATCACTTACAATGTCTTTATTTAAAAACATTCGATTAAGAATCATTGGTTGATTTTTATCTGAAACCGCAGCAATTGACTCGATACCTTTTGGATTTTCACTGACTAAGGATACTTTTGTCTCATCTTTTGTTATATCAATATTTTTTGGATTTAATCCCAAAATCTCACCAGATTTTTTGATAGCTTTAGTTGTAGGTTCATTATTATTTAAAAGCTCTTTAGCTTCATGAAGTTTTTGATGGACCAATAATTCACCATTTGTTTTTTGATTTGATAAAAAAATATTCGCTCCAAATGGGACTTTAGAGTCTTTAATTTTTTCATTTTGTTCAATTTGTAAATTTTGCTTATGAATTCTGATTTTACCACTTAAGCTATCATTTAAAGAGCTCAAAACTGAATTTTCTTTTGTTATCTGATTTTCATCAATATGTTGAATGTTTATACCTAGCTTTATTTTTGTATTTGTTTCAAGTTGCCCATTGATTTTAGGTGAAATTTTTACAACCATAAAATCATCTTCATTTTTAGCAACTTGTGATCTTAATTCACTTGATTCACCAATCTCAACTGTTTTTGTAGTTTGATCATCTAACACCCCAATTGGTTTCTCTTGAGTAATAATCTTTTCTAATTGTTGTTTTGCATCTGATGTTTTATTGTTAAGAATTTTTTTATTTTCAACACTTTGCACTTTACTAGAGAGAGATGCATTTTCCAATATCTCATGTTTTTCATCAAGTTTATTTTGACTATTAGTCATCTCTTTATTCGCCAAAACAACACTTGAGGTAATTTCTTCCCGGTTTAAAATATTTTTATTTACCTGATTACTTTTGGCAATTTCACCAACCATCTTATCAAGAAGTGAGCTTTGTTTTTGCTCAGTTTTGATTAAAGGTTCAGATTTACTTTTTAAAATATTTTCTTTTTTTAATAATTCACTTTTGTTATTTAATTCATTTGAATTTTTTTCTTCGTTTACTATTTTTTCTACTTTTACAATATTTGGCTTATTTTTGTCTGTTTGCTCAGCTTTGGATAGTTCTTGAGGCTTTATCTCGTTTGACATTTTTTCAAAAAGTGATACTCGTCGAGTTAAAATCTTTTCACCCTCTTTAATTTTACTGTGGTCGCTTTTTACCTCAACTTTAGAACTACTTATATCTTTTTGATTTGTAATTTGTTTTGCATTGTGCTGTTTGGCAATATTTGGTATTGTTTTTGATTGATCATTTTTATTTAGGAGATGCTCTTTTGATATATTTGTTTGTTTGGCTTCTTTTAAAAGAGTATCAAACAAAGAACTTCCCTCTTTTTTAATCTCTGTCGTCGTTACTTTACTAGTTGTTGTTTTTTGTGTATTTTTTGTTTGAAAAAGTTCACTCTGTAAAATATCGCTAGACACATTTTTTCCTTATTATGATTTTAGAATATCTATTACTTTTGTGTCCATAGATTTTTGTGTTTGAAACGATGAAAGATTTGCTTCGTAACTTCTCATAGCCTCCATCAAATCTGTCATTTCGATCACTGGATTTATATCTGGATAAGCAACATATCCATCTTTATTTGCATCTGGATGCTCTGGCTCATATCTTAAAATCGGAGTATTTTTTGCATCAATTATCTCTTTAATACCAACACCAATTGGTTTATTAATTAGCAAATCATCTTTATTTGAAAACTCACTTTTAATAGAATTAATATTGCTTGGATTATTTTTACTATCAAGTTCTTTTTGTTTTTCAACCAAAATTTCTTGAAAAACTACATTTTGCTTTTTATAAGGTCCGCCATCTAATCCATGAGTTGTTTGTGCATTTGCTATATTTGCACTAACTACATTTATTCTTGTTCTTTGTGCTGACATCCCAGATGTTGCTATATTATATCCATCAAACAAACCCATTTTTTACCCTTTACTATAAAATATTAACCAAAAAGTTAAACTTGCATCCTCATAACTTCTTTATAAGCGCCGAGTGCTTTATTTTTTATCTCCAATGCTAGTTTTAAACTAAGTTCAGCCTCTTCAATTTGTTGTACTGCTTTATTTAAATTTTCAACTTTTCCTGTTGCAATTTGCTCCATAGCTTCATATCCACTAAGTTGTGATTTATTAACTTCACCTAATGACTTATTTAGAATACTTGAAAATGATTCACCACTTTCATCTAAATTATCAACTTTTGGTGAAAAAAGCTTATCTGTTTCTAGTCCCTTGATTGAACTAATAATCTCTCCCAATTTCATATATGCGCCTTTCTTATAACATCAAACACACAATAATATATTGCATTTTTTAAATTACCCTTCATTTATTGTTTTTTGTGATTTTATTTTTGTTTGCTGTAAAGTTAAATCGTTTAGCAAACCATTTATTTTCGCTGACATTTCTGAAAACTCAATTGATTCTTTTTTCGTATCAAAATTAAAAAGTAATATAATCAAAGCTATCATCATATGAGATAACCCTTTAAATGCAATAGTTACAAATACTACGCCAAAAATCATCTCAAATGGTGTGTAAATGTCTGCATTAAGAACGAAAAAAATTAATGAAGCAAAAAATGCTGTGCCCACATATGTATCGATGATTTTGCTTCTAAAAACTTTGTTTGAAAACTCTTCAACTAACACTTTTCATCTCTTTTATTAAATTATTTACTATCTCATTAAGGTCCAAACTAGACCCACTATTTTCAAACTCTTTGACAAACAATTTTCGAAGTCTGCTAGTAATTTGAAGATTTGTATCTAAAGGCAAATTTCCTATATATTTTACCACAAAATGCTTATTTAATTGATTTTTTAGAGCCAATTCTCGTAAAGATAATGAAATATTTTCACCCATTTTATAAGTAGGAGTTTGGTTAAAAATCAAAAAGATTCTCCTTTTTGTGACACTAAGCATTTTAAGAAGTGCATAAACATCTGTTAAAGCACTAGGATCTGGTGTCGTAACAGCTAAGATTTCATCCGAAACACTCAAAAATTCTTTAACATACTCGTTAAGTCCAGCACCTGTATCAATAAGCAAAATATCATACTCATCAAGAGCAACGATATCTTTTACGACCCTTGAATACAAAAATGATGAGGTTCCTTTAGAATATTGATATCCACTTTTTCCAGCACACAATGAGATATTTTTATAGCCAGTGTCTAGTATTACATCTTTTAGTGCTAGCCCATTATCTATATATTCGTGAAATGTTGCTTTAGGCTTAATATTAAAAAGTATCTGCATGTTTGCTAGTCCAATATCAGCGTCAAGTACCACAATTCTTTTCCCGTACAATGATAACAAATAAGCAATATTTGCTGTTATTGTTGATTTTCCAACTCCACCTTTTCCAGATGTTATGGCGATAACTTTTGTTTTTGAATTTGAAATACTATTAGAATCTCTTTGCTTTGTTAGCCTTAACAGCTCACTTGCTTGAGTTGTAATGTCATCAAACATCTATTTTGCTATTCTTTGTGGTATTTTTCTCTCCATAAAGCAATCAATCAAATAGTTATCATCTGCACAAATTAAATCATCAGGGACATTTTGACCAACAGATAAGTAACTTATGGACTTTTTTACTTTATATGCAAACGAAATTATATTTCCAAAACTTCTTGTTTCATCCAGTTTTGTAAACAAAATTGCATTTAAGCCTAAAACTGAATATCTCTCATATATTTCAAGTAGGTCATTTTGCTTAATATTAGCAGGCAAAACTAATGTTTTTTCAATATCAATATCTTTAAGTCTTGTTTGATAATCTCCTATGATTTCGATTTTGTCAATATCGTACTGACTACTTCCAGCAGTATCAATTAAAATATAGTGACAATCTTGAAGTCTCAAAATTGCTTCAACCAAATCTTCACTTTTTTTAACAATCTCCAATGGAAGTCTCATAATATTTGTATATGCCTTTAATTGTTCAATAGCTCCAACCCTAAATGAGTCAAGAGTTATTATCCCCACCTTGTATTCCATACCCATTTTATAAGCATATCTAGCTGCTAGTTTTGCTATGGTTGTGGTTTTTCCAACACCAGTTGGACCAACAAACATCATAACTTTTCGCTGATGTACCCTCGTTGCAATCTCAAATTTTATAGGGATCATTCGTCTTAATATGAGTTTGAAAAAATCATTTATTTTTTGTTCATTTGATTTCATCGACAGTGGGAGTTGAGTTATTGTTTTTTTTAGTATCGTATAGGTCATCTCCTCATCAAAATCATTTTTTTCAAACAATTGATAAATATCAATAAATTCAGATGGTACAACTAAATCATATAGTTTACTTTTTGGCTCCCATAGAGTTTTTTGAACTTTTTTTATCTCTTCATGCATTTGTAAAATTTCTGCTCTAAAATCGTAAACTTGGGGGTTTAAAGTTTCATTTCTAATCGAATTTGACTTATTATGATTTGTGTTAATTTGAACTTTATGACGAAGTTGTTCTTGATTTTTATCATCTTCAAGTGCAATCAAAATCTCATACATATCTTTGCCATCAACCATTTTGTCTGCTATTTTTTTTGTACTTACAACAATCCCATCATCACCACACTCTTTTAGTGCATTTTGTAAAGCTTCTGTCGGGGTTTCCCCCAAAAACGATAACATATTCATTTATTGCCCGTTTTTATCAATTTTGATAGTAGTTCCATCTGGATTTTTTATTTTTACGTATTTATCGGTTTCACCCAAAAGCTCCCCATCTTTTTCTATAATAATATTCCCAAAGTCAAACTTTACCTTATGATTTTTAGCTATTTCTACATCTTTGTCACAAATTGGTGTATTTTTAATTATATATCTAGTTGCAACATATTTTTGACTTAGCAATAAAGATTTATCAAATTTATTACAATTTAGTTTTTTGTCTAATTGTGCATCTTGAAGATTTTCATAAACAAGATACTCTTGAAATTTAATATCTTTATTTGAAAACAAAACATTATCCCCAAATAACACTACACAAAACAACAATAAAATAAATTTCATTACGCGTTAACCTCAAATAATGAGCCACCATTGTGTCTTGTAATATCTTCTATGATTTGTCTATACATCTCTTTTACAGGCAATACTATTGCAGCCAATTTTCCATTTAATTTATATAACTCAACCAAACTAGACTCTAACAAATCAACATCATCTCTAAAAATATCAATATCACTGCCTCTTGAAATTTCATCACTTAATAATTGATTTAGAACTTTTTGCTCACTAGCAATTCTCATCATAAGATCTAATTTTTCATCATTTCTATCAAGTAGTTTTTCATGATTTGCTTTTCTAACATCTTCGATGTCTTGTTTGATTGCATTTTGCAATCTGTTTGCCAAATCAATCATATTATTTATCTGAGTTTTTATCATCTAGCACCTTTTTGTTTTTCACTTAAAAATTTAAAAAGCATATCACTGATTCCAAGTGTTCCTGAACTTTGTCGCGAAAGACTTTCGGTATACATCCCCTTAATTATTTCACTTCCAGTACCCTCACCTGCAACTTTAGAATTTTTTAGTGAAATATCTAATATTTGCTGCATAAAAAATGACTCAAAATCATTACACACTTTTTTTAAATCTTTCTCATTTTTACTATTTTTTATATCATTAATTGCTTTTTGTTCAACATTGTTGCTTTTCACAATTCCAACATTAAACTCATTCATTCCGCCATTCATCATTGGCTCCTAGTGTTTTGATTTGATTATTTATTTTGTGTAATCTATATTAAAGTTCAAGCTTCTTTTCGCCAATGTTTTTTATTTTGACTCCAAATCTACCGTCAACAATAACAGCTTCACCATCTCCAACTTTTACGCCATTGACTAAAATATCAAGTGGCTCATTAACCATCTGTTCTAGTTCTATTATATATCCAACATCCCAGTTAACAATATCTTTAAGTAAAAACGTTTTAGTTCCTAATCGTACGCTAAATCTTAGTTTTACATTAAATAACAATTTAAGATTTTCTGTTGATTCATCACCTAAAAGTGCTAACAAACCATTTGTACTATTTTTTGAAGAATTATTTTTATTCTTACTATCATCATCTTCAACATCATCAACAATATCTTCACCATCAACAATTTTTGCAATAAAAGGTAATAGTGAATTGTCAAAAGATAAGAACAATTTAACAGGTTCATTATTAAAAGATAAATTAAAACAATACAAATGTTCAATTTTGCCAAGCGATGAAACCTGTTTTATAGACGATTCTTTTTGAGAAAATGAAACACCGTTCAAATCACTAAAATCTTGTGCGTTTATTGTTGTGGCAAGACTTCCTATGATTGTTCCGACTATCTCCTTTACGGCATCTAAAATTTCATCATCAATTGATAGCTTAAGCTCACCAATTCCGCCTAGCATAAAATATTCAAACTTTGTAGATATGACAGTTGGAAGAAAAAAATTGATTTGACTTTTCGGTCCAGTTTTTGGTGTCATTTCAACCGCAACCATAACGCATTGTTCTGAGTCAATTTCATTAGAGCTTGCCAAATGAACACCCTCAATTGATGAACTTATAGACAATAAACTTTCAAATGTATTTTTAAATTCGTTGTTTATAATATTTGATATATCAGATGCCACTTATTTTGTTCCTATTTTTTATTTAATTGCTCATCTAACGATTCTTGAAGCTGGGCCTTAAGACGCATAATTTGGTCTGTTGGAAATTGATATTCAACTCCCTCTTTTGAAACTCTAACAAAAAATTCTTTTGCTTTTGAGTCAAAACCAAACTTTACATTATCAAGTATCACCTCTTGTTTTTCATTACCATTTAACTGATTATCAGCATTTTTATATTTCTCATCTGGTTCTATAGTATGCTCTTCTTCAACAGAAGCTATTCGACTTATTTTTTCGATATGCTCAACTTTCGACTGATCCATTATTTCTAATCTACCTAATTGCATCTTATCCCCTTTGTAAGTTAATTTTACCGATTATACCAAAACTAAAATAAGTACACCACTTTAAAAAAGAAAATTTATCACAATGACTCCACAAAGTCATCAAAATTTTCCATCTCAAAATCTATAAAAAATCCATCATATTTTTTAGAAAATAGCAATGAAGCAGAATTTGTTTTTAAATTTTGTAGTAACTGAACTCCACTTAAAAATTTAGCATTTGTATCATTGTATTCAAATTGCATCTCCCCTATTTTTGCCATCGCATTACTTGTGTCTCCAGCACTTAAATATGCTGCTGATAACAAATCCATAGTATATATATCATTAATTCCATAACTATTTCGCAAAGATTCAATAATTTTAATAGTTGCATTTGGGAAACCATCATAAAGCTGAACAATAGCTTTTGTACGTAAATAAGAAGGTGTTCTTTCATTCTTTATATCAAAATCTATTTTGTTAAATACTCCAAGTGATCTTACAACTTCTATGTAATACTGAGTTATAAGTGATGGTCCTTTTAAAAAATAATCATTGTATGTTTTTGGGATACTATCTTGAAGTCTTGCCATATAGTTATAGTCACTTTCGTTTTGCTTTTTAACTAAACTTCGAAATAAATAAACCATTGGATCTTTTACATCTGCCAAAAGGAGGGGCTCGTTCTCCTTCATCTCACCATCTTTCATCTTTTCTAAAAAACTTAAAGCCCTAAGAAATATAGATTTTTTATCATATTCACTCAATCCTTTTCCATCCAACTTATAGTTAGGATCATAAGTTAATTTATAAATATACTTCCCTAAATATTTATAACTTCCATCTTTATCAAGCAGGTTCTTTTTGATTCTCTCAGCATAATCTTTATTAATTGCAATATCTCCTCTTTTTGCGCTAATTAAAGTCATAGCAGCATAAAGCTTGTTTGAGCGACTTAAATCGTATGCTTTTTTGAAGTATTTATGTGCATTTCTAAAATCAAAATTATGGGCATAACAAAGTGCAAGATTGTAATACTCGTACGATTTCACATCATATTTTTTATCAATTAGTTCTTGTAGTTTGATTACTCTAACAATTGGATCAAGTTTTACAAGTTGGATAAAATTTTTATTATAATCAACCATCATATCAAGTAAATTTATGTTTTGTGGATTTTTTAGTACAAATCCAAGCATGGAGTCATTGTAAATCTCTTTTTTATCAATAAAAATAAATGGTGCAAAATAAAAAATCATATCCATTTGGCGATTATCAGAAAACTTAGTTACCCTTTCAAAATATTGACTGCTGTCATATTTTTTAGGATTAAAAAATATTTTTATTGGTAGTTTTTTATTCGCATTAAATTTATTTACATTTTTGCCAATCTCTAAAATATTATCTTTTAAGGTTGCTATATTGTTTGTTCTTAAACTAACAAAAGTTTTGAACCATAAAATGCTATTAAGAATCTCTCTGTCACTATTTTTATTATGGGCTGACTCCAAATAAACACTAGCTTTTCCAAAATCTCTTTTTTTAATATAAAGTAATGCTAGTTTTAATTCATCTTTCGCTTTCATAGTAAGTGCAATTTTTATTGCCATATCATAATCTTTGAAGACAATATATGTATCAACTAGAAGTTGTTTTAGATGTTCTGTTAATTTCTTCTTTGGAATTTTGTTTGTTACTGAAATTATTTTTGAGATATATTTCCTATCATTTGTAAGCTGATACAGATAGTATGATGCACTTACATAAGAATATGTATCTTCTTTTGCAGCTTCTTTAAAATCATAAATCTTTTTTAGATATAAATAAGCATTATTTGTTGAATTTAATTTGTAATACGCAATACCAATATTTAAAAATGATGGAATCTTAAACACTTTTGATGTTTTTTTAAAAAGGTTTATTGCCTTTAAATATTCCTCTTTTTCCAAATACAAAACGGCATTATTAAAATCTGTCTCAAGTGAAACTGATTGCTCAACTTTCAATAAATCTTTACTTTTAAAAAGTATATTTGGTTGCGATTCGTAAACTTGCTCTTTACCATAGAGATTGGAAAAACTAAAAACCAAAAAATAAAGTGAAAGAAAAATAGAAGTGTATGTTTTCATATTTCACTAATCATAAACCTAAATCATTCCAACAGAAGAGTAGAGTTCATCTACTCTCTTTTGTAATAATTCATTTCTGTGTCTAAATTCATTTCTTTTTTGCTTTTCTAGTTGCAATTCTTCTCTTGACTTTGTTAGTCTGTCATCTAGGTCTTTAATGGTTTGCAATGCATCTTGAAGTTGATTTTCATACTTTCTTAAATCTTTATCACGATTTTGGTTTACATTTTCTGCGAGTTCTTTTTCCTCTTGAAGTTTTGCATACATTGATTTGTACACATTTAAACTTCCAAAAAAATATAATGCCAAAATCCCCAATATTGATATTAATGCAATATTTTCCAAAAAATTTACCTATCTTTTTAACTGAATTAGTGTATTTAAAATCGTATCTGCTGTTGTGATAGATTTTGCGTTTGCTTCAAATGCCCGCTGAAATACCATAAGATTCACTAACGACTCACTCAAATCTGCTGTGCTTAGTTCTAGTGTATTTGCCTTAATTTCAGCTGTTTTATCGTTGTTTAGATTGTAAATTGGATCACCACTTGCAAGTGTAACTCCAAGTAGATTATTACCAACAGGCTCTAAGCCTCTATTTGTGATAAATTTAGCAATAGCAATCTGTCCGACAGCAAACATCGCACCATCTTGACTCATAGTTATAAGTCCCGTGGTATCAACTTTAAAATCACCAAATGCACTATCAGAGATCCCTAAAGTATCGAGTCTAAGTTGTAAATTTCCTTTTGATGCAGTTTGGTCTACTTTTGTAATAATCTCTATAAATTCAGCCCCAGTGCCTTCTCTTCCGCTAAAATCTGGATTTCTTTTTATATCAATACCTGCTGTTGTATCCTTTAAATCCCCACTAAATTCAACATCAAAATTACTATCAAGTGTTCTTATTACTAGATTTCCATTTACATTAAATGCTTTAACATAAGTTGGGAGGGTAGCCTCAGTATTTATTGCCGTTACCATTGCATCCACACTAGATGTTGATGCAATTGTCAATGGTGTTGTTGGTACAGTTACATTTTTTTCAAGAGCAGCACTATAAATAGATATTTGATAAGTAAAAGCTCCAGGGAAACTCAAATCAGTCGGTGAATAAACATCTGTTTGTTTGCCTGAGATTGTCTCATTTAGTGCTGCTTTTATCGTTTCAAGAGCTCCAACCCCTTGTCCAGCATCTGCGACACTATCTACACCATAAACACCTGGTTTATCTGCCCCTCCACTAACCATTCCAACACTTGAAATTGTAAATGCTTTACCTGGAACAATAGAATCAATTTTCAAAATCCCTTTTATAACATCAGCAGCTTTTGTGCTTGGAACATACGAAACTGGAACCGTAGCTGGAGTTGCTTCAACAGCAACATAAGCTTTAAGTCCTGGTTGGGCTGAGATTTTATCTGCAAATGCTTTCATAGTTTTTACATATCCAGCTTCCCTTGCGGTTAATGCTTCACCTGTTGGTGAAGCTGCTGCTGTTACTGCATCTGAGGCTATAAAAGATTGTGATATACGATTTCCATCAATATAAACATAAACCTCATCTCCATCAACTGAAACCGCTCCACCATCCCAACCACCACTATTATACGCAGTTTCTGCAGTAGTTAATGCTGTTAAATTACCTGCAGTTGGCGCTCCAGCATATGTTGCAGCAGCAGTTTCATATGCTGTTTTTAAAGCTCCAGCTGTGCTTTTAATACCTGGTAAATCTACATGTGAGATTTGTGCCTTAGCACTAGCACTTGAGCTGTCTGGATTTGCTTTTAGGTTTTGCAAAGCAGTAGTATAAGACTTTATTAGCTCCTCCACATCTGATATTTTCCCATATTTTGTTTTCATACCATATCCACTAAATACGGTAGGATTATCACTTTGTGAAGTTAGTGCGTAATCTGTTGATTTCGCAGTTATCGTTTCAACAGAATTTGAATAATTAATAATTTTTGATGAAAGTAACTTTGTATAGTCATTTGTAAATTTGCTTACATTTGGATTTGATGAAGTAACTTTAGGATCAGTTGCCATCGCCCAACCTTGAACTTCATTTCCTATTGTATCTTGCAATGTTCCGCTATCACCCATCCTAAAGTTTCCAGCTCTTGTGTAAAATGTTTCACTTGTTCCACCACCTCTTGTGTTTGAAACAGCAAAAAATCCATCACCAGAAAGTGCAACATCATAGCTCACCCCTGTTGTTTTTAGATTTCCTTGAATATACATTTTTTCAGCATCAAGAACTTGCGTCCCTTTACCGATGTTGTTTTGATACATTTGGTCAGCAAAAGATATTCTACTTGCCTTAAAACCAATAGTATTTACATTTGCTATATTATTTGATTCGTTGTCTAGTGCTATTTGAGAACCTGCAAGTCCTGAGATTCCCGTCCATAGTGATCCAATCATAATAATTCCTTTAAGTTAAACTTTTTGTCATAAAATCTTTTTAATTGAAATAAATAAAAAGAGAAATGTCCAAAGATAAATTTTTTAAAACTCATTATAAAAACTTAACTTTAAACATCAATTTAGCACTTAAAAATTATTTTTTAAGTGCTAATGCTGTTTTTAAAAATTCATCACTAGTAGTAATTGAACGACTACTAGCTTCAAATGCCCGCTGAAATACCATCAAATCAACAAGCCCTTCACTTAAATCACTGTTGCTAAGCTCTAAAGTTTTCCCTTGAATTTTATTTTCAATAGTTGCAAAAATAAAGTCCCCAGACTTTTTTGTTGCCGAGTACAAATTATCACCTTTGGCATCGAGTCCAGATTCATTTGAAAATACAGCTGTTACAATTTTTCCAATCACAAATCTATTATCACCCTGCTTTAAAAATATCAGTCCATCTTCAACTTCAGGTGTACCAAATGGACTTTCAGAAATCTTTAAAATATCGAGTTTCATTTGTAGTTCATCCATAGTTTTAGTAGCTAAATCATTTGTGTTTACAACACTTGACATCTTTAAGTATTTGCCACCAGCAATTTCAATAGCATCTTTTAAAGCAATTTCAATCGTATCAATCTTAGCTCTTCCACTTCCTGTGATTGCTTTTGTTGTATCTATTACAGGATATGGCAAAGATGGTGATGCTCCATTTATAATCTTCGCATCTGCAACCAAAACCTCTTTACCTGGAAGCATTGAAGTTATAGTCATATTACCAACCGCATCAACAGATGCAACTAATGATTGTCCTTGCGAAATTTTATCAGCAAAATTATTAAGTGTCGTAATTGCGTCAGTTTCAAATGATTGCCTATAAGTTGTTGCGCCAACTGTAATTTCAACACTATCCAAATCGTTTACAAGCTTTGAGATATCAAATGTCATAGTTGAAACTTGCTGTGTTGGAACAACACCATCTTGTGGTGATTTTCCATACGCACTAAGTTCTGTTCTATAATACGACGCTAGAGCATCAATATCGCTTATTTTTGTATCTGATGTTTTGTACCCATTTCCTTTTTTTATATCTTCATCATTAACTGCTGAAAGTGTATAATCTGTTGATTTTGAATTGATAGTTTCGACAATATTATTACCATCTGTTGAGATAACTTGTGAACCTAAAAATTTACTGTAACTTGTTGTAAAAATTGTATTTGGATCAGTTGAAAGGACAACTGTATTTGTAGAAGGTATACCTTGCACTTGCTCTCCAGTAGGAAGTCTAAGAGTACCATCTTCAGACATGATAAAATTTCCTGCTCTTGTGTAAAAAGGCTCATTAGTATCGCCTTTTACAATAAAAAAACCTTTTCCCTCTATCGCCATATCAAATGCGCCGTTTGTAAGCTTCATATTTCCTTGTTTGAAATTTTTATCAACCATCTCAACACCAACACCTTTACCAATTGAATTTTGGTACATTTGATCAGCGAACGAGATATTATCTGATTTGTAAGCTATCGTGCTAACATTGGCTATGTTATTTGATTGAGTATTAAGAGCTGCCTGAAATCCATTTAAACCAGTTATTCCGCTATAAAGTGCATCCATCATTGTATAGTCCTTGCTTTATTCTTACTTTTTATTACCAAATTTTCTTAACACTTGATGCTAGTATTTTATTTGTTGCATCAGCGTATGTAACAACAGCACCATCTGTTACATATTTTGCTACCGTTTCAGCGTCTGTTATTACTTTACCACTAGTATCAAGTAGTGTGATTCCGCCTGCACTATTTGGAACAAATCTTCCATCTTTCATCTGTACCTGAATATCTGTTTTTACACCTTTACTATCCAAAATATAACCATTTGAGTCGTATTTTACATAGCTTTTATCTACCGTATTATATAGTGTATCACTATATCCCGTAAGCTGTCTTGCATTAAGATACAAATCTCCATTTGTATTTTCAACAGATTCAACTTTAAATGATTTTTGGAGATTTTTTGCATCAATTGTGCCATCTTCAACTATTTTACTTACAAGATTAGCTGCACTTGAAAGGGCAGATGTTGCATAGGAAGCTTGTAGTGATTTCATAGCTGTTGCCATGTCGAGATTTGATTCAATTGTTGACATTTTCAGTTGACTATCCATAAGTGCTGATGAATCCATAGGCTTTGTAGGATCTTGCATTTTCATCTCTTCAAGCAAAAGTTTCAAAAAATCATCATTTGTGAGCTTATCATTTGAAATAGCTGTTGTGTAGGTATTTCCATCAACACCAACCGTACTCTTTACTGTTACATTATCTACTGCCATCTTATCCCCTTTATATTTTTGATTTAAATAACTTGTTCGTTAAAAAAGTATCCAACAACATTGTCTGTATCCATAGCATCTTGAATACGAACTGCTAGCTTCTCATCAATCACAATAATATCTCCCGTTCCAACAATCCTAGAATTAACATAAATATCGCCGCCAGCTCCAGCTAATTTATCAAGGGCAACAATATCGCCCTCACCTAAACTTAAAAATCTCCTCATATCAATATCAGTACTGCCGAGCAACACATCTACTAATATTTGTGCATCTACCAAACTACTATAATCTTGTTCTGTAATATTCATACCTGATACTTTGTTGTGAATTTTGAGTTATTGTACCAAAATGTTCTAATTTTTTTGCCATAAAAAATAGCTTTAAAACAATAAGTATAAGAAATACACTGAATATAATATCAAAGTAAGAATAAATTAATTCAAAAAGAGATAAAATCCCGAACTTTTTAGAAATTTTTTCTATCAAGAACTCACATATAGCAATTCTTACAAAGGGCTGTAGGGAAACTTACGAATGGCTATAGAGGTAAAAGCCCCTAAAATAATCTGAGCAAAAAGCTCAAAAAGAAGGAAAAAACATGGTTACAATGAAAGATTTATTAGAGTGTGGTGTACATTTCGGTCACCAAACAAGAAGATGGAATCCAAAAATGAAAAAATTTATTTTTGGTGTTAGAAAAAATATCTATATTATAGATTTACAAAAAACATTAAGATACTTTAGATACACATATAATGTAGTAAGAGATGCAGCTGCTAGAGGCGAGACAATGATTTTTGTTGGAACCAAAAAACAAGCTGATGAAGCAGTAAAAGAAGCGGCGATTGCTTGTAATATGCCATTTGTAAATCACAGATGGTTAGGTGGAATGTTAACAAATTATCCGACAATAAAAAAATCAATCAGAAAACTTGAAATTATCAAAAAGATGAGAGAAGAAGGTCAATTGGATCTTTTAACTAAAAAAGAAGCTTTAATGCTTTCAAGAAAAGAAGAAAAATTAGAAGCATACCTTGGTGGTATCAAAGATATGAAACAACTTCCAGATATGATGTTTGTTATCGATGCTGTTAAAGAAAAAATTGCTATCTTAGAAGCTAGAAGACTTGGAATTAAAGTTATTGCTCCGCTTGACACTAACTGTGATCCTGATTTAGTTGACTTCCCAATCCCAGGAAATGATGATGCTATAAGATCAGTTCAATTATTCTGTAACGAAATGGCAGCTGCTATGAATGAAGGAAGAATGGCTTATTTAGAACAAAATGGTGAAGCAGCAGCTGAAGTTACAAGTGAAGAGATTGCCGATATTACAACTGAAATTCAAATGGATGCATCTGAGTTTGAGGATAAGGAATAGATTATGGCAGGTGCTACTCCACAACTAATTAAAGAGTTAAGAGAACTAAGTGGTGCAGGTATGCTTGATTGCAAAAATGCACTTAACGAATGTGATGGAAACATTGAAAATTCTATGAAATTCTTAAGAGAATCAGGACTTGCAAAAGCAGCTAAAAAAGCTGGTAATGTTGCAGCTGAAGGACTTGTAAATATCCTTGTAAATAGCGACTTTACAAAAGCTACCATGACTGAAATCAATTCTCAAACAGATTTTGTTGCAAAAAATGAAAACTTTGTAGGATTAGTTCAAGATATTACTGCTCATGTGCAAATCAATAATATTTCAGAAACTGAAACTTTAATGAAAACTACAATCAACGGTACAAATTTTGAAGAGTACCTAAAAGGTAAAATTGCAGTAATTGGTGAAAATATTGTTGCTAGAAAAATGGTAACTATAAGTTCAGACAATGGAATTGTAAATGGATATGTTCATCTTGGTAAAGTTGGTGTTATTTTAGCAGCAACTTGTGCTCCTGAAGCTAAAGAGAAAGCTATCGATATGTTAAAAAAAGTAGCAATGCACGCAGCATCTATGAAACCAACTGTTATATCTTACAAAGATTTATCGGCTGATTTTATTGAATCTGAAAACAAAGCTATTATTGCAGATATTGAAAAAGAAAATGAAGAACTTTACAGACTTAAAAAACCATTGAAAAATATACCAGAATATGTTTCAAGAGTTCAATTAACAGACGATGCAATTGAAGCTGCGAAAGCTAAAATGAAAGCAGAACTTGTGGCTGAAGGCAAACCTGAAAAAATTATCGAAAATATTTTAGTTGGTAAAATTGCTAGATGGATTGAAGATAACACTCAATTAGATAAAGCAAATGCACTATTATCTCAAAACTATGTAATGGATGATAAATTAACTGTTGATGAAGCACTTAAAGCTGTTGATGCATCAATTGAAATCGTTGAGTATGTAAGATTTGAACTTGGTGATGGAATTGAGAAAAAAGAGGAAGATTTTGCAGCTGAAGTAGCAGCTCAAATGGCTAAATAATTTTTTTGATATAAAAGTTGTTGAATTATGGATAATCAAATTTTAGAAAATTCAGCAACACATTTTCACAATAAAGATGAGCTTGAAGTTTTACTTCAAGCCTTTAAAATCTCACACAATTTTGATTATCCACTTTTTTCAAATATAGATATCACACTTCACAAAAAAGAAACCATAGCAATTATTGGCTCATCTGGTTGTGGAAAATCTACACTTTTAAATATCCTTTGTTCACTTTTAAAGCCAAATTCTGGCGAAGTTTTTTATAAAAATAAAGAAATTTTTACCCTCCCCCATAAAAAACTTTTAGAGTTAAGAAGGGATATTTTTGGGATAATATTTCAAGCACACTATTTATTTCGTGGCTTTAGCGCAAAAGAAAATCTCCAAATAGCAGAATTGCTCAATAACAAAAGTATAGATTATGAACTAATCAAAACACTCAAAATTGACCATATTATGGAGCAAGGAATAGGTGAACTAAGTGGTGGTCAGCAACAAAGACTCTCGATTGCAAGAATCCTTACAAAAAAACCAAAAATCATATTTGCAGATGAACCAACTGGAAATCTTGATAAGCAAACTGCAAATGAAGTTATGTCTGTATTGTTTGATTATGTAAAAAAAGAGAATGCAGGGATGATTTTAGTGACACACGAAGATGATTTAGCAAATTTGTGTGATAAAATTTACAAGATTGACAACCTAATCCTAAAAAGAGTTAAATAATGAAAAATATAGCTTTGATTTCAAATACTGAAATAATTAATAAAATATTCACCCTTATTGCTAATAAACTTATGGTTAATCTAAAAGTATATAAAAATAGCAATTTCTCTCAAAATGTTGATTTGATTATAGTCGATGATTATTTTTTAGATGAAAACATCATCAAATTAAGAGCCAATTGTGATGCCATAGTGCTTCTAAAAAAAAATAATCAGCCAGAAGCCAATTTTGATTTTATTATTCAAAAGCCATTTTTGCCATCCGCTCTTGGCGTAATGCTTGAAAAAATACTAAAACAAATTGACTATAAGGTTATCAATGAAAAGCATGAAAACAAAGAGTACCAAACAAACCACAAAACTGTTTATGAAAGCAGTGAACCAACATACGAGGAGATAGGACTTGATCTTAACTCATTTATATCAAATATGATTGACGAGATGGATGAAGAAAAAAATTACAATAGTAATGATTTAACAGTTACGAAAGAGCAATTAGGGCATGGAGGAGTTCTTGACAAAGATGAATTATCAAAACTTTACGAGATGATTCACGACACATCAGATGGTTTACAACAGATTGAAAATTCTCAAGAGAATAATTGGGTCGAACTATCTGAAATTATAGATAAAGCAATTGATGACCTTTCAGCTTACAGTTTTAAAGAAAATGAACCAATAAAGTTAGTTTTAAATCAATATTCCATGGAAGAGCTATCGCCATTGTTCAAAAAACTAAATCAAAATATCGTTGATAACCTAATTGATGGACACGAAATTACTTTACAACTAAGGCTAAAAAATGACAAATGAACTAAACAAGGGGGCTATTTTGATTCTTTCAGGTCCAAGCGGATGTGGAAAAAGTTCACTATTAAAAAAATTTTATGAAAATTTTACAAATTATTATTTTTCTATCTCAACAACAACAAGAGAGCCAAGAACTGGGGAAATACATGGGACTGATTATTTTTTTGCTTCAAAAGAGGAATTTGAAATAGATATACAAAATGACAACTTTTTAGAATATGCAAAGGTTCACAATAACTATTATGGAACTTCCTTAAAACCAATAACAAAAGCCTTAAATGAAGGAAAATTGGTAATTTTTGACATTGATGTTCAAGGGCATGAGTTAGTGAGAGCAAAACTTGATGCAATTACAACTTCTGTTTTTATCACAACTCCAACATTAAGCGAGCTTGAAAATCGACTAAACAAAAGAGATTTGGATGCAAAAGAGATAATTCAAAATAGATTAAAAAATGCAAAAATTGAGATAGATAGTATTGATAAGTATGATTATCTAATTTTAAATGATAACTTAGATGAAGCGGCTCGACAATTCATATCCGTTGCAAATGTAGCGCTTATCAAAACAAAATTATTTAATAAAGCTAGAATTATAGAAAACTGGATGAAAAACTAGACTATTTCACTTCATTAAGTGAAACAGCTTGTCCAAAATACCAACCTTGAGCATAATTAATACCTAATATTTTTATCTTGTCATATATTGTTTCTTTGCTCACAAATTCTGCAACTGTCTCTACGCCAGTTCTTTTTGCATAACTAGCTATTGTATCAACAATAATCTCTTGGTTAATATCCGTATCTATGTTTTTAATTAAAGAGCCATCGATTTTTACAAAATCCACTTTAAGGGCTTCTAACATATTAAAATTTGAGTATCCTGCACCAAAATCGTCAACACCGACCTTACCGCCATACTTATGGACCATCTCTATAAACCTTGTAACAAGTTCAAAATCTTCTATCTCCTCTGTTTCCAAGAGTTCAAAATGTAAGTTACCGCTTATATCTTTATTTTGTTCCAAAAGATTAGCTATATATTCAACAGTGTCTTTATTTCTAATATCTTCAAAAGATATATTAACAGCGACTACCTTATTTTTAATTCTTATAAACTCAAAACACTCATGCATCATTAACTTTAGAATTTTAGATGATAATTTTGCTTTTTTTGCAATTGGTAAAAATTTGTATGGGGGAACAATATCTCCATTATCCTCAATATATCTTATTAATGCCTCATACTTGTAGATGGCTTGTGTATTTGAATAAACGATCGGCTGAAAAAATGCTCTAAAGTGACCATCAAATAATCCATCTTTGAGTTTTTTTACCCATGATAAGTTCTCCTCAAAGTTTTTTGAAGTGTCATGCATACTTGGATCATACTGCATAACTTGAATGAATTTACTTTTTGCAACATTAAGAACTCTTTGTGCCATCTCAAAAGTTCTTGAATCATCAGATTTTGCAATCCCAACAGTGACGCCAATATTAATATGACTTCCGTTGTCGATAGAAACACCAACCAAATCTAGGTTATGCAAAAATTCTATACATTGTAACTTTAAATGCTCTTGAGTCATATCTTTATCTTTAGCATTTAGCACAAATTTATCAGCTCCAACTCGATAAAGCGTATAGTCACTACTAGAAAAAAATAACTCAAGCTGTTCTTGCAATTGAAGCAATAATTTGTCTCCGTTATTTTCGCCATACAATTCATTTAAGATTGAAAAATCGTCAATGTCAAACAAAGCCATAAGTGATATTTTTGACTGCTGTACCTCTTTTACGAGTGCGTTTCTGTTTCCAAGACGTGTCATTTTATCTCTATATAAACTTTGTAATTCATGATAAAGCAAAGATTGTTTCATTGTATTAAATAACTTTTTAATATCTATTGGTTTTAGCACATACTTATCAATACCAAGCTCGATTGCTTCAAGAAGATATGATGAATTTGAAAATGCAGTTGCTACTATAATTGGTATACTTGGATTAAGGTCTTTTATTTTCCTTGCCATCTCTAAGCCATTTAATTCGGGCATATTTACATCTGTTACAATCAAATCAATCTCATGACCATACTCCAGAAATATATCAAGACCAACCTTCCCATTTTCTGCTAAATAGACTTTTTTTGTAAATTGCTTTATTACTTCGCCAGTAACTATTCGCAAATCATCTTCATCTTCACAATATAAAACGGTAATCTCTTTTAAATCAACTGTATTTGAACTCATTATTTTTCTTTCATTTTGTATGGAATACCATAGAAATATCCCCTTAGTTTGTATTGGTTATAATATCCAAAAATAGTTGAAAGAGAAAAAGAATTTGGAACAAAATGTAATTATTATGAACATTGGTGGTACTTTTAATAAAATATATAACCCACTAAATGGTGAATTAGAGATACCAAGAAATAACGATACAGTTAACTACATTATAAAGCAGGTAACGAAAAATAAAACTCAAATAAAAATTGACGGAATAATTTTTAAAGATAGTTTAGCAATGGACAAAAATGATAGAAAAGCACTTTTAGAAAAAATAAAATCACTAGATGAAGTAAAAATTATTATAATTCATGGTACAGATACAATGAAAAAATCAGCAAAAGTGTTATCTAAATTTATAAAAAACAAAACCATAGTTTTGGTTGGAGCTATGAAACCATACTCGATAGAACCAGTTGAAGCAAGTGCAACACTTTTTATGGCGTTAGGATTTTTAAGCCACAAAACAAATGAGACACAAAACAATGGAGTTTATATTTGTATGAATGGAATAATAAAAAAGCACGATAAAATAAGAAAAAACTACGCTCAAGGTGTTTTTGAATGTCTATAATTAAATGTAACCACTGCCAATTAGAATTTGATGAAAGTGTAATGATACAAGATAAGCAAAACCCAGATTTATCTTTTTGTTGTAACGGATGTCAAGGAGTTTATTATATTCTAAAAGATGATGGACTGATTGGCTTTTATGACAAAATAGGGAAAAACCACCTTCAAAAACCTATCGCTTTTGGTGAAGATAGTGGAAATTTTGACACGGAAAGCTTCAAACAAAGATACATCAAAAAGACAAATGAAGGCTTTAATAGAGTTGACTTGATTATTGAGGGGATACATTGTGCTGCTTGTATTTGGCTAAATGAGAAGATTTTAGATGAAACAGATGGAATAGTAGAAGCTAGTATAAATTTCACTTCCAACAAAGCTAAAATTGTTTGGGATGAAGATGTGATTTCCCTCTCTAAAATTATCGAAAAAATAAGAAGTATCGGCTATAACGCATACCCTTATGATAAAACAAAAAATGAACAAAAAGAAATAAAAAAGAGTCGCGATTATTTTTTAAAAATGAGTGTTGCTCTTTTTTCCTCTATGAATATTATGATGATTGGGGTAGCAAAATATACTGGTTTTTTTACAGGAATGAGTGAGGAGATGGTAAAAATAGTCCACTTTGCAGAGTGGCTTTTTGCTACACCTGTCCTTTTCTTTAGTGGATGGATATTTTTTAGGGGTGCTTATTTTGGACTAAAAAACAAAATTATAAATATGGATTTTTTAGTTATTACTGGTGCTAGCTTAACGTATATCTACTCACTATATGTACTCTTTGGTGGACTTGGACATAGTTATTTTGATAGTGTTGCGATGATTATCACGTTTGTATTAGTTGGAAAATATCTTGAAGTCTTAGGGAAAAAGAGTGCTGTTGATACGATGGATAAGATTAAAGCATATATTCCACACGAAGCAACTATCATAAAAGATGGAGCCAAAGTGGTGATTCCAATCGATAATATAGAAATTGGCGATATTATTGAAGTTAAAAATGGGGAAAAAGCTTCAGTAGATGGGGAGCTTCTAAGTGGTGAAACATCTTTTGATGAGAGTAGTATCACGGGGGAAAGTATCCCTGTTTATAAAGCAAAAGGTTCAAAAATAATAAGTGGGACTATAAATCTTGATAAAGTAATAAGATACAAAGCAACAAAAGATTATGCAAATTCAACATTAAATCATATAGTTGAACTCCTAGAAGATGCACTAAATTCAAAACCAAAAATTGAAGAGATGACAAATAACTTGTCAAAATATTTTTCAATTGTTATTTTACTTTTGGCCACTGTTACATTTGTTAGCTGGAATCTTTTTGGGCTTGATTTTGAAAATGCACTTATTATCACAATAAGCGTTGTTGTAATTGCTTGTCCTTGTGCTTTAGCTTTAGCTACACCTATTGCTAGCCTTATTGGAATTAGTTGGCTTGCAAAAGAGGGATTACTTTTTAAAGAAGCAAAATTTATTGAGGTATTTTCAAAAGCAACAACAGTTGTATTTGATAAAACTGGCACACTAACAAATGGGAAACTAGAAGTTAAATCTTTTAGTGGAACATTAAAGCAAAATGAACTAAATATTTTGTTTAGTTTAGTAGATAGCTCAACTCATCTAGTAAGTATCGCGGTAAAAAAATATCTACAAAACAACTACCAAAACTTAGAAAATTTAAACTTAGAAAATATAACTCAGATACCAGCTTTAGGGCTTGGTGCAACTTACAAAAATGATAATATCTTTGGTGGAAGAGGTGAATTTGATGGAGAATTTACAAACTTCACATTTAAAATAAATAACCACATATTAGCCTCATTTGATCTTGAAGATGAACTAAAAGATGATGCTAAAAAAACAATAGATTATCTAAAAATAAATAATGTTGAAACTATTATTTGTAGTGGTGACAATGAAAAAGTTGTATCAAAAATAGCAAATCAACTAAATATCGAATCATATTTTGCAAACTCATCTCCAACAGACAAGGCAGATTTAATCACAAAACTAAAAAATGAAAACAAAGTTGTCGTGATGGTGGGAGATGGGATAAATGATACCCTAGCATTAAGTCGTGCAAGTATTGCAATTGCTATGGGAAATGGCTCAGATATAGCACTTAGCGTAAGTGATGTAGTTATTTTAAATGATAAATTAGAGGGTATTGCCAAAAGTTTTTATATCTCAAGAAGAACCTTTAGATTTATAAAACAAAACCTTTTAATCTCGCTTCTATACAACCTAATAACTATCCCGATAGCAATAATGGGATATGTGATACCACTTCTAGCAGCACTCTCTATGAGTCTTAGTTCACTTTTAGTTGTAGGAAATAGCATGAGAATTAAAGAGGAAAAATTGAAACTTGATGAGGTAAAAAAATGAATGACGGAATTTTATGGCTTGAGCTAGTTGTTGGGATTATTGTTAGCTTTTCACTTTTAGGAGTTTTTATTTGGGCTGTTAAACAAGGGCAATTTGATGATGGAAAAAAGATGATGAATGGGTTATTAAATGACTCAACAGAAGAGCTTCAAGATGCAATTAGAAAAGAGAATAAAATCAAAGAGTTAAAAGCAAATAAACTAAAATCAAACGGGGAAAAAGATTCCCAATTTGAAATAAACTCAAAAATAGACTAAGTTTATAGATTTAACAGTTATTTAATTTTTATAACTTTTGATTGCTCTTTTTTAACCTCTTTTTTGGGAACATTTACAATCAAAATACCATTTTTATGTTCGGCACTCAACCCTCCAATATCACCATTTTGTGGTATTTTTACCATTCTTGTAGAGTTACTCAAATATCTCTCTTCTTTTATATATTTTTTATCTTTTGAATCTTTAGTATCTTTTTTACTAACTTCAAGCTTTAAGACATTTCCCTCTTCAACACTCAAATTTAAATCTTTTTTCTCAATACCTTGTACCTCAAACTCCACAATATAAGAACTATTATTTTCATACATATCAATTTTAAAACTGCTATGCATCCCAAATTTATTGTACGGTTGAAACATCGAATCAAAGTATCTATCGAATCTTTTCATCTCATAATCGATAGTTGTATAAAAAAAAGGATTTGCATAAAGGGAACACCAAAGTAAAGAGATAACTAGAATACTTCTTGTAAATTTCATCTTCTTCTCCATATTTAATTTTGTGATTTTTCAATCGCAAAATTTTAATACAGAAAAAATTTAAAAAAAATAATTGAACTAATTTAATTTATGACAAAAATATTTTTGTAATTTTTATTACCACCAGCTAAACTAATCCCCACTTCTCTATAAATTCATCATCAATATCCAAGATTCCCCTATCTCTTAAATCATCTAAAACACTTTTTGTGCAAGTTACATCATCTGGCCATCTTCTATTAAAGCCATCAAGTTCATTTTTATTTGTTGCATCTATACCTATCATATTTCCTGCAATAAAAATATCACGATTACTATCTATATTATTTACCACCCTCCATAAAAGCATATATGGATTATTTAAGTTATTATTTTTTTCATCCACAATGACCACGATTTTAAGATACAAAAAAAGTGGTTTCAGTGCTTCTAAAAGTTCACTTTGGGTAGTTTTTTTATCTACACTTACAACTGTAATTGGGTTTTTTGTATCGGTAAAATATTGCTTTAGCCCAACAACTTCATCTGAAATTTGTTTAATTTTTATAAACAACTCAGCATCGCTAAGCAAGAAAATACCACTTTTACTTAACTCATCACCAGTGCAATCGATTCCAAGTTTCCCACCAATTGCAAACTTAGGACTTGAGTGATCAAGTGCATCAACAACGCCACGCGTTATAAGTAATTCTTCGGCGCCAATTCGATTTAAAATCCATCTAGTTATCTCTTTTGTATCAGTAAGTTTTGGAGCATCAGCTCCAACAAAAATAGCATGTTTCACAAAACTCATCTGTCCAACACCCCAAAAAGCATGCATCATTTGGGTTGCATGTCCTGGATAATTAACATTAATCTTTGCAACAATAAGATTATGAAAAACACCATTTTCAGGCATATAATAATCAATCAAATCTGGTGCCGTTGTTTTTAAAAGTGGTAAAAAAATTCGCTCAGTAGCATGTCCCATGTATTTATCTTCCAAAGGTGGTTTCCCAACAACAGTAGCGGCAAAAATAGGATTTTTTTTACTTGAAATACAAGTAACATCAAGCACAGGATACTCCTCTTCAAGCGTATAATAACCAGTATGATCACCAAAAGGTCCCTCAATCCTTAGTTTTGAAGTATCAACAAAACCCTCGATTACAAAATCCACATCATGTGGGATATAAATATCATTTGTGATAGATTTCGCAAGACGTGCATTCTCTTTTTTTACAAATCCATAAAGCATAAGCTCAAATACTCCTATTGGAAGCGGAGCTTGTCCACACCAAATATACATAGGATCTCCACCAATTGCAATACTTACAGGCATTTTCACACCAGCTTTTTTGTATTCATGGAAAAAATGGTTGCTATCTTTATGTATTTGCCAGTGAAGTCCTAGTTGTCCGTCGTTGTAAATTTGAAGTCTATACATACCAACATTACTCATTTTTCCATCAAGTGAAGTTGTATAAACCTGCCCCATAGTAATAAATGCTCCACCATCTTGTTCCCAAGTTGTCAGCACAGGTAAATCACTAAGCCTAGCCTCGCTCCCGAGTTTTACAATCTCTTGACAAACACCTTTTTTTGATAATTTTTTCGGTGGTACATTTTTTAGATTAAAAAGTTTTCCAAATAATGCCAACTTATCACTAAAGCCCTGCGGTGGTTTAATTTTTAGTAAACTTTCTATTTGGCTACCTATTTTATCGCCATCTCCAATAAAAAGTTCAACCGCTTTCTCATTACAAAACACATTCATAAGCACAGGGATAGTAAATTTTTTTCCTGTTTTTTTATCAACAGGGTTTGTAAAAAGTATAGCTTTACTATTTGGTGTTTTTACCTCAACATAGGCAATATGTGGGATTTCAAGATAGATATCAAGTTCATCATCAATAATTTTAAGAAGATTATTTTCTTTTAAAATTTTTATAGTTTTATCATTATCATAAAAATTAGTCACTAAGAATTCCTTTGTTTGTTTTACAAAATCTCTTTTACAAGAAGATTGTATGTTGTTTCATTTCTAAATTCGTTTTTATCAATTGTTGCCAAAATATCAACATTTTCCCCCTCAATAATCCCATCAATATCCAAAAATACTAACGCTTCAGTTTTGTTTTTTCCGTCACTTAAAACTAATTTTTTGTACTCTTTATTTTTGCCTATTAATTTTAACTCTACTATTTGAAGATTATTGATTTTAAAAACAGGAAGTGTATTTTCCAAACCAAATGGACGGAAACTATCTACAAGATTAAAAAGCGGTGCGCTTACAAGTTCTAAATCTATCTCACATAAAAAGTCATTTGATACGAAATCCTTATTTTTGGGCAAACTTTTCAATGCTTGATTTATTTGATTTTTAAACTCATCAAATTTGGAAACCTTCAAAGATAGTCCAGCAGCACCTTTATGTCCACCAAAACCAAGCAACAAATGGGAAACTTTACAAAGTAAATCGTATAGATTTACCTCACCATCACCTCTGGCACTCCCTTTTAAAGTTGAGCCATTTTGTTTAAAAACAAAGCTTGGTTTTTTATATTTTTCACAAAGTTTAGCTGCAACAATCCCTACAATTCCCTCGTTCCAATCTTCTCCACTAACAACAATTACATCATCAAGTAGATTGACTTTTGTTTTTGCATCTTCAAAAATACTTAGTTGCTGTTGTTTTCTCCTCTCATTTAACTCTATCAAATAAGCTAATTGTTCATTTGCTTCATATGCATCAAAAGACAACAAAAACTCCAAAGCCACACTAGCATCTTCCATTCTACCCGCACAATTTATAAGTGGTGCGATTTTAAAACCAATATCGTCTTCATTTATATCTTTTAGCCCAAACCTCTCTTTTATGGCTACAAATGATGGACGAGTTGATTTTGAAAGCTCAATTAGACCTTTTTTTACAATCGTTTTATTTATTGATTTCATAGGCATTATATCCCCAATAATAGCTACCGTAAGCAAATCAAACAACTCTGCTAAATTAAAATCGAGCCCTAATTCTTTTTTGATATTTGCACACAAATACCAAGCAACATTTGCTCCACAAATATCGCTAAATGGAAATTTACAACTATCTTGTTTTGGATTTACAATTGCAAAAGCATCAGGGATTTTTTCCCCGACAGTATGATGATCTGTAATAATAAGGTCGAGTCCTCGTCTTTTACAAATTTCAGCAGCTTCAATAGCACTTATACCATTATCTACCGTGATAATAATCCCATCATAAATTTCTTCAAGAATTTTTGCGCTTATTCCATACCCATGTGTAAAACGGTTTGGGATAAGATAATTTACTTCAACCCCAACAGCTTTTGTAAAAAACTCAACAATAATTGCAGTTGAAACAACACCATCAGCATCATAGTCACCAACAATATTTATTGTTTCATCGTTTTGTAACGCCTCTATTATCCTCTTTGTAGCTTTATCAATATCTTTAAATAAAGAGGGTGATGGTAAATCTTTCAAAGATTTTATTTCACCATCTAAAACTCTATCTTCTAGGAGTTTTTTTATATCTCCAAGAAACAATTTAGCCATTAATATCCTCTTTACCTATAAATTGTTTTTGGTTTGCACTTTCAACTAAATCACTTGCAAGTTTTGATGTAGTAACTGAAATATGATGAGTTTGGTTAGCAATATTTGCATTTTCTTTTGTTTGCGATTCAAGTAATTCGATTACATTATTTATTTGAGCCACACCACTTTGTTGTTGTTTTGAAGCTACATTTACATCTTTGATTAAGTCCATTGTTGTTGCTATATTTTGATTTAATCCCTCATAACCTTTTATCATCTCATTTGCAATTTCTGTCCCTTCTGTGGCTTTGTTGGTTGCTAACTCAACAAGGTCTTTGATCTCTTTTGCTGCATCACTACTTCTATTTGCAAGGTTCCTCACTTCACCAGCAACAACTGCAAATCCTTTCCCTGCTTCACCTGCTGTTGCTGCTTCTACTGCTGCATTTAGAGATAAGATATTTGTTTGGAATGCAATTTGATCAATAATAGAAATTGCTCTATTTATCTCGTTTACTTGCATACTAATTTCATTGATTGCTGTTGTAGTTTTTGTAGCTAATGTCTGTCCCTGATCAGCCGAAAGAGTAACCGACTTCGCTAAATGTGACATTTGCGCAACTTTACCAAATGTATCTGAAACATTTGAAGTAATCTCTTCTAGCGCTTTTGTTGTAGTGCTCAATTGTATTGCTGTTTCACTTGATGATTGATTTAGTTTATCTACGTTAGCAAGTAAAGATGAAGCAGAATTTGATAACACAACACCTGTTGTTTTATTTTCAATCAACATTACAGTGATGGTCTTTTGTAAGTTTTCAAGCCCTTTCACAAGCTTCTCAAATACTCCACCAACTTCATCATTTGGAGACATTTTCAATGTAAATCTATAATCATTATGTGAATAAGAATCTAAAATCTTATCAATCTCAACAAATCTATTTTTCGTATTTTCAATCATTATATTGACATTATTTTTAAACTCTTCTAGTGATTGATTTGATGTGCTTTTTTCTATATTTTGAGAATACCAACCATTACTTACTCTACCAATTACATTTTTAGCATCACTTATAAGTTCATTATCTTCCTTAATTGTCTGTTCAATTTGCTTAATATTTTCATTTACGAAATGTGCCATCTCAGAGATTTCATCATCTGTTTTAATATCTATTAAATCTGCATTTAATTTTTTTCTATTTAAAAACAAAAAGAAAGAAGTCAAGCCATCTTTAAACTTATTTAATGGCTCAGTGATAAGTTTTTGGCTGATAATATATATAAATAACATCATCATAAAAAACAAAACAACTGATAATATCCACAAAATATTGATTGTTGAATTTATATCTTCTGTATTTTTTGAAACATCTATAACTATACTAGTTGCTCCAAGAACTTCACCATCTTTTACATTATGACATACTGTACAGTCTGTTCCTCTAAAATTTTTTGAAGCTTTGTAAGGATAAACGATTCTAATTGTATCTTTACCCTCAATAACCTCATTTTGCAATATTATCTCACCGCTATTTAAAACTTTTTTATCAAGTTCATCTTGCGGAGCCTCACCTGGCAAACCTTTACCATATTGTGACACTACACTATTGGCTCTAAATACCCTAAAGTCAATTATCTCATCACTTGCTTTTGTTTTTTCATAAAATAACTCTCTGTTATGTGTTTCGCTTATCATCCCTGTCAACATAAACATATTTAAAGTATTCAAGGACATTACAGCTATCTCTTCAGCATTTTGCTTTGCCGTCTCGTAAGTTTGAGTTTGGAGTCTATCTTTAAACCATAAAACAGTTACGATTGATGATACAAAAACAACCACCCCAATTGCTATTTGTATTTTTGCCCCTATATTAAAAGTTTTCATTATATTTCCTCAAAATTTATTTGATGGATACTATACTAAAAATTAATAATATTTGATTAAAAAAAGATACTTGATTGACGTTTTATATACTTACAATTTCAATGCTATCTTTTTTCAAATAAACCAAATATCCAACCGTATCAGATGACGTTATATGCCTGATACACTTCATATAATGTTGCACTTGTTTAATATGTGAATTTTCTTGATTATTGGTAGTTTTATAATCCACTACAATATATGAGTTGTTTTTTTGAATTAACAAATCTATGATTTTTAAATCATTTTCAAAAACCAAACTTTGCTCTTTTGTAAAAATTCCATCTTTAATTAATTCAATAAATGATTTATCTTTAATCAACCTTTCAAGCCTATGACGTATATCATTAAATTCATCATCATTCAAGATTGAAGAGAATTTATTATTTGCAATTTTTATAGCAAAATCTATCGATTTTAAATCAAAATTGCCCATCATCTCCAAACAATAGTGAGTTGCGAGTCCAAAATATCTAGCTTTAAGATCTTCAATATTCTCCAAACTTTCTTTTTTATCCAACTCCTGAGTACCTAAAACCAAAGGTTCAAAAGTTACTATTGGGTTTGTAGTATCTATCTTATTTGTACTTTCCTCCAAAAATAAAGTTCCCAAAGATAAATTTGAAATATCTCCTAGAATATCAAACGCACTTTGTTTCATTTTTTTAAAAATTATCAAATTATTTTTTGCTCTAGTTAGAGCCACATACAAAACATTCATCTCATCATCTAAAATTTGATTTTTCTCTATCTCAATTGCTTTTTTATACTCGACATCAAACTCTTCTCTTTGTTTCTCTTTATAATAAATTTTACTTAAATCAATTTTGTTGTACGAAAAAAGAAGTGGTGACTTATCATTATTTTTATTTTTTATCCTATCAAGAAGTAGTACGGTATCAAATTCTAACCCTTTAGATTTAAAAATTGTCAAAATCTGCAAGCCAACATTTTCACTGTTTACAACTGAAGTATCATTTTTATCTATTTCATAAATAAAATCAACGATATCGCTATATCTACTTAAATCCTCAATAAATTTTAAAGCATTACTATCAAGAACCGAATAATACGAAGCGATATCTTTGATTAAAAAAATCAAATCAATCCCTTTTAGTTCAATACTGTATGTAATCTCATCTAAAAACTCAAAGCCCATAAGTGAATTAAAATTACTTTTATAGATATCAACTTTAAAATAGAGATATTTAACAAGATTGATTAGTGCTTTTACATTATTTTGTTCTATAAGTTTTGATGTCATATCTGTGACAAAATCTATTTCACTAAAATTTCCTTTTAAATATTCATAAACTTCCAATACATCATTATTGGTATAAGTTAAAATAGCTACATTATTTGGGTTAATTCCATTTTTCAAAAGTTCTTCTAATTTATCTTTTAAAAAACTAAATTTTTCATTTTTATTGTTTTCTTTATCTTCATCATCATTTTGAAACTCTAAAATTTCAACAAAACCGTCAATTTTAGAATTAACAAACTGTTTTTGGTACTCATAATTTGGGATATTTAAAAAAATATCGTTTACAAAACCTACAATATTTTTACTACTCCTATAATTCATATCGAGTATTTTTAGTTTTATTACTTCGTTAAATTTATTTAATACAAAACTAAAAAGTTCTTTTTTACCGCCACGAAATCTGTAAATCGACTGTTTTGTATCACCAACATAAAAAAAAGATTTATAGCTCATATCTTCACTTGTACCACTTAATATCTCCTCAATTAAAGGCTCAAGTATTTTATACTGAATAACTGACGTATCTTGAAATTCATCGATCAAAATATGATTATACTTTGCATCAAGCCTAAAGTACAAAAAATCTTTGTCAATATATTTTTGCAATAAAATATACACAAGATTTGTAATATCATTAAATTGTAAAGAGTTTTTATTTTTTTTATATTTATATCTAAATGCCTTAAAATGATTAAAAATATCAAACAGTTGATTTAAAATTCCAATCTCTTTATATTTAAAATAGCTACTAAGATGCCGTTTAATTTTCACTAATTCATCATCAAGATTTGATGGGAATTTAGCTTTTTTAAAATAGCTATACTCATTTAAACTATTTTTTGTTAACCAAGTTTTACCACAATTAAGTAATTCACTTAAAGTATCAAAATTAACAGAATTAATTGCAGCATTAGAGAGATTAGAATTTAAAACAAACTCTTTTATTTTAAATGAATCTCTCATAATTTCATTTTCAAGGAGAGATAAAATCTCCTCCTTAAAATCTACTTTAGCAAATTGCTCTGTTTTTGCATCAAGTAAAACAAATAATTCAATAATTGAATTTAATTTTTTATCATTTGTATGTGAAAAATTTATAAGATTTGTAAATTCAAGTGGAGTGAGTGAGAGTAAAAATTTATAAAGCATCAAGTCATAATCATCGTTGTCAATAATAAAATCATCACTTATATCAAGATATCCACTAAATTCACGTAAAATCTTATTTGTAAATTTATCAAGCGTTAATATATATATTTCACTTGCTAACAAAATATCTATAATCTTATTTTTTTTTGCCAAAATCTGAGAAATATCCAAATCAGTTTGTGTAGAAATCTCTTCTAAGATAGTGTTATCACTGCCTAAATTAAGTAATGTATTAAATATTCGCTCACTCATTTCAAAAGAGGCTTTATTTGTAAAAGTTAATGTTAGGATTGTATTTGGATTAATATCTAAAAAAAGTAATGAAATATATCGCAAGGTTAAAGCATAAGTTTTACCACTTCCTGCACTTGCTTGAAGACTTAAATATTGCTCCATCATATTTCATAACCTCTAAAATTAGTAAATAAAAAAAGAGACCTTAAAAGTTGGCGGCGACCTACGTTTCCACAACTGAAAGCTGCAGTATTATCGGCG